>Ga0247823_10000457_pt1 | contig 34779 bp, 60 predicted proteins | sample 13C_PalmiticAcid_2_FD_192426 | JGI IMG/M metagenome (GOLD analysis project Ga0247823, IMG submission 192426) | Soil microbial communities from agricultural site in Penn Yan, New York, United States - 13C_PalmiticAcid_Day30 | ecosystem: Environmental > Terrestrial > Soil > Agricultural land...
GATTTGGTTCGGCCGTGCAGCAGCTCGGCACCACCACGCCAGTCGTGGCGCGGATGCAGGGTGCGTTCCTGTCGACCGCCGCGAGCGCAACCACTCTTGCGCGTACGCAGGGCACGATCGCTGCCGCCGCAACAGGTGCGCGCGCCGCTGCGGGTGGGTTGGTGAGCCTGCTCGGCGGCCCATGGGTCGTCGCTGTCGTCGCGGCCGGGGCTGTGCTGTACCAGCTCTGGAACGAGATGAAGAAGGGCGAGAACCACGCGAAAGCACTACGCGCCTCGCTGCGTGAGATCGGCGCTACCCGTAGCGAACTCGCTGAGTTGTTCGCCCTGAACAACGGAGCGTTCAACGATCAGGCGATCCAGAACGTGACCCGCCAGGTCGGGATCATGAAGAAGTCCCTGGACGATGCGGCGAACTTCAAGCCGGGATTCTTGGAGCGCAACTTCACGCCGCCGTGGATGGACTCCGCCCGCAACAAGCAGTGGTACGCCGAGCAGTGGGAGGGCGCGAAGAAGGTCATCGACGACCTGAAGCTGTCCGACGAGCAACTGGCCGCAACGCTCGCTGACACCTCCAAGTTCAACGAGTTGTCCGCGAAGCTGCAGACGATGGGCACCCACGGCCGGTTTGCCCTGTCCGAGCTGAAGGCGATGCGCGACGAAATCGTCAAGACGCAGGAGACGGCGCGCAACACCACTCCCGGGTTCGCGACCCTCACCCAGGCGGTGAAGATCCTGTCCGACGCGTCGGCGTCGGCGGCGGATCGTATCGACGCGATGAAGACCGCGTTGGATGTGCTATCCGGAAAGCCGATCGCGGCACAGGAGGCGCTGAGCAAGTACAACCAGGCCGTCCGCGACACCGCGCAGACCACCTCCGAGGCGTGGGACGCCGCGCAAGGCTTCGGCGCCGCCCTGGTCGGTCAGAACGGGCAGGTCAACACCGCCACCTCCAACGGTCAGCGGCTCATGGATGCGCTGATGAAGATCCGGGACGTGACGATCACCGCCGCGGAGGCGGGTGTCGACATGGGCCCGATCCTGGCGAAGAACAATCAGCAGTTCGCTGACCTCGCACGCTCGGCGGGCCTGTCGGCGGATCAGGTGCAGCAGATGGCCGCTCAGCTCGGCTACCTGCCCAAAGACATCACGATCCTGGCGAACTTGAAGAACGCCGATTCGGTCGAGCAGAAGCTCGTCGTCATCCAAGGCCTGCTGCGCACCAACGCTCAGGGCGCCGACATCCCCGTCGAACTCTTGGGCGAAGAGGCGAAGGCCGAGCTGACCAAACTGGGCGCGAAGGTCGAAGAAGTCAATGGCAAGCCAGGGATCGTGCACATCTCCGCCCCGGACGCTCCAGCGGTGCTCGCCAAGCTGGACGAGCTGATCGCGAAGAACCTTCCGCCGAAGACGCAGAAGGTGAAGCTCGAATACGACCTGTCGAACTACCACCTGCCCGAGGGCACCCGAGCGCGGTTGCACGAGAACATCGACGACATCCCGATCGCGCCGCGCGCCGACGGCGGTGTTTCCGGCCCCCTGCCGTCACAAGCCACGATCCAAGCCCCGCAGTCCCGGCTTTACCAGTGGGCGGAACCGGAAACCGGCGGTGAGGCGTTCATCCCGTTGGCACCGTCGAAACGCTCCCGCTCGGTGGACATCCTGAGCCAGGTCGCCGGCCACTTCGGGCTCGGCTTGACGAAGATGGCCGACGGCGGCATCGCGCTCAACCGTGCCATGAACTTCCTGCGCGGCCAGTCCGGCAAGGCATACCAATATGGTGGCGTCGGCTCACCGAGTTGGGACTGCTCGGCGTTCATCTCCGCCGCCTACGCGCTGCTGAAGGGCTTGGACCCGTACACCCGCTGGTTCACCACCGAATCGAACTTCCCATCCCTCGGGTTCCGATCCGGCCTGGACCCGTCCGGCCGCGGTCTGTCGGTGGGCATCTTCCGAGGCGGGGGCGGCCAGTACTCGCACATGGCAGGCGATCTCGCCGGCACCCCACTGGAGGCGGGGTCCAACGGCGTCCGCGTCGGACCGGGTGCGCAGAGCGCTACGAGCGGGAACCTACCGCTCAAGTACTACCTGCCCGCATCGTCGTTCAACCCGCCCGAGTCCGGGACCGGCAGGGGTTCGCGGTCCCGCTCGAGCGCAACGACTTCGACGTGGGATGTCTCCGACGACCTCGAGCTTGAATCCGCGCGCATCAGCCTGAACAAAGCCAAGCAGCAGCGCGACGAGGAGTTGAAGGACCCGAAGAAGTCCGACGATGACAAGCGGCAAGCCCAGATCGACGTGCAACGCGCCGAGATGCGCGTGCAAGAGCTGGAGCGTAAGCGGGACCAGGCCAACACGACCGGCGGCCCGGTCCCCGAAGCGCCTCCGTTGACCGGTGACCTCACCGACGACCAGATCCGCCTGGAGGAACTGCAGCTCGCGATCCGCCGCGCGAAGGAAGACCGGGACCTCACCTACGACGACCCGGAAGCCACCGAGGACGACCGCCGCGCCGCGGACCTGGATCTGCAGAAGGCGATGAACGCTCTCGCCGCCGAGCAGAAGAAGCAGCGCGAGGACACCCAGGGCGCCAGCGGAAGCAGCAGCGGCTACAGCAGCCCCGTCGAACTGCTGGGTGATGCCGCGAAGTCGTTCGTCACCGGGCAACTGTCGGACGTCTTGAACGTGGTCGGTCTCGGTGGGGACATCAAGGGCGTCACCGGCGCCGCGATCGGCATCGCCGCTGACCAGTTCCAGAAGGCGCAGAAGGCCAAGCCGACACCGGCCAACCCGAGCCAGGACGAACTGGCCAAGCAGGGCCCGGTCGTCCCCGGCTCCCCGAACTGGCTCGAGGAGATGATGAAAACCCTGCGCATCCCCGCGGTGATCCGCGACCAAGGCGGCCCGCTGCCCCACAACATGGCCGCCATCAACACCTCCGGCGAAACCGAATGGGTGCTGACCGGCGCGCAGATGCGAGCCGCAGCCGCCAGTCGCGGAAGCCGGACGCAATCCATCGACGCCAGCGTCCGCATCGAAAACCTACACACCGGGATGTCCGAGGCGGAGTTCCGTCGCGCGATGAGGATGCAGCAGATCGACCAGCAGGACCGCGCTCGAGCGTGGGTGCCGCGCTCATGATCGAGCCACCCGACAGCGTCCTCGTCGAACTCGAATCCCCGTACGGGCGCCGCTGGACCCTCGCCGGTGAAGGGCAATGGGATCAGAACGTGTGTCTCGCCGACGAGGACTCCGGCACGGACTTCGACGGCATGTACGAGGCGCCGTTCACCGCGATCTACAACTCCACTGCGTTCCAGGTCGGTTCGACTTTCGGCGGCATCCGCGAGGAGCACTACGACTTCATCCTTGCCGTCCACATCTTCGGCACCAAGGACACGCCGTGGCGGTACGTCGATTCGGAGTTCCGCAAGGATCTCTCGGCGAAGCGGGACTCGAAGCTGTGGGTGTCAACACCGGATTCGAGTCGGCATCTGCCGGTGCGTTTGGGTGCGAAGCCGAAGATCAAGGCCGTCAACGACCCCATCTCCGAGCAGTACGGGCTCGCCCTGCTACCGCTGATCGGCGCTTACCCGCGGTGGATCGGCGCCCCGGAGGTCTCCACCTTCGTCACCACCACCGACACCACCGGAGAAGGTGCGGAGGAGACCGGGTACGTGTGGGTGTCCAACCCGCTGCCGGAGGACTACGAGATCTATCCGCAGTGGCGGATCCAAGCCTCCGCGGCGGGCATGGTCGTCACTCTCCCCGACTACTCCTGGGGTAGCGACGAATACGAACGCGCGGAGGAAGACGCGGTGCGCCGGGTCGAGCTGGCACCGCTGCTCGAGGGCGAACACCTGCTGATCGACACCGACAAGATGGCGTTCAACGGCCAGTTCAACTCGTCGCTCGACACCGAGTTCCCCCAGCGGATGGGCGGTGTCAGGCTCGTCTACTCGATTCCTGGCGGCACGCCTCGCACGCAGGTACCCGTCACGGTCTCGGGCGCTCCGGCTGGCACCGGCATTCAGGTGGTGTGCCCGCGACCCTGGCCCCGGCCCTGGGGGCTCGAATGACCTCAGTCGAAACGATCGACTTCGATCAAGTATTCGGCGAGATCGCCGAACGCCTACGCAAGGACCACGAGCGCCGCATCAAACCGCCGCTGGTGCGGCTGTGGGACGGCAACTGGAACCTGATCGGCGAAGTCCACAACGAGATCTCCGCGAAGTTCACGCTGCCGGAGAACGAAACCGGCGTCGGCACGATCGAACTCCCCGCCCGTTACTACCTGTCGCGGTGGATGACCGACCACGACGGCCGCTCCACCGCCAACGTGCACATCACCGTTGACAAGGACGGTGCGCGGTGGGGCGGGATGCTCGACGATCTGTCGCAGCGCAAGGACGAAAACGGTCAACGGATTGTCAAGGCGACGTTCAAGAGCGACTACGAGCACCTCAAGCACATCATCGCCTACAGCAATCCGTTCCTGCCGCCGGAGATCCAGTTCCCGCGGCTGTGGATCCTGTTCGGGCCGGCGAAATGGGCGCTGAAGCTCACGCTGTTCCTGAACATCCTGCGGCTCGAGGCGAACCTGTGGACGCTGCCGGATGATCCGATGGACGCCAGTCAGTGGTTCAACCTGGATCAGTCGACGTGGTCGCAGGTGGTGGCGCCGGACCCCATCGGCGCCGACACCTCCCAGTTCGCGATCGTGCACAGCCGCTTCAAGTACATGCACGATGTGTCGAAGCGGATTGTCGCTGACGCGCAGTTGACGTGGGAGCCGCGCCGCTACCTCGAGGGCGATCCCGAGCCGTGGCCGGGCGCGAACCTGCGGCCGGGCACGCTGGTGTGGGACCTGGTCGACAACTCGAAGGCGTTCGAGGAGACCAGCTTCGGCGGTGACCTGTTCAACGGGTTGGGCCGTGGATACACGGGCATCGGATCCGACGGCATGACGCAGGACGTCAACGTCATCGACGACCCCACGTTCCCACCGGAGTACTCCGAACCCGGATACAAGGGCACGAACCCGCGGGCGCCGGGCATCATCCTGCGCGACGGTGAGCGGACCGGCATCAAGTCCAACGAGTTCCACTGGAAACCGGCAACAGATACCGAATTTGTTACCGGCGGCCATTCAATGCCGGGCGTAAATGAATTAATTTCAGCCACCGTAAATATGATTGGCGATTTAATTGCTGCCGCATTATTTGTGCCCCCCGTGGGCGGGATGGTCGATGCGCTCCTTAGGCCCCTATACTGTTTAGCGGGGGAAACTATTATTGAGGGGCCGGATGGCGAACATCGCATCGACTACCTGGCAAAACGCGGCGGATCGTTTCGGGTTTGGTCGTTATCTCCGGACGGTAGGCGAGTATCTGCTAGAGCGGACTTCGCATTTAAAAAGGGTAGTGCTGAGCTTTTCAAATACAGTTTGGAAAACGGCCGGAGGCTGACCGCTACCGCCCATCATCGACTATTAACCCGAACCGGCTGGCTTGAAGCCGAAAAGGTGGGCATCGGAACCGAGATCGCCACGGTAGACCATTCGCGAACAGATTTAGGGGACGGCCTCGCTGAGGCGCCGCGGCAGGACCTCCCGGACTCTGCGTGGATCGGTGTCGGGGATGGAGCGGCCGTCGAGTTCTCTCGCCTTGTCGCCGTGGAACCCGTGGGAGTCCAGGACTTCTACGACATGCACGTCCCCGGTTGGGTCAACTACTCGGGCAATGGAATCTGGTCGCACAACACGGATGTCTTCCTGGCGTTCATGAAGTGGCAGGACATACCCCGAGCCCAACGTCTGGGGTGGAGTCACTACCTCGAAACCTGGTGCGAGGGCGCAGATCGCGCCTACACCCTCTCCGCTCTCATAGCCCTCCGGACGGGCATGTGGCGGACGAGGGAGCAGACGACCCACTCGGTCACTGTGGCCGATGGGGTGGAGAACCTGCGGATCGGCCAGCGCGGCAAAGGCAACGCTTGGCTCGGCACCCGCATCGGCACCACCGTCCAGGACTGGGGGCCGCCCGGGAAGGTCTACGTCGACCGCATCACCGAACTGGTGCTGTGGTGGGACCGCAAAACCACCCCGCACTGGGACATCACCGTCGGCCACCGCGAACCGGAAGATCCGGTGATGAAGGCGCTCGAGATGTTGCAGGAAGTCATGTCCATCGCCCGTGACCTGGGCGTCGCATAGGAGCGTGTGTGGGGAAAATCTGGCGGATCGAAGACATCGACCCGGACAACCCGGAGGAGCGGTTCCTCCCGGCCCTGCAGTTCATCCCGGTCGGATTCGGGTCAGACGCCGGCGGGCGGAACCGGATCGTGTTCCCGGAGCCGCTGGCGCGCGCCATCTCCAAGCACCTCACCGAAGCCGGTTGCCCACCCATGGACCCCGCACTGGCGACGAAGAAGGTGATGCGCCCCTACCGCGGTGAGCAGCACCAACTCAACGCCATGGGGACCTGGGTGCCGATGGATGAGGAAGACCCGGAACCGGTCGTCATCCAGGACCCCGCGTCCATGACCGTGCGGGAGCGGGAGGCCGTGGTCGAGCGGATGCGGTACATGGGCTACCGCATCAACGAACCCGAAGATCCGCCGCGGAAGGCGCGCGTGGTCGATGCCGTCGATGAACCGCCGCGGTGGGATCCGGCCGAGCATTCGGTGAAGGAAACCAACGCTTACCTGCGCTGCCTCGATGACGAGGTCGAACGCAGACGAGTCCTTTACGCCGAGCGGAACGGCAAGGCCCGCCCGGGAATCCTCAAACGCTGGGACTGAGTATGCGACTACTCGATTTCTCCGCCGCCCTCATCGACCCACAAGCGATCAAGGACGCCGGCTACGCGGGCGTGATCCTGTACATGTCTGACCGGCGGCCGGGCGCGGAGTGGATGCAGGCCAAACCCGCCACTCGCGAGTACTGCGATCGACTCCGCGCCGCGGGGCTCGAGATCGTCTCCAACTATCAGTACGGCAAGGGCGATACCTCGGACTGGTACGGCGGATACGACGGCGGCGCCCGGCATGCCGAGACCGCTCTGCGCTACCACCGCGAAGCAGGCGGCCCGGACCAGCGTCCGATCTACGCCCCGGTGGACGCGAATCCCACGGTGGAGCAGTGGAACCAGTTCATCGCGCCGTTCCTGCGTGGCTGGGCATCCGTGGTCGGCCTGGAGTGGACCGGCATGTACGGCAACTTCCGGTGCATCAACTGGGCGCTCGAAGACGGCGTCGCCACCTGGTTCTGGCAGCACAACTGGAGCGGTGGTTTCGCCAACGACGACCACCCGGCCGCGCACCTGCATCAGGTCCGCATCGACAAGGACCGCGTCGACGGTGTCGTAGTCGACGTCAACACCGTCTTGAAACCCGACTTCGGCCAGTGGTCGAAGGCACCGAATCCGATTCTTCCAAGGGAGTCCGTCACGGTGACGAAACCGGAGTACACAGAGATCGAGCAGATGGGCACCTCGGCGTCGAGCCGCCACGGCGCGCGCATCGAGAACTTCCTGTTGCACACGCAGGAAGGCAACGGCACCGCGGAGAGCCTGGCCAACTACCTCAGCAATCCGGCCAACGGCGTCAGCTACCACTACACCATCCGTGATGGCGTGGTCGTTGACGTCGTGGACACCGACCTCGCGAGTTGGTCGGTGCTGGACGCGAATCCGTACACGATCAACCTCTGCTTCGCTGGATCGCGGGCGGGATGGTCACGTGACGAATGGCTGGCCAGGCGGGATGACATCCGCATCGCGGCATGGCTGGCCGTCCAGGACGCCCGCAAGTACGGGTTCGAACCGCACGTGATCGCGCCGCCGTACGAGCGCCGTGAAGGCATCTCCGACCACATGTACGTCACCGAGTGCCTCGGCGTCGGCACCCACACCGACGTGGGCCCCAACTTCCCCTGGGATGTGCTCGAGGCAGATGTGCGAGAGTTCGCCACCGGTGCGCCTGCAGCGCCCCCGCCGAACGCTATCGACGACGTCGCGTCCGTCACTCCCTGGCTGGGTGCGCGCCGCACGGTGGGGGAGAACGCCACACCGGACGGTATCGGCCGCTATGCCGAGTACGAGCACGGACACATCTACTGGCATCCCGCGACCGGGGCTCACGCCATCCCCGCCAGCCTGTTCGGCAAGTACAGCGAGCTGGGTTGGGAGCAAGGGGCACTCGGTTACCCGGTCACCGACTTCGCCGAGTTGGACGGCGGCGAAGTGCAGGGATTCCAGGGCGGTGCGCTGTACCGGCACGGCAACTGCGCCCCCGTGTGGGTGCATGGCGCGATCCGTGCTCGCTGGCACCGCACCGGCTCGGAGACTGGACCGTTCGGCTGGCCGATCGCCGACGAGGAACCACTCGACGGCGGCGAGGTCTCGCAGCGATTCCAGGGTGGCCAGATCTTTTGGTCGGGACCGCGCGACACCATCGCCGTGCTCAACGAAGACGGGCCGGACACTCCTGTTCCGGACCACGACTGAAGGGAAAGACCATGCCACTCACCCGCATCCCCGAACCTGCCGTCATCCGCGGCGTGCTCGTCGCCATCACCAGCGTTGCCGCGTACTTCCTCAACAAGGAGGTCAGCACCGCCTGGATCGAGGCCGTGCTGACGATCTACACCCTGATCGCGCCCCTTGTCGCGGGCCTCCTGATCCGCCCAGCTGTCAAGCCGGTGAGCAAGGGGAATGCATCGGCTGAATTCGGTGTGGAGTAGTCGCCTACTCGTTCTTGGGCTCCGGGCACCCACCCGGACGCGTGACTTCGAGGAGGGTGGATGTCCGAGCGCGAGGACGCAGTGTCAACGATGACGCTCACCGTGCTGGTGTATGTCGTTGCCATTGTGTGGGCGACGAATCTTCTTGCGCCTCTGGTTGTGAAGGAATTCCAGGTCAATACAGGGGTAAACGGAATCATGGGCGCACTGATCGGGCTCCTGGGCGCTCTCCGGTACCGGAAAATCCGCAATAGGGAGCCGCAGGAGAAGGAAGACGATGAATAGCGTCCTTCTGCAATTCCTCTTCGGTGCGGGCTGCATTGCGATCGGGTACGTCACCGGTCTGAGCATGAGCTGGCGGGAGTACAAGCTCGGCGACAGGTCGTTCGCCGCGCCGAGCTTGCCTCGCACCGAAAAGAAGCAAGCTCTGTGGCTGATCGTCGTGGCGCTGATGGCCGTTGTTTCCACCGCATACGCGGGTGTGCAGACAGTGCGGCAGGCTGAATGCAACCGGGAGTTCCGTCAGTCCCTGGTGGCGCGGTCGGCGATCACGGTGGAGAACCAGCGCCACCTCGACGACATGATGAACGCTGTCGCCGAGTCTATCTCGAGTCCACGGCCGGAATCCCGGGAGCGGGCACGACTGGCGATTCTCGAATACCAGAAGTGGGCGAAGACCGCGGAGAAGCGGCGGGCGGAAAACCCGATCGCCGACCCGGTGTGTGGAGCCCGGTAGCTTGTGACCACTCCCAATCTGCCGGAGATCCCTGATAACGCCTTCGTCGTCGGCGGCGACTACGGGTCGAACCTGACCGAGGCGTCGATCCATGCCCTCGCCACCGGCGGCGCGAAGGTCAGCTTCACCGGCGTTCAGGGAGCGGTCAACTCGCAGGTGCGGACCCCGCTGGACAACGTGCGCGTCATCGCCGAGTCGGCGCAGGGATCGGCGAATGTCGCGGTGACGACCGCGCAAGCCGCTGCCAACGAGGCGGCTGCGGCGGGGGAGAAAGCGGACATCGCCTACGAGAACGCGCACTACTGGTCCGTGGAGTGCGTCGTCGCCAGCGCCGAAGTGGTGCTCGGTGTCAACGAGCTGCTGCTCGGCCCAGTGCTGAACGTCCCGGATGGATTAGAGGCACTGCTGACCGACGTCCACTTCGCGTTCATCAGCCAACCGGGCGGCTGCACGATCGAGGTGAAGCGGTGGAACGCCGCCGGCGTCGCGTCCGACGTGATCCACACACAGGTGCTCGGCGCGAACGTCACCCGCTACAACGCCAACGCGCTCGCCATCGAGGCATTCGATAAGGAGCGCTTCTTCTACAACGTCACGAGCGTCGTAGGCACCACAGCCCCAGTGGTGCTGCAGATCAACGTCTCCGGCGTGTACATCCCTGAGCCCTGACCGAGAGGGAGCCGTGAAGGTTTTCCACTGCGTCGCAGCGTCCACCAACTACGAGTCGCATTGGCAGATCCCCGAGTACCGCTGGGCATTGTGGTGCGCGGCCTTCCAAGTGGATTCGCTGGACGGGTATTTCGACATGACCCCGGCGGAGTCTGCGATCAGGGTCCTCACGTGGGCTATCGACCGGTTCGACACCGACACCGCAGATTTGCGCAAACTCCACTCGGCGGAGGACCGGCTGGATCTGCGCGCCAACAAACGCCACCTCCAGGGCATCAGGAAATTTCTGATCGCCAACGGGGGCACCATCTCCGGAGCTATCGACGAGAGCCAACTGACGCCACCAGAAGGGGACACGGTTGTCGTTTCTAATTCGCCGTAACCTCCCCTGGGCATGGGCTGGTTGGGTAGACGACTTCAACCGCCCGCCGGAGAACCCGATCAAGCAGCCGTGGGGGCACTTCGGCGACGGCAGCCGCGCCGAACTCAACGCCTCCGCAGAGATGCACATGCCAGCGAACTACTCCTCCACGATCGGCGGCGGCGAGAGCTACGAATTCCAGCCGTTCACCCCCAATTTCGGCATGGAGTGGGAAATGTGGTGGCCGGTCGAAGGATTGGTCGCACAGTATTTCAACCTCTGCGTCATGGAGAACTGGGCCAAAGTCGGGCCGTCCTTCGCCAACAGCGTCCTGATCCGATGCCGTCACGCGCCCGTGGTGGGCGCCGACGACGTGCACATCATCGAGTTCGACGGCCTGATGTCCTCCGGCAACGACCTGGCCGGAGCTACATCGCCAGTGCCCTACTACGGCAACAGCGTCACGCTGAAGGTGCTGATCGACAACGACGCCCTGTGCCGCGTGTACGTCAACGGGCTGGCCCGCTGCCAAGCACAACTGACCCCGAGCCACCGCCCCCACCCCGGCAAACGTGGCTTGAACTTCTTCAACAACGCCCTGTGCGACGCCTGGATCCGGTGGGCGAAAATCTACGACCGGCCGACCGACTTCCCACTGAGTTCGTTGTGGGTGGAGTCGTTCTACGACGACTTCAACCGCGCCGCGGGCGCTGTCGGAAACGGCTGGACCCAGGTCGGGGCGAACGCGGCTATCGCCAACAACTCGTGGTCGGCCACCGGAACCTCCAACAGCAGTACCGGACTCATCCGCGACACCGGAATCACCGGCGGCAGCCAGCGCATCGAAGCGATCGCCGGCGGGAACAACGCCCCCAACGCGAGCGCGGACAGCAGCCTGATCCTGCGCTGCAACGCCGCCGGCACCGAAGGTTTGGCGGCGAACTTCTTCTCCGGACACATCTACCTGGCCAGGTGGACCGGCTCCCTGAGTAGTCCGACGTTCGCCAACTACACCAACACCCCGGCCACCATCGCTGCGGGCGACAAGCTGCGGTTCTCCACCGTGGGCGATTACGCGTGGATCGAAGTCAACGGCGTCTTGGTCTGCCAGGCCCAGCTTTTCGGCGCCGTAGCGGCGAGCAACTCGTGGGCGGGGTTGCGGGTCGAGCGCAGCGGATCGAACTCGCATTCATGGAACGACGCCCGCATCTTCTACGGCCCTTAGCAGGAGGCCCTGAGTGACCGTCATTACCGAAACGCTCGTCGACGTCGCGGGCACACCCCACACCGAAGCCGTCTTCTTCTCGTCCTACATCCTGCGGGAGAACGACGACGGCAACGCGATCGTCACCACGAGTGTCCGCTCCTACACCCCCGTGGATGGGGTGGTCACCACCGAGGACCTCGACCCCGGGCCCGCTCGTGTGCGGATCGGGATGAACACCTACGACATCGAGATCCCCGAATCCGCCACGCCCGTCAGGTTGTGGCCGCTGATCGAGACCGGCCTGCCCGAGCCGCCCAGCTTGGTCGGCAACTACGTGATCAACGGCGGCGGCATCGCCCGCGTGCAGAAGCTCACCGAAAGCGAGTACGCCGCGCTCGCTCTGCCTGACCCGGAAACCGAGTACTCGGTTGTCCCCGACCCTGAATAGGAACCCTTCATGGCCACGTTCACCGGCAAGTTCTACGGTCTTTTCTTCAAGTCGCTCCTGAACAAGGAGATCGACTTCGACACCGACAACATCAAGATCATGCTGCTGACGAACTCGTACACGTTCGATCAGGACACACACCAGTACAAGAGCAGCATCACCAACGAGGTGTCCGGCACCGGCTACACCGCGGGCGGACAAACCCTCACCTCGGTGACGGTCACCTACGACACGGCCACCAACACCATCAAGCTCGACGCCGCCGATCCCTCCTGGACCGGCTCCACCCTGACCGGCGTGCGGAAAGCCGTGATCTACGACTCCACCCCAGGCACGGACGCCACACGTCCGCTGATCGCCTACCTCGAGTCGGATGCGGACCTGTCTACAACTTCCGGCACGCTGTCCATCACCTTCGACGCGGCCGGGATCGCGACGGTGACGGTAGCCGCGTAATGCCGAAGTACTCGCGCGGCCAAGAGCCGGTCGCGATCCGCATCGGCACCGAGCCTGTACTGCGCAAGTACATCGGCGACCGGCTGATCTGGGACGGCACCCGCTCCGTTGTGGCGCAAGCGCAGCGCGCCACCGCGACAGCGGGAGTCCGCCCCGGGGCGGTGTCGACATCGGTGACGGTCCCCGCGATCGTCGCCACTGCCGCGGCCGGCGCGTTCCCTGCTGCGGTCACGGCGGCCTCCAGCGGGCAGGCCACGGCGGCCACGGCGACTGCTGTAGTTCCCGCCCATGCGGCTCACGCGGATGCGCACGCGCTGGCAGTGGTGGCCACCGCGGCGGCTTCGGCGCTCGATGCAGTTGGGGATCAGAACTTCGATGCCCAGGCCAACGCCACTGCGGCAACGGCGACGCTCAACACTTCCTCGACCGCAGCTACGGGGTCGGCGGATGCCGCAGCGGCCGCGCTCGCCGCTACAGCGTCCACGCTGGTGTATGACGCGGTCGGGCAGGGGTCCAGCTTCAACACTGCTACCGCAGCCACGGCAACAGCTACGGCGGTGAACGCCGAAATCTCCACGAGCGTCGCGGTCCCGGCGTTGGCCGCCACCGCCGCGGCAACGGGGCGTTCGGCGACTCCGGCGGCGACAGCCACCGCCACTGCCACCGCGGCCACAGCGACTGCGACCGCGGTAAACGCGACCGGCACGGTGCAGAACCTTGCCAACTACACCGACGACTTCAACCGCGCCAACAACACCAGCCTCGGCGCGAACTGGACCGAGACCGGTGGAGACCTCGGCATCATCTCCAACCAGCTCGCGGTGCAAGGCACCACAGCGTCCCGGCGCGCCGCGATCTGGAACACCCAGACCGTCACCCCCTACCAGTCGGTCCAATTCACCGTAGGCAGCGCACCGAACGGCACCGCCGTAGCTGGCGCGGTGCTCAGGTGCAACTCCGCCATGACGGAGATGTTCATCATGGGCGTCTACAACGGCGGCTGGAACCTGGGCAGGATCACCGGTATCAACGGGACCTACACCGCAGTCGGCTCCGGCACGGTCACCATCGCCACCAACGATGTGATCCGATGCCAGGTCGACGAAAACAACGTCTGGTCGGTGTACATCAACGGCGTGAAGAACGGATCGTCCTACCGAGATACCACGTGGGGCGACAGCAGCCACAAGTACCTGGGGTTGTTCGTACAGCGGGTTTCGACCACCAACTCACACTCGGTCGACAACTTCGTCGGCAAGGACGTGACCCCGTACTCGCAGTTCGCGGCCGACAACTTCAACCGGGCAAGTCTCGGAGCGAATTGGACCACAAGGTTCGGCCCGCTGTACCTGGCGAGCAACGAGTTGTCTGCTGTCGGTCTGGCGTCGGAGCCGATCAGCTTCGCCTGGTACAACACCGCGTGCTCGACCGACGACCAGGCCGCGGAAGCCAAGATCCGTTGGAACAGCAGGAATCCCCAGCACTCGTCAATGAGCGTGTGTGTGCGCGCGGACCCGGCGAGCAACCATGCCGGTGTGCACTACTGGCGGGTTGCGGACAAGCATGGCATCTGCATGTACAGCTGGGACGGGACCGCCTTTACCGCTGCAACAGGGACCGCGGACATCGTCACCACGACGAAAGCGGCGGAGGGTGCAGTGATGCGGATCGAGGCGCGGGGGACCGTGTACACCGCTTTCCTCGACAACGTGCCGCAGCTTCAGGGCACGTTCACCACCGCACAAGTCCCGCTGACCAACCACTACTGCGGCGTGCACGGCGAGGACGACTCCGCGGTCTCCGGTGGCGGTGAACCACCGGCGAACCTGGACGACTTCGCCGCCTACTCCATCCTCTGACGTCGGCCGCGCCGAGCATCCTTCGGCGTCAATGTCGACCACGCCACCGCGGTACCGACCAGGGTGATGACACCGATGCCGGCGATCCCTAAGCCGCGGTTCGAGGGGGACTCGTGCTCGCAGACGCGTAGCCCCATTTGGCGGGTGCAGGTTTCTTGCACTGTGCTGTGGTCGACGATCAGGGTGACGATGCCGATGATGAGCACCAAAACCCCGACGATCCACAGTGTCCGCATCAAGGCCAACTGAGCGCGTGTCATACCAAGTCCCCTCATCGAATTCGGGGGAGACACTACAACGGCCCCGGCCCCTTCACGCATCGAATCGCGTGAAAGGGCCGGGGCGTTTCGTCGTGTCCGGACATGAAACCGCCCCGATCCTGGTGCGGGGATCGGGGCGGGCTCCGCCGCGACTGCGGTGTTACGCGGCGAAGATCAGGAGGCTAGGCGCGTTCGGGGAATAGCGCCTTCTGCCACTCCTTCTGCGAGACCGTCTGGATCTTCGGCTCGTCATGCCGCGGGTCTTCGCTCGCGAAGTTGGGGCCGTCGGGTCCAGGGGTCAGGTCCATGTGTTCTCCTGTTTGGTAGGTGTTTCCTGTATCCCCCGACGTGCGCCGGGGAGGCTTTCAGCGCCCGTACTCGCGGTACACGGGCTTCTGGAACAGCGCCCTGCCGCGCCCGGTAGGCAGGTATCCCCGCCCGGTGCCTGCGACGAGATCGCAGTGGGCGAGTGCGGCGATCTCCCTGCGGGCAACGTGCTCGGACAGGTCGGTCTGGCGGCTGAGTTCGCGAACGGATATCCGGCGACCGTCCTCGGCGATCAACGCGCCGAGCAGCTTGGCCTGGTTCTCACTGAGCGGCATCGAGTTCCTTCCGGACTTCGGTGTCGATGACGCTGTGCGGGTCGACGTCGATCGTGGGAACGCCGAGCGTCATGGCGGTGGCGGGTGCCACCTCGCCGTAGGAGCGGATCTCCACCGGCCAGCCGTCCGGGCCGACGACCGACCATGTGCCGTCCTCGGATTGCAGGAAGCCCAGCGGTTCGTCGCTAGTCATGGTCGGCCACATCCCCCGACCCGGTGCTGTACGCGGCGGCGGACAGGTACTGCTTGCAGGAGGGCCCGTGCCCACCGTGGACGTTCGCTACGAACCGCGCTTCGTTGATGGAACGGAACGCGCCGTCGTGGTGGCATTGCCGGTGGGTGTGACGCCACATCTCGGCGTCGGCCAGGGTCGTCACTGCTCGTCCCTCGCGTCCCGCTGCTCGTGGCGGTCGACCAGGTAGGCCGCGGTGTAGCAGATGGCGGACATCACGAGTCCGGCACTGGCTATGACGAGAAGGATCAGATACTCGGGCATCTGGTGTACCCCCTGGGCGCGTGTTGTGTTGTGTGGAAACAGCACCCGATGCCGGGCGTGCACTGAGGGGGCGCGGCGGCCTCGCGTCGGGGGTGCGAGACCTAACGCCCGGCATCGGGTGCTGTGACCAGCATCGATCCCCGAAGATCAGCGAACTAACAAAAAAGTTGTTAGTTTTGTGAGTGGGGGCAGAGTCCAATGGGATCGTGAGCGCAATGACTCCACCAGAGAAAGACGGCGTCGGTGAACGGGTGCGGGCCGCCCGCAAACTCCAAGGCTGGACCCAGGAGAAGCTAGCCCAGGAAATCGAGCGAACGGCCGGCGGCGAAACCCGGGTGTCGCTGAGCCTGATTCGGCAAGTCGAGCAGGGAAAGGTGCCCGCCTCGCCAGCGTTCACCTCGGCGTGCGCGCGAGCGCTGAAGCTCAACGTGGCCGACCTGCTCGACCAGCCCTACCCGCGCACCAGCCGGGATGAGCAGATGATGCACGCGGGCATCCCCGAGATCCGCCGCGAGCTGGCGACGTATCGGCTCCCGCCGGAGGATGTTCCGGCGCGGCCGATCGAGGATCTGGCGAAGGATGTGGCTCGGGCGTCGAAACTGCGGCACATGGTCAAGCTGGACGAGTTGGGTCAGCTCATCCCGCAACTGCTGCACGATCTCCGGGTGGCGTGGTGGTCAACGGACGGCGCGGAGCAGGAGAAGGTCTTCGGTCTGCTCGCTGAGGCGTACGCGGCGACCTCCCAGGTGGTGTACAAGCTCGGCTACATCGACCTGTCGTCGCTGGCGGTCGACCGATACGAGTGGGCCGCAGCGCGATCCGGTGATCTGCTGGCTGTCCTCGTGGGCGACTATCAGCGTGCCGGGGAGATGATCTGCGCAGCGGACTGGAACGGCGCCGAGAAGTACTTGGAGGATTCCCGCAGGCAGATCGAGAGCGAACTGGGGAAGGGTGATCCGGCGACGCTCAGCGTGTGGGGCAACTTGCACCTGAAGTCCGGTCTCGCGGCAGCTCGAGCGGGCCGCAAGGACGTTGCGGATGCCCACCTGTCCGAAGCTAAGGAGACCGCGCAGCGGATCGGGGTGGACCGCGATGATTACCGCCTGTGCTTCGGGCCAACGAATGTCGACATCTGGTCGGTGGGGTTGGCGGTGGAGGCGATGGACGGCACGGAGGCGGTGAAGCGGGCGAAGGGGCTGGAGTTGCCCGCGGAGACGCCTCGGGAGCGGTTGGGCCATCACTACATCGACCTGGCGCGCGGGTTCCTGCTGCATGGTGATAAGGAAGGCGCGCTGGCGGCGTTGCAGGTCGCGAAGAAGATCGCACCGACGCAGACTCGGTATCACCCGATGGTGCACGAGACGATTCGGGCGATGGCGCGGCAGGAGGCGCGGGCGACGGACACGGTGCGCGGGTTCGCCGCCTGGTGCGGCATTACGACGGCCTACTGATCGGACACAACAAAGCCGCCCCGGGATCAATCTGGGGCGGCTTTCGTCATGTCAGAGGCTATCGCCTTCCCCCGGCGACCGCGACGATGATCCATATCGGCGCCCACAGGCCGCACGTCAGCACCGTCATGAGCGCGTGGAATCCGTGGTTGACCCCAGGGCGGTAGCCGCCCGCCCTGGCGGAGGCGTTGACGACCACGTTCTGCATCATCTGCGGCGGGTAGTAGGGCATCGGCGGCGGGACCGGGTACGCCTGCGGCATCGGCTGGTGCTGCGGGACCGGGGGGAGAGTGAACGGAACCTCCGGCCGGGGGACATCTCCGCCGGAAGAGACGAGGTCCCGCAATGTGCTGTCGACGAGCTTCACCAACCCCCCGTGTGCGTCCTCGGGTGTGGGCGCGGACCAGCTGAGTGCCGGGAATTCGGCGCACCTGGCGACGAACCCGTTGCCGTCTTGCAGTACTCGGTAGCTGTAGCGGTCGGCAGTGGGGTACTGCGGTCCGGTCATGAAGTCCCCTCGGGAGTGGGCAGGGCTTCCCCCCTGCAATGGATCGCCGTGCACGGCTGTCGGCTACACATATGCGCGGAACCAGGGTGTGTTACTGGGCTCACAGCGTGTTGGAGTAGGACACGCCGCCACCGTGCTTCTCCAGCCATTCGGCGAGCGGTCCCATGAAGTCGCGCAGCAACTCCAGCTCGTGGGGGAAGTTCTTGGCGCACCGCTCCGGCACGGTGAAGGTGAGTGTGATCGTCACCGGATGACACCGAGCATGTCCGGGCACGCCACATCCACCATCGTGCCCAGGGTGTAGCCGCGCTGGTGCGGGTAGTGGTCGGTCGCCAGGTGCTCGAGCGCGGCGCGTTTCCCGGCGGGAGTGGGGTCGGTACGGAGCAGGCGGCACACCTCGGCGGCGGAGGCGATGATCTCCGGCTGGAACTGGCGGTTCACCCCGCCGAGGAGGAGGCGGAGTTCCATCTGCTGGCCATCGGTCCAGCCCGGCCAGGGGGTAGCACCGGCGGGCCAGGGGGTGAGGGATAAGGCGGCAGCGGCGAGAGCGGTAAGGGCGATGCGGATTCGCATGGTGGGAAGCTTTCGTCTGCGGCACTCGGTGCCGGGTTGATCTACATGACTGGTAACGGGCATTGGAGCACGCCAATGCTTGAAACCGTTCATGTACGATACCGCAGGTGGAAGCGATTTTGTATGCCCGAGTGAGCAGTGACCCCTCCGGTTACGGCGTGTCGGTCTCCAAGCAGGACGCTGAAAACCGCGAAGTGTGCGCGCGGATGGGTTGGACGATCGTAGCGTCCTTCTGCGACAACGACGCGTCCGCCAGCCGCTACGCCACCAAGGGCAGGCCGGAGTTCGAGCAGATGCGCGCCGCACTCGGCCCCGGGCGTGTCCTAGTCGCTCGAGAGTCGTCGCGCTTTCAACGCGATCTCGCCGTGTACGTCCAACTCCGCGATCTCTGCGCCGACCGCGGCGCGAAATTGTGCTACGGCGGACGAATCTACGACCTCACTCGCGGCGACGACCGCTTCGCCACCGGACTCGACGCGCTTCTGGCAGAGCGTGAAGCCGACATCATCCAGGAGCGAAACCTCAAAGGGGCGCAGGCCACTCTCAGGGCAGGACGACAGCATGGCCGAGTCCCCTACGGGTACAGCTTGGTCTTCAACAACGCCACCGGCTTGCACGATCGCGTGTTGGACGAGAAGCGGGCGCCGATTCTTCAAGACGCCGCGCGGCGCGTACTGGCCGGAGAGAGCCTTCGATCCATTGAGGCGGACTTGATTGCGCGCGGAGTGTGGAAAGCGCGGGGGCAGCTGCGGAAGCGGTTGCTCAACCCGACTTACGCGGGATTCCGGACGAGTCGCGGCGAGATCGTCAAGCAGGGGAAGTGGCCGCCGATCTTCACGCCTGAGGAATTTCAAGAGCTTTCAGCCCTGCTCAGGTCCGACCAGCACACCGTGAGTCACCGCGGCACTGAGCCGAAGCACCTGCTCACCGGCATCGCCGTGTGCGGGGTGTGCGGGGAGGCGGTGATCCGAGGGAAGAACGGCTCGACGGCATCCGCGAAACGCCGGTTCGAGCCGTACGAAATCTACTGCTGCCCGAAGCGGCATGTCGGCCGACTCATTCAGCGCGTGAATACCTTCGTGGAGGAGTTCATCATCTTCGAGCTGTCGCAGCCGGGCGCCTTGGAGAAGCTGGAGCAGACGGAGGAAGTGGAGGAGGACCCGGGCGGCGAGACGGCGGCCGAACTCGAGAAGCGACTGGATGGGTTCGCGGCAGAGGCTGCGGCCGGACGGATCTCGCCGCAGATGATCGGCAAGATCGAGGCTGACCTGCGGGCGCAGATCGCCGAGGCCGAGTTGCGCGAGGCGGGTCGCAAGAGGGTGGTCTCGCCGGTGCTCCGGGGAGTGGCTGGGCCCAACGCCCGCGAGGAGTGGGAGGCGCTGACGGTGCCCGAGAAGCGCGAGGGCATCCGCAATTTCGCCGTCGTGACGATCAATCCGGTCCGCAGCAGGTGGGGCGGCGTTGGAGTGACAGTCCGGCCCATTCGGGCGGGCCGCATAGACCGTGCGGTCTGATTACTTGTGACTCAAGATCTTTCGAATAGGCGGGGTAACGTTCCGGCAAACCAGTGGGTCGTCCATTCCTAAACCATGCGGTTGGAACTATGATCCACGTCACGTGACATGGCACGTGACCCGGTATCCCGGGGTTGAGGTGAGGTCGGGGTAGTACTGAGAGGGGCAGACGAAATGCCTGAACAAGGGGATTCGTCAGAGTTTGTCGGTCACCACCTATGCGCGGGCCGCCGCTTCCACCGGCCCAGCCAACTCATCGCAGCCGTGCTGCGCGAGGATCAGGACAAGGTGGAAGCAGTACTCGGACCAGTGGCCGCAGGGCGTATGCGCACCGGCCACGAGACAGTCCGGGACCTGATTCTCGCGGCTGTGTGGATGGGCGTGAGTCCGACGGAGATGTGGCCGGCTACGCCAGGTCGATGTCTTTGAGCGCTCGCTCCAAGAATGCCCTGAGGCTTGTGCCTAGGGCCGTCGTCAGCGCGGCCATCTGCTTCGTATTGGGAGAGCGCTTGGCCTCCTCGAAGCGCTGAATCGACTTGGCACTGATCCCGCTGTCTGTTGCCAGTTGTTCTCGCGACAGCTCTCTGCCGAGACGTTGGGCACGAAGCTCGTTTCCAATCGCCACGTCGATCGACTGGGCGAGTCCCTGGGTGTCCATGTGGGCCATTCTGAGTCCAAACGGTCCTAGCGTCAATCTCTGATACCCCCAGGTCTGGGGTTTGCACGATTGCAAACTCATAACCGTAGAACGGCATCTTGACATTGGTCCGTTCGGTCCATACTTTGGACCGTATGGACCAACTCGACCGGCGGATAGCCGACAACATCCGTAGAGAGATGTTGGCAACCGCAGTGGATCCCAACCGCCTGGCCGGGCTCCTCGGCATGTCTGAGCGTACGTGGTGGAACCGCCTTGAGGAAGGCGGATTCAAGATGCGCGAACTCGGAGTTATCGCCAACGCTCTCGGCTGCAAGCTGCACACCCTCATCCCCGAGGAGTGGGCGGCATGAGCGACCCCCGACCGGCCATGTCGCCGCAACAGCGCGCCGAGTTGGACGCCTGGATCGCCGAGCAGCACAAGCACTTCGTGCCCTCGGACATCGATCCGGTCATCGACGTCATCCGCAAGTCCGACCGCCTCAAGGCGATGGCCGCCGCACAGAAGGGAGCGGCGGCATGAGCGCCGAACTCGCAACCATCCCCGTCCGTGGATCGAATGCCTCGCTCGTCGCGACGCTGATCGACGGCAAGCCGTTCGTCGCGCTGAAGCCGATGTGCGATGCGATCGGCATCGACGTCGAGAGCCAGCGCCGCAAGCTCAAGGCCAAGTCGTGGGCAACCTCGGTCATGAGCACCGAGGTTGCTCCGGACGGTCGCTCTCGCGAGATGTTGATGATCGACCGCCGGACGATGACGATGTGGCTCGCCACGATCGACGAGAACCGGGTGAACGAGGAGTCTCGTCCGATCGTGCAAGCGTTCCAGCGCGAAGCCGCCGACGCTCTCGACGCCTACTTCCATGAGGGCGGTGCGATCAACCCGTCCGCGTCTGCCGACCAGCTTGAGGTGCTGGCGAACCGGGCGACCGCGCAGGCGAACCTGATCGCCGCGTTCAAGGGCATCATCGACCCGAAGCATCTCGAAGCGAAGGCGCGGGTCGTCTTGGCCCGTGGGCTGGGGGAGGCGCCGGAGATCAACCCGGCCGACGTGCCGCTGTACGTGTCCGACTACCTGAAGTCGAAGAACCTCGCTTCGGACATGATCGCCGCCAAGGCATCCGGGTTCGGGCGCAGGCTCAAGGGCTTGTATCTGGCCGAGCGGGGTGAGACTCCGCACAAGGCGTTCCAGGAGTTGCCGAACGGCACGGTGCGCGAGGTGTACGCCTACACGCAGGCGGACAAGCCGCTGTTCGACGAGGTGTGGAACCGGTACTACGAGGGCGTCACCAAGGCGGCGTCATGAGCGCCCTCTACGACTACGGCCCGCTGGACACCTACGAGATCGTCTGGACCTCCGGGCATGTCGAGCGTATCCAAGCGCATCAGGTGTTGCTGCCGCCGGACGACAGCTCCCCGTTCAAGCTCGGCAGGGGCGTGTACGGCTCGACGGAGACGGTGACGAAGCCGTCGCGCGGCTGGGTGTTCCACGGCGAGATAGATGGCCGCTGGAGGCTGCTGCTGTCCGCGAGGGCCGAGGACATCGTGTCGGTCCGGAACGTCACGCACACCACCGATTACCTGGGCGGTGTGGGATGAGCCACGACCCTGAAGACCGCTGCTTCTACTGCATGTCCGAAGCCGAGTTCCACCGTGCCAGCGAGGGTAAGGAACGCCGGACGATCTTCATGGACTCGCCGCTGTCGGAGTGCCCGCACGCCGACCAGGACATGTTCAACGACTCCACAAGCCCCCTCGGCGCAACCCCCCCTGCCGCCGAGGGTGGGCGTCCCGGCGGTGAGGCAGCGGCTGGCCCCTCGGCCGCGCCCCGCCGGGATGCGGACGGGGGTGAGCGGTGATGAGCGGCCAGACGATCGCGATCATCGCGCTCAACGTCGCCTCGTTCGCCTTCACCTTCACCTTCGCGTGGTGGTGGGGCAAGCGGTCGGCCCGGCCGGTCGAGCGGGCGGTGTACCGCTTCGAGGATCTGGCCCAGCTGACCTATGCGACGTGGGCATTCCGGGAGATCGCACAGCGTCCGTGTGAGCACGGCGATGCCGTCTTCGACTGTCAGGACTTGCCCATCTCGCGGCTGGACTGGTGCCCGAGTTGCATCGCTCACGAAGCCCTGAGTTCCATGACCGCCTCACCACAGCCTGACCCGCTGCGCAGTGAGGCTGCACGCCCAGAGCCGCCAGCAGGCGATGTCGGGGGTTCTGGGCGTGCCACCAACTCTCCATAAGAGAAATGACCGCCGGAACGGAACTCCGGCGGCCAACACGTCAACACACGCGAGAAAGAAGTCTACACGATGTGTACACACCCCGCCGCCTTCCATCGGGGCATCAACGAGTTGCGGCTCTGCTCACCGGGTTCGGGTGATCGGCTGCTCGGCACCGAGCTGGCGTTGCTCGACGCTCTCGGCGACAGCAAGGCGATCGAGCAGATGTTGTTCGACATGTACGTGGAGGACCCGAAGGGCACCCATGAGTTCGAGGTGGCCGCGCACCTGATCGCGCTGCTGTTCCCGGTGGTGCAGCGATGAGCGAACAGACGACAGTCCAAGAACCCGAGTGGCAGCGCACCCAGCGTGAGATGGACGGCCACCTCGACCCGGTCCGCGCCGAAACCGCCCACGACGTCGACTACCTGATGGCCAGGTTGCGGAAGATCCTCGACACCAACGCGAAGATCGGTTCGCTGCGCTGGCTGCCGGAGGACATCGAGAAGCTGATTGCGGAGCTGCGCCCGCACGGACGCGCTGGCGATGCCACGTTCGCGGAGTTGCGGTCGTCCTACCCGAAGCTGTTCTGGCATCGGACCGGCGGCGTGATCATCGCTGTCCTGAAGCCCTTCGGTGACGTCGACCCCGCGGCGCCCGAGCGTTGCGCGGCCGAACTCGGGTTGACCGAGGTGGACCGCACGCCGAGCGGGGAGCGGGATTGGCGCGGCACCTACGCCGATCTGCCCGTGCGCATCCTCGGCGAAGCCGCCGCCGCCGAGGCGGTGACCCCGTGACCCGCCTGCATCTTCCGCACCCGCACATCGCCGATCGCGTGGCCGAGTTGTTCGAGCGCGCCGTCCTGGACCACCTGCACCGCTACCCCGCAATCGTGCCGGACGGCCACGACTGGAACGAGTGGCATCACGAGCCTCCCCTGACCGAGTGGGGGCCAGAACCGAAGGAGGGGGAGAAGTGAGCGGAACCGCTTACCGCACCGACCTGTACGCCACCACCGAGCTGGGTCCGTTCGCTCGCCGCGACGCCGCAGTGTACGAACTCGACCCTCCGCACATCTCCCACGCGGGTGTGACGTCGTTCGTCATCGTCGCCGTCAACCGTCCCGCCCGAATGGTGGATGTGTTCCCGGCTTTCGATGACGGGCGTATGGCCTCCTGGGTGCCGTTGAACGCCGACAAGTGGGACCAGCACGACGCCGTTGGGGCGTTGAAGGACCTGGGCTACGAGGTGGTGACCGTCGATGGCCGAGCGTGACATCCCTGCACACACGGTGCGCTTCGAGATAGGCCCGTTCGGCGTGGCCCCCGTGTTCAACTGCTATGCCCGCGTCGGCGAGCCATTCTGCCGTCTTACCTGCCCCGGCGCGTTCGGGTGCGAGTCCGGCGATGAGTGCCGCGAATCTGGCCATGAGCCCGTTGATTACGGCCGCTGCATGTTCGTTGAGTGGATGGACTCCGAGGACGGCATAGAGGCGTTCTCCGGCGACCGGACGGCGCTGCGCGGTGGGCACATCGTGCCCGAGTGGCGGGGAGATCACTGGACGTGGAGCTACGCCACTCCTGCGGGGAGAATCCCGGAGCCTGCGGAGGTGTCCGATGTCCGGGCGTAAGCCATGGTTCGAGCCGCTCGACCGCAACGCCGCACAGGTCGAGTCGGTCCGCCGGATCGAGGACCCCGCCCATGAGCTGGAACTCGCGCTGGAGGCAGCGGGATGGTTCGGCGCCCGCCGTTCTCTGTCCCTGCTCGACACCGTCGCCGAGGCAACCGACCTCGGAGGTGAGGACTGTGCGTAAGCCCTGGTTCCAGCAGTTGGAGGAGACCCGGGCGCGTACCGGGTTCTGGGTGAGCGCCGTCGTCCATCCGCCGACGTGCGGGTGCGCCACCTGCTTCGCCGAGCGGCTGGAGCGGCAGAAGGCGGGGGCGGAGCTGTGACGAAGTTTGAGTTCCTGGAGGAGCTGCCGAGCCACGGGTCCGCCAATCGTCCGGGCGACCAGTTGCTGACAGAGTTCGCTGACGCACTGCGCGCTCACCCCGGGATGTGGGCAGCATGGCCCCGCCCGGTCGCCAACAGCACCGCACAAACAGTCGGCACCTACATACGCCGTGGGCGCTACGTCTCTCTGCCTGCCAATGAGTTTGAAGGCTGCTATCGCGGGGGCGTGGCTTACGTCCGTTACGTCGGCCACTTGAAGGAAGGGGCACGGCAGTGACCTTCCTGCATGAGTTGTTCGCCCGCGCATGGGAGCTGATCACCACCGGGCTCCTGCTGCTCGCGGTCGTGGGGATCTTCGCCGGCCGCGGCGCTCCCGCCGATCCCGACGACGAGGAGTACGACGACACCGAGTCGTGGGACCGCGGGCATGAGCAGTGGATTGACGAGCAGATGGGGGTGTGGTGATGGCGGTCCGATTCGCCAACAAGCAGGTAGCGACAGAGGAGGAACTGAACGCTATCGCGCGCGCCTTCCTGTTCTCGTCCTGGCAGGAGATGGAGCGGACGTGCCGTGCCGGGGACAGGCGCCGCGAGTACAGGCGATCGAAGGAGAGGAAGGCGTCGTGAACTCCTGCACCCGCTGTCGGCGACAGTTCGATTACCGGCTGAAGACGGGACTGTGCCGCACCTGCTACTCCAACAACCGCAACCGGCAGATCGCGTTCGGCCGCTGGATTCCTGGCGAGATCGACGCTGGCGACACCTACATCCATCTCGTCACGTTGCGTGCCATGGGCATGAATCCCAGGCAGATTCAGCGCGCCGCGCGCATCTCTCAGACGGTGTACAACCGCATCCTGCGGGACGCCCCCAAGGGTAACGCGAAGGTTGATCCGGAGACCGCGAAGAAGGTCCTCGCGGTGTCGGTCCCGAAGTCGGTCGGGGAGGTCATCGCCGCGGCGCGTGGCGGGGAGTTCGTTCCCGCGCTCGGTTCCCGCCGTCGCTTGCAGTCTCTGGTAGCGGCGGGGTGGCCGATGATCGACCTCGCCGCGGAGTTGGGAGTCAGGCGGTCGGAGATCGACCGTCTGATCCACCACAACGAGCGGGTCCGGGCGCACCGCCATCACGAGGTGGTCGACCTGTTCAACCGGCTGCAATTCACGCGGGGCAGGTCGCCCGAGGCGGCCGAGTATGCGCGTGAGCGCAACTGGCCGTTGCCGTTCCAGTGGGACGAGGACGAGATCGACGAGCCGGATACGCGGCCGGCTCCGGGTTCTCGCCGCCGCCCAAAGAGGACGGCCGCATGAGCGTCGACGACTGGCACTTCCGCCTCCGCGACGACCACCGCTGGTTCCAGTTCACCCCCGACCCGGGCTGCGGCCCGTTCAAGCCCCGCGCGGTGCTGGACCTGTTCGAGGGGGAGACCAGCGAGGACTGGGAGCACCAAATCCGGGCGACGTTCTCGCCCCACGACATCGACGAACTCGGCGACTACTGCAAGCGTCTCGCCGCCCACCTTCGAGGAGAACTGTGACCGAGGAAATCCAGGCGTACACAGACGGAGACCTGGCCTACAAGCTCGTGCTGCTGAAGACGCTGGCCGACATGGTGCTGGCAGAGTTGGACCGCACCAAGAAAGTCGCTGCCCTCCAGTACCCGAAGGGCGCCAGCATCCCCGCCCGCACCTGTGACGACATCAAGCTGGGGCGGGTCAGCAAGACCGACCCGAAACCGGTCGCGAAGGTCACGGACAGGACCGAGCTGGAGGAGTGGCTGCGCGCCGAGTACCCCGACAAGCTCGACACCCGTATCGAGTTGGCGGACATGGGGGAGCTGCTGGCGTTCCTCAAAGACTCCGGCCGCACCGACCTGTTCACCGAGGTGCAGGAAGTCCCTGAGCACCTGTTCAAGCAGGCGGAGGCGCTGGCTGTGCGGGGGCGTCCGGTGCCCGGTATCGAGTTGCACCGGCCCGCGGGGGTGGTGCAGGTCCGGACGGAGATCGCTGCGGAGTACGTGGTGCGCCACCTGCTGGCCGACTCGCCCGTGCCGCTGCTGGGAATTGAGGCGTGATGACCCTGACCAGACGTAAGCCTTCCGGTAAGCCATCGTGGCCGATCGTGCTCCTTGCCGGGTGCGAGGGCGCCGGCAAGTCCTGGGCCGCGGCGGAAGCCACGGCCTCGGACCGGTTCGGCACCTGCATGTGGGTGGAGATCGGTGAACAGACCGCCGACGAGTACGGCGCCGTCCCGGGTGCGAACTTCGAGATCCTGGAGCACGACGGATCGTTCGGGGAGATCCTGGCCCAGGTCCGCGCCGCGGTGGCCGAGCCTGTGGTCGATGGGAAGCCGAACCTGCTCGTGATCGACTCCCTCACGGAGCTGTGGGATCTGCTGTCCGATGAGCAGCAGACCATCGCCAATCGGCGCCGCGGCAAGAACGCCAACGGTGACGCGACGATCACGATGGATCAGTGGAACGCCGCGAAGAAGCGGTGGGGCTACGTCGTCTCCGAACTGCGGAGGTTCCCCGGCCCGGTGATCGTGACGGCGCGGCTGGAGAACGTAGCAGTCGTCGGCTCCAATGGGCAGCCGACTGGTTCACATACGTGGAAGATCCGCGCGGAGAAGAACCTGCCGTTCGAGGTGCAGGTTGTCATGCAGGCGCGTCAGCCCCGCCAGTGGATGATGACGAAGATCGCCAGCACCCGACTCCAGCTGCCCGACGAAGGGTTCCTGCAGTGGCCGCGGTTCACCGTTGAGGACCTGCTGTCGAAGATGGGCCTGGAGGACGCACAACCTTCGACGTACGTGAAGACCGACTCGTCTCGCGTTGTGGGTGAGGCAGACCGCGCCCGCCAGATGCTCATCGAGGTCATCGACCGGGTTGGCATCACCCGCGCGGAGGCCGCCGCCAAGTTCCAGTCGTTCGGACATGGGGACCTAGGCACGTCTCAGGACTCGGTGGCGATCGGTGAGCTGACCGCTTACTACGCATCGGCGGAATCGACGGTGCAGTCATGAGCCAGTACGACGACATCGACGCCTTCGACGCGGCCCGTGTGATCCGCGAGCTGGAAGCCATGCGGCAGGGAAGCGGCCAACGGGCATTGGCGATCCGCGATGCGGGCAAGCGCCGCTCCAACGCGGTCCGGGACTACGAGAAGGCCCGCGCTCGTGTGCGCAAGAGGACTGTCGGTTCGGCACAGACGAAAGACGATGAGGCGATCCTCGATCCCGAAGTCGACCGGCTGCGCGAGCAAGCAGACGACGCGAAGATCGCCGAGCGCTACGCCAACAACCTCTCCGACATCCACGACTCGGATCAGTCGAATCTGCAATCCCAGCTGAAGCTGATCGAGCGAGTCCTCGGGATCGGGGGGAAAAACCGGTGACCGTCCACCCCAACCCCCGCAACCTGGTCCGCCAGATGTGGCCGAAGGTGAAACCCCGCGCGAAGAAGGTGAAGGCGCCCGGCAAGGCGCGCACCCTGCGTCTGGTCGGCATCCGCTCGGGCGGCATGTGCGAACGCTGCGGCGGCCGCGGTCACTCGACCCATCATCTGCGCAACGTATCCCAGGGCGGTGAGTGGAGTCCACAGAACTGCGTCCGTCTCTGTGGCAGTGGCTCGACGCTCTGCCACGGGTGGGTCACCACCCACTCGAAGGAGGCGTGGGTGGAGGGGTTCCACCTCGAGGCGGGGGAGGAGCCGGGTTCCAGGCCGATCCAGTCCGCTCTTCATGGCGTCGTGTATCTCACCGCTGCCGGTGGCGTCACCCCGATCGAAGGAGGGGCCGCGTGACCTGGACCGACAACGAACGCGACCTCCTCCGCAACGTCCACCACTATCTGGGTCAGGTCATCGCGAACCCCGCCAGCGGGGTGGAGCACCTGCGCAGCAGCCACGGCTCCGGAGGCGGGGGAGGGTTCAGCTACGAGTTCGGGTCCACCGCGATCCGCGGCGAATGGCACGAGTGGATCCCGGACCGGTGGAGGTCGGACGGTCGTGCTTGCCGGTGGCGCCGCGGGGAACTGCTGCGCACCGCCACGGTCTCCTATGCCCGGTTGCAGGCGTGGGCGGAAGCCCTGCCCGCTGGGGTGCGCGCGAAGGCGCTCACCTACTGGCAGACACACCCGGAGTGGACGCGGGATCTGGCTGCGCTGGATCGGGTCACGCTCGCCGCGATCGACCGGCGCCCACGGCGTTCGGAGCCGTCGTCCGTCCCGTCGGAGTGCGGGGATCAGTACGCACTTTTCGAAGGAGCCCCATCGTGACCGGCCCGCGGTTCCGTCAGATCCCGATCACCAAGTACCCGCCGGCCACCGTCCAGGAGATCGAAACCCGCTACCGGTGCATCGACTCCCGCCATGAGGGTCGCACCTACAACCCGAACGCTGACAAGACGTGGTGCTTGTGCGGTCGGGTGATTCGCCCCGGCAACGTCTCTCGCTGGTATTCGCCGTACGAGCGGGCGGAGTCTCGTGCTCACCGCCCGGATGTGGTGGGGCGTGAGGCGCGGGAGTTCCTGGACCGTGCGCACGGGCGCGGTGAGCCTGAGCCGGTTGCCGTCCCCACACCGTTCGGGGATCAGTACACGCTCCCCGTCGTGGAGGCGTGATGAAACGTCAGCTGATCAAGCCCCCGGACACCTACCTCGGCGTCGTGGTGCCCGACAACATCAAACGGGCGTGGTGCACCTGGGAGGGCGTGCAGTGGCGCATCTACCGCCACGCCGACCGGGGTGTTCTGCAACCCCCGGATCAACGGTTCTCCCTCACCCCACCAGAGGCGCTGTGTGCCGTGCACCGGCGCCACTGGTACCGGTGGCGGAACCGGCACTTCGCCGGCGTCAGGTTCCCTGGCCCAGGTGCTGGCGACGGGTTTCTGAGCCCCTACATGGCCTTCGAACAGTCGTGGGCGTGGTGCCGCTGGGAATGGGACGAGCAGACCCGCCAGCAGATGCGGCAGGCCGAAGAGATTTGCCTGTCCGGTCGTTCGACGCAATGCGAGGGCCGGCGCATCTCCAGCGATTCGGAGGCAGCGGCATGACCGAGGTGTTGCACGGATACACCCTGGCGGACATTTGCGGAATGGCACGCTGCGCGTGCGCGGCAGACCGGTCGATGGCCTCGGACATGGACACCCGATACAACACGGCCTGGTCGGCAATCGCCGAACACTTGTGCACCGCCGACGAGCCCCCAACGTGGACAGATCTTGTGCGCACCGGATGGCAGGCGATCTACCGGGAGGTCCGGGAGATGCGGCACACCTTCGGGCAATCCCGGGACGATCCGAACGCGGAGGTCGCGTCCGGAAAGCGATTCCAGCAGTACTGGTTCGTTCGTGAGGACAGCCCTGAGGATGGGTTCGTCGAGCGGCTCGCGGTCGAGCAGATCCTGCCGAAGGTGCGGCCCCTGTACCGGGACGCGCTCATCGCGCTCGCGGTGACGGGAGACTACCGGGCCGCAGCCGAGATGCTGGGCATCGAGTACAGCGCCTTGAACGCCCGGTTGTCGACAGCGCGAAGGACGTTCCGCCGGTACTGGTTCGCCCCGGAGCCCGCACCGCCGATGCGGGGTACCGACCGCCGCGTGAAGGCATACGACCAACCACCCCAGACGCATTGCATACGCGGGCATGAGATGTCCGGCGGCAACGTGCGGATGAGGAAGAACGAAAAGGGGCGAGCGTGCCGCTCGTGTGAGCGGGAGAAAAGCGCGGAGAAGCGGGCGCGAAAGAAAGCCGATGCACTACGACACCCCGTGGATGCCTCTGTGCGGAAGGAGGTTTCGTGATGAAGCCATACAACTCGACCGCCGTGGATCAGTACACGCTCGACCACCTGATGGAGGTGCGCAATGGCACGAAGTGAACCGCTGTGGCCGGACGTGAATCCAGTGAACTCCGCGCCGCTGTCGCAGATGTACAGCGTCCCCGCCTACCGGTCGAGCGCCGAAGAGCGGGCCAGGTACGCGGAGTCGAAGTCCCAGCTGCCGTGTGAGGAGTGCGTCGCCGTGCAGCACGAGACGCGAGGCGAGTTCGGCCCGCGGATGCAGACGAAGGTTCGCAGGACCTTCAAGGGCGGACCGAATCTGCGCCTGCGTCGGCGGCACGCCAACGCCTGGCGCGAGCGCGACGAGGCGGATGTGAAGAAGAAGGGCGGGGCTGCGTGATGCCTTCCACTTCCGTTGAGCTGCCCGCACATTCGTTCGAAATAACACGTCGTGGCGGTTCGAGTGCAGACCGTTTGCCCGGTAAAATGAAGACGGCCCCGGGTGGGACCGAAAGGTGTTGGAAGCACCGATCGGATCCGCGAGCCCAGGGCCTACCCCTCACCGCTCTACCGGAAAGGGGGTGCTCATGAGGATACCCATATCCTCTGACTCCTCGCCCGCTGATCCCTTGATTGGCGTTTCCGAGCCTCGTACCTACCTGGTCGAGATGCTCGATCACATCCGCCGCCAAGAGCAGAACCTCGCCTTGAGCAAGGCGCATTACCTGCTGCTCGCCGATGCGAATGGGCTGTCGGCCGCCGAGATCGCCGAGGCCGTCGGCATGTCCTCCTCTGGAGTGCGCCGAGCCATCCGCCGTGCCGCGTCGTGCCCGCCCTATCTCGGTTCCGGCGATGCCGCCGGACGTATCCCGGAGGTGCCATGAGAATTCGAAGTACCAAGCCCGAGTTTTGGCGCTCCGAGCGGATTGCGGACCTGTCGTGGGATGCGCGCCTGGTTCTCAAGGGGCTTGAGTCCTACGTGGATGACAACGGAGTGGGCAAGGACGACGTCGCCCTGGTCGTAGCCGACGTGTTCCCTCGCGACATGGTTCGCGAGACCTCGCGAACTCTCGCGAGGGTTTCGGAAGCTATTTCCGAGCTTCACCAGAAGGGATTCGTTCACCGCTACGAGTCCGACGGCACCCGGCTGATGTACCTGTCGTGGTGGGAATCGTTCCAGCGCATCGACAAGCCGACCCGTGGGCGTTTCCCCAGGCCAGACGGCTCCATGAACTACAGGGACTCGACGATCGGCGGTTCTCTCGCGAGCCCTCGCGAATCCTCCGGAGCCCTCGCGCCTGGAACAGGGGAACAGAGGAACAGGGGAACAGAGGAACAGGAAGAGATTTGTTCACCGGCTGCGCCGCCGAACGCCGAGCCGAAGTCCACCGCCGCGAAGCCGGTCGAACCGGCTGGCTTCGCCGAGTTCTGGGCCGCATACCCGCGGCGGCAGGGTAAGGGCGCCGCTATCAAGGCGTGGGTCAAGGCGACGCGGAATGCCAGCCCGCAGGCGATCATCGACGGCGCTCGTCGCTACGAGGCCGACCCCAATCGGGACCCCGCCTACACGGCGATGGCCTCGACATGGCTCAACGCCGAGCGGTGGACGGACGACCCTTTGCCGCCGCGTCGAGGCAATGCACGTGCCACTTCGGCGGACAGAGAATCCGTCATTGCCGCCGCCGAGCAGGCCAAGCGCAACACCGACCCCGACCTGATGAGGCGCGCATGGCCCTCTCAGGCCACTGAAACTCCCGCGCAACTGCGCGCCATCGCCGGAGGTTTGGCATGACCCACGACGAAATCGTGACCCTGCTACAGGTGGTCACCCGCTACGACGGCCGCGACATCGACGAAAGCTCGATCATGGTGTGGACCGAAGCGGCTCGACGGCGCAACTGGTCCTTCGACGAGGCCGTCAACGCCGTGCACGAGCACTACGCCGACCAGACCCGCTGGATCATGCCCGGTCACGTCAGCCAGCTCATCCGCCGGGCTCGGGGTGCGAATTGGCAGGAATGAGCGACGGCGCGCCAATCGCCTACGACCTGACCGCCGAGCGGGCCCTGCTCGGCACGGCGATGTCCTCGCCCGACCGCATCCGGGACACGTTCCTGGCGATCGGCCCTGACGATTGGTTCCACCACACGTCCCGCAACCTCGCGGCGGTAGTGGCCGGGATGATGACCGCGGGCAAGCCGATCGACCCGGAGACCGTGCTCGTCGAGGCGGCCAACCGTGGACTCGTCCCCGTCAAGGTGGACCCGATGTTCGTGCTCAGCTGCCACGCGCACGCTGCCCTGCCTGAGGCGGCGACGGTCCACGCCGAGCGCATCAAGGGGTTGGCTGCCACGCGGCAACTGAACACCGCCGCCGGCCGCCTTCTGCAACGTACGAACTCCTCATGGGAGAGCGGGGTCGATCGCCTCGACTTGGACGCGCACATTCGCGAGATGCGGCGTGCGCTGGACGAGGCCGAGCGGACCGCTGGGGAGCTGGACTATCGACCGCCGCAGGGGATCGCCGACTACCTGGAGTCGATCTCCCAAGAGCATGACTGGCTGGTGCCCGGCCTGCTGGAGCGCATGGACCGTGTGGTTATCACCGGCGCGGAGGGCGGCGGCAAGTCCGTGGCCTGTCGGCAGATCGCCTGCACGCTCGCCGCGGGGATGCACCCGTTCACCGCCGCGCTGCTCGGGTCCGGCAACCACCACACCCGCGTGCTGTACGTCGACTGCGAGAACTCCCCGCAGCAGTCCGCCCGCCAGTTCCGCAAGATGCTCGCCACGATCGACCAGCGGCGCCGGAACATGGGCGTCTCGCCGATGGACTGGAACGACTACATGTCGCTGGAGGTTCGTCCGGCCGGCATCGACTTGCTCGGTGGCGCGGACACCGCCTGGTTGGAGCGCACCATCAGCGCGTTCGCTCCGGACCTGCTGGTGCTGGGCCCGCTGTACAAGCTGCACCACGAGAACCCGAACGACGAGAAACCCGCACGTGAGATCGCGTGGGTGATCGACGGATTGCGGGAACGTCACGGCTTCGCGCTGCTCACCGAGGCGCACGCCGGGAAGTCGATGACCGGTGACGGCCGTCGGAACATGGCGCCGATCGGTTCGAGCATGTGGCTTCGCTGGCCGGAGTTCGGGTTCGGGTTGCGCCGCTCGGACAACGACACGGCCAAGGGCCGCGCCGAGCTGGTGGACGTCGTGTCCTGGCGCGGATCCCGCGAGGAGCGGTCGTGGCCGAGACAACTCCAGTACTCCCCGATCCTTCCGTGGATGCCCGCGGACCCGGCCTACTACGACAACGCCCGGAGTGCGTCATGACCCCCGATGAGCAACAGCGCCTCGACGAGGCCCACGCGAACCTGTTCTGCACCGCGGCCGAGGTGAGGGAGATCCTGAACCGCTACCGGAAACCCGTCGCGATCGAGGACCCCGAGTACTGGGCCGCCGCCAAGCGCAAGGCGTACGAGGACTGGCACGCAGGCCGCATACCCATCTGGCGCCGCAACCCAGACGGCACGCAGGTGTTCTTCGGATACGAGAACGATCCCGAAGCGTGCCAGCGACGCGACGAATTTGATGCCGAGCAGCAGCGAGCGATGGGCCGGTCCGACCGACAGGGCGAAACCCGATGACCGCCCAGCCCTTCCGGATCGTCCGGGTACCGCGAGACCCAGATCCCGCCTCCACGGCCCGCCTGGACGGCAATGCGGTGCGGCCTGATGCGGCGGTGTGCCCGTCGTGCGGCGCGTACGTCGCAGACGCGGAGCTTCATGCCGCGGATCACGACGCCACCGTCCGGTGGAGGCAGCAGGTGACGGGGGCGCTGAACGACGCGATGGAGCTGCTTCTCCTGGCACGGGAAGGCATCCCCACCGATGGCAAGACACTCACCGGCAGTGGGAAATCCGCTGGCCGGGCAGCAATCAACGCCGAGGAGGCGAACGAGAAATGACCGACATCCAGATCACAGTGTTCGGAAAGCCGGACTGCCCGCAGTGCCACACCACCAAACTGCACCTCGAAAAGGTGGGCTTGCCGTACATCTACCGCGACGTCACCCGGGACGAGGAGGCGCGTGAATTGGTCTTCTTGCTCGGCTACAAGACGCTGCCGGTCGTGACCGTCGGGGACATGCACTGGTCCGGGTACCGGTACGGGAAGATCAAACAGCTCGCGAAGATTCACGCTGGGGCGGCGGATGTGTCGAGCCTCGACGCGGCGGCGGAGCGATACCTCGAGGACGGTGCCGCGTGAGCCAGATTCCGCCTCAAGCGTCCCG
>Ga0247823_10000458_pt1 | contig 34738 bp, 31 predicted proteins | sample 13C_PalmiticAcid_2_FD_192426 | JGI IMG/M metagenome (GOLD analysis project Ga0247823, IMG submission 192426) | Soil microbial communities from agricultural site in Penn Yan, New York, United States - 13C_PalmiticAcid_Day30 | ecosystem: Environmental > Terrestrial > Soil > Agricultural land...
TCGCGCAGCACTTCGCCTCGCGCCACGGGCCGGCGCCGGTGATCCAGGTCTCCGGCCGGCTGTTCCCGGTCGAGCAGCGCTGGCGCCCGTTCGAGGAAAGCCGCGAGTACGGCCTGAACGACGCCATTGGTGACGCCGTCACCGAGCTGTGGCGCGAGGGCAGCGGCGACGTGCTGGTGTTCCTGCCCGGCGAACGCGAGATCCGCGAGGCCGCCGAGCACTTGCGCCGGAACCACCCGCCCGGCGTGGATGTGGTGCCGCTGTTCGCCCGGCTGAGCCAGCAGGAGCAGGACATGGTGTTCGAGCCGCACAGCGCACGGCGCATCGTGCTGGCCACCAACGTGGCCGAGACCTCGCTCACCGTGCCCGGCATCCAGTACGTGATCGACGCGGGGACCGCGCGGGTCAAGCGCTACAGCTACCGCAACAAGGTCGAGCAGCTGCAGATCGAGCCGGTGAGCCAGGCCGCCGCCAACCAGCGGGCCGGGCGCTGCGGCCGGGTGAGCAACGGCATCTGCATCCGCCTCTACGACGAGAAGGACTTCACCGGCCGCCCGCGCTTCACCGACCCCGAGATCCTGCGGTCGTCGCTCGCGGGCGTGATCCTGCGGATGATGTCGCTGCACCTCGGCCTCGTCGAAGACTTCCCGTTCATCGAGCCACCCCCGCGCCGCGCCATCGCCGACGGCTACCAGCTGCTCAACGAGCTGGGTGCGGTCGACGAGCAGAACGAGATCACCCCGGTGGGCCGCGAACTCGCCAAGCTGCCGCTCGACCCGCGCGTGGGCCGCATGATCCTCGAGGCACGCAACCGCGAGGCGCTGGCCGAGGTGCTCGTGATCGCCTCCGCGCTGAGCGTGCAGGACGTGCGCGACCGGCCGCTCGAACACCAGCAGGCCGCCGACACCGCCCACAAGAAGTTCGACGACGAACGGTCCGAGTTCGTGGGCACGCTCAAGCTGTGGCAGTGGCTGGAGGACACACGCGGCGGCCACGGCGAGCACAAGCTGTCGCACCGCAAGCAGGAGCAGCAGTTGCGCGAGAGCTTCATCTCGCCGCGCCGCGTGCGCGAATGGCGCGACATCCATTCGCAGCTGCACACCGTGGTGGCCGAACACAAGTGGCGGCTGAACACCCAGCCCGCGACCTACGAGCAGCTGCACCTGGCCATGCTGGCCGGCCTGCTCGGCAACATCGGCCTCAAGAGCGACGACGAGGACTGGTACCTCGGCGCGCGCGGCATCAAGTACTACAAGCACCCCGGCGCGAACCTCAGCAAGAAGCCGGGCCGCTGGATCGTCGCGGCCGAACTCGTCGAGACCACGCGCCTGTTCGGCCGCGGCATCGCGGGCATCGAGCCGCAGTGGCTGCCGGGCATCGCCGGGCACCTCATCAAGACGCAGCTGCTCGAGCCGCACTGGGAAAAGAAGGCCGCGGAGGTGATCGCGCTGGAGCGCGCCACGCTCTACGGCATCGTGATCTACGCGAACCGGCGCGTGAACTTCGGCAACGTGGACCCGGCGGCCGCGCGCGAGATCTTCATCCGCGAGGCGCTGGTGGAGGGCGAGTGGGAGACGCGCCTGCCGTTCCTCGCCGCGAACCGCAAGCTGATCGCGCAGGTGGAAGAGCTCGAGCACAAGTCGCGCCGCCAGGACGTGCTGGTCGACGACGACCTGATCTACGCGTTCTACAGCCAGCACCTGCCGAACGACGTGTTCAGCGGCACCACGCTCGAACGCTGGTACCGCGAGGAGACGAAGCGCAACCCGAAGGTGCTGCAGCTCACGCGCGAGGAGCTGATGCGCCACGAGGCCGCCGGCATCACCACGGCCGCGTTCCCGAAGACGCTGCGCCTCGGCGGGGTCGACTGCACCACCACGTACCTGCACGAGCCGGGTGACCCGAAGGACGGGGTCACGGTGGCGGTGCCGTTGTTCGCGCTGAACCAGGTGAACGACGAGCGCTGCGAATGGCTCGTGCCGGGCATGCTGAAGGACAAGGTGCTGGCCCTCGTGAAGAGCCTGCACCAGCGTCCGCGCTCGCGCCTCGTGCCGCTGCCCGAGTTCGCCGAGTCCTTCGTGGCCGGCATCCGCGAGGCCGGCACCTTCGGGGGCGGTTCGCTCGTGGACGCGCTGCTGAAGGTCGTGCGCGACCGCACGCAGCTCGACATCAAGCGCGCCGACTTCAAGCTCGACCAGCTGCCGCCACACCTGTTCATGAACTTCCGCGTGGTCGACGACAACGGCCGCCAGCTCGGGGCCGGGCGCAACATCGCGGCGCTCAAGGCCGAACTCGGCGGGCAGGCCCGGTCGGCCTTCCAGGCGCTGGCCGCGCTGCGGCCCACCGTCGCCGCCGCGCCGAAGGTGCAGGTCACCGCGGGGCCGAGCCTCGCATCGCCCGGCAAGGCCCCGCCTGCGCCGGCACCCGCGGCCGCCCCGGCCACGCCGGCCGCGGAGGTCAAGCACACCGACTGGACCTTCGGCGAGCTGCCCGAGCTGATGGAGGTTCGCCGCGGCAACCAGACGCTCGTCGGTTTCCCGGCCCTGATCGACCGCGTCGACCACGTCGTGGTCGAAGTGTTCGACGAGCCCGACGTCGCCGCGTTGCGCCACCGCGCGGGGCTGCGCCGGCTCGTCGCGCTGCAGATCCGCGATGCGCTGAAGTACCTCGAGAAGAACATCCCCGACCTGCAGAAGATGGCGGCGCTCTACATGAACGTGGGCTCGGTCGACGAACTGCGTGCGCAGATCATCGACCTCGCGCTCGACCGGGCGTTCCTCGCCGACCCGCTGCCCACCGACGCGGTGTCGTTCCGCAAGCGCCTCGACGAAGGGCGAGGGCGCCTCACGCTGATCGCCAACGAGATCGCGCGCAGCGTGGGCACCGTGCTGACGGAGTTCGCGGCGGCCAGCCGCAAGCTGAAGGACGCGCGCGCGCCGAAGGACGTGAACGACGACATCGTCGCGCACCTCGGGCGCCTGCTGCCGAAGCGTTTCGTGGCCACCACGCCGTGGGCCCAGCTCGCGCACCTGCCGCGGTACCTGAAGGCGGTGACGATGCGGCTCGACAAGTACCGCGCCGACCCGGCCCGCGACACGGCGCGCCTCGCCGAGCTGCGTCCGCTGGAGCAGCGCTACCTGCGGCTGCTGGCCGACCGCAAGGGCGTGCACGACGCGCGGCTCGACGAGTTCCGCTGGCTGCTGGAGGAGCTTCGGGTGAGCCTGTTCGCGCAGGAGCTGCGCACGCCGCAGCCGGTCAGCGTGAAGCGCCTGGAGAAGACCTGGGCGCAGCTGAGCGCCTGATGCGCCCGCCGGGGTATCGGCAACGCCGTACGATGGGGGCATGACGACCGACCTCATCCCGGCGGGTCCCGAGCAGATCGAGGCCATCGCCCGCGAAAGCCGCCAGCTCGTGACGAAACGCGCGCTGCTGGCGGCGGGCGTTGCCGTGATTCCCGTGCCGGGCCTCGACTGGCTCGCCGACGTCAGCGTGCTGATGAAGGTGATCCCCGAGATCAGCCAGCGCTTCGGGCTGTCGCAGGAGCAACTGGCCCGGCTGTCGCCCGATCGCCGCGTGGCCGTCTACAAGGCCTTGTCGGCCGCGGGCAGCGTGCTGGCCGGTCGGCTGGTCACACGCACGCTGATCCTGCGTGCGCTGCGGCTCGTGGGCGTGCGCCTGAGTGCGCAGCAGGTCGCCAAGTTCGTGCCCATCGCGGGCCAGGCCATCTCGGCGGTGCTCACCTTCGGGGCCTTGAAGTACGTGTGCGAACTGCACATCCGGCAGTGCATCGCGGTGGCCCGCGAGATTCATCCCGAGACAGTGTGATTCCCGTTGTAGAATCTGAGGCTTCGGGGCGTAGCGCAGCCTGGTAGCGCACCTGGTTTGGGACCAGGTGGTCGTGAGTTCGAATCCCACCGCCCCGACCATTTCCCTTCTTTCTCCCCCGCTCGACGTTTCTCTCGTCATTGCCGGTCGCAGCACTGGCCCCACGCGCCGGTAGCTCAACCGGATAGAGCACCAGCCTTCTAAGCTGGGGGTTGCGGGTTCGATTCCTGCCCGGCGCGCCATCACTTGGGCCCCCCAGTCGGCTAGCGCCTCCTGCCCCCGAGGGGCGCCCCGGGTCGGCCGGGAGACCCGTCCTCGCGGGTGGCTTGATCTGCGGCTTTGCTTCGCTCGCCTTCCGCGTTCGCGTTCTCGTTGCGGGGCATTGCTCGCTTCGCTCGCTCGCCCTGCTTGTCATCCCGGCGGACGCCGGGATCCACCGGTGTCGTGTCAGCCGTTGCCGACATGGCGCGCCGTCATCGGCCGATGGTTTCGGGTGCCGCTCGGCCCCAGCATGGACCCAAGTGAGTTTTTCCGTCCTTCTGGAGCTTGTCATGTCCCACGAATCGGATGCCTTCGACCCCACCGCGTCGGAGATGGAGGCGCTGAAGCGCCTCGAGCAGGGGGTGGTGCAGATCGACACGGGGCAGTTGGCCTCGCCGTCGGAGCGGCTCGTCGACCTCGGGTTCGTGGCAACCACGGCCGAGGGCGAACCCGCGCTGACGGCGCGGGGGCTCGCCCTGGTGCGGCACCACTGAGCGGTGCGCCGGTCAGCGGCGCTGGTACTGCTGCTTGCCGAAGAGGATGTCGCGGGCCTTGTCGTCCGTGAGGGGGCGGGACGAGTTCGTGCTCAGCACCTCGACGCCGCGCTGCACGGCGGGGCGGGCGGCGATCTCGTCGAACCAGCCCTTGAGGTGCGGGAAGTCGGCCCAGTCGATGCCCTGGTTCTTCCACGAGCGCAGCCACGGGAACACCGCGATGTCGGCGATGGAGTAGTCCTTGCCGCCGAGGTACTTCGACTTCGACAGGCGGCGGTCCATCACGCCGTAGAGGCGCGCGGCCTCGTTCGTGTAGCGGTCGATCGCATAGCCGATCTTCTCGGGCGCGTAGATGCGGAAGTGGTGGGCCTGGCCCAGCATGGGCCCCACGCCGCCCATCTGGAACATCAGCCACTGCAGCACCTCGTACTTGGCCGTGGTGCCCTCGGGCAGGAACCTGCCGGTCTTGCCCGCGAGGTACAGCAGGATGGCGCCCGACTCGAACAGCGAAATGGGCTCGCCTTCGGGTCCCTCGGGGTCTACGATGGCGGGGATCTTGTTGTTCGGACTGATGCGGAGGAAGTCCGGCTTGAACTGGTCGCCCGTGCCGATGTTGACCGGGTGGACGTGGTACGGGAGGCCGCATTCCTCCAGCATGATGTGAACCTTGTGCCCGTTGGGGGTGGGCCACGAATACACTTCGATCATTCTCGGGTCTCCTCCGACACGACCATGTGCCGACCGCCCCACTCTAGATGAAGCCGACCATTCATGCTTGATGCCTTCAAACGCCTGATTGCCCGCAAGCCTGCCGAGCCCGAATGGCCCGAGGTGGCGGAGTGGGCGGGCCGCCAGCAGTTGGGGTTCAAGCGCGTGCGCGACGAGGGCGGCGGCTTCGTCCTCGACGGCCAGATGGCGGGCAAGCCGTGGCGCCTCGAATGGGGCCCGCCCCAGCGCCCGTACATCCACGGCCACGAACTGCGCATCCGCATGGAGCTCGGCCTGTCGTCGAACCTGCAGATGCTCGTGCTGACGCAGTCGCTCTTCGAGACGCTGGAGCGCAACGCCTTCGAGAGCTTCACCGAAAGCACGCAGACGGTCATCGACGGCAACACGCCGGAGGAGATGCGCTGGCTCGTGATGTTCCCGAAGTCCTCCGTCAAGGCGCCGAAGACCGTGCGCTCGCGGTTCCACTTCATCGGTGCCGCGGCCGAGGACACCGAACGCTGGGTCGAGGGCCCGCTCGCCGAGCAGCTCGAGAAGGCCGATGCGGGCCTCCTCGCGGCGCAGCCGCCGTTCGTGCTGATGACCCTGCGGGGGCGCGTCTACCTGCGCATGCAGCTCGACGACCCCGACACCCGCTCGCTGGCCGGTGCCGTGGCGCTGTTCCAGGTGGCGGTGCCGCAGGCCCTGCAGGCCGCGGCGGCCGTCGCCGAAGCGCCCCGTCCCGACTTCGACAACAGCAGTTCCACCGCCTGGCAGAACCTCGGGTCCGAGGACGACAAAGCCTAGGAGTCTGGGCGGCAGAGAGAAGCCCTTCTCTCTGCCGCCCAGACTCCTAGGCCTGCTGCGCGAGGCGCCAGCCCATCTCGGCCAACGGCCGGGCCGCGGCGGCGGCCTGCTTGGCTTGCGCGTCGGCGGCCGTGCCGTCCTCCACCCGTTTCGCGATGCCTTGCAGGATGCCCGCCATGCGGAACAGGTTGTACGCGAGGTAGAAGTTCCACTCGCCCGCCAGCGTGCCCGCGTCGGTGCGGCCGGTGCGCTCGCAGTACAGGCGCAGGTAGTCGGCCTCCTGCGGGATGCCCAGCGCGTCGAGGTCCGCGCCGGCGAGGCCGCGGAACAGCGAGGGTTCGATGTGCCAGGCCATGCAGTGGTAGCTGAAGTCGGCCAGCGGGTGCCCGAGGGTCGACAGCTCCCAGTCGAGCAGCCCGAGGGCCTTCGGCTCGGTGGCATGGAACATCAGGTTGTCGAGGCGGTAGTCGCCATGGACGATGGTCACCTGCGACTCGTCGCGGGCACTCTCCGGCAGGTGCGCGGGCAGCCACGCGGCGAGCCGGTCCATCGCGTCGATGGGCTCGGTGATCGAGGCCTGGTACTGCTTGTGCCAGCGGGCGATCTGGCGCTCGAAGTAGTTGCCGGGCCGGCCGTAGTCGGCGAGGCCCACGGCCTTCACGTCCACCCGGTGCAGCGCGGAGATCACGCGGTTCATCTCGTCGTAGAGGCGCGCGCGGGTGGGCAGGTCGAAGCCGGGCAGGGTGGGGTCCCACAGCACGCGGCCGTCGAGGCAGTCCATCACGTAGAAGGCGCGGCCGATGACCGACTCGTCCTCGCACAGCAGGTGCATGCGCGGCACGGGCACATCGGTGCCGGCCAGGGCCGACATCACGCGGAACTCGCGGTCGATGGCGTGGGCCGAGGGCAGCAGCTTCGCCGCGGGGCCGGGCTTGGTGCGCATCACCCAGCGGCCGCCGGGCGTGGTCAGGCGGTACGTGGGGTTCGACTGGCCGCCCTTGAAGGCCTCGGCCTCGACCGGGCCCTCGAAGCCCGGCAGGCGGGGTGCCAGGTACGCGGCCAGCGAGGCCAGGTGGTCCGGCGACAGCGTGTGCGAGGCCGTGGCCATGTCAGTGGTGCGGCTCGGACAGCGCGAGCAGCTTTTCCTTCGACAGCACCACGAGGCGCGTGGGCTCGATGCGCACCGCGCCGTCGCGCTCGAAGCTCTTGAGCTCCTGGTTCACGCGCTGCCGCGAGGCGCCCAGCAGCTGGGCCAGGTCTTCCTGGGCGAGCTGCAGGCCGATGCGGATCTCCTCGCCCTCGAGGATGCCGTAGCTGCGCGCGAGCAGCAGCAGCTGCTTGGCCAGGCGGGCGGCCAGCGGCATCGTGTTCAGGTCCTGGATCAGGTCGTACATCAGGCGCAGGCGGCGGCAGTTGAGGCGCAGCAGCGCGTCGTACAGCTCGGGGTGGTGCGCCAGCAGGTCCTTGAAGTCGGCCTTGCGGACGGCGAGCAGCGTGGTCTCGCCGTGGGCGTTGGAGTCGTGCGTGCGGGGCATGCCGTCGAAGAGGGCCATGTCGCCGAACCACACGCCCGGTTCGACGTACGTGAGCGTGACCTGCTTGCCCGACAGCGACACCGAACTCACCCGCACCGCGCCCTTGGCGACGCCGCACCACCAGTCGGCCGGCTCACCGCGGGACGACAGCAGCGCACCGTCGGCCAGGCGGCGCACGATCGAGCGCGACAGGATGGCGTCGCGCAGCGGTTGGGACAACTTGGCGAACCATCCGCCGGATTCGATGTTGTGGCGCTCGTCGGCGGTGAGGGCTGGAGTGTGCATGGAGAATTCCCGGATACGGAGAAGCGCATGTCATCCGCGGCGGAGGCCGGGATGACATCGGGCTATTGTTGCCGACTCCGCGCGGGGCTGCACTGTCTGCCAGAACTACGCGATGTTCCCGGCCAACGGGTTGACGAGTTCCTTCGCCCCGGACACGGCGTCGGGATCGGCGTCCGCGAGCCGGGCGGCCAGGCCCAGCGCCTGGTCGAAGGCCTCGCCATGGCCGCTGACCCGGGTGACGAGGCCCAGCGCGAAGAGCTGCTCCACCGGCACGGGCTCGCCGAGCCAGAGCCACTGCAGCACCCGGGCGCGGGGCAGGTGACGCATCAGCTGCGCCGTGGCGCCGGCGTCGGGGGACAGCCCGGCGCGCGGGTTCGAGAGCAGCAGCCGGGCGTCGGACGCGGCGACCACCAGGTCGCAGGCGAGGGCGAGCGCGAAGCCGCCCGCGATGGCATCGCCCTCGACGGCGGCGATCACCGGTTTCGGGCTCACCCGCAGCGCTTCGACGAACGCCTGGAAGTGCTGGAGGGACGGCGCCGGCGCATCGGGGTCCAGCTGCGGCGGTTCGATGCCGGCGCAGAAATGGCCGCCGTCGCCGCGCAGCACGATGGCGCGCACCGCGGGATCGGACTCGGCGACGTTGAGCGCCTCGATGCCCGCGGCGAACACCTGCTCGGACAGGCTGTTGCGCGATGCCGGATCGCTGAGGGTGAGCACGAGGGTGGCGTCGCGGCGTTCGGTGTGCAGTTCTGAGGTCATGGCCGGCCCGTGGGGCTGCAGACAGGGGTGGCGGGATTGTGTCATGCGGCACGGCAACATCGGCGCGGCCTCCCAGGCGATGCACGGTGCTGTGCCCGGTTCGTGCTAGAGTCAAAAAGTCGTTTCACTTCGCGCCCGAATGCAGAGACCCCCGATCCTGTCGCCCCTCGTTCTTGCGCTCTCGCTTCACGCGGGCCAGGCGATGGCGCTGGGGTTCGGCAAGGTCTCCGGCACCACCGCGCTCGGGCACCCGCTGAACTTCGCGGTGGGCCTGCGCCTCGAGGGTGACGAGTCCCTCGACACCGGCTGTGTCGCCGCCGAGGTGATGGTGGGTGACCGTCCGTTGCCTGCCGAGGTGGTGCGCGCGCGGGTCGTGCGTGCGGGGCCGGGCGGCGAGCGCCGCATCCGCGTCACCACCACGCTGCCCATCGAGGAACCCATCGTGTCGGTCACGGTGCGCGCGGGCTGCCCCGAGCGCCTGAGCCGGGCCTTCGTCGTGTTCGCCGACCCGCCGCACACGCTCCCGCGCGTGGGTGACAACGACACCGACCTCGCCGACGGTCCGGAGGCGCGTGGCCAGTCCCCCTTCGCGGCGGCGGCTTCGCCCGTGCCGCGTCCGGCCCGCACGCCGGCCGGCGAGGCCGCCGCGCCGCGCCGCGCCACGCCGCCTTCCGCGCAGGCTTCGGCCCCGGCCCGCCGGGCGCGCCAGGCAACCGCGGCCGGCCGTTCGGCCCGGCCGGTGCTGCAGCTCGACCCCGCGGAAGACTCGCCGTACACCGAGCCCACGCTGCGCATGACGACCACGCTCGGCAACCTGCCGGCCGCATCCGGCGTGGCCGGGGCTGCGCTGCCCGATCCCGACGACATCCGCCGCCAGCAGGACCAGGCGCGCCTGCAGGCCCTCGAAGCCTCGGTGCGCCAGCTGCGCGAGGACGGTGTCGCGCGCGAGCGGGCGTTGACGGCGCTGCAGCAGCAGGCCCGCGAGATGGCGTCCGAACGCTACGCCAACCCGCTCGTCTACACGCTCACCGGCCTGTGTGCCTTGCTGGGCCTCGGGCTCGTCGCGGCCCTGTGGCTGCGCCGGCGCGACCGGGCCGAGGCGGCCTGGTGGGCGGCGGCTGGCCACGAGGCGGCCGAAGCCCGTTCGGTGCTCGGCTCGGACACCGGCAACGAATCCCCGCCCACGACCCGTCCCGCGGCCATCCCCGCGGCCGCCGCGGAGCCGGCGCCGCGCCCGTCCGTGGCGCCTGTCGCGACGCCCGTGGCCGCGCCGGACTCGGAGCCCGTCGAGGTCTACGCCGTGCGGCGGGATGCGGTCGGCGAACCGGCCGTGGCCGAGCCGAGGCGCCCGATGTCCGCCGAGGAGCTGATCGACCTCGAGCAGCAGGTCGAGTTCTTCGTGGTGCTGGGCCAGGACGACGCGGCCATCGACCTGCTGATGGGTCACGTGCGCAGCACGAGCGGCGTGAGCCCGCTGCCGTACCTCAAGCTGCTCGAGATCTACCGCCGGCGCGAGGAGCGCGAGCCCTACGAGCGCATCCGCGAACGCTTCAACCGCCGCTTCAACGCCTACGCGCCCGAGTGGGGCGTGGACCCCGAGACCGGGTTCGACCTCGAAGGCTATCCCGAGGTGCTGGGCCGCCTGCAGGGCATCTGGCAGATGCCGTCGATGGCGATGGAACTGCTCGACACGCAGCTGTTCCGCCGCGACGCCGGCCCCACGTTCGACGTGCCCGCCTACCGCGAGCTGCTGTTCCTCTACGGCATCGCGCGCGACCTGGCCGAACGCGACCTGCCGTCGTCCGGCGTCGACCTGCTGCTGCCGATCGGCGAGGACGAACATCCCACGGGCGCGGGCCCGATCGTGGCGCTGTCGCCGGAGGCGGGCGCCGAACCGGAGTCCGACGCGGCGCACTTCCAGCTCGACCTCGACGTCTCCACCGACCAGCCTCCGAACCTCACCGTGGAGCTGCCGCCCGAGTCCGAGCGGGGCCAGCCCCTCGACTTCCACCTCGACGACCCGGCGCCGCCGCGGCGGCGCTGACCGGCCTCAGATGGAGGCCAGCCGCGCCAGCGCGGTGGTGAGGGTCTCGTCGCGCTTGGCGAAGCAGAACCGCGCGAGGCGCTGGTCGCGCCCGTCGGCGTAGAAGGCCGACAGCGGGATCGCCGCCACACCCACCTCGGTGGTGAGCCAGCGGCAGAAGGCTTCTTCCGGCTGGTCGCTCACGGCCGAGTAGTCCACCACCTGGAAGTACGTGCCCTGGCTCGGCAGCAGCGTGAGCCGGGTGCGGGCCAGGCCGTCGCGGAACAGGTCGCGCTTGCGCTGGTAGAACGCGGGCAGGTCGAGGTAGGGCGCCGGGTTCGCGAGGTACCGCGCGAGGCCGTATTGCACCGGGGTGTTGACCGTGAACACGTTGAACTGGTGCACCTTGCGGAACTCGGCGGTCAGTGCGGCGGGTGCGGCCACGTAGCCCACCTTCCAGCCCGTCACGTGGAAGGTCTTGCCGAAGCTCGACACCACGACGCTGCGCTCGGCCAGCTCCGGGTGCCGCGACACGCTCTCGTGCTGCCCGCCGTCGAACACCATGTGTTCGTAGACCTCGTCGGCGATCACGATCACGTCGGTGCCGCTCAGCACGTCCGCGAGCGTGCGCATGTCCTCGGCGGTCCACACGCTCGCGCTCGGGTTGTGCGGCGTGTTGACGAGCAGGGCGCGCGTGCGCGGGCCGAGGGCCGCGCGGATCGCGTCGAAGTCGGGGCGGAAGGTGCGGGCCGTCAACGGCACGTGCACGGCGCGCGCACCGGCCAGCACGATGTTGGGCTCGTAGCTGTCGTAGCACGGGTCCAGCACGATCACCTCGTCGCCCGGGTGCACCAGCGCGAGGATGGTGGTGAGGATCGCCTGCGTGGCGCCGGCCGTGATGGTGATCTCGGTGCCGGCGTCGTAGCGGTGGCCGTACAGGCGTTCGATCTTGTCGGCCACCGCCTCGCGCAGCACCGGCACGCCGGCCATCGGCGGGTACTGGTTGTGGCCTTCCCGCATCGCCGCGGCGACGGCGTCCACCAGGGCCGGGTCGCAGTCGAAGTCGGGGAAGCCCTGGCCGAGGTTGACCGCGCCGTGCTGCTGGGCGAGGGCGGACATCACGGTGAAGATGGTGGTGCCGACCTGCGGCAGGCGGCTCTCGATGGCGGGCGTGGTCATGGTGTCGGGGCGGGCGGTTCGCCGCCCATGGCTTGCAGGATGGTGGTGCGGGTCAGGCGTTCGGCCAGCATCTCGGCGAACGCGAACACGAAGTTGCGCAGGTAGGCGCCGCGCTTGAACGCGACGCGCGTGACGTTCTGGCCGAAGAGGTGGCCCACCGGCCGCCAGACGAGGTCGCCGCCCGGCGGGTCCTCGCGCACCGCGGTCTCGGCGAGGATGCCGATGCCGAGGCCCAGCCGCACGTACGTCTTGATCACGTCGGCGTCGATGGCTTCCAGCACGATGGTGGGCTTCAGGTGGCCGGCCGCGAAGGCCTGGTCGACGCGCGTGCGTCCGCTGAACGATGGGTGGTACGACACGAGCGGCTGCAGCGCGAGGTCTTCCAGCGTGATGGCCTCGGCCGCCGCGAGCGGGTGGCCGGCGGGCATCACGATGGCGTGCTGCCATTCGTAGCAGGGCAGCGTGACGAGGCCCTCGAAGTCGTTGATGGCTTCGGTGGCGATGCCGATGTCGGCCACCTCGTCGATCACCATCTGCGCCACCTGCGCGGGCGAGCCCTGGTGCAGGCTGATGTTGACCTTCGGGAACTTGCGGCGCAACTGGGCCACGGGGCCCGGCAGGAAGTAGCGGGCCTGGCTGTGCGTGGTGGCGATGGAGAGCGTGCCGGCGTCCTGTTTGGAGAACTCCTCGCCGATGCGCTTCAGGTTGCCCACCTCGCGCATGATGATCTCGATGGACTTGAGCACCTCCGCGCCGGGCTCGGTGATGCGCCGCAGCCGCTTGCCGTGGCGCGCGAAGATGTCCACGCCGAGTTCGTCCTCGAGTTCGAGGATGGCCTTGGACACGCCGGGCTGCGACGTGAACAGCGCGCGGGCCGTCTCGGTCAGGTTCAGGTTGCGCCGGACGGCTTCTTGGACAAACCGGAACTGGTGCAGGTTCATATTCCAGGGCGGGGTGCGGTGAGGCCCTGATTATTCCACTTTGGATCTAAGGCGTGGGCGGCGTCAGGAAGCTTTCGGCGGCGCGGGCCATGGCGTCGATCACCGGGTCGAGTTCGCCGACGGCGGGCGACAGGGTCCAGGTGGCCTGCGGGTGGTCGGCCCGCAACTGCTCGACAAGTACCGGCAGGTCCTTGCGCACGTGGCCGCCCGCACCGAGGAACAGCGGCACCACGGCCACCGCCGTGCAGCCCGCCTCGGCCAGCGTGCGGCCGGCCGTCGCGATGTCGGGGGCCATGAACTCCAGGAAGGCCAGCTCGACCGGCACGCCCGGGCGCGCGGCGCGCACGCGGTCGGCCACCGCCTGGAAGGGGCGGGCCCAGTTCGGGTCACGCGCCCCGTGGGCGAACAGCAGCAGCCCGGTCACCGGTACCTCACGAGCCAGCTGAAGGCCGCGAACGACATCCCGAGGAAGATCAGGCTCGGTGTGGCCGCGACGATCCACGGCGTCCAGTTCTTCAGCAGCCCGATGTGGGCCGCGACGTTGTTCAGCAGCACGAAGCTGATGCCCAGCATGATGCCGCCGAACACCTTCAGGCTCACGCCGCCCGCGCGGGCGTGCAGGTAGGCGAACGGCAGCGCGAGGCCCACCATCACGAGGCAGGCGAGCGGGTACAGCGCCCGCTTCCAGAAGCGCAGCTCGTAGCGCTGCGCCGTCTGCTCGTTGTCCGAGAGGTGGTTGATGTAGCGGAACAGCTCGAACGTGGACATCGAGTTGAATGGCCGCACCGCCGACGACACCACGTTCGCCGCGAGCGTGGTCTGCAGCTGGAAGGTGTCGAGTTCCTTCACGTCGACCTTGAGCTGCGCCGTGTCCGCCGCCGCGGCGCTGGAGGCGCCGGTCCAGTCGGTCAGCAGCACCTTTTTCAGCGTCCACACCCCCTGGGCGTCGACCCGCGCCGTGTCGGCGGCGATGCGCTGCACGAGCCGGCCCTCGGTGTCGAAGGCGTAGATGCGCACGTACAGCAACTCGCCGTCGGCCGCGGCCGTGGACACGTTGATGGAGTAGTTGCGTTCGCCGTCGGGGGTGTTGAGCTTGTCCTTCATCCACGCGCCGGCGCGGCCGAGGCTCAGGCCGCCCTTGACCCGGGCGTGCAGCTCGACGGCCGCCCGCTCGGAGAGCGGCGCGAGGTAGTCGCCCACGACGAACGTGAGCACGCCGAACGCAATGCCGAGGCCCATCAGCAGCGACAGGGCCCGGCCCGGCCCGAGGCCGCCCGTGCGCAGGATGGTGAACTCCGACGACTGGGCGAGGCGCGAGAGCGCGTAGATGGTGCCGATCAGCACCGCGATGGGCGCCAGTTCGTACAGGTGCCCGGGCAGTTCGAGCAGCGAGTACAGCGCGGCATGCATCGCCGAGTAGTCCTTGCCGACGTCGCCCAGCTCGTCGACGAAGTCGATGAAGAAGAACAGCGACAGGAACGCGATGGCGACGAACACGACGGCGCTCACCACGTCGGCGTACAGCAGGCGGCGGACGGTCCTCATGCGTGGGCCTCCCGCTTCGCGGCGCGCGGCTTGCGCCACTGCACGTGCGTGCCGTTGTCGCGCCACCAGAGCAGGCTCATGGCGAGGACGAACGCGGTGCCGTGGACGAGCGCCAGCACGGCGCCCATGCCCAGGCGGCCCGACGACACCCAGGCCTGCGACAGGTTGATGAGGTTGTAGTACACGACGAAGGCGAGGAGGGCGAAGAGCAGGTTCCAGTTGCTGGCCCGGCGCGGCTGCGTGGCCGAGAGGCTGAGCGCGAGCAGCAGCAGGTTGGCCGAGCCGAGGGTCAGGCCCACCCGCCAGGTGAGTTCGCCGCGCGCCTTCGTGTCGGGGCTCAGCAGCAGGTCGACGGTGGGGCGGGCCTTGTAGGGCAGCACGGCATCCGACACCTTCACGCGTTCGCCCACCTGGATCTGGTAGCTCTGGAAGCGCGAGACGGTCTTCTCGTTCGTCTTGAAGTCCTGCTCGTTTCGCTGGCCGCTGTCGAGCACGAGCACGTCGGCCTCGTCGGTGTGTTCGATGCGGCCGGTGCGCGCCGTGGTGACCGACTCGTTGTCACCCTTTCGGATCAGGATGAACACGTTGCGCCCGGTGCTGCCGTCCTGCTGGTCGCGGTCGATGAAGAACACGCGCGAGCCGTCGCGCGAGGACTGGAACTGCCCGGGCGCCACGCGCGACAGGTCGGAGCGGCGCTCGAAGCGTTCCTTCAGGTCGGCGCTCTGCTGGTTCACCCAGGGCCACACGAACAGCGCCATCAGGCCCACGACGAGCAGCACGGGCCAGCTCACGCGCAGCACGGGCCGCACGAAGCGGCTCAGGCCGACCCCGCTCGCGAACCAGATGGCCATCTCGCTCTCGCGGTACATGCGGCCGAGGGACACCACCACCGCGATGAAGAGCGACAGGCTCAGCATCGTGGGCAGGTTGGCGAGCGACGTGAAGCCGAGCAGGAGGGCGACGTCCTGCGGCGACACCTTGCCCACCGCCGCCTGGCCGAGCGTGCGGATGAGGAACATCGTCAGGACGATGGTGAGGATGACGACCAGTGTCGCGCCGAATGTTCGGGCGATGTCTCGGCGCAGTGTGGAATCGAATAACATCGTCGGATTCTTGTTGGGGCTGCATTATGGACGTTCGTCACCAGATTCTTTCGTTGTCCGCCTTGTCGACGCTGTCAGCCGATGCGCTGCTGGTCGTGGTGGCCGGCGACAGCCTGGATCCGCTGCTCGACGCAGCCATCGCCGGTCCCCTCGCGGACGCCATCGCCCACGGCGACTTCCAGCTGAAGGCGGGCCGCACGCTGTACCTGCACCGCCTGCCGGGCGTCAAGGCGCCCCGCGTCGTGATCTCGGCGTCGGCCGGCACCACCCCGAAGGCCTTCAAGGCCGCGGTGGCCCAGGGCCTGGCCGCGCTGAAGACCACCGGGGCTCGCCGCGTCGGCATCGCCGCCGTGGGGCTCGAGGTCGACGCGAGCCATGCCGAGGCCACCGTGGGCGCGGCGTTCGATGCGGTCTACGTCTACCGCCACACCAAGCCCAGCGCGCCGCCGGCGCCGGCGCTCGAAGCGGCGCTGCTCCTCACGGACAAGGGCCACGCGAAGATGGCGCAGCTGGGCCTCGCGCGGGGCCAGGCCATCGCCGCGGGCGTGCAGCTCGCCCGCGAATGGGCCAACCGCCCGGCGAACCACTGCACCCCCACGATGCTCGCCGAACAGGCGAAGAAGCTCGGCAAGAGCCACGACCTGAAGGTCGAGGTGCTCGACCGCAAGGCCATCGAGAAGGAAGGCATGGGCTCGTTCCTGGCCGTCTCCCAGGGTTCGGAGGAGCCGCCCCGGTTCATCGTGCTGCGCTACAACGGCGCGGCGAAGAACAAGGCGCCGGTGGTGCTCGTCGGCAAGGGGGTCACCTTCGACACCGGCGGCATCTCCATCAAGCCCGCGGCCGAGATGGACGAGATGAAGTTCGACATGGGGGGCGCGGCCAGCGTGCTGGGCACCTTCCGCGCCATCGCCGAGCTGAAGGCGAAGGTCAACCTCGTGGGCCTGATCCCCGCGTGCGAGAACATGCCCGACGGCCGCTCGCTCAAGCCGGGCGACGTGGTCACGAGCCTGTCGGGCCAGACCATCGAGGTGCTCAACACCGACGCCGAGGGGCGCCTGCTGCTGTGCGACGCGCTGACCTACGCCGAACGCTTCAAGCCGGCGGCCGTGGTCGACATCGCGACGCTCACCGGCGCCTGCGTGATCGCCCTCGGCCACCACCGCAGCGGCCTGTTCACGGCCGACGAGACGCTCGCCACCGAACTCTCCGAGGCGGGCCAGGCCGGGCTCGACCCGTGCTGGCGCATGCCGCTCGACGAGGAATACGACGACGGCCTCAAGAGCAACTTCGCCGACATGGGCAACGTGGGCCCGCGCGCCGGCGGTGCCATCACGGCGGCCATGTTCCTGCGCCGCTTCACCTCGAAATACCGCTGGGCCCACCTCGACGTGGCCGGCACCGCCTGGAAATCCGGCGCGGCCAAGGGCGGCACCGGCCGGCCCGTGCCGCTGCTGACCCACTTCGTGCTCTCGCAGGCGGCCTGACGGACACGCGGGACCCGATGACCGAGATCAGCTTCCACTTCAACGTGCCCGACCGCATGGGCTACGCCTGCCGGCTGCTGCGGAAGGCGGTGCGGCGGGGGGCGAAGGTGGTGGTGGCGGCCCCGGCACCGATGCTCTCGCAGCTCGACCGCCAGCTCTGGACGTTCGAGGCGCTCGACTTCATTCCGCACGTGCTGGCGAAAACCGGGATGCCACTGGCCCCGCGTTTGCGTCACACTCCCGTCTGGCTGACCGATGCGGTGCGGGACGCACCACACCAGGACGTGCTGCTGAACATGGGGGACGAGTTGGTGGAGGGTTTCGAGGTGTTCGCACGGGTGATCGAACTCGTGCCGGTCGACGGGCCGGCGCGCATGGCCGGCCGTGGCCGCTGGAAACACTATGCCGACCGGGGCTACGTGCTGCAGAAGCACGACGTGGCACAGGACCCGTCCGCATGAAGATGAACGGCCCCGGCACTCCCCCGGCGCACCGGCTGCCGGTGCTCACCGAGGTGGTCCAGCTCACCGCGGCGGCCGAAGAACCGGCCGAGGCGGCCCTGGCCGAGGTCGATTTTCCGTTGCCGGTGGACGAACCCGTGGCCATTGCCGTTCCGGCACCTGTGCCTGCGCCCGTGCCCATGGCGCCCCGGCCCGAACCCACTCCGGCCCCCGAGCCCGTCCTCGCCGAGCAGCCCGTGCCGTTCGCGCACGATGCGCCGGCGCCGCCCGAATGGCTCAAGCGCCGCCCCGCGCCGCACGTGCGCGTGGGGCTGCCGCTGCCCGCGATGGCACCGCCGTCGCCGCTGCCGGCCGACTTCTCCGGCAGCTGGTGGAGCCGCGACGAAGGCCCCGCGGTGGTGTCCACGCCCGTGCCTGTTCCGGTGCCCATCCCCGCGCCGGTGCGTCCGGTGGAACCGTTGCAAGAGCGCGTTTCCGAGGCCGTGCTGGTGCAGCGCGTGTTCGAAGGACTCGAAGGACAGATCGACCTGATGTTCGACCACCGCATGCGCGAGGCCGTGGTGCCCGCGCTCGCGCGCGCGGCCGACAGCCTGATGGCCGACCTGAAGGAACAACTTCATGCGACCCTCCACGAGATGGTGTCGCGTGCCGTCGCGATCGAACTGGCGCGTCAGGCACATCGCCGTGAATCCGGTTCGTGACTTTTTCCGTGTGTGCGAGTGGTAGTGCCGAGGCCTGGCCCGATCCGTGCCTTGTCTTCGTTTCTTTTCAATCCTTATTAGGAGCCTGTGTATGAAGCGTTCACTGTTTGCACTGTCGGCCGTCGTCATCGCGGTCGCGCTGGCTGGATGTGGCAAGAAGGCGGACGACCAACCCGTGGTGAAGATCGGGCACGTCGGCCCGAAGAGCGGCGCCATCGCCCACCTCGGCATCGACAACGAGAACGGCGCCCGCATGGCCATCGACGAGCTCAATGCCAAGGGGGTCACCATCGGTGGCAAGAAGGTCAAGTTCGAGCTGCTGGGTGAAGACGACGCCGGCGATCCGAAGCAGGGCACCGCGGCGGCGCAGAAGCTCGTCGACGCCAAGGTCAACGGCGTGGTGGGCCACCTGAACTCCGGCACCTCCATCCCGGCCTCGAAGATCTACAGCGATGCGGGCATCCCGCAGATCTCGCCGTCCGCCACGAACCCGACGTTCACGCGCCAGGGCTTCAAGACGACGTTCCGCGTCGTGGCCGACGACGTGCACCTGGGTGGCACGCTCGGCCGCTACGCCACGGGCGAACTCAAGGGCAAGCAGATCGCCGTGATCGACGACCGCACGGCCTACGGCCAGGGCGTGGCCGAGGAGTTCCTGAAGGCCGCCACGGCGTCCGGCGGCACCATCGCCTCGCGCCAGTTCACCAACGACAAGGAAAAGGACTTCAGCTCCATCCTGACCGCCATCAAGGCCACGAAGCCCGACGTCATCTTCTTCGGCGGCATGGACGCCGTGGGCGGCCCGATGCTGCGCCAGATGAAGCAGCTCGGCATCGAGGCCAAGTACATGGGCGGCGACGGCATCTGCACGGGTGAACTGCCGAACCTGGCCGGCGGCGGCCTCGTGAAGGGCAACGTCGTCTGCGCCGAAGCAGGCGGTGTCGAAGGCGAGCAGAAGGCCGGCATGGAGGACTTCAAGAAGCGCTACAAGGAGAAGTTCAACATCGACGTCAAGCTGTACGCCCCGTACGTCTACGACGCCGTCAACGTGCTGGCCGCCGCCATGGTCAAGGCCGACTCGGCGGACCCGGCGAAGTACCTGCCGGAGCTGGCCAAGACCGACTACAAGGGCGTGACCGGCCAGATCGCCTTCGACGAGAAGGGCGACATCAAGAACGGCGCGCTCACGCTGTTCACGTTCGATGGCGACAAGCGGGAACAGATCGCCGTCGTGCGCTGATCCCCTCGTTCCTTCGGGACACGAAAGGCCGCCTTCGGGCGGCCTTTTTTCTGCGGCGCGGGCCTTGACCTTGCCACGGGGGCAACGTCGATGATGAGGCGGTGTCCTTCGCTCTGGTAACCTCGCCCCCGTGAAGCTCCTCCGCCTCTGGTTCCTGGTCCTGCTGGCCCTGCTGCTCCCCGTCCGGGGTGCCATGGCCGCGGCCATGCCGTGCCTGCCCGCGGGTGGCGGCAGCCATGCCGAGGTGGTCGTGATGGACCACGGGGACATGGAACACCACGACGGCATGCACCATGGGCACGACGTCCAGGTGCACGAACCCAGCCCCGACCCCCACCCCGGCCATGGCCACGTGTCCCAGGACAAGTGCAACATGTGCTCGGCCTCCTGCTCCTCGCCGCCGCTGGCGAGCACCTTCCCGGCCCTCGACGGGCCCGTGGTGCTGAGCACCGCCTCGTTCCCGGCCGTCTCGGCCCCGGCCCCGACCTTCCAGTCGGGTGGCCAGGACCGCCCTCCACGAACCTGCTGACCCGACGAGGCCTCCGCGGGAGGTCCGATGGGGCTCGTGCGTGCGTCCGCTGGGGACGCCCGCGCGGGCGTCTCCTGGCTGCGGCTTCGCCGTGCCGATGACTCACATGGTTTCCGACAATGCACAACCCTTCGATGGTGCGGCGCGCCGTCGCCGCATCGGCCGCGCTTGCACTGGCCGGGTGCGCCTCGTTCTCGCCGGATGGCGGGGCCGCCCGCGTGTCCGAGCTGACGGCGGCACGCACCGGGCACCCGGTCTCGCTCCAGCGCACCGAGGCCGACGTCGACACGGCCGCCCGGCGTGTCGCCGAGCTCCTGAAGCAGCCCCTGACACCTGACGGCGCGGTCGAGGTCGCGCTGCTCAACCACCGCGGCCTGCAGGCCGGCTTCGCCGAACTGGGCATCGCCGAGGCGGACCGCGTGCGCGCGGGCCGCCTGGCCAATCCGACCTTCACCTTCGGCCGGCTGAGCGGCGGAGGGGTCACCGAGATCGACCGCACGGTGATGTTCAACGTGCTGGGCCTGCTGACCCTGCCGCTCGCGAACGACGTGGCGCAGCGCCAGCTGGCGCAGGTGCAGGTGCGCGCCGCCTCCGACGCGGTGGCCGCCGCGGCCGAGGCGCGCAAGGCCTTCTTCGGCGCCGTGGCGGCGCAGGACCTCGTTGCGTACCACGAACAGGTCAAGGAGGCCGCCGACGCGTCCAGCGAACTGGCCCGCCGCATGCAGGTGGCCGGCAATTTCAGCAAGCTCGCCCGCATGCGGGAGCAATCGTTCAAGGCCGATGCCACGGTGAACCTCGCGCGGGCCCGGCACCAGGCCGTGGCCGGACGCGAGCGGCTGGTGAGGGCGCTGGGCCTGTCGGGCGACGCGCTCGCCTTCACGCTGCCGGGGCGGCTCCCCGACCTGCCGGCGGTGCCGCTCGACGCCCGCGACGCCGAGCAGACCGCGATCGACCAGCGCCTGGACGTGCTGATGGCCCGGCGCGAGGTGGAGGCCACGGCGAAGTCGCTCGGGCTGACCCGCGGCACGCGGTTCGTCAACGTGCTCGAGGCCGGCTACGCCAACAAGAGCCAGACGGGCGAGCCGCGGCAGAACGGCTTCGAGATCGAGCTGGAGCTTCCGCTCTTCGACTTCGGCGCCACCCGCACGGCCCGTGCCGAGGCGGTCTACATGCAGGCGGTGCACCGCACCGCCGCGGTCGCGGCGAACGCGCAGTCGGAAGTCCGCGAGACCCACTCGGCCTACCGGACCGCGTACGACCTCGCGAAGCACTACCGCGACGAGGCGGTGCCGCTGCGCCAGCGCATCTCCGAGGAGAACCTGCTCCGCTACAACGGGATGCTCGCGAGCGTGTTCGAGCTGCTTGCCGATGCCCGCGACCAGGTCACCACCGTGACCGCCGCCATCGAAGCGCTGCGCGACCACTGGCTCGCCGAAACCGACCTGCGCACCGCGCTCACGGGCCGCTCGCCGGGCGCCTCGCCCGCCCTGGCCCCGGCACGCGCTGCCGCGGCCGGGCAGGGCGGCCACTGAAAGACCACGACATGACGAACCGCAGAACCTTCTTCAAGTCCGCCGGTGCCACGTTCCTCGGCGCCGCCGCGGTCAGCCGCGCTGGCGCGGCGCTGCTGCCGGAGGCCGCCGTGTCGGCCTCCGCCGCGACGCAGCCGCCGCCGCTTCCGCCGAACGGCCGGCCCTTCAACCCCCTCGTCACGCTGAACGGCTGGTCCCTGCCGTGGCGCATGAAGGACGGCGTCAAGGAGTTCCACCTGGTCGCCGAACCCGTCGCGCGCGAGATCGCCCCGGGCATGACGGCGAACCTGTGGGGCTACAACGGTTCCAGCCCGGGCCCCACCATCGAGGCGGTCGAGGGCGACCGCGTGCGCATCTTCGTGACCAACAAGCTGCCCGAGGTCACCACCGTCCACTGGCACGGCGTGCTGCTGCCGTCGGGGATGGATGGTGTGTCGGGCCTGTCGCAGCCGCCCATCGCCGTCGGCAAGACGTTCATGTACGAGTTCGTGCTGCAGCGCCCGGGCACGCACATGTACCACCCGCATGCCGACGAGATGGTGCAGATGGCGATGGGCATGATGGGCCTGTTCATCATCCATCCGAAGGACCCGCGGCAGCACCGCGTCGACCGCGACTTCGGCTTCATCCTGAACGCCTACGACATCGAACCCGGCAGCGCGACGCCGCGGGTCAACACGATGCTCGACTTCAACCTGTGGACCTGGAACAGCCGGGCCTTCCCGGGCATCGACCCGTTCGTGGCCCGCACCGGGGACCGCGTCCGCATCCGGGTCGGCAACCTGACGATGACGAACCACCCCATCCACATGCACGGGCCGCACTTCGAGGTCACGGGCACCGACGGCGGCTGGGTGCCGAAGAGCGCGCGCTGGCCCGAGGTGACGACCGACGTCGCGGTGGGCCAGATGCGGGCCTTCGAGTTCGACGCGCTCGCGGGCGACTGGGCGATCCATTGCCACAAGAGCCACCACACCATGAACGCGATGGGCCACGACGTCCCCACCATGATCGGCGTGGACCAGGGCGACCTCGCGAAGAAGATCGCGAAGCTGGTGCCCGACTACATGGTCATGGGCGACAAGGGCATGCACGACATGGCCGAGATGGAGATGCCGCTGCCCGACAACACGCTGCCGATGATGACCGGCACGGGGCCGTTCGGCCCCATCGGCATGGGCGGCATGTTCAGCGTGGTCAAGGTGCGCGACGACGTCGCGCGCGGCGACTTCAAGGACCCCGGCCCGTATCGGCACCCGGCCGGAACCCTCGCCCGCGAATACACCGCGGAGGTGCCCGAACCCGTTCGCGCCCCCGCGGCGAAGGCGGGGCCTGCCCGCCTCGACGTCCGCAAGCCCGCGGGCCACGACCACCATTGACACCCGAAGGACACCCCATGAAGACAACCTCCCTCCTGCTGGCCCTCGCGCTGGCCACGACCTTCGGCGCGCGGGCGCAGGGCCCCGCCGTCGATCATTCCGCCCACCACGCGCCGGTGCAAAGCGATGGCGAGGTCCGCAAGGTCGACCTGGCCCAGGGCAAGGTGACCCTGCGCCACGGGCCGCTGCAGAACCTCGACATGCCCGCCATGACGATGGTCTTCAAGGCCGCCGACCCGAGGCTGCTCGACGGCCTCAAGGCCGGTGACAAGGTGCGGTTCACCGCGGAGAAGGTGAACGGCGCGCTCGCGGTGACCGCCCTGCAGGTGGTGGAATAGCACGGAGGGAAGAGGCGGGCGCCGTGCGTTTGGCGTTAGAGTGCCGGGATCCATGAACACGAGATCCACCTCCGACGCCGCAAGTGACGCAGCAACGCGGGCCGCCGACCTGCGCGACCAGCTGCGCGAGCACGCGCACCGCTACTACGTGCTCGACGAACCGAGCATTCCCGATGCCGAGTACGACCGGCTGTTCCAGGCGCTGCAGGCGATCGAGGCCGAACACCCCGAGCTGCTGACGCCCGACTCGCCCACGCAGCGGGTGATCGGCCAGGTGCTCGACGGCTTCACGCCGGTGCGCCACACGGTGCCCATGCTCAGCATCCGCACCGAGACCGACACCGAGGCCACCGGCGCCCTGGCGTTCGACGCGCGCGTGCGCAAGGAGCTGGGCCTCGCGGCCGACGCGCCGCCGGTCGAGTACGCCGCCGAACTCAAGTTCGACGGCCTGGCCATCAACCTGCGCTACGAACACGGCGTGCTCGTCCAGGCGGCCACGCGCGGCGACGGCGAGAAGGGCGAGGACGTCACCCAGAACATCCGCACCATCGCCCAGATCCCGCTGCGCCTGAAGGGCACCGATGCGCCGGTGATCGAGGCGCGCGGCGAGGTCTACATGCGCCGCGACGACTTCGACGCGCTCAACGAGCGCCAGCGCGAGCTGATCGCGCACGGTGCGAAGAACGAGAAGACCTTCGTCAACCCGCGCAACGCCGCCGCCGGCGCGGTGCGCCAGCTCGACCCCGCCATCGCGCGCAAGCGGCCGCTGAGCTTCTTCGCGTACGGCCTGGGCGACGTGCAGGGCTGGGACATCCCGCCCACCCACAGCGGGCTGCTCGACGCGCTGCTGGCTTTCGGCCTGCCGGTGAGCCGGGAGCGCGAGGTGGTGCAGGGCGCCGACGGCCTCGTGGCCTTCCACCGGCGCATCGGCGAGGCCCGCGACGCGCTGCCGTTCGACATCGACGGCGTGGTCTACAAGGTCAACGACCGGGCACTGCAGCAGAAGCTCGGCTTCGTCTCGCGCGAGCCGCGGTGGGCCGTGGCCCACAAATACCCCGCGCAGGAGCAGATGACCGTGCTGCGCGACATCGACATCCAGGTGGGCCGCACCGGCAAGCTCACGCCGGTCGCCAAGCTCGAGCCGGTGTTCGTGGGCGGCACCACCGTCAGCAACGCCACGCTGCACAACGAGGACGAGACGCGGCGCAAGGACGTGCGCGTGGGCGACACCGTGATCGTGCGCCGCGCGGGCGACGTGATCCCCGAGGTGGTGGGCGTGGTGCTCGACCGCCGCCCGGCCGACGTGGGCGAACCGTTCGACCTGTACAAGAAGCTCGGCGGCAAGTGCCCGGTGTGCGGCAGCGACATCGCCCGCGACGAGGGCGAGGCCAACTGGCGCTGCAGCGGCGGCCTGTTCTGCGCGGCCCAGCGCAAGCACGCCATCCTGCACTTCGCGAGCCGCCGGGCCATGGACGTCGAAGGCCTCGGCGACAAGCTCGTCGAGCAGCTCGTCGACGCCGGCATCATCCGCACGCTCCCCGAACTCTACAAGCTCGGCATCGCGAAGCTCACGGCGCTCGAGCGCATGGGCGACAAGAGCGCGCAGAACCTGGTCGACGGGCTCGAGCGCAGCAAGCAGACCACGCTCGCGCGGTTCCTGTTCGCGCTCGGCATCCGCAACGTCGGTGAAACCACGGCGAAGGACCTGGCCCGCCACTTCGGCCAGCTCGACCGCCTGCTCGACGCCACGGTCGAGCAGCTGCTGGAGGTGCCCGACGTGGGCCCCATCGTGGCCGAGAGCCTGCGCACGTTCTTCGACCAGCCGCACAACCGCGAGGTGGTCGAGCAGCTGCGCGCCGCGGGCATCACGTGGGAGGAGAGCGACGGCACCGCCGACCTCTCGCCGAAACCCTTCGCCGGCAAGACCTTCGTGCTCACCGGCACACTGCCCGAGTGGTCGCGCGACGAGGCCCAGGCGGCCATCGAGGCGGCGGGCGGCAAGGTGAGCGGGTCGGTGTCGAAGAAGACCCACTTCGTCGTGGCCGGCGAGGAGGCCGGCAGCAAGCTGCAGAAGGCGCTCGACAACGGCGTGCCGGTGATCGACGAGGCCGGCCTGCGCGAGATGCTGAAGGCCGGTGGCCGCTGAACCTGTTGAATCCCGAAGGAGTTCCCGTGGCGGTGAGAGAGATCCTGAAGATGGGCGACCCGCGGCTGCTGCGCATCGCGCAGCCCGTGCGTGCGTTCGACACGCCCGAGCTGCATGCGCTGGTGGCCGACATGTTCGACACCATGCACGCGGCCAACGGCGCGGGCCTGGCCGCGCCGCAGATCGGCATCGACCTGCAGCTCGTGATCTTCGGCTTCAAGAAGACCGACCGCTACCCCGACGCGCCGCCGGTGCCCGAGACCGTGCTGCTCAACCCGGTCATCACACCGCTGTCGGACGCCGAGGAAGACGGCTGGGAAGGGTGCCTCTCCGTGCCCGGCCTGCGCGGCATCGTGCCGCGGTACAGCCGCATCCGCTACTCCGGCGTCGATCCCTTCGGTGCGCCCATCGACCGCGAGGCCGACGGGTTCCATGCGCGCGTGGTGCAGCACGAGTGCGACCACCTGATCGGCAAGCTGTACCCCATGCGGGTGCGCGACTTCAGCAAGTTCGGCTTCACGAGCGTGCTGTTCCCCGGCCTGGACCCCTCCGACGACGACTGACGCCCGGAGTTGGGCGGGCGTTGTCGCCGGTTGGCGACAAAAGTCGTGTCAGCCGCAGCGCCTCGGCTCGCGTTGATCCGGAACCCTTCCGTCTCGGATGCCTCCAACGGGCAGCTGGATCCTGATGAACACGATGAGACTCCCCTCGCTTCGCCTGGCCTTCTTCTGGTTGAGCCTGCTGCTGCTCTCTGCACTCGCGGCAGGGCCCGCGCGCGCGCAGGAAACCCCCTCGGAAGCCGATCCGCCGGGGCGCGTGGGCCGGCTGGCCGAGGTCGAGGGCGAGGTCTGGGTCTACGACGACGAGGAGGGCGAGTGGGTCGAGGCCGTCCGCAACCGCCCCATCACCACCGGCGACCGGCTGTCGTCGTCCGGCAGCGGCCGGGCCGAGGTCCGGGTCGGCACCAGCATCCTGCGCATCGACCGGAACACCGAACTCGAGGTGGCCGCGCTCGACGACGACCACTTCACGGTGCGCCTGCACAACGGCGACGTGGCCGCGCGGCTGCGATCCCGCGAGGCCGCACAGGAATTCCTGCTCGTGACGTCCGAGGGGGGCTTCACGCCCGAACGCGCCGGCAGCTACCGCTTCACCCGCGACGACGACACCACCGACGCCACCGTCCAGTCGGGCCAGCTCCAGCTGAAGGCCCAGGACGCCGGCGTGACGGTCAAGGCCGGCCAGCGCTACCGCTTCTGGCAGGACCGGGGCACGCAGTTCGAACTCACCGAACCGGGCCGTGACGACTTCGACAACTGGGTCGCGTCACGCGACGACCGCGAGGACCGCAGCGTGTCCACCCGCTACGTGTCGGCCGAGATGACCGGGGTGGAAGACCTCGACCGCTACGGCCGCTGGGAGCAGGACGCGGAGTACGGTGCCCTGTGGATCCCGCGCGACGTGGCCCCGGGCTGGGCGCCGTACCGCGTGGGTCACTGGGTCTGGATCAGCCCGTGGGGCTGGACCTGGGTGGACGACGCTCCGTGGGGCTTCGCACCGTTCCACTACGGCCGCTGGGTCTCCCGGCGCGACGTCTGGTGCTGGGTGCCCGGCGCCTACGTGGCACGGCCGGTGTACGCCCCCGCGCTCGTGGCGTGGGTGGGGGGAGGCGGCGCGAGCGTGTCGATCGGCATCGGTCGGCGCCCGGCGCCCATGGTGGGCTGGTTCCCGCTGGGCCCGCGCGAGGTCTACGTGCCGGGGCACCGCTACAGCCCGCACTACATGCAGCACATCAACCGCAACCAGGTGCCGCGGGGCTTCGACTTCAACCCATGGGTGCGCGACCCGCGCCATGCCGTGGAGTCCGGGCGCTATCGCTACCGCGACCTGCCGGGCGCGGTGACCATCGTGCCGCGCCACGTGGTGGAGCGCCGCCAGCCGGTGGGCCCGGCCATCGTCGGCATCGGCGGCCGCCCGCTGCCGGGCCTCGCGCCCGGGCGCCCGCGTCCCGATGCACCGGTGAACCCGGGCGGCCGGCCGCCCATGATGGGCCAGCGTCCTTCGCCGCAGGTGGGGATCATCCCGGCGGCGCCGGGTGGGGCCGGTGACCGCTATGGCGCGCCCCGGTTCGGCCGGGACGAGCGGCGTGACAACGACGGCCGCGGGCGCGGAGACATCGTCCGCCCGCAACCCCAGCCGCAGGTGCAGCAGCCCCAGCCGGTTCAGCCGCAGCCTCAGCCGAACCTGGGCGGCCGCGAGCCGCGTCCGGGCTGGGGTGGCAACCCGCGCGACGAGCGCTGGCAGGGTTCCCGCGACGAACGCTGGCAGCAGCAGCGGCCGATGCCCCAGCCGGGCTTCTCGTCGCCGCAACCGCAACCGCAACCGCAGGTGCAGCAGCCGCCGCAGCAGCAGCAACAGCCGCCGCGCTGGTCCTCGCGTGACGAGATCGACGGCCGCCGTCCGGGCGGTGGGTTCGGAGGCGGGCGGCCGCAGCAGCCCCAGCCCCAACTGCAGCAGCCGCAGATGCCGGCTCAGCCGCAACCGCAGCCCCAGGTGCAGATGCCGCGTCCGCAGCCGCCGAACTTCCAGACGGCGGTGCCGCGCCCGCAACCTCAGCCACAACCCCAGGCGCAGCCTCAACCGCAGCCGCAGCCGCAGCCCCAGCCGCGGATCGTCGGAGGCAACCCGAACAACCGCGAGAACCGCGACGACGGCGCGCGCCACCGCCGGGTCGACTGACCCGGCCTGCGCTGCCGTGCGGGCGTCAGCGCAGCAGCGGCTTCAGTGCCGGCCACACGTTGGCCAGCATCGTCGGGTGGGCCGATTCCTTCGGGTGGATGCGGTCGGGCTGGAAGTTGGCCTCGGCGTTGGGCACGTCGGCCACGCCCTTCAGCAGGAACGGCACCAGCGCCGCCTGCTGGTCCTGGGCGACGCCCGTGAACACCGCGTGGAAGTCTTCCGCGTACTTGCGGCCGTAGTTCGGGGGCATCTGCATGCCCACCACCACCACGCGCGCGCCGGCCTCGCGCGAACTGCGGGCCATGGCCGTGAGGTTGTCGCGGGTCATCGAGAGCGGCAGGCCGCGCAGCGCGTCGTTCGCGCCCAGTTCCAGGATCACGATGTCGGGCGCATGGCGCTTGATCAGCGCGGGCAGTCGCGAGCGCCCGCCCGAGGTGGTGTCGCCGCTGATGCTCGCGTTGACGACCGTGGCCCCGATCTTCTCCTGGGCCAGCTGCTGCTCGAGCAGCGCGACCCAGCCCTTGCCTCGGGTGAGGCCGTACTCGGCCGACAGGCTGTCGCCGAGCACGAGGATCACGGGGGCGTGCCGCGCGGGCGAAGCCGCGTGAATCACCGGCGCGGCCACGGCGAGGCCAAGCAAGGTACATTGCCGGAGCCACGTCCTGCGGGTGGTGTTTTTCTTCATTCCTGACCTCGAGCTTCCATGTCCGATCCCATCATTGCCGTCGAGCACGTGACCAAACAAGTGCAGGACACCAGCGGTCTGCTGACGATTCTCCACGACATCGACTTCCAGCTGGAAGCCCACGAGTCGGCGGCCATCGTGGGCGCCTCCGGGTCGGGCAAGAGCACGCTCCTGTCGATCATCGCGGGTTTGGACACCCCGAGCACCGGAACGGTTCGCCTCGCCGGCACCGATTTGTTCGCGATCGGCGAGGACGAGCGCGCCGCCGTGCGTGCCGCGCGCGTGGGTTTCGTGTTCCAGAGCTTCCAGCTGCTGGGCAACCTCAACGCGCTGGAGAACGTGATGCTGCCGCTGGAGCTGCAGGGCAGGGCGGACGCCCGGGCGCTCGCCACCGAGATGCTCAAGCGCGTGGGCCTGGGCGAGCGGCTGACCCACTACCCGAAGGTGCTGTCCGGCGGCGAACAGCAGCGCGTGGCGCTGGCCCGCGCGTTCGTCGTGCGGCCCGCGGTGCTGCTGGCCGACGAACCCACGGGCAGCCTCGACTTCGCGACCGGTGAACGGGTGATGGAGCTGATGTTCGAGCTGAACCGCGAGGTGGGCACGACGCTGGTGCTCGTCACGCACGACCGCAGCATCGCGGCGCGGTGCGACCGGCAGTTGCGCATCGAGGCGGGGCGGCTCGATCTGCCGGTGCCCGTCCTCTGAGCCGTCATCCCGACGAACGTCGGGATCCACCGGGGGCAGGCGCTCCCGGCGGAACGGTAGGCCCCGGCGTTCGCCGGGGTGACACGTCGACTCAGTTGGTCTGGAACTTGTAGTCGGTCTTGCTCTTCGCCTTGATCTGGTCACGGAATTCCGTGAGCTTGATCTGGTTCAGGCGCTGCTGGATCTGCGGCTTCACTTCCTCGAGCGACGGCGGCTGCGATTCGCGCGTGTCTTCCAGCTTGATGACGTGGTAGCCGAACTGGCTCTTGACCGGCTCTTGCGTGGTCTCGCCCTTCTTCAGCTTCGTGAGTGCGGCCGAGAACTCGGGCACGTACGAGTTCGGGTTGGCCCAGTCGAGGTCGCCGCCGTTGGCTCCCGATCCCGGGTCCTTCGAGAGCTTCTTCGCCAGGTCTTCGAACTTCGCGCCACCCTTGAGCTTCGCGATGATGTCCTTGGCCTCGTCTTCCTTCTCGACCAGGATGTGGCGGGCGCGGTATTCGCTGCCGCCGGCCTGGGCCTTGAACTTGTCGTACTCGGCCTGGATGTCGGCGTCGGTGACCGGGTTCTTCTTCTGGAAGTCGGTGAAGAGTTCGCGGATCAGGATGCCCTGGCGCGCCAGTTCGATCTGGTCGCGGTATTCCTTCGACGTGGACAGGCCGCGCTTGACGGCTTCCTGCACGAACATCTCGCGCAGCACCACCTCGTCGCGCACCTGCGCTTCGAGCTCGGGGGTGCGCGGCTGCTGGCCCTGGCGGGTGGCCTGCTGAAGCAGCACGTCGGCGCGCGATTGCGGAACGGGCTTGCCGTTCACGGTCGTGATGTTCTGCGCCTGGACCACGAGCGGGCTCAGCAGCGAAACAGAGGTCGCGAGCAGCGCGGCGCGGGCGACAACGGACAGCTTCTTCTTCATGGGCAGCTAGCCTTTCAAGGGGGAAGTCGGTAAGGGGAGGCCTGGCGGCAGCCGCGAGACGGAGGTTCGCGGCGCGGACGATGGTGATCGTTCAGCTTTCGCCCGGGGCGCGGGCATCGATGGCGAGCGCGTGGATGCCGCGCGGAATCAAGGATTGGAGCGCATCATAAACGAGCCGATGGCGCTTCACGCGTGACAATTGGTTGAAGCGCGAACTGACGATCGTGACGTGGAAATGGCGTCCCTCGCGGGCGCCGGCATGGCCCGCGTGCAGGTGGCTGTCGTCGCGCACCTCGAGGGATTCGGGGGCCAGCGCCTCGCGCAGCGCGGCGTCGATCTCGGACCGGTCGACCGGCATCTCAGGCGGCGTCCTTGCGCGCTTCGGCATCGGCCGGCGGTGCGTCGTCCTTCAGGTGCTTGCCGAGGTACAGGCCCTGAGCCACCATGAACACGAGCATCAGGCCCGTGATGCCGAAGAGCTTGAAGTTGACCCAGGTGGCCGTCTCGAAGCTGTAGGCCACGTACAGGTTCAGCAGGCCCATCAGCCCGAAGAAGCCCACCCACGCGAAGTTGAGCCGCTGCCACACGCCGGGCGGCAGCTCGAACTGCCCGCCCATCAGCGCCTGCACGAGGTTCTTGCGGAAGAACGCCTGGCTGACCCAGAAGGCGAGGCCCATGAACCAGTAGAGGCCGGTGGGCTTCCACTTGATGAAGGTGTCGCTGTGGAACCAGACGGTGGCCGCACCCAGCACCGTGACGAGCGCGAGGCTCACCCACAGCATCATGTGGACCTTCTGCCGCCGCACGAGCATGAAGGCCACCTGGGCCAGGGTGGCGATCACCACCACCACCGTGGCCAGCAGCACCGGCGCCTCGTTCGGCCCGACGACCCCGCCCGACACCATGAACCCGAGGTGTTCGCTCGCGAACGCGGCGGCCCACTCCTTGTGGCCCTCGCCATACTTGAAGACGGCGAAGAAGAGGACGATGGGCAGGAAGTCGAGAAGCAGTTTCATCGGGCAGGCCGGTGGCTCATTTCGGGGCGAAGTCTATCGCGGCGGAGTTGATGCAGAAGCGCTCGCCGGTCGGCTCCGGGCCATCGGGGAAGACGTGGCCGAGGTGCGAGCCGCAATTGTTGCACCTCACCTCGACCCGAACCATGCCGTGGCTGTGGTCGACGACCCGTTCGACCACTTCGCTGTTGACCGGTTCCCAGTAGCTGGGCCAGCCGCAGCCGGCATCGAACTTGGTGTCCGACTGGAACAGCGGCGTGCCGCAGCCGACGCAGTTGTAGTGGCCGTCCTTGAAGTGGTCCCAGTACTTGCCGGTGAAGGCGCGTTCGGTGGCCGCGTGGCGGGCCACCTCGTACTGGATGGGGTCGAGCTGGGCTCGCCATTCGGCATCGGTCTTCTGGACCTTGCGGGGCTTGTGGTCTGCGTTACTCATGATGAGCAGGACACCTCGATCTGTTGCGCCCAGTCGGGCGGGAAATCGGCGTAGGCCGAACGGTCCGGTTGTTCGTCGAACGGGCGTGCAAGAATTTCACGCAGCCGCTCGACTTCCGCGAAGTCGCCGTTCCGTGCGTCACGGATGGCGACCTCGGCCAGGTGGTTCCGGAGGATGTACTTGGGGTTGACCCGGTTCATCCGCAAGGCCCGCTCGGCATCCACCGAGTTTTCGGCGGCGAGCCGGTCGCGGTAGCGCGCCGCCCAGGCGTCGAACGCCTCGCGGTCGACGAACAGGTCGCGCACCACGTCGTTGCGGGCGCCCGGGGTGGTGTCGAACGTCGACAGGCGGCGGAATGCGATGGTGTAGTCGGTGGCGTCCTGCGCCATGCGGGCGAACAGGTCCTCGATCAGGCGGTGGTCGCCCTCGTCGCGGGTGGTGAGGCCCAGCTTGGCGCGCGTGCGGGCCATCGCGGCGTCGGGGAAGGCCGTCTTGTAGACGTCGAGGGCGGCGAGCGCGGCCTGGCTGTCGCCGATGAGCGGCATCAGCCCCTGGGCCAGCGCGTGCAGGTTCCAGAACGCCACGTTGGGCTGGCGCACGTAGGCGTAGCGGCCCTGGTGGTCGGAGTGGTTGCAGACGTGGCCTGGCACGAAGGCGTCGAGGAAGCCGAACGGGCCGTAGTCGATCGTGAGCCCGAGGATCGACATGTTGTCGGTGTTCATCACGCCGTGGCAGAAGCCCACGGCCTGCCAGTCGGCCATCAGCGACGCGGTGCGTTCGACCACGACCTTCAGCAGCGCCACGTACGGCTGCGGGTCGTCCCGGCACTGCGGGTACTGCGTGTCGATGACGAAGTCGGCGAGGCGGCGCAGCGCCTCGGGGTCGTCGGCCGTGTGGGCGAAATGCTCGAAGTGGCCGAAGCGGATGAACGTGGGCGCCACGCGCATCACCACGGCCGCCGTCTCGACCTCCTCGCGGCGCACCGGCAGGCGCGAGCCGGTGATGCTCAGCGCGCGGGTGGTGGGGATGCCGAGGCCCGCCATGGCCTCGGAGCACAGGAACTCGCGGATGGACGAGCGCAGCACGGCGCGCCCGTCGCCCATGCGCGAGTACGGTGTGAGGCCCGCGCCCTTGAGCTGCAGTTCCATGGGGCCGGCGGGGGTGTCGACCTCGCCGAGCAGGAGCGCGCGGCCGTCGCCGAGCTGGCCGGCCCACACGCCGAACTGGTGGCCGCTGTAGACACTGGCGAGCGGCTGCATGCCGGGGCCCACGAGGTTGCCGGCGAGGGCCTGCAGCGTGGCTTCGTCGGTGGGGCGCTGTCCGGGCAGGCCGAGCAGCTGCGCGCACTCGGGACTCCACGCGACCCAGTACGGGTCGGGCATGCCCTGGGGCGGGAGCAGGGTGAAGAAGTCAGGTCCCAGGGCGTGGAACCGGTTGGGCCAGCGCGCGCCGGCGAACGGGCCCGTGGCATCGACAACGGCATTCATCCGACAAGTGTAGCCAGCGGGCGGCAACGCGCCCCGCATAAGGGTAAACCGAAAGCTCGGTACGCCGGGGGCGTTCCTATGATCAGAACGTCGCAGACCACTGCATACCGGAGAACACCACCATGCCGCGCTTGATGGGCCAGATGATGCAGACCCCCCTGATGATCTCCTCGCTGATCGTGCACGCCGCGCGTCACGCGGGCGACACCGAGATCGTGTCGAAACGGGCCGAGGGGGACCTCCACCGCTACACCTACCGCGACGCGGAACTGCGTTCCCGCAAGGTGGCGCAGGCGCTCGCGCGGCTCGGCTGCGCCGCCGGCGACCGGGTGGGCACGCTCGCGTGGAACGGGTACCGCCATTTCGAGCTGTACTACGGCACGTCCGGTTCCGAGCTGGTCTGCCACACGATCAACCCGCGCCTGTTCCCCGAGCAGATCGCCTGGATCGTCAACGACGCGCAGGACAAGGTGCTGTGCTTCGACCTGACCTTCCTGCCGCTCGTCGAGAAGCTCGCCCCGATGCTGCCCACGGTGAAGCACTTCGTGCTGATGACCGACCGCGCGCACATGCCGGCCCAGACCGCCGTGCCGAACCTCCTGTGCTACGAGGACCTGGTGGATGCCGAGGACGGCCAGTACGCCTGGCCCGAGTTCGACGAGAACACGGCCTCGAGCATCTGCTACACGTCGGGCACCACGGGCAACCCGAAGGGCGCCGTGTACTCGCACCGCTCGAGCGTGCTGCACGCGTTCGCCGCCGCGCTGCCCGATTCGCTCGGCTGCTCGGCGCGGGACACCATCCTGCCGGTCGTGCCGATGTTCCACGTCAACGCCTGGGGCCTGCCGTACGCCTGCCCGCTGGTGGGCGCGAAGCTCGTGTTCCCGGGGCCGCACCTCGACGGCAAGTCGCTGTACGAGCTGTTCGAATCCGAGAAGGTCACGTTCAGCGCGGGTGTGCCCACCGTGTGGCTGGGCCTGCTCACCTACGTGCAGAAGAACGAGCTGAAGTTCTCGACCTTCAAGCGCACCGTGATCGGCGGCTCGGCGTGCCCGCCCGCGATGTTCGACGCGCTCGAGAACGACTACGGCGTGGAGGTCATCCACGCGTGGGGCATGACCGAGATGTCGCCGCTCGGCACGGTGGCCAAGCTCAACTCGAAGCACCGCGATGCCGACCGCGCCACGCGCCGCAAGCTGCTGCTGACGCAGGGCAGGGCGGTGTACGGCGTCGACATGATGGTGATCGACGACGACCACAAGCCGGTGAAGTGGGACGGTGTCTCGTCGGGCAACCTCGTCGTGCGCGGCCCCTGGGTCATCGACACGTACTTCCAGCAGCCCGGATCGCCGCTGCTGAAGATCGACGGCCGCACGTGGTTCCCGACGGGCGACGTGGCCGCCATCGACGAGAACGGCTTCATGCAGATCACCGACCGCAGCAAGGACGTCATCAAGTCGGGTGGCGAGTGGATCAGTTCGATCGACATCGAGA
>Ga0247823_10000459_pt1 | contig 34708 bp, 13 predicted proteins | sample 13C_PalmiticAcid_2_FD_192426 | JGI IMG/M metagenome (GOLD analysis project Ga0247823, IMG submission 192426) | Soil microbial communities from agricultural site in Penn Yan, New York, United States - 13C_PalmiticAcid_Day30 | ecosystem: Environmental > Terrestrial > Soil > Agricultural land...
CTGCACGAAAAGGCGGAAGCCGCCGGCACGCATTCGAACGAACCGATCGCGGTGATCGGCATGGGCTGCCGCTTCCCCGGCGGCGCCACCAGCCCCGAGGCCTTCTGGGCGCTGCTCGACGCCGGGCGCGACGCGATCCGCGACGTGCCCGCCGACCGCTGGGACAAGGACGCCTTCTTCGACGCCGACCCCGACGCCCCGGCCCGCATGTCGGTGCGCAACGGCGGCTTCCTGGACGACGTGGCTGGTTTCGACCCGGCCTTCTTCGGCATCTCGCCGCGCGAGGCCCTCACCATGGACCCGCAGCAGCGCTTGCTGATGGAGGTCTCGTGGGAAGCGCTGGAGCAGGCCGGCCTCTCGCCCGAAGGCCTGGCCGGCTCGCCCACCGGCGTGTTCTTCGGCCTGTGCAACAGCGACCATTTCCACCGCGTGCTGCAGCGCGGCAGCGACAGCATCGACGCCTACATCGCCTCGGGCAACGCGCACAGCGTGGCCTCGGGCCGCGTCTCGTACTTCCTCGGCCTGCAGGGCCCGGCGATGTCGATCGACACCGCCTGCTCGTCATCGCTGGTGGCGCTGCACGTGGCCTGCCAGAGCCTGCGCAGCGGCGAATCGCGCACCGCGCTGGCCGGCGGCGTGAACCTGATGTGCTCGCCCGAGACCACCATCGCCCTGACCAAGGCGCACATGCTCGCGCCCGACGGCCGCTGCAAGACCTTCGACGCGGCGGCCGACGGCTTCGCGCGCGGCGAGGGCTGCGGCGTGCTGGTGCTCAAGCGCCTGAGCCACGCCCAGGCCGACGGCGACCGCGTGCTGGCCGTCATTCGCGGCAGCGCCGCCAACCAGGACGGCCGCAGCGGCGGCCTCACCGTGCCCAACGGCCCGGCGCAGGAAGCCGTGATCCGCGCCGCGCTGGCCGACGCCGGCGTGGCCCCGGCCGACATCGGCTACGTGGAGGCCCACGGCACCGGCACCTCGCTGGGCGACCCGATCGAGGTGCGCGCGCTGGCCGGCGCGCTCGGCCCCGGCCGCGACCCGGCCAGCCCGCTCCAGATCGGCTCGGTCAAGACCAACATCGGCCACCTCGAATCGGCCGCCGGCGTGGCCGGCGTCATCAAGGTCATCCTCTCGCTGCAGCACGGCCGCATTCCCCGGCACCTGCATTTCAGCGAGCCCAGCCCGCACATCGCCTGGTCGCAGTACCCGGTGAGCGTGACGCGCGACGGCCACGCCTGGCCGCGCGGCGAGCGCCCGCGCCTGGCCGGCGTGAGCTCCTTCGGCTTCAGCGGCACCAACGCGCACGTCGTGATCGAAGAGGCGCCCGCGCCCGTGGCCGCCGCCTCGGGCGAGCAGCGCCCGGTGCATTGCCTGCCGCTGTCGGCGCGCTCCGAGCCCGCGCTGCGCGCGCTCGCCGCCCGTTTTGCCGACGCGCTGGCGGCGGGTGCTTCGCTGGCGGACGTGGCGCACACCGCCGGTGTCGGCCGTTCGCATTTCGCCGAGCGCCTGGCCGTGGTGGCCAGCGACGCGCAGGAGGCGCGCGCCGCGCTGCAGGCCTTCGCCCAGGGCCGTGAACATCCCGCGCTGCACCGGGGCACAGCCACGCCGGGCGTGGCGCCCGAGGTGGTCTTCCTCTACACCGGCCAGGGTTCGCAGTACCCCGGCATGAGCGAGGCGCTGTATGCGGCTTCGCCCGTGTACCGCGACATCATCGACCGCTGCGACAGCCTGCTGGGCGCCGATGCCCAGGGCCGCACGCTGAAGTCCGTGCTGCGCGCGGGGCCGAGCGAAGGCGCGGCCATCCACGAAACCGCGTGGACGCAGCCGGCGCTCTTCGCCGTCGAATACGCGCTCACGCAGCTCTGGCGCGCCTGGGGCATCGCGCCGGCGGCCGTCATCGGCCATTCCGTGGGTGAGTACGTGGCGGCCTGCGTGGCCGGCGTGTTCACGCTCGAAGAAGGCTTGAAGCTCATCGCCGAGCGCGGCCGCCTGATGCAGGCGCTGCCGCCCGGTGGCGCCATGGCCGCCGTGTTCACCTCGGCCGACGAGGTGGGCCGGGCCATCGCACCCATGGCCGACCGGCTCGCGATCGCCGCCGTCAACGCGCCCGACAGCGTGGTGGTCTCGGGCGATGCGAAAGCCGTCGACGCCTTGCTGGCCGACTTCGCCACGCGCAACGTGCAGGGTCAGAAGCTCTTCGTCTCGCTGGCCGCGCACTCGCCCCTGGTGGCGCCCGCGCTGGACGCCATGGAAGCCTGCGCCCGCGCCGTGACCATGCGCGCGCCGCAGATTCCGGTGGCCTGGAACGTGACCGGCGGCGCCGCTTTGCCCGCGCCGGGCGCGCCCGATGCGCGCTACTGGCGCAGCCACCTGCGCGAACCGGTGCGCTTCGCCGAAGGCATCGCCTCGCTGGCGGCGCAGGGCTACCGCACGTTTCTGGAAGTCGGCCCGCACCCGGTGCTGATGGCCCTGGCCCAGCGCAGCCTGCCCGAGCAGGACCACCTGCTGCTGACCTCGCTGCGGCGCGACAAGAGCGACTGGCACGAACTCAACACCAGCCTGGCCGCGCTGTACGTGCAGGGCGCGGCGGTGGACTGGGCCGGCGTGGACCGGCCCTACGCGCGCCAGCGCGTGGACCTGCCGACCTATCCCTTCGAGCGGCGCGATTTCTGGATCACGCCCACGGCAGAAAAAGCCGTGCGCACGCCGGCGACCACCGGACTGCCGGGCCGCCGCCTGCCGACCGCCGTGCCGATCTTCGAGACCCTGCTCTCGCCCTCGAGCACGCCGTACCTCGCCGACCACGTGGTGCAGGGCGTGGTGCTGGTGCCCGGGCCGCTGCTGCTGGAGCTCGCGCAAGGCGCGGCCCAGGCGGTGAACGGCCGTGCGCTGCGCGCGGTCGAGGCCTTCGAGATCGTCGAACCCCTGGTGCTGCCCGAAGCGGGCCGCTCGGTGCAGACCCACCTCGGCCCCGAGTCCGGCGGCGCGCAACCGTTTTCCATCTACAGCCAGGCCGCCGACGGTTCGGGCGAATGGCACTTGCACGCCAGTGGCCGCCTGCTCGCCAGCAGCGCCCAGCAGGCCCAGGCCGGTGCCGACACCACCAGCTTCACCGCCACGCGCGATGTGCTGGGCGCGGCCACCAGCGGCGAGGGCTACCACCAGCGCCTCGAAGCCCTGGGCATCCACCTCGGCCCCACCTTCCGCAGCCTGCAGGACGTGCACCGCCGCGACGGCGAAGCCCTGGTGCGCATCGCGCTGCCCACGGCCTGCGCCGAGGACACCGTGGCCTGGGCGCACCCGGCGCTGCTCGACGGCGCCCTGCAATCCATCGGCCTGACCCTGCCGCAGACCGACGACACCGAACACACCTACCTCTTCACCGGCCTGGACCGCGTCGACCTGGCCGGCCCGCTGCCCGCCAGCCTGTGGTGCCACGCCCGCCTGCTCAACGCGGCAGGCCAGGAAGCGCAGCCGCCCGAATGGCAGGCCGAAGTCACCCTGCGCTCGCTCGACGGCGGCGTGCTCGGCCAGATCCGCGGCGTGCACCTGCGCCGCGCTTCGCGCGACGCCCTGGCACGGTCCCTGGGCCATGCTTCGGGCCACGGCCTGTTCCACGAAGTGGTGTGGGAAGACGCACCGGCCCACGCGCCGGCCGCCGCCGCGCTGCCCGATCCCGCCGGCCTCGCGCCGGTCCTGCGCGAGCGCTTCGGCGCGCTCGCCGCCGAGCACGGCCTGTCGGTCTACGAGCGGCTGCTGCCCGAACTCGACCGCCTGAGCGCCGACCACGTTGCCACCGCCTTGCGCCAGCTCGGCTTCGACGACACGCCCGGGCGCGGCTTCGACGCCGCTGCCGAATCGCAACGGCTCGGCGTGGTGCCGCGCCACCAGCGCCTGTTCGCGCGCCTGCTGCAGATGCTGGCCGAAGACGGCCTGCTGCGCAGCGAAGGCGACCGCCACACGGTGCAGGCCCGCCTGGGCACGGCCGATGCGGCCCTGCGCTACGACGCGCTCATGTCCACCTTCGGCGAGGTCGATGGCGAACTGCGCACGCTGCGCCGCTGCGGGCCCGCGCTGGCCGCCGTGCTGCGCGGCGAGCAGGACCCGCTGCAGCTGCTGTTCCCGGGCGGCTCGTTCGACGAAGCGCGCAAGCTCTATGTGGACTCGCCCTACGCGCAGACCTACAACCGCGCGCTCGGCGAAGCCCTGCAGGCCGCCATCGCCCAGCTGCCGGCCGGCGCGCGCCTGCGCGTGCTGGAAATCGGCGCCGGCACCGGCGGCACCACCACCTACGTGCTGCCGCTGCTGCCCGCCGAGCGCACCGAGTACACCTTCACCGACCTCTCGCCGCTGTTCCTGGAGCGCGCGGCCGAGAACTTCGCCGCCTATCCCTTCGTGCGCCACGCGCTGCTCGACATCGAGCGCGACCCGCAGGCCCAGGGCTTCGCGGCCGGCGCCTACGACATCGTGATCGCGGCCAACGTGCTGCACGCCACCGCCGACCTGGCCCAGACCCTGCGCCACGCGAAAAGCCTGATGGCGCCGGGCGCGATGCTGTTCATGCTGGAAGGCGTGGCCCCGGAACGCTGGGTGGACCTCACCTTCGGCCTCACCGAAGGCTGGTGGCGCTTCACCGACGCGGCCCTGCGCCCGAACTACCCACTGGTGCCGCGCTCGGCCTGGCTCGACACCTTGCAAGGCCTGGGCTTCCAGGGCGCCTGTGCGGTGCCCGACGACGGCTGGACCGCGCGCGGCGCGGCCCAGCAGGCGCTGATGCTGGCGCAGCGCCCGCTCGGCGGCCAGACCTGGAGCCTGGTGGGCGATGCCCAGGGCCTGGGCAAGACACTGGCCGAGCGCCTGCGCGCGCGCGGCGACCAGGTGCAAGCCCTGGCGGCGGACGCCGTGCCGCCCGGCGGCGAGCTGGGCGAGATCGTCTACCTCGCCGGCCTCGAACTCGCTGCGCGGGGTCTCGACGACCGCGAAGCCGCCGCGCAAGCGCACACGCTCGCGGGCGAAGCGCCGCGCCGCTGGCTGGCGGCCGCCGCGCAAGGGCAGGGCCGCATCCGCTTCGTCACGCAGGGCGTGCAGGGCGGTGCCGGTGGGGCGATGAGCCCGGGCGCCGCCTGGCAGGCGCCGCTGTGGGGTTGGGGGCGCGGCTTCTCGCTCGAACAACCGGGCGCCTGGGGTGGTCTGATCGACCTGCCGCCGGCCTCGACCGTGGACACCCTGCTGGAAGCGCTCGATGCCGTGGACGCTGAAGACCAGGTGGCCTGGCGCGACGGCCAGCGCCGCGTGGCGCGCCTGGTGCAGGCCGACACGCCGCCGGCCGCACCGCCGAGTTTCAGCGCCGATGCCTGCTACCTCGTCACCGGCGGCTTCGGCGGCCTGGGCCTGGTGGTGGCGCGCTGGCTGGCCGAACACGGCGCGCGCCACATCGCCTTGCTGGGCCGCCGGCCCGACATGGGCGTGCCCGGCGTGGCCGAGATCCAGGCCCTGGGCGCTCGCGTTCACGCGGTGCAGGCCGACGTGGCCGACGAGGCCGCGATGGCGCGCGCCTTCGAGCAGCTCCAGCGCGAGGCACCGCCGCTGCGCGGCGTGATGCACGCCGCCGCCGCGCTGAGCGCCGCGCCGCTGCTGCAACTCGACGACGCCACGGTGCGCCAGATGCTGGCGCCCAAGCTCGCCGGCACCCTGGTGCTCGAACGCCTCACGCGCGGCCTGCCGCTCGATTTCCTGGTGCTGTTCTCCTCGACCACCGCCTTGCTCGGCGCCTCGGGCCTGGTCCACTACGCGGCCGCCAACACCTTCCTCGACACCCTGGCCGAAGCCAGCGACGCCTCGCGCCGCATCCTTTCGGTGAACTGGGGCACCTGGGAAGTGATGCGCCTGGCGTCCACCGACGACCAGCGCAGCTACCGCGAAGGCGGCCTGCAACCGATGGCCGCCGCCGACGCGCTGGACGCCCTGGGCCGCCTGCTGGGCAGCCCGGCGCGGCAGTCCGTCGTGGCCCAGGTGGACTGGGCCGCGCTCAAGACCCTGCACGAGGTGCGCCGTTCGCGGCCCCTGCTGTCGCACCTGGGCATCGCGCCCCGGGCGGCCGTGGTGGAAGCGCCGCGCGCGGACAGCGGGCCGTCCCTGCAGGCCCGGCTGGAGGCCGCACCGCTGGCGATGCGCCACGACCTGCTGGTCGAGTTCGTGCGGCAGGAAGTGGCCTCGGTGCTCGGCCTGGCCGGGCCCGCCGTGGTGCCGATCGCCACCGGCCTGTTCGACCTGGGCATGGACTCGCTGATGGCGGTCGAACTCAAGCGGCGGCTGGAGCGCGGCGCGGCCCGTGCGCTGCCGTCCACGCTGACCTTCAACTACCCGAACGTGGGCGCGCTCGCGCGCTTTCTGGAAACCCAGCTCACCGTCAAGCCGGCCGCACCGCCGGCACCCGCCGCCGCACCCGCGGCGGTGGCCGAGGTCGAGGTGCCCGATGCCGATGCGGATCTCGATTCGCTCAGCGACGACGAGCTGGAGGCCCGCTTGCTGGCCCGACTGGAGCAGACCAAATGAAATACCGATCCCTCGGCGCGCGCCTGACGATCATCTTCGTGGCCCTCTGGGCAGCCGAGGAGGCGCTGACCGGCGTGCTCCTGCAGCGCTACGGCCTGGCGCAGGTGGTGTGCCTGCGCTTCGCGCTGCACCTGGCGCTGCTGTGGATGGTGTTCGGGCGCGGCAACGGCCCCTCGCTGTGGCGCACGCGCCGACCGGCGTCGCAGCTGTTCCGCGCCGCGATGATGGTGGGCATGCCGGCCTGCTGGTCGCTGGGCGTGCAGCGCGGCCTGGCGCCGGTCACCTTCCTGGCCGTGTTCTGGATCGCACCCCTGATGATCCTGGGCCTGTCGCGCCTGGTGCTGCGAGAGCGCGTGCCGCTCAAACTCTTCGGTTTCGCGGCGGCGGCCAGCGTGGGCGTGTTCCTGCTGCTGGGCCCGCACGCGCTGCCCCGGCCGGAACTGCTGGTGTTCCCGGTGGCCATGGCCGCCTGCTTCAGCGTGTACGTGGTGATGACGCGCCTGCTGCACGCCGAGCCGACCCGGGTCAACCTGTTCTACACCGGCCTGGGCGCCTGCCTGCTGCTGTTGCCCCTGATGCCTTCGGGCTGGGTGACGCCGAGCGCGCCCGACCTGCTGCTGCTGGCCGGCGTGGCCGTGCTGGGCCTGGGGGCGCTGCTGGCGCTGGAGCGGCTGACGGCGGTGGCGCCGATCTCGCGCACCGCACCACTGCTGTACCTGCAGATCGGCTTCACGCTGGCCTTCGCCTGGGTCACGGCGCACCCGCTGCCGGGCCTGATCGCCGTGGGTGCGGTGGTGCTCGCAGCGGGCCTGTGGCTGGCGCTGCGCCGTCGCCGGCGCGGTTCGTCCTGGCATGTGACCTCGCTGCTGGCCGACACCGGCCACGCCGGCCTGGACTGAACGGGGCAAGGGGATGACTGCCAACCGCCGCGCCATCCTGCTGATGCTGGTCTTCGTCTTCCTGTGGGCGGGGATCGAGGCGATGGCGGCCAACGTGCTGCGCCATTACTCGCCCTACCAGGTGGTCTGGACGCGCTACGCCGTGCACCTGGCGCTGATGGCCGCGCTCTGGGGTTGGCGCGAGCCGGCCTCGCTCTGGCAGACCCGCCGCCCGGTGTTCCATGTGGCGCGCTCGCTGCTGATGCTGGGCATGCCCGCGTCCTGGGTGATCGGCCTGCAGATGGGGGTGTCGGGGCATTCGGTCATGACCATCTTCTGGTTCAGCCCGCTGCTGATCCTCGGCCTGGCCTGGGTGTTCCTGCAGGACCGCGTGCCGCTGCTGGTCTGGGTGGCGACCGGCGTGGCCTGCGTCGGCGGCCTGCTGATCAACGGCCTGCACGGTCTGCCGGGGCCGGCGCTGCTGGTCTTCCCCCTGGGCATGGCACTGTGCTTCAGCGCCTACGTGGTGATGACGCGCTCGCTGCGCACCGAAACCACGCGCACCAACCTGTTCTACACCGCCGCCGGCGTGTTCGTGGTGCTCACGCCGGCCATGCCGGGCCTGTGGATCATGCCGTCGCTGCCGGACCTGCTCGTCATGGTGCTCATCGGCCTGCTCGGCTACGTCACCTTGCTCGCGCTGGACCGCTCCGCCGCCGCCGCACCCGTGAGTATTTCGGCACCCTTCGCTTATTTACAAATTGCCTTCACGGTACCGCTCTTCTGGGCGGCAGGCCTGGGGCATGATATGTCGCTCCCGCGCATGGCGCTGGGACTTTTGTTGATCGTTGGTGCTGCGCTCTGCCTGTGGCTGCGCGAGCCGCGCCTCAATGCCCGCGATGCGGTGATGGCGCGGTCGACGCCGTGATGAAGTTTTCAGTGAGGAAGTGATATGCAGTCAGATCGGACCACCCCCCCAGAGTCGACGCCCGCCCAGCCGGCGGCTGCCGCCGATCGCCGCAACATGCTGCAGAACGCGCTCGGTGCCATCGAGCGCCTGCAGTCCCGCCTGGACGCGGTCGAGAGCGCGAAGCACGAGCCGATCGCCATCGTGGGCATGGCCTGCCGCGTGCCCGGCGGCGCGGAAGACGCCGACAGCTTCTGGAACCTGCTGACCGAAGGCAAGGACGTGGTGGGCGAGGTGCCCGCCGACCGCTGGGAGGTCGACGCGTACTACGACCCCGACCCGAGCAAGCAGGGCAAGGCCCGCACCAAGGCCGGCGGCTTCCTCAAAGACATCGACCAGTTCGAACCCAGCTTCTTCGGCATGTCGCCGCGCGAGGCCGCCGGCGTGGACCCGCAGCAGCGCCTGCTGCTGGAAGTGGCCTGGGAGGCCATGGAGCACGCCGCCATCCCGACCGACCAGCTCGACGGCAGCCTCACCGGCGTGTTCGTCGGCATCACGTCGATGGACTACTCCAACCGCATCGACGTGGCCGACCCGGCCCGCAGCGACATCTACCTGGCCACCGGCACCGCGCTCAACGCCGCCGCCGGCCGCGTGTCCTTCACCTTCGGTTTCCGCGGCCCCTGCATGGCGATCGACACCGCCTGCTCGTCCTCGCTGGTGGCCATCCACACCGCCTGCCAGAGCCTGCGCAACGGCGAAAGCAACCTGGTGCTGGCCGGTGGCGTCAACGCCATCCTCTCGCCCGACCCCTTCGTGCTGATCTCCAAGTGGGGCATGTTGTCGCCCGACGGCCGCTGCAAGACCTTCGACGCCTCGGCCAACGGCTTCGTGCGCGGCGAGGGCTGCGGCCTGATCGTGCTCGAGCGCCTGTCCGACGCGGTGGCCAACGGCCGCCGCATCCTGGGCGTGATCCCGGGCTCGGCGATCAACCAGGACGGCCGCTCCAGCGGCCTGACCGTGCCCAACGGCCTGGCCCAGCAGGAAGTCGTGCGCCAGGCGCTGGCCTCGGCCCGCCTCCAGCCCACCGACGTGAGCTACGTCGAGGCCCACGGCACCGGCACCTCGCTCGGCGACCCGATCGAGGTCGAGGCGCTGGCCGCCGTGTACGGCGAAGGCCGCCCGATGCACCAGCCTTTCGAGGTCGGTTCGGTCAAGTCCAACATCGGCCACCTGGAAGCCGCCTCCGGCGTGGCCAGCGTGATCAAGCTGGTGATGGCGCTGCGCCACCAGAAGCTGCCCGCCAGCCTGCACGTGAAGCAGCTGACGCCTTCCATTCCCTGGGACACGCTGCCGGTGCGCGTGAGCACCTCGCTGCACGACTGGCAACCCGTGGGCGGCGTGCGCCGCGTCGCCGGCGCCAGCGCCTTCGGCTTCAGCGGCATGAACGCCCACGTGCTGGTGGCCGAGCCGCCCGCTGCCGCCGCGCTCGAGGCCGCGCCGGCGCGCCCCCTGTATGCCATGCCGCTGTCGGCCAAGAACGACGCGGCGCTGCAGGCGCTGGCGCAGCGCTACGCCGACCACCTGGACCAACGCCCCGCCGACGCGCTGGCCGACGTCTGCGCCACCGCCGCCATCGGCCGTTCGCACCACCTGCTGCGCACCGTGCTGGTCGCGCCCGACCGCGCCGGCCTGCAGGCCCAGCTGCGTGAACTCGCCCGCACCGGCCAGGCGCCGGTGCAGGGTTCCGTCTCGGCCAGCGGGCGCAACCGCGTGGCCTTCCTCTTCACCGGGCAGGGCGCGCAGTACGTCGGCATGGGCCGCGAGCTGTACGACGCCGAGCCCGTGTTCCGCGCCACCATCGACCGCTGCGCGGCCGTGCTCGACCCGCTGCTGGGCAAGCCGCTGCGCGAAGTGATGTTCGAAGAGACCGGTGGCAGCCTGGACCAGACCGGCTTCACCCAGCCCGCGCTGTTCGCCATCGAGGTCGCGCTGGCCGCGACCTGGCGCAGCTGGGGCATCGAGCCCACGGTGGTGATCGGCCACAGCGTGGGCGAATTCGCCGCCGCCGTGGTGGCCGGCGTGTTCAGCCTGGAAGACGGTGCCCGCCTGATCGCGGCCCGGGGCCGCCTGATGCAGGCGCTGCCGGCCGGCGGCGCCATGGTGGCGGTGCAGGGCGACGCGGCGCTGGTGCAGCGCGAGATCGCGCCGCACGCCGACAAGGTGTCGATCGCTGCCTTCAATGCGCCGGGCAACCTGGTGATCGCCGGGGCCGGTGCCGAGGTGAGCGCGATCGCCGCACGCCTGGCCGAGCAGGGCCTGCGCACCCAGGCGCTGTCGGTCTCGCACGCCTTCCACTCGCCGCTGATGGACCCGATGGTCGCGGAATTCCGCCAGCTCGCCGCCAGCGTGGCCCACTCGGCGCCCACGCTCACCTGGATCTCCAACCTCGACGGCGCCCCCATGGACTGGGCGAAGTGGGGCACCCGCATGGCCGACTACTGGGCCAGCCATGTGCGCGCTCCCGTGGCCTTCGAGAGCGGCGCGCGCGCGCTGGCCGCCACGCAGTGCGACGTGCACCTGGAAGTCGGCCCCAACCCCACGCTGATCGGCCTGGGCATGCAGTGCGTGCCCGAAGGCACGGCGACCGACTGGCTGCCCTCGCTCAAGCGCAGCAAGGGCGGCTGGGAACAGATGCTCGACAGCGTGGCGCGCCTGTACGTGCGCGGCGCGAAGCTGAACTGGACGGCGGTGCAAGGCCCCGGCGTGCGCCACAGCCTGGAGCTGCCGCTGTACCCCTTCCAGCGCCAGGCCTACCTCATTCCCTTTGCCTCGCGCAGCCGCCGCGTGGCCGGCGACTCCGTGCACGACCTGCTCGGCGAGCGCCTGAACGTGGCCGGTGTGGCCGCGCAGTTCGAGCGCACGGTGGACGCGACCAGCCCGGCCTGGGTGGCGGACCACGTGATCGCGTCCGAAGCCGTGATGCCGCTGACCGCCTACCTCGAAGCCGCGCTGGCCGGGGCGCGGCAGGCCGACCCGACCGTCACCGGCCTCACGGCGGTGGAGATCGGTGAACCCATGCCCCTGCTCGACGGCGAACAGCGCCTCATGCAGGTCTCGGTGGACAAGGCCATGGGCGGTGCGCCCTCGCGCGTGCGGGTGTTCAGCCGCGACGCGAAGCGGCCCGAGGCCGAATGGACCCAGCACGCCACGGCCGAGCCGCTGCGCGGCCCGGCGCAGGCTGTGCCCGTGTCGCCGGTGGCCGACGCGGCCAAGCGCCTGAGCAACGAGGTCGAGGTCGAGGTCGCGCCGTTCTACGAGAAGGTGCGCAAGCTCGGCGTCGATTTCGGTGCCGGCTTCCGGGGCATGCGCCGCGTCTGGTGCGGCGAGGGCGAGGCCATCGGCGAGATCGTGCTGACCGATGCGGTCCAGGCCGACGCCGGCAAGTACCTGATGCACCCCGCGCTGCTCGACGCCTGCTTCCACACCTCGGCCGTCGCCATGGACACGCTGCCCAGCGCCAACGACGGCCGCTTCTACCTGCCCATCGGTGTGGATCGCTACCTCTGGAGCGCAGCGCCCACCGGCACGCTGCGCAGCCACGCGCGCGTGCGCCCGGCGCCGCCGCACAGCGACATGCTGGTGCTCGACGTGCACATCGAAACACCCGACGGCCAGCCCGTGGCCCTGCTCGAAGGCCTGCGCTGCCGCCGCGCCAGCCGCGAGCTGTTCCGCCAGCGCGTGGACGCGCAGGTGGCCGACTGGCTCTACGAACTGCAATGGAAACCCGAGGCCCTGGTGGCCGAACCCGCCACCGCCGAAGGCGCCTGGCTGGTCTTCGACGAAGGCCAGGGCCGGGGCCAGCGCCTGGCCGACGAGATCGCCCAGCGCGGCGGCCAGGCCATCCGCGTGCTGCCCTCGGGCAGCGCGGCCAGCCCGGGCGCCACGGTGATCGACGAAACCCAGGCCGGCGAGTACGCCCGCCTGGTGGCGAAGGCCGCTGAAAGCGGCGCGCTGCGCGGCGTGGTCTCGCTGTGGCCGCTGCGCGTGCCGGCGCTGCGCGAGGACGACCTGCCCAGCGCGGTGCAGCGCTTCGGCGTCGATGCCGCGCTGCTGACGCTGCAGGCCCTGGCACAGGCCGAGCTGCCGTCGGCACCGCGCCTGTGGATCGCCACCGCCGGCAGCCAGTCGGTGGACGGCACCGAGGAACTGCGCATCACGCAGGCCCCCGTGGCCGGCCTGGCGCGGGTGGCCGCGAGCGAGCACCCCGAGCTGCGCGTGACCCTGGTCGACCTCGACCCGCAGGCCACGCCCAGCGACGCCCGCCTGCTGCTCGACGAAATGCTCGCCGGCGGCGAAGAAAACCAGGTCGCGCTGCGCAAGGGCGTGCGCTACGCGGCGCGCCTGGCGCGCCAGCCGCGCTCCAGCGCGCCGCACATCGACGACGCGCCGATCCGCCTGAACATCACCGAGCGCGGCACGCTCGAAAACCTGAACCTGGGCGCGATGGAACGCCGCGCGCCGGGCCGGGGCGAGGTGGAGATCCGGGTGCGCGCCAGCGGCCTGAACTTCCGCGACGTGCTCAGCGCGCTGGGCATGTACCCCGGCGAGATCCGCCACCTGGGCAGCGATGCCTCGGGCGAGGTCGTGGCCGTGGGCGAGGGCGTGACGCAATTCAAGGTCGGCGACCGCGTCGTCGCGATGCTCGAAGGTGCCTTCTCCAGCCACGCGGTCGCGCGCTGGGAGTTCGTCGCACCGCTGCCCGATGGCGTGAGCTTCGAGCAGGGCGCCGCGATCCCGACCGCCTACCTCACCGCCGACATCACGCTCAACCTGCTGGGCAAGATGAGCAAGGGCGACCGCGTGCTGATCCACTCAGGCGCGGGCGGCGTGGGCATGGCCGCCATCGCGCTGGCCCGCCGCGCGGGCGCGGAAATCTTCGCCACCGCCGGCAGCCCCGAGAAGCGCGAGGAACTGCGCCGCCTCGGCGTGCACCACCCGCTGGATTCGCGCAGCGATTCCTTCGCCGACGAGATCGCCCGCATCACCGAAGGCAAGGGCGTGCGCCTGGTGCTCAACTCGCTGGCCGGCCAGCTGCTGGACCGCAGCTTCGAGTGCCTGTCCGACGGCGGTGTCTTCCTCGAGATCGGCAAGCGCGGCCTGTGGACGCACGAACGCGTGGCCGAGCTGAACCGGGGCATCGAGTACCACATCGTGGACTGCAACGACAACGCCCGCGACACCCCCGAGATCGTGGGCCAGATCTTCACGCGCGTGCTGCAGGAGATCGAGTCCGGCGTGCTGCCGTGGCTGCCTTGCACCACCTTCCCGTTCGAGAACGCACCCGATGCCTTCCGCTACATGGCGCAGGCCAAGCACATCGGCCGCGTGGTGTTCCGCCACCGGGTGGACCCGCCCAAGCTGCCGCAGGCGGTGCGCGACGACGCGACCTACCTGGTCACGGGCGGCCTCAAGGGCCTGGGCCTGCTGGCCGGCCAATGGCTGGCCGGCGAGGGCGCGCGCCACCTGCTGCTGGCAGGGCGCAGCGAGCCCGATGCGGGGGCCCGCGACGCCATCGCGGCGATGGAAGCCGAGGGCGTGAGGGTGAAGACGGTTTCGGCCGACGTGGCCACGGCCGAGGGCATCGCCCGCCTCATGGCCGCGCTGAAGGACATGCCCGGGCTGGGTGGTGTGATTCACGGCGCGGCGGTGCTGGACGACGGCGTGCTGCTCAAGCAGACGCCCGAACGCTTCGCCACCGTGATGGGCCCCAAGGCCGACGGCGCCTGGCGCCTGAGCGTGGCCCTGGAGCGCGCCGGCCACCGGCCGGACTTCGTGGTCTTCTACTCCTCGCTGTCGGCCGTGTTCGGCTCGGCGGGGCAGGGCAACTACGTGGCGGCCAACGCCTTCCTGGATGCGCTGGCGCGCCAGCGCCGCGACGCGGACCGCTCGGCCCTGAGCGTCAACTGGGGTGCCTGGAGCGAGGTCGGCATGGCGGTGCGCGCCGGCACGGTTTCCAAGGCCGGTGCGCAAGGCCTGGCCTCGCTGTCGCCGGCCGAGGGCATGCAGGCACTGAGCGTGCTGCTGCGCGACAACGCCACCCGCAGCTCGGTCGCGCCGATCGACTGGGCGCTGCTGGGCCAGCAGATGCCGGCCGGGCAGGCGCCCCGGCTCCTGTCCGACCTGCTTGCGGCGGCGCAGAACCGCGGCGGCAGCCAGGCCCAGGGCAGCGCTGCGCGCGTGGACTACGCCAGCCTGCCGGCCAAGGAACGGCGCGAGCAGCTGGTGGCGCTGGTGCGCCGCGAGCTGGCCACTGTGCTGGGTCTGGCGGGTTCGCCGCAATCGATCCCGGTCGACCAGACCTTCACCGCGCTGGGCCTGGACTCGCTCACCTCGGTGGAACTGCGCAACCGCCTGCAGCAGGCGCTGGGGCGCAGCGTGGCCGCCACCGCCGCCTTCGAGTGGCCCTCGGTGGGCGAGATGGCGACGCACCTGAACAGCCTCTATGGCGATGACGACGCGGCCGATGCCGCCGATGCCGACAGCCGGGAGGAACTCACGTTGTGAGCGATACCGTTGAGTTGATCAAGCGGCTTCAAGGGCTGGACATCCACCTGAAACTGGACGGGGACCGGCTCAGCGTCAACGCGCCCAAAGGCGCGGTGACGCCGGAACTCCGCGAGGAACTCGGGCGGCGCAAGGACGAGGTCAAGGCCTACCTGGCGGCACACGGCGCCGCGCCGGCCCGTGCCGCGCTGCCCGCGCTGGAGCGGGTGCCGCGCCAGGCCGACATGCCGGTCTCGCACACGCAGCAGCGGCTGTGGTTCCTGCGCCAGATGGACCCCGGCAGCCACGCCTACAACATCGCGGCGGCCCTGCGCTTCAGCGGGCCGCTGGACGAAGCCCTGCTCGAGCGCGTGCTGGCGGTGCTGGTGGCCCGCCACGAGAGCCTGCGCACGCGCTTCATCTCGGCGCAGGGCGAGCCGCGTTTCGTGATCGATCCGCACGCGCGCGTGCACCTGGACCGCATCGACATCTCGCACCTGCAGGGCGCGGCGCGCGACGCCGCGTGCAAGCAGGCCGTCGAGAGCATCGCGCGGCGCCCGTTCGATCTGGCGCAGGCGCCCTTGCTGCACGCCGGCCTGATCCGCGAGGCCGACCAGCAGCAGGTGTTTGCCTTCGCGCTCGACCACATCGTCTCCGACGGCCTGTCGCTCGGCATCTTCATGCTGGAGTTCCGCGACCTGTACTCGCGCCTGGCGACCGGCCACGAGGTGACGGTGGTCGAGCCGCCGATCCAGTACTACGACTACGCCGAATGGGAGCGCCGCGCCTTCGCGCAGGGCGCGATCGACGAGCACCTGGCGTTCTGGAAGCGCGAACTCGCCGGCCTGCCATCGATGCTGCAGCTGCCCACCGACCGGCCCCGGCCGCCGGTGCAGACCGCCAGCGGCTCGCGCTGCGCGCTGCAGCTCACGCCCGACTTCTCCGACCGCCTCAAGGCCTTCGGCCGTGCCGAGGGCACGACGCTGTTCATGGTGATGCTCTCGGCCTTCCAGGTCCTCATGCACCGCTACAGCGGCGAGACCGACATCGCCATCGGCTCGGCCATCGCCAACCGCAACCGCTCCGAGGTCGAGCACACGATCGGCTTCTTCGCCAACAACCTGGTGCTGCGTGCCGACGTCAGTGGCGACCCGACGGTGCGCGAGCTCATGACCCGCGTGCGCGAGCGCGCGCTGCGGGCCTACGCGCACCAGGAGATGCCGTTCGACATGCTGGTCGACGAGCTGGGCACGCGCCGCGAGCTGGACCACTCGCCGCTGTTCCAGGTGCTGTTCGTGCTGCAGAACCTGTCCATGACCAGCCTGGAGCTGCCCGGCCTGCGCTGCGACAGCATGGACCTGGACGTGACCGCCTCGCGCTTCGACCTGGCCGTGGACGTGTTCGACATCGTGCACGGCCTGCGCTGTTACTTCGAATACAACACCGACCTGTTCGACGTCTCGACCATCGAGCGCATGCTCCAGCACTACCGCAAGCTGCTGGAAGGCTTCATCGAGCGCCCGGACGCGCGCGTGAGCGAACTGGCCCTGCTGACGGACGACGAACAGCGCCAGCTGCTGCTGGACTGGAACGCCACCGCCATGCCGTACCCGGTCGAGCAGACCGTGCACGGCCTGTTCGAGGCGCAGGCCGCGCGCACGCCCGACGCGCCCGCGCTGCGCTTCGACGACGTGGTGCTGAGCTACGCCGAACTCAACGCCCGCGCCAACCGGCTGGCCCACCACCTGCGCGCCCTGGGCGCGGGGCGCGAATCGCTGGTCGGGGTCTGGATGGAGCGCAGCGAAGACATGGTGGTCGCGGTGCTGGGCGTGCTCAAGGCCGGTGCGGCCTATGTGCCGCTCGACCCGGCGTTCCCCAAGGACCGCATCGACTACATGATGGAAGACGCCGAGCTGGCCATCGTGGTGACCCAGTCGACCCTCGCCGAAGGCCTGCCCGCCGGCATTCGCGCGGTCTGCATGGACCGCGATGCGGGCCTGCTCGCGGCCGAACCGGCCACCGACCCGGCGCCCCTGGCGGGTTCGGGCGACCTGGCCTACGTGATCTACACCTCGGGCTCCACCGGCCGCCCCAAGGGCGTGATGCTGGAGCACCGCTCGGTGGTGAACTTCCTGCTGTCCATGCACCGCGAGCCGGGCATCACGGCGCAGGACCGCTTCGTCTCGGTGACCACGCTGTCGTTCGACATTGCCGGCCTGGAAATCCACGGCCCGCTCACCGTGGGTGGCACCGTGGTGCTGGCCTCGCGCGCGACCGCGCTCGACGGCGTGCAACTCGCCGCGCTGCTCGACCGCTGCGAAGCGACGCTGCTGCAGGCCACGCCGGCCACCTGGCGCCTGCTGCTGGAGAGCGGCTGGCAGGGCCGGCCCGGCCTGAAGATGCTGTGCGGCGGCGAAGGCCTGCCGCGCGACCTGGCCGACAAGCTGCTGGCCACCGGCGGCGAGCTGTGGAACATGTACGGCCCGACCGAGACCACCATCTGGTCCACGGTCTGGCGCGTCACCGACACCACGCGCGCCATCTCCATCGGTCGCCCGATCGCCAACACCCAGGTCTACGTGCTGGAGCCTTCGGGCCTGCCGGCGCCGGTGGGTGTGGGTGGCGAGCTGTGCATCGGCGGCGATGGCCTGGCGCGCGGCTACCGCGGGCGCGACGAGCTGACGGCGGAAAAATTCGTCACGCTGGACCTGCCCGGCGTGGGGCCGACGCGGGTCTACCGCACCGGCGACGTGGTGCGCTTCCTGGCCGACGGCCGCATGGAGTTCGTCGGCCGGCGCGACCACCAGGTCAAGGTGCGCGGCTTTCGCATCGAGCTCGGCGAGATCGAGACCGTGCTCGCGAAACACGAGGGCATCAAGGAGTGCGTGGTCCACGTGCGCGAGGACACGCCGGGCGATCAGCGCCTGGTGGCCTACGTCGTGAGCCAGCCGGGCGCTGCCTTCGAGGCCGAGGCCGCGCGCGCCACGCTGCGCGTGCAGCTGCCCGAGTACATGGTGCCCAACCTCTTCGTGGTGCTGGCCGACATGCCCCTCACGCCCAACGGCAAGGTGGACCGCAAGGCCCTGCCGGCGCCCGCGCTGGTGGTGGACGACGCGGCCGACAGCGCCGACGAGGCGCTCATGACGCCGGTGCAGCGGCAGGTGGCCGCACTCTGGCGCGAGGTGCTGAGCACCCAGCGCATCGGCCTGCACGCCAACTTCTTCGACCTCGGCGGCCACTCGCTGCTGCTGGTGCGGCTGCAGTCGGCCATGCAGCGCGAGTTCGGCAAGGACTTCCCGCTGGTGGAGCTGTTCCAGCGCACCACCGTGGCCGCCCAGGCCGAACGCATGTCCACACCGGTGGGCGCCAGCGGGGCGCTGGAGCGCGCCCGCGCGCGCGCCGCCAAACAGATTCAGGGGTAAGGGGATGAGTCCCAGCGAGCAATTTCCCGCGCACGCCATCGCCATCGTCGGCATGGCGGGGCGCTTTCCGGGCGCGAGCGATCTCGAGGCGTTCTGGCGGAACATCCGCGAGGGCGTGGAAGCGCTCGAACCGTTCAGCGAGAGCGATCTGCAGGACGCCGGCGTGGACCCGGCCCTGAGCGGCCAGCCGCAGTACGTGCGCAAGGGCACGGTGCTGGAGAACGCCGACCATTTCGACGCCGGCTTTTTCGGCATGTCGCCGCGCGAGGCGCAGGTGATCGACCCGCAGCAGCGCATCTTCCTGGAGTGCGCCTGGGAGGCGCTGGAGCACGCGGGCTACGCGCCCGGCGCGATCGCGCAGGCCGTCGGCGTGTACGCCGGCGCCAGCATGAACACCTACCTGCTGTCGCAGATCCTGCGCGACCCGGCGCTGGCCGCCTCGGTCGGCGGCTACCAGCTCATGCTGGGCAACGACAAGGACTTTCTCTGCACCCGCGCCTCGTACAAGCTGGACCTGCACGGGCCCAGCATGACGCTGCAGACCGCCTGCTCGACCTCGCTGGTGGCGGTGCAGGTGGCCTGCCGCGCGCTGGAGCGGCACGAGTGCGACATCGCGCTGGCCGGTGGCGTGTCGGTGAACTTCCCGCAGCGCGGGGGTTACCTGTTCCAGGAGGGCATGATCCTCTCGCCCGACGGCCACTGCCGGCCGTTCGACGCCGACGCCAAGGGCACGCGGCCCGGTGCCGGTGCCGGCATCGTGGTGCTCAAGCGCTTGGCCGATGCGCTGGCCGACGGTGACACCATCCACGCCGTGATCCGCGGCGCGGCCATCAACAACGACGGCGCCGGCAAGGCCGGCTACACCGCGCCCAGCGTGGACGGGCAGGTGGAGGCCATCGCCACCGCGCAGATGCTGGCCGACGTGGAGCCGCGCAGCATCGGCTACCTGGAAGCGCACGGCACGGCCACGCCGCTGGGCGACCCGATCGAGATCGCGGCGCTGCGCCAGGTGTTCGAGGCCGGCACGGCCGACCAGGGCTTCTGCCGCCTGGGCTCGCTCAAGGCCAACCTCGGCCACCTCGACGCCGCTGCCGGCGTGGCCGGCCTGATCAAGACCACGCTGGCGCTGCAGCACCGCGAGCTGCCGCCGCTGGTGAACTTCCGCCAGGCCAACCCGCAGCTGAACCTGGACCGCTCGCCGTTCACCGCCAGCGCCCAGGCCGCGCCCTGGCCATCGGACGCGGGCCCGCGCCGCGCCGGCGTGAGTTCTTTCGGCATCGGTGGCACCAACGCCCACGTGGTGCTGGAAGAAGCCCCCGCCATCGAGCGCGTGGAAAACACCGGCCAGCCTGAGCTGCTGGTGCTGTCCGCGCGCAGCGAAGCCGCGCTGGAAGCCGCCACGCAGCGCCTGCGCGACCACCTCACGGCCCACCCCGGGCAGGACCTGCGCGACGTCGCCTGGACGCTGCAGCAAGGCCGCCGCGCCTTCCCGCACCGTCGCACGGTCGTGGCTGCCACTGCCGCCGACGCAGTTTCCGCGCTCGGCGCGCCCAAGCGCGCGCCGGTGCACACCGCCCGCCACGAAGGTGGCGAGCGCCCGGTGGCCTTCCTGTTCAGCGGGCAGGGCAGCCAGTTCGCCGGCATGGGCGCCGACCTGTACGAACAACACCCGGTCTACCGCGACGCCGTCGACCGCTGTGCCGAGCTGCTGCGCGAGCCCTTGGGCCGCGACCTGCGCGAGCTGCTGTTCGCGCCAGCGGGCGACCTCACCATCAACGAAACCCGCTGCGCCCAGCCGGCGCTGTTCGTCACCGAGTACGCGCTGGCGATGCTGTGGCAGTCGTGGGGCGTGCGCCCGGCCGCGATGCTGGGCCACAGCATCGGCGAGTACGTGGCGGCCCACCTGGCCGGCGTGATGTCGCTGGCCGATGCGCTCGCCCTGGTGGCCGCGCGCGGCCAGCTGATGCAAGGCATGGCGCCGGGCGGCATGGCGGCGGTGCAGCTGAGCGCGTCCGAGTTGCAGAAATGGCTGGCCACGCCGGCCGGCACGCTGGAGATCGCGGCGGTCAACGCGCCCAACCTGTGCGCCATCTCCGGCCCGCACGAGGCGCTGACCGCCTGCCTGGCACAGCTGAAAGAGCAGGGCATCGACGCCCAGCCGCTGCACACCTCGCACGCGTTCCATTCCTCGATGATGGAAGGCGTGCTCGCCCCCTTCACCGCGCTGGTCGAGAAGATGGCCCTGGCCGCGCCCGGTATTCCGTATGTGTCCAACGTCACCGGCCTGTGGATCACGCCGGCCCAGGCCACCTCGCCTGCGTACTACGCCGAGCACCTGCGCCGCGCCGTGCTGTTCGAGGCCGGCGTGCGCACGCTGGCGGCCGACCCCTCGCTGCACCTGCTCGAAGTGGGCCCGGGCCGCTCGCTGGCCACGCTGGCGGGCATGACCCTGGGCGTGGAAGGCGTGCGCCGCACCAGCCTGTCCATGGGCAACGCGCGCGATGCGCGCGCCGGCTCGGTGGCGATGCTCGAAGCCGCCAGCCGCCTGTGGCTCGCGGGCGTGTCGCTCGACTGGGCCGGCCTGCACGGCCCGGTGCGACCGCACCGTGTGCCGCTGCCGACCTACCCGTTCGAGCGCAAGCGCCACGCGGTCGACCCGGCCGCGCCGAAGGCTGCGCCCGCCAAGGCCGCGGCCCCGGTGGCAGAAGCCACCGTGCAGCGGCCCGTCGAGGACTGGTTCTGGGAGCCTTCGTGGCAGCGCGCGGGCGCCTTGCCCACCGGCCTGTCGCCATCTGCCGGGGATCAGGGCCGCTGGCTGGTGTTCCGGCGCGACGATGCCGCCTCGCAGGCCCTGGTGGCCGCGCTGGCGGCGCAGGGCGCCGAGGTGGTCTCGGTGACCGCCGGGAGCGGATTCCGGGCGGTCTCGGCCACGCACTACGAGGTGGCGCCCGACTCGCAGGCCGACCACGATCAATTGTTCAGTGCCCTGGGCGCAGCGCCGCTGGCCTGTGTGCTGCAGGCCTGGAACACGGGCGCCGACGCACCGCCATCGCTGGACAGCGCGCTGCCCGAGGGCCGCCGCCAGGCCTTCGATGCGCTGCTCTGCCTGGCGCGCGCGCTGGGCGGTGTGAAGCGCGCCCAGCCGCTGCCGGTGCTGGTGCTCAGCAGCGACCGCGAGCCGGTGCTCGGCACCGAGGCCGTGCGGCCCGAGCGCGCGCTGCTGCTCGGCCCGGCCTTGCTGCTGCCGCTGGACGTGCCCGGCGTGCACTGCCGCGCGATCGATCTGGCGGGCAGCGAATGGCTGCCCGATGCCGCCGCCCGCCTGGCCGCCTCGCTGCGCGCCGAAGTGGCGCGGCCCGAGCCCGACGGCGTGGTGGCCTACCGGGGCCGCCACCGCTGGATTCCCACGCTGGTGCCCCAGCGCCTGGGCGCCGACGCGGGCCCCTTGCCGCTGCGCGAGGGCGGCACTTACCTCGTGACCGGCGGTGCCGGCGGCATCGGCCTGACCCTGGGCCAATGGCTGGCGAGCCATGTGCGATCGGCCCGGCTGGTGCTGGTGTCGCGCTCGGCCTGGCCCGATCGGGCCCAGTGGGATGCCTTGCTGGCCGCCAAGGACACGCCCGCGCCGCAGAAGGTGCGCATCGCCGGCCTTCGCGCGATGGAGGCCGCCGGCGCCGAGGTGCTGCTGTGCTCGGCCGACGTGGCCGATCAGGCGCAGATGCAGGCCGTGGTCGCCATGGCGCGCGCGCGTTTTGGCGCGGTGCACGGGGTGGTGCACGCCGCCGGTGCGCTGGGCACCGGCACGGTGTTCGAGAAGACCGCGCAGGGCATCGAGGCCGTGCTGCGGCCCAAGCTCGAAGGCACGCTGGTGCTGGACCGCGTGCTGGCCGGCAGCGGCCTCGACTTCTTCATGATGTGCTCGTCCATCAGCACGTCCTTCGGCTCGGCCGGCATGGCCGACTACTCGGCCGCCAACGCCTTCCAGGACGCGTTCGCCAAGTCGGGCCTGGCGCGTTCGAGCGCGCGCGTGCTCGCGGTGGGCTGGGATTCCTGGCGCGATGTCGGTTTCTCCGCCGCCCTGGGCGCCGACCCATCGCACGCGGCGTTGCGTTACGCGATCCGGCCCGAGGAAGGCGCGGACGCCTTCGGGCGCGTGCTGGCCAGCGGGCTGCCCCACGTGTACGTGACCCGCCAGGTGATGCCCGACATGCTGCGCGACGTGGAGGCCTTGAAGGCCTGGCTGCGCCAGTCGGGTGCTGCCGCCGAGGCCAGGCCCACCGTGGCCGAGCCGGGCGCTGCGGCGCCGGTGGACCTGCAGGCGCTCGCGCCCAACGAGATCGAGGCGCGCATCGGCGCCATCTGGAGCGAGCTGCTCGGGGTGGACGACATCGCGCTGGACGACGACTTCTTCGCGCTGGGCGGGCATTCGCTGATGGCGACCCGCATCATCGCGCGCATCGAAGAGCAGTTCGGCGCGCGCCTGTCGCTGCGCGACCTGTTCGAAGGCCCGAGCATCCGCCAGCTGGCACAGAAAGTGGTTGCGCAGGCGGTAGCGGGCAAAGGCCAGGACGGCGGTCGCCCCGAGAGCGGCGCCGACGACGAGGATCGGGAGGAAATCGAGTTTTGAACGCGCGCGAGTTGCTGGCACAGCTGGAACGCCTGGGGGTCGAACTGACGGCGGACGAGGGCCGCCTGCGCGTGAGCGCGGCCAAAGGCCGCCTGGACGACGACCTCAAACACGCCATCGGCGAACACAAACCCGAATTGCTGGCGCTGCTGGCCCAGCGCCGGCCGCCGCCTGCCGGGCCGGTGGCCCATGTGGCGCACGACGGCCTGCTGCCGCTGTCGCCCTTCCAGGAGCGGCTGTGGATCCTGCAGCAGCTCGAACCCGACAGCACCACCTACCTGATGGCCTCCTACTGGCTCGCGCCCGCCGGTGTCTCGGGCGAGGCCCTGGTGGCCGCGATCGAGCGCGTGCACGCGCGCCAGCTCGGTCTGCGCACCGTGTTCGTCGAGGAACAGGGCAAGCCCTGGGGGCGCCGGGCCGAGGTGCCCAAGGTGCGCGTGCACGACCTGCGGCACCTGAGCCCGACCGAACAGAAGTGGCAGATCGATGCGGACGTCGAGCGCGTGGCCCACACGCCGATCGACCTGGCGCACGAGACCCCCGCGCGTTTCGAGGTCTACGCCACCGCGGGCGACACCTGGGTGGTGATGGTCGCGGCGCACCACATCGCCGTCGATGCCTGGTCGCTGCAGGTGCTGCGCCGCGAGATCGCGGCCGAGCTGGCGGCACCGGCGGGCGAGGGCGCCGCGCCGCCCGCGCTGCAGTACGCCGACTACGCCGCCTGGCAGCGCAGCGCGGTGGACACCGCCGCCGGGCTGGACTGGTGGGAGCGCCACCTGCAGGGCGCGCCCCAGCTCTCGGCCTTTCCCGCCGACCTGCCGCTGTCCGACGCGCCGGCGCGTGGCGCCAGCGTGGACTTCGAGCTGGACGCCGAACTGGTCTCGGGCCTGCACCAGCTGGTGCGGCATGAGCGAGCGACGGTCTACATGGCGATGCTGGCGGCCACCGCCGCGCTGCTGCGCGCGCACACCGGGCAAGGCGACCTGCTGCTGGGCAGCCCCATGGGCGTGCGCGAGCGCGCCGAGTTCGAGAACCTGATCGGCCCCTTCGTGAACCTGCAGGTGGTGCGCCTGCAGGTCGGCGACGACCCGGCGTTCGGCGAGCTGTTGCGCCGCGCGCGCAACGCGCTGTTCGACGCCCACGAGCACCGCCAGGTGTCCTTCGAAAGCGTGCTGGAGCGGCTGCGCCCGGCGCGCTCGTTCCAGCACTCGCCGCTGTTCCAGGTGGCGGTGGTGCAGCACAACGTGAACGCCGCCCACCAGGGCGATCAGAGCGGCCTGGCCATCACCGGCGGAGGTGCGCTGCACGAGCTGACCTGGTTCGCGCGCGAGCACGAAGGCCGGCTGATCTGCAGCCTGGAGTACCGCAGCGACCTCTATTCGAGCGGCATGATGGAGCGCCTGGCGTCGCAGCTGCAGGCGCTGTTGCGCGGCGCGGTGGCGAACCCCGAAACGCCGGTCAGCCAGCTGCCCCTGCTCACGCCGGCTGCGCGCGAACAGCTGGTGCACGGCTTCAACCAGACCACGCAGGCGCTGGACGGCACGCTCTTCGCCCAGCGCCTGGAGCGACAGGCCGCCGAGACGCCCACGCGCATCGCGGCGGGCTTCGAGGGCCAGACCCTGGACTACGCGTCGCTCAACCGCCGCGCCAACCAGCTGGCTCACCACCTGCAAGGCCTGGGCGTGCAGCCCGGCGTGCGCGTGGGCATCTGCATGGACCGCTCGCTCGACCTGCTGGTCGCGCTGCTGGCGGTGCACAAATCCGGCGGCGCCTACGTGCCGCTGGACCCCGACTTCCCGGCCGAGCGCCTGGCCTACATGCTGGAGGACAGCGGCGCGCGGGTGCTGATCACGGGCGGCGAGGCGGCCGACGCCGTCACCGCGCCCGAAGGCGTTCGCTGCGTGGACCCGCTGGCCGACGCGGCCGCCATCGCCGCGCACAGCGGCGACAACCCGGCACCCGCCGCCCAGCCGGGCGACGCGGCCTATGTGATCTACACCTCCGGCTCCACCGGCCGCCCCAAGGGCGTGGTGGTGCCACAGGGTGCGCTGGCCAACTTCCTGGCCTCGATGGCGCTGCAGCCCGGCCTGGGCGCCGACGACGTGCTCGCGGCCGTCACCACCGTGTCGTTCGACATCGCGGGCCTGGAGCTCTACCTGCCGCTGACGGTGGGCGCGCGGGTCGAGCTGGCCTCGCGCGACACCGTCACCGACGGCGTGGCGCTCGCGCAATGGCTCACCGACTGTCAGGCCACGGTGCTGCAGGCCACGCCCGCCACCTGGCGCCTGCTGCTGGAAACCGAGTGGACGCCCGCCCGCCCGCTGCGCGCTTTCTGCGGCGGCGAGCCGCTGCCACGCGACCTGGCCGACCGCCTGCTGGAGCGCGTGGCCCAGCTCTGGAACCTCTACGGCCCGACCGAGACCACCATCTGGTCCACCGTGCACCGAGTGGAGCCCGCGCCGGCGCCGATCAGCATCGGCCGGCCCATCGCCAACACGCAGATCCACGTGCTCAACGCGCACGGCGAGCCGGTGCCCATCGGTGTGCCGGGCGAGCTGTGCATCGGCGGCGCCGGCGTGGCCACGGGCTACCACGAGCGCGCGGAACTCACGGCCGAACGCTTCGTCGCCGACCGTTTCGCGGCCCAGGCCGGCGCGCGCCTCTACCGCACCGGCGACCTCGCGCGCTGGGACGCGCAGGGCCGCCTGCACCACCTGGGCCGGCTCGACCACCAGGTGAAGGTGCGCGGCTACCGCATCGAACTCGGCGAGATCGAGACCGCGCTGTCCGCCCACCCGGCGGTGCGCCAGGCCGTGGTGATGGGCCGCGAGGCCGGCCCGGCCGACGTGCGGCTGGTGGCCTACCTGGCCTTCCAGCCCGGCGAGGACCTCACCGCCAGCGACGTGCGCCGCTTCCTGCGCAAGCAGCTGCCCGACTACATGATCCCGTCCGTGGTGGCGGCGGTGGACGCGATCCCGCTCACGCCCAACGGCAAGGTCGACCGCGCCGCGCTGCCCGACCCGTTCCGCAACGCCGTGCAGACCGCGCGCGACTATGTCGCGCCCGAGCCGGGGCACGAACAGGTCATGGCCGAGATCTGGCGCGAGATCCTGCAAGTCGAGCGCGTCGGCGCCGAGGACAATTTCTTCGAGCTGGGCGGCCACTCCCTGCTGTCGCTGCGCGTGGCGCAGGCGGTGGAGAAGCGGCTGGGATGGCGCATGGATGCGCGTACATTGTTCTTCCAGAACCTGCGTCAGGTGGTGGCCGTTGCGGCCACCGAAAAAGGTACCCTCCAGGAATGACGCCTCTTTTTTTCGGTGAGAGTTCGCGCCGGCTGTTCGGTGTCTACACGCCGGCGCATGCCCGGGGCGGGAAGGCGCGCGGCGTCGTGATCTGCCCGCCGTGGGGCACGGAATACCTGCGCGCGCACCGCAGCATCTGCCAGCTGGGCCGGTTGCTGGCCGAGTCGGGCGTGCACGTGCTGCGCTTCGACTATTTCGGCACCGGCGATTCCGCCGGGGACACGGGCGACGGCGATCTGAAAGGCTGGCAGGCCGACGTGGAAACCGCCATCGAGGAACTCAAGGACACCGCCGGCCTGCAGCGCGTGGGCCTGGTGGGCCTGCGCCTGGGCGGCGTGCTGGCCGCGCGGGTGGCCCCTGCGCGGCGCCGCGACCTGGACGCAGTGGTGCTGTGGGATCCGGTGCTGCACGGCGCCGACCACCTGGCGGAACTGCAGCGACAAGACGCAGCGGTGGCCCACGAGCGCAACCTCAAGGTGAACCCGGGCGAGCTGCTGGGCTTCCCGATGTCCGCCGGCATGGCCGCCGAGTTGCAGGCGATCGACCTGCTGGAACACGTGCCCGGGCTGCCTGCGCGCACGCTCACGGTGGTCTCGGAGACCTCGTCCCGGCCCGGTGTGCCGGCCACCGAGCACATCCCCAGCCAGCCCGCCTGGCTGGAGGACCAGCATTCCGGCGCGGGCGCGGTGCCCGTCCGGCTGCTGCAGCGCATCGTGGAGTGGCTGGCCTGATGGAACGCGTCGTCGAACAGGCCTTGTTGCTGGGCCCCCGCAAATCGATGGTCGGCGTGATCACGCCGGCATCCGCCCAGGTGGCGGTGCCCAACGCCCCGTTTGTGGTGATCCTCAACGCCGGCATCATCCACCGCGTCGGCCCCAACCGCATGCACGTGCTGCTGGCCCGCGCGCTGGCGGCGGCCGGTTTCGGTGTGCTGCGGGTCGACCTCTCCGGCCTGGGCGACAGCGAGGCGCGCAACGACGCGCTGCCGCCGCTGGACGCCACCATGGCCGACATCCGCGAGATCCTGGACATGCTGCAGGCCACGCGCCAGGTGCAGCGCGTGGTGCTGGTGGGCCTGTGCTCGGGCGCCGACCACTCCATCATCTACGCCGGCACCGACGAGCGCGTGGTCGGCGTGGCGCTGATGGACCCGTCCATTCCGCGCACGCTGGGCTACTACGTGCACCACTACGGCCACCGCATCCTCGGCTTGCGCGCCTGGCTGAACCTGGTGCTGGGCCGCCACCCGATCTGGCGCGCGCTCCGGCGCCGCCTGAGCCCGGCGCCCGCCGCCGCGTCACCGGCGGAGGCGGAAGCCAGGGGCCCGTCGCTGGAAGACCCGAAGGTCAAGGCCTTCCTGCAGAACGCGTACGGCCGCGCGTTGAGCAACGGGGTGCAGCTGCTTGCCGTGCTCACCTCCGACCGGCAGCGCCAGCACAACTACCGCCGCCAGCTGCTGGACGCGTTCCCGCAACTGCCGTTCGGGAAACAGCTCTGGCTGGAGTACTTCAAGGAATGCGACCACACCTTCGCCTCGGCGGCGAACCGCGCGCGCCTGATCGGCCTGGTGGAAGCGTGGATGAAGGGGACCGATTTCCGGGCGTCACCGCCGGAGAGCTGAGCACCTGTCACCTGCATACAACGCGGCCCGGACATCCTCCGACTGCAGCACACGCCCAACTGATGACCACGATTTGCACCAAGTGCAGATAAGGGTAACGAAATTGCATTTATGAGTCACAGGGCGCCATCGCTCGCCGATGGCCCAAGGGGCGCCATCCGTCAATACTGTCAACCCAGAAGATGACGGTCTTCCAGCGTTGAGAAACGATTGCCTCCCATCAAACTTGGGAGGCCGATGCGCCATCGCGTGCCGATCCCAGGGGGGGAGCGCCGCTTGAACAAGCACCGTCACCGCATCGTCTTCAACGCCGCACGCGGCCAGCGCATGGCCGTGAGCGAAATCGCCAGCGCCGTCGGAGGCCCTTCGTCTCCCCCGATGACTGTGCTGGCCTTGGCGGCACTGCTGTTGCTCACCCCCACGCAGGCCCAGGTTGTGGCCGACCCGAGCGCCCCCGGCAACCAGCGCCCGACGATCCTGCAGACCGCCAACGGCCTGCCCCAGGTCAACATCCAGACCCCCAGCGCTGCGGGCGTCTCCAGAAACACCTACCGCCAGTTCGACATCGACGCCCGGGGCGCAATCCTCAACAACAGCCGCACGGGCACAGCCACCCAGCTCGCCGGCCAGGTCACCGCCAACCCCTGGCTCGCCACGGGCGAAGCGCGCGTCATCCTCAACGAAGTCAACTCCAGCAACCCCAGCTACCTCATTGGGCCGGTGGAAGTCGCGGGCCAGCGCGCCGAGGTCATCATTGCCAACCCCTCGGGCATCCGCGTGAACGGGGGCACCTTCCTGAACGCCTCGGGCGTGACCTTGACCACCGGCACCCCGGTGATGAACAGCGGCAATCTGGAATCGTTCCGCGTTGGCGGCGGCACGGTGGTCATCGAAGGGCTTGGCCTGGACACCCGCACGGCGGACTACACGACCATCATGGCCCGTGCGGTGGAAGTCAACGCCGGCCTGTGGGCCCAGCGCCTCAAGGTGGTGACGGGCGCCAACCAGATCAGCGCCGATGCCAGCACCATCACCGCCACGCCCGCCGACGCGCAGGGACCCGCACCGCGCTTCATGCTCGACGTGGCCGCCATCGGTGGCATGTACGCCGGGCATATCTACCTCGTGGGCACCGAGGCCGGCCTGGGCGTGAACAACCGTGGCACCCTGGCCGCACAGGAGAGCGAGTGGGTGCTCAAGGCCGATGGCTCGTTGATCAACACCGGCAAGGTGCTGGCCAAGGGTGGCCTGTCCATCCAGGCCACCTCGCTGGAGAACACCGCCAGCGGCGAGATCGGCGCCGGCGCCATCACCGGCATTACCGTCACAGGTGATCTGAACAACCGGGGCCTGATCGATGGCAAGACCACCCAGGTGAAGGCTGAGACCGTCAACAACATCGGCACCGGGCGCCTCTACGGCGATGTGCTCGCCATCCAGGCCGAGACCCTGCGCAACGACACGGAGACGGTCAACGGGGTTCGAGCGGACGCCGTCATCGCCGCGCGAGAGCGCCTGGACATCGGCACCCAAACCCTCATCAACCGAGAAGGCGCCACGGTCCTGAGCCTGGGTGACCTGGCCCTCGGCGGAACACTCGATGCGGCCGGCCACGCCAACGGCATGGCCCAGACCATCCAGAACCAGTCGGCCACCATCGAAGCCCTGGGCAAGCTGAGCATCGCCACGCAGACGCTGGAGAACAGCAACCAGCACTTCACCTACAAAGTGGTGCCCATGGCCGGTGGTGGCACGGCCAAGGTCGACTACTACACGCCCTCCGGCTACGTCAGCAGCAACGAGGTGGCCTGGAACGTGGACGGGTATGGAGAAGGGTTCTCCTGGTCCGAGTGGGATGGCCTCATGCACTCCAACATCCGAATCCTGCTCAAGAACAGCGCCTATGCCGCCCCGGTGTACCGCGAGATCTACCTGGGGCCCGTGCCGCTTGTGGAGGGCCATTACGAAACCCGGCACCACGCAGCGGATGACGAATACCAGGTCTGGGTGCCTTACGCCTACGGCCACGACCGTGACTCCCCCATCTGGGCGGCGCTGGGCATGACGCCACCCGCCTGGAGCAGCCCCGGCCAGAAGCCCCGCACTGTTCGCCTCGAAGACGAACGCATGACCATCGTGGAGCCCGACCCAGCGGCCGTGGCCGACTGGGAGGCCAAGGTCGTTCCCTGGGTGGAGCTCAGCGCGAAGTACAGGGACTTCAGAACCAAGATCACACGAGACCTCATCCACGTCGACACCTACCGCTCCTACACCGAGACTGAGCAACGGGCTGAAGTCACTTCCAGCCAGCCGGCGCGCATCGTCAGCGGCGCCGAGCTCAACCTGAACGTCGGCCAGAACGCCCTGAACCAGGACAGCCACATCGTTGCTGGCGGTGGCCTCAACGTGAGCGGTGCTTCGGTCACCAACCAGGCCACGCAGGTCAACGCGCCCACACTGCGCAATGGCACGCTCTCCACCTGGGCCGTGGTGGGACAGGGCTGCGATCTCCTGGGATGCAGTTCCAAGTACGGCTGGGTCAACGCCTCCTACAGCGAGACCATTCCCCGCACCGTCTCGCTGCCCAGCAGCCGTTACGAGCCCAACGCTGGGACCGGGCAGGCGCCCGTCTCCACAGGCGCAGCGGCGGCGGTGGCAGGTACGGCATTGCCCAGCAGCAGTCTGTTCAAGCTGCTTCCCGGCAGCACGACCACCTATCTGGTGGAAACCGACCCAAGGTTGACCGACGAACGCCAGTGGCTCTCGTCCGACTAACTGAACTGGGCGACACAGGCTATGTCATGTCCATCGAAATGGGAGCCAGCAAGGAGTCTCTGGATTACTCGAAGGCTCACGCAGCCATCGAGGCTGTGCTGAACCACCTGCTGGGCTCCGTCAAGATCGAAAAATTGACGCCCTGAAGCCCACCTGCGGGCTCGTGGTTAGCTCAAAGGCGCATTCACTGGAGCTTTTTTACACCAAATGCGGCAGCGGGTGCAGCCGCGCGCAGGGCTTAGCGGTTCGCCGGCAGCACGCGGCCCCGCACCCAGTCGTCGGTCATGGCCAGGAAGGCGTGCTGCACGGTGCGGGTCGTGATTCGGTGGTCCGACACTTCCAGGTACTCGAAGCCATTTCCGGCAACGGCAATTTAGCCAACTCCCCGAAACAAACAAAACAGCATGGCAATCAGGAAAGGTGCGCAAAAGCATGAACGAGACGAAAACCTCCCGACTATTGACCGCCCTGTTAGCAGCCTCCTTGCTTATGGTTGGATGCGCAGGTACTCATAACCCTTACGGTGATGAATATGACGAGCCTGTGGTTCCGGGAAAGACCAGGCTTTTCAATCTGACAGGTAGCCCAACCACTGAGGGCTCTGCCGAGGTCTATTTCGCCGCCAGCTCGCGTGTCGAAATGCTGGTGACCTTCCGAGACCGACTTTTGGCCGTACAGGTAGATGGAAAGGCTTTGCCGGGAACCAACAAGGGGGGCCAACTAAGTTATCCAACGGGCTACCAGGCCATCGCACTCACCCCCGGAATCCACTCGATTTCATACTGCCACGTGACTCGGTCTGGTTTAGCAACGGGGGTGAAGCTTTGCAACTTCAGCATCAAGGACTACAACTTCGAACCCAACGCCCGCTATATGGTGGGCGAGGAGTTGAGCGCGAGGCACGGCCGTATCGGCAACACGACCACTGAGACTGTCAGTGTGGGAACCAACATCACCCGACTGAGGTGATATGGGGCGACACAGGCTAGGCGGAGCGCACCGGCTCAGCGATTCGCCGGCAGCACGCGACCCTTTACCCAGTCGTCCGTCATCGCCAGAAAGGCGTGCTGCGCGGTGCGGGTCGTGATCAGGTGATCCGACACGTCCAGGTAGTGGAAGGCCACTTTCTCGTGGAACGGGAACTGGCCGAACATGCCCTTGAACTGGCCCGCGTGGTTGAACCACTCGGGCTCGCCACCGCAGTAGACGAAGAGAAGTTCCACGCCGCCGTCGCTCAGGGTCTGGATGCGCTGGCCGAAGACCTCGCGCGGTGGCACCACGGAGACCTCGACCGGGCGCCCGTTCGCCGCGCGGGCCTCGCCATTCCCGTTTTTTGAGCGGACCACACCGAGCAGCCGGTCGGCCGCCTTTTGCACGGCGCCCACCAGGCCGGCGCGCCGCAGCTTGTAGAGAAAGGTCCGGGCGCGCGAGGCGGCCGTGGGGTAGGCGTAGAGATCCCAGATCAGGATCGCGCGCAGGCGGGGGTCTTCGAGCGCCACGAGGTGGGCCACCTCGGCGCCGGAGCAGAAGCCGACCATCAGGAAGCGCGCGCAGCCGAAGCGGGCCTGGGCCGCGTCCATCACCGAGCGCGTGTCGGCCACCCATTGCTCGACCACCGGCAGGGTGCTCGCGGTGCGGCGGCTGTCGCCCAGGCCGCTCATGTCGAAGCGCACCGACGGAATGCCCTGGGCCGCGAAGCGGCGCGCGAGGTGCACGTTCATGCGGTGCGGCCCGCTGCGCGGGATCACGCCGGAGTTGGTCAACAGGGCCACCACGGGTGGCGCGCCGTCGAAGCCGGTGTCGGCTGGCGTGAAGGTCGCGACGAGGTGGTTTTCAATACCCAGCGTGAGGGTGTGTTCAGCCATCGGTCAGTCGAGGGTAGAGAGAACGGCGCGCAGCAGGTCCGGAGGGACGATCGCCGTGCCCATCGCCTGACTGGACATCCAGTCGGTGATCTGCCCGATATTGTGCATGCGGAACTCGGGGTGGTTTTCCAGGTCCGCGAAATGCCCGCGCTGTTCGGCCGGCACGGCACACAGCACGCGCACGCCCCGGCGCAAGGCGGGGGCCACCTGCACATCGCGAAGGGCCTGCAGCTCGTCGGCCAGGGACGGGCCGACCTGGAAGCCCAGGATGTCGCCCGGCAGGTCGGGCTCGACCGCCTTGCCGCTGTCGAGCAGGCGGTCCCAGGGCACGCGGAACATGCGCACCAGCTCGCGCTGGTGGCCTTCCATCAGCTGGCGCACGTAGGTGGGGCCGTCGAGCACGGGCTCCCACAGCACGAGTTGCGCGGGCGGCTTGCGTGCGCGCAGGGCCGCACGCAGGGCCAGGGTGGCGCCCAGGCCCATGCCGAACCAGATCACGGGCACCTCGTCGCCGTGGTCCTGCAGCTGCTCGTGGGCGGCCAGGGTGTCGTCGAGCCAGCCGCTGAGCGACTGGTCTTCCTCCTGGCCGGGGGAGTCGCCGGTGCCGTGGTAATCGAAGCGCAGCGACTCGCAGCGCTCCCGCGCCAGCCGCTCGCCAACCACGCGGTAGATGGCGGCGGTGCGCACGGCTTCCTGGCCGAGCGGGCGGCAGAGCAGGAAGCGCGCGCGCGGCGCGCCGTCGCTGGCGGCGGTCTGGTACACGCCCACCATCTCCCGCGCGGGGCGGCCGAAACGTCTGATCGCAAGGTCCATGGAATCGTGGGGTCGTGGGTCGCTGTCGGGTCCGTCAGGCCCGTTGAACGAAGCGGGCGAGCCGCTTCATGAGGCCCGGTGCGGCTTCGGCGGCCGGGGTGACAGGGGCGGGTGCTTCGGTGCCGGCCGCGTCGTAGGCCCCGGCCAGCTGCGCCAGCGTTTCGCTGACGTAGCGGCGCGGGCTGATCTGCTTGCCGATCTGCTGCTCCAGCTTGAGCACCGCCTGCATGGCCGTCAGCGAGGTGCCGCCGAGGTCGAAGAAGTTGTCGTTGCGGCCGATGTGGCTCATGCCCAGCAGCTCGCTCCAGACCGCGTGGATGGCCTGCTCGGTGGGGGTGCCGGCGAAGGTCTCGCCGGCCTGGCTCGTCTGTGCCTTGAGCGCGCGGGACTGCGCCAGCTGCAGCCGGCCCGAAGGGTGGTGCACGATCTGCTCGAACCAGCGCAGGTCCATCGCGGCGCGGGCTTCGGCGGGCACGGCGTCGAGCAGCGCGCGGGCGTGGGCTTCGCGCTGGGTCGCGGACAGGCCGCCGGCCTGCAGGCCGATCACCAGGCGGCGGCGCCCGCCCGTGTCCACCACGGGCTGCGTGGCGGCCGCTTCGATGCCTGGCAGCGCGAGCGCGGCCTGTTCCAGCGCTTCGAGGTCGAGCAGGTGGCCGCCGAGCAGCGCGGTGGCATCGCTCGCGGCGTCGACGTGTTGCAGCGCGCCGTCGCTGCGCCAGCGCGCGGTCGCGTGGCTGGCGATCCAGGCGCCGGCCGGATCGGCCTTGACCCAGACCGGCGCGGCCACGCCGATCGGGCTGGCGCGCTCGGCCTGTTCCGCGATGCGCACCGTCTGGGCGACCAGGGGCCGGCCCACCACGGCCGCTTCGGCGGCGTCGGCCACCCAGTGGGCGGCCAGCGGCAGGGGCAGGGCATCGGTCTGCAGCAGGTTGAGCACCGAGAGGCCTGCGTCCAGCAGCTGCGCCACGAGTTCGGGCGAGTTGTCCCGCGCGTCCACGGCGGCGATGACCGAGAGCGATGCGCCGCGGCGGGCCTGCAGCGCATCGGCCCAGGTGTTGGCGTCCGCGAACACGAGGCCGGTGCGTTCGCGCTGGATGTCGGCCACCAGGGTGGCGCCGTCGGGCGCCTGGTCCCACAGCACCAGCCGGCCGCCGGTGTGCAGCGCCAGGCCGAGCAGGGCCAGCGCGGTGCCGGGGGCGTGGGCGCTGGCGCGCAGGCTGTCGCCCACCAGCAGGTGGGCCTGGCGGGCGAGGCCGGCACCGATCTGGGCCACCAGTGCGGCGTCGAAGGCTTGCGGCCGGGCCGCCGGCTTGCGCGCCGTGGGGGCGCCCTGGTTCTGCAGCCAGGGGGCGTCGCCCAGGGCCACCGCATCGGCGGGCGGGGTGTCGCCGGGGGTGAGG
>Ga0247823_10000460_pt1 | contig 34669 bp, 31 predicted proteins | sample 13C_PalmiticAcid_2_FD_192426 | JGI IMG/M metagenome (GOLD analysis project Ga0247823, IMG submission 192426) | Soil microbial communities from agricultural site in Penn Yan, New York, United States - 13C_PalmiticAcid_Day30 | ecosystem: Environmental > Terrestrial > Soil > Agricultural land...
TTCCAAGACGACGCGGCTTTCGAAGGCGGCAAGGGTCGCGACGTCAAAGCTTCGGACTTTGTCTACTCGCTTCTGCGCGTGGCCGATCCTAAGATTCAATCGTCCATGTTCTGGGTTTTCGACGGTCACATCGTCGGCCTCAACGAGTGGCGCGAAGCTCAAAAGAACCAAGTCGTGAGCAATTACGACGCTCCTATCGAAGGCATCAAAGCCATCGACGACCTCACGCTCCAAATCAAACTCAAGCAAAAGTATCCCCAGCTGATGTTCGTGCTCGCGATGCCTTGCGGCTCCGTGGTGGCCAAAGAAGTCGTCGCCAAATACGGCAAAGACTTCGTGAACAAGCCTGTGGGCACTGGTCCATTCCGTTTTGTGGAATGGATGCGCGGTTCGAAACTCGTTTACGAAAAGAACCCTACCTACCGTCAGGATTTCTATCCTACGCAGGGTGAAGACGCTGACCAAGCGATTGGCCTGCTTGCCGACGCTGGCAAACAGCTCCCTCTCTCGGACAAGTTCGAGATTCTCGTGCTCACCGAGACCCAGCCTCGCTGGCTCAACTTTATGAACGGTACCCTCGACGTGGTCGAAGTGCCTAAAGACAACTACGACGCGGCAGTGGATCGCGCTACCAACGACCTCAAAGAAGAGTTCAAAAAGAAAAACGTTCGCCTTTCGCAAACGCCTGAACTCGATACCACTTACATCTCGTTCAACGTCGAAGACCCCTTCATCGCCAAGGCTGGCCCGAAATTCCGTCAGGCCCTGTCGATGGCCACCGACCAGCAGCGCACCATCGAGCTCTTCTTTAACGGCCGCGGCGTGCTCGCTCAGTCACCGATCCCTCCCGGCATCGCCGGTTACGATTCGGCTTTCGTGAACCCCTACGCGAAGCACGACATCGAGCAGGCCAAAAAGCTTCTTGCCGAAGCAGGCTTCCCTGGCGGCAAGGGTGTGCCCGAGCTTGCTTACGAAATCGGTGAAGGCGCGGATTCGCGCCAGATGGCCGAAAAACTGCAGGCCGAATGGGCCCAGATCGGCGTGAAGATCCGCGTGAACATCAACCGTTTCGCCGAACTCGTTGAAAAGCTCAACAACAAGAAAGCCCAAGTTTGGGGCATCGCCTGGATCGGCGACTACCCAGACGCCGAAAACTTCTTGCAACTTTTGTACGGACCGAACAAGTCCCCCTCGCCGAACGCAGCAAACTACGACAACCCTGAGTACAACAAACTGTTCGCTCAGATGCGTGGTATGGAAGATTCACCCGAGAGACGTAAAGTGATTCGCCAAATGCAAGAAATCTTCGTTCGGGACATGCCTTGGATCGTGGGCGCACACCGTATCACGATCAACTTGGTACAACCGTGGAGCCGCAACTTTAAGGCCGGTTACATGGGCACCTCTTACGCGAAGTTTCTTGGGGTAGATCTCGCCAAGAAAAAAGAAGCGCTAGATAAATAATCTCTAGCGCTCGTTAACTAGCTTAAGAGCCAAAGTAAAGGTCGTGCCAAAGTGTTCTCATACATGATTCGTCGTACCCTATATGGAATTCCCATCATATTTGGGGCTACGCTCATTCTGTTCTTTATCTTTAACATCGTTCCGGGCGACCCGGCCGTCCAACTTGCGGGCAAACACGCCACGCCCGAAGCTGTGGCGAGCATTCGCCACGAACTGGGCCTCGATCGCCCGATGTACGCGCAGTACTTTGAATTCGTCAAACAAACCCTCACGCTCGACTTCGGGCGCTCTTATTCCACCAAGCAGGACATCATGGAGATGTTTTGGTACGGCGCGGGCACCTCGCTCTCGCTGATCCTGCCTCCGTTCTTGATTACGGTGATCGTTTCACTGCTCTTCGGGGCGCTGGTGGCCTATTATCGGGCCACCTGGATCGACAAGAGCATCGTGGCGCTCAGTGTGGCGGGGCAGTCGATTTCGATGCTCGCCTACGTTTTGGCCTTTCAGTACTTCTTTGCCTACAAGTGGAACATGTTCCCTGTAACGGGCTACGACACCAGTTGGGTGGGCAGGTGGCAGTACCTCACGCTTCCGGGCCTGATTTATATCGCCGTGGCGCTCTCGCCCTTCATTCGTTTTTACCGCACCATCATTCTCGATGAGTTTTACCAAGATTACGTGCGCACTGCGCGCGCCAAGGGTCTCACCGAGAAGGTGGTGATGCTCAAGCATGTTATGAAGAACGCCATGATCCCCGTGATCACGGACCTTTTGGTGCAGCTGCCCTTTCTGATCTTGGGCTCGCTGATCCTTGAAAAATTCTTCTCCATCCCTGGCCTCGGCGACATCACCGTGCGCGCGATCACCGACCTCGACCGCCCTGTTATCATGGCGGTCACGGTGCTCGGCACCATCGCCTTTGTCGTGCTTAACATTTTGTCGGACATCCTCTATGCACTCGTGGATCCGAGGGTGAAAGTATCATGAAATTCCTCGCCAAACGTATCAAAGGAAACTCACTCTGGAGCGATGCCATGCGCCGGCTTTTGTCGGATCGTCTGGCCGTTGCTTCGCTCATCATCGTGTTCCTCTTTCTCGTGATCTCGCTGATGACCCAGTTCGGAATCGGGATCGACGATTGGAAGGTCGTCATTGGCGCTAGCCGCGAAGCACCGACCTTTGCAAAAGGCTGGAAATTCTGGCTCGGCACCGACATCTTCGGTCGCTCGATGCTGCTGAAGGCCCTTCACGGCTCCTATACGGCGCTCTTTATTGGTGTGATGTCGTCGGTGATCTCGATCCCCATCGGCATGGTGCTTGGCGCTATTGCCGGCTACTTCGGTGGTTGGATCGACGAAGTCATCACCTGGCTCTACACCACAGTCTCCAACATCCCTGAGATCCTACTGCTTGTGGCCATTTCCTTTGCCATCGGCTCCAAGGGCATTGTGGCCGTGACCATCGCCCTGGGCACCACGACATGGGTTTCGCTCGCTCGCCTCATCCGCGGCGAGGTGATCAAGCACAAGAGTCGCGACTATGTGACAGCGGCCGAGGCCATCGGTGGCTCGCATTTCCGTAGGCTCTTTATTCACATCACGCCCAACGTGCTGCACATCCTGATGATCACCTTTTCGCTGCGCTTTGTGACGGCGATCAAATCCGAAGTGCTCCTGACCTATCTCGGTCTTGGCGTACGCCCAGGCGAGGCCAGCTGGGGTTTGATGATCGACGACGCCAAATCCGAACTTGTGCAGGGCATGTGGTGGGGAATGGCCGGAGCGACTATACTGATGTTCTTGATCGTGATCGCGTTCTCGCTGCTGGCCGATGCGATGCGCGACGCTTTCGATCCTAAACTGAGGACTTAAACGAGATGCTTAAAATTGATAATCTTACCGTAGAGTTCAACACGCAAGAGGGCCTGACCAAGGCTGTGCGCAACATCTCTTTTGAGATCCCCAAGGGCAAAACCGTAGGTCTCGTGGGCGAATCTGGCTCGGGCAAGAGCGTCACCTCGCTCGCCGTCATGCGCCTCATCCCCAACCCTCCCGGCCGCGTCACTAGCGGTTCGATTTATCTCGGCGAAACGGATCTCTTGAAGGTTTCCGAAGCCGAAATGCGCAAGATCCGCGGCAACAAGATCTCGATGATCTTCCAAGAGCCGATGACGAGCCTCAACCCGGTATTCACCGTGGGCTACCAAGTGGCCGAAGTGCTGCAACTCCACCAAGGCCTCTCCAAAAAAGAAGCCCGTGAGCGCACCCTGGAACTTTTCAACCAAGTGGGCATTCCGAACCCCACCCAAAAGATCGATACGTATCCGCACGAGATGAGCGGTGGCCAAAAGCAGCGCGTGATGATCGCGATGGCCATTGGCTGTAACCCCGACGTGCTGATCGCCGACGAGCCCACCACGGCGCTCGATGTGACCATTCAAAAGCAAGTGCTCGAACTGCTCGCCAAACTCCAAGAGCAGTACCAAATGAGCATGCTCTTCATCACGCACGACTTGGGCGTGATCGCCGACATCGCCGATGAGACCGTGGTCATGTACCGCGGCGACATCGTCGAAAAGGGCAAGACGCGTGAACTCTTCAAGGCTCCCCAGCACCCTTACACCAAGGGCCTGCTGGCTTGCCGTCCTTCGCTCGAGAACCACCCGCTCCGTCTGCCGACGGTTTCGGACTTCATGACCCCCGATGGCAAAGAAAAGCCCGGTGGCGAAGCCAAAGCCAAGTTCCTCGAAAAACAAACGCGCAGCGTGGACGACAAGAACAACCCTGTGATCCTTGAGATCAACAACGTTGAGAAGCATTTCCCCGTACGCGGTGGCATCTTCGGTGGCGTTAAGGACTGGGTACGCGCCGTGAACGGTGTGTCGCTCAAAGTTCGCAAGGGCCGCACCCTGGGCCTCGTGGGCGAATCGGGCTGTGGCAAGACCACTCTCGGCCGCTCGCTGCTGCGCCTGGTGGAACCCACTGCCGGTTCGATCATTTACAAAGGCCAGGACATCACGCACCTCGGTAAAGAAGAGATGCGCAAACTGCGTCGCAAGATGCAGATCATTTTCCAAGATCCCTATGCGTCGCTGAACCCGCGCATGACGATCGGTGCCGCCATCATGGAGCCGATGGTGATTCACAACATCGGCAAGAACCGCGCCGAGCGCCGGGCCAAAGCGGCTGCGCTGCTCGCTCGCGTGGGTCTCGAAGAAAAGCATTTGAACCGCTATCCGCACGAATTCTCGGGCGGTCAGCGTCAGCGTATTTGTATCGCTCGCGCCCTCGCCGTGGAGCCCGAATTCATCGTCTGTGACGAGTCGGTTTCCGCACTCGACGTGTCGGTACAGGCGCAGGTGTTGAACCTGCTGCTCGACTTGCAGGATGAGTTTGGCCTGACGTACATCTTCATTTCGCACGATCTCGCGGTGGTGAAATTCATCTCCGACGATGTGGCGGTGATGTACGCCGGTGAAGTGGTTGAGCTCGCAGACGCGGTGTCGATCTACAAGTCGCCCAAGCACGACTACACCAAGAAGCTGCTCTCCGCGATCCCCAACATCGCCAACGCGCTATAGGTATCGCTGACTTTTAAAAGTACAGGTGGAGTCGGGCTTGCGGCCAGACTATCCAGTCGTGGTCGTCGCTGTCGAAGCCTTTGCTGACCTTGGTGACGCCGCTGAGGCCTACGCTTAACTGAGTGCGCTCGGCAAACTGGCTGAACCATCGTGTGTCGACGATGAAGGAAAGGTTTGCGAAAGCAAATTGGCCGTTACCCCAATCGTTTTCATCGTCCCCCTCTCCGCGTACCCAACCGGCTCCCACACTCAGCTTGTTTGACTCTCCAAAGAGGTGCCAAAAGGGGATCTGGTAGTTGGCTTCGGCGCCGAAGAGGAATTCAAAAAAGCTGGCTCCGAGCAAAGCATTGATTTGCAGCCGATCAAAAAAGAGCGCGCTGCCTCCGGCTCCGTAGAAAGCGTAGGGAGGCGTCAAGACGCCCGCAAAGGGGCCGACCAAAAGGTATTCTTTACGATCCGCTCTGGCCGGCGCGGAAATGAACGATGCCATCGAAAAGATAACTACCAACAAAATAGACTTGGTCTTGAAGCTTTTAAGTAGGTGATTTGTCATCGCAGCCATTATGGTATTGCGGTAAGTCTACGTCAACTACGCATAACGATGTGTCAGTTGGAACCCCTTGCCAGTGCGAGCAGACGGGGGCATGCCTCGATGATGCGGTTCACCCTTTTGGGAAAGTGTTTCGAGAGAAGATCCCGGATGGCACCCGTTTCGAAAAGTTGTTTGAGATTCATCTTTTCTCCGGGGGTGAGATTATCGAAAGTCGTGCGGTCCGAAGTGAACGCGTGAACGCTCCGGAGCCGCTCGATGATGTCTTCGCTCTTAACGCCGCGAATGAGGTGACGCTTGGCATCCATCGGCAGATCCTTAATGTTGAATGTTCGATTGTTGACCAGTCGCTTGAGCCGGTAGATGTTGAGTCGGAGCGCTTTGATACGCATTTGCTTGGCCCCAAAGAGTTCGGGGCTACGCTCGAGATCCTCGATTGAGATCCCCCATTTTTGAAACTCCTTCATTTTGGGATTGAGATTGTTTTCGATGGAGAGGCCCATGATCTGCGGAAAGTTCGTGAGCAGTTTGCCGACGTTTTTGATTCCTTGGGCCTTTAGCCACTCCACCTTGGGGTTGAGATTGTTTTCGATGGAATAACCCATCATCGATGGCATTGAAGAGATGACCTTCGCGGTATTTGTAACACCTTGTTGTTGTAACCAGGCGAGCTTCACTTCGAAGGTATCTTCAATGGACATGCTGAAGATCCCGGGTTTGGCCGAAGCAAGCTTGCCGACGTTCTTGACGCCGTGATTCTTTAGCCACGCCACTTTGGGTTCGAGATTGGTTTTGATGCTGAGTCCGAGAATGTTGGGATACTCGCCGAGGTACTTGCCGATGTTTTTTACGCCCAGTTCTTCGAGCCATTTCAGTGTGGAGGCGTATCGGGGATCGTCTCGGACGAAGCTCAAGATGCCGGGGAAATCGGCAACGGCGGTCGCGGGATCTTTGACTCCCTGGGCTTTTAGCCACTGAACGGCGAATTCGATACGATCTTTGTCGACCGTGAGTTTGGTGTCGAGAACTTTGGCGATTTGCGTTTCGGAGAGGCCGGCGTCGAGCAGCACTTGGGCATCGGCGGGATCCTTGCCGTAGGCTACGGGAAGGCCAATGACGGCCATGTAGAATCCGAAACCAAGCAGCGTCTTAGTAAAATTCTTTAGCTCCAATTCCACTCTAAAACGGTGACATTTTTTGCGAATTTTTACAACGACAGAGATTTGTTCGCTGGAACGATGGTGCGCTAGCTGCCGGCCTCATCCACGATGCGTCGGCAGTCTTTAGAGTTAGCGTCATCGCCATCCAGAAACTCGCGGTAACGTTCGAAGGTCGGCTCCGCCAGGGCGCGGATCTCCGCATCGCCGGAGCGCGCGAGCACCTTGGCCAGTTCCAAGCGCCGTGCGAAGGGTTGGGGAGCGGGAAGTTTTTCCCAGGCTCTCGCGAGAAGCTTTAATAGCGCGTGGTCGCCGTGGTATTGCGCCAGCAGCACCAAACGATCGTGCAAATACGAAGAGGTGTCGCTCATCCCGAGCCGGGAGACGGAGAATTTCAAGCGTTCGGAACATTGTTCCGAGTACCCGATCCAATTGAGCGGTGAGGCTTCGCGCCAAATGGCGAAGTCAAAACTGAAACGATTGGTGACTATGTTCAAGTCATTGCCTTCGTAGACGCGTCGATCTTGAGGGTACGCGGTGTCGAGGTACTCGCGCAGTTCCGCCCACTCCTCGACGGTGAGCGCTTTGGAGGATCGAACTCTGCTGAGCCACCGCTCTTCGACTTTCTTGTCGCGGGTCAAGCGGCGGGCCGCAGCTTCGTAGCGGTACAAGTCTTCGAGACGCGTGAGGACCTCGCTATCGCGCGGACGTCTAAATTCGTGCCCTGTGCCGGTAGCGTGAAGGATATCTTTCACCGTGAAATTCCCGTTCATAAAATCCCGGTCGCTGATGTGTGGTGGAAGCGGCATCAGCCGGGCCACCAAATTTTCGTGGGGCGACTGTGACAAGTACAGCACTCGCAAACCGCGATCGCCTTCGTAGTCTGGAAGGCTTTCGAGCAAAAAGAAGCTGGCCTCGCGGTGGGCACCGGTGTTTGTGACTTTCGTGGGGACCAAAGTGAAGCCGGCTCGCGACCAGGTTTTTAGTGTGTTCTGAGGAAAGCCCGGCGGTACGGTGAGGATGCGATAAAGTCCGGGCACTCGCTGAGATTCCATGGGCACCCTCACGCTCTGGAAGGTGTCTAAACTCGCTGACGTGGGGATCGTGAGCGTGGACTCGGCTTGAACATTCAGATGGGCATGGGGCAGCCCCTGCACTGGCACAACGGAAAGGTGCAAGAACTTTTGCACGCCGGGAACTTTCCAAGAGACCGTTCCGCAGGCCACCGGGCCCATTTCACGCACTTCGGCGAGATTCTTTTCTAAGAGCATGACGATTTCAGGGTTCACGTGCGCAAAGAAAGAACGCAGTGCGGGTAGCAGCTCACGCGTGACGAGCGAGTATCGTAGCCACTGCAAACTTGCGACGTAGTCGTAAGCATGTAGCGCGTGATCACGGTGAATTTGGTAGGCACTCGCTTCGGTGGGAAGGGCGAGCTGACCATTGGTGAAATGGGAGAGGTCGGCGATGATGCGATCTTTGTAGCGGAGGAGCTCGGTCAGTGCCGCGCTTTCCTCGGAGGTATAGATGTGCTCCTGCGCGGCCATGGAGGAGTAAACTGGCAAAATGGCGTGGAGGGGGTCTAAAAATTTCGGATCGACGTCAGACACTTTCCAGGTGGTGAAAGGTTTCTTGCGGCCAGTGAGCTCCCAAAGTTTCCAGCGAAACTCTTCGGTGAGGCGAGTGAGCCCCTCGATGCGTTTTTGCAAAACGGTATGGGTCAGTTCTAGAATTTCTTGGGTGAGCTGATGACGTTCGGGATCCTGGAGGTGTCGGTTCGTGAGCACGAGAGCTAAGTTGAGTGGCGCGGGATCGAACCAGTAAAAACCGTTTCGCTGAAGGCCAGTGAATTCGGGACGGCTAAAGTGCACGTAGGCGTCTCGCAAATGTGGCAAGACCATACGGAGCCGCCGGTAAACCTCTTCGGCTGGGATGGGGGTGCCGTCTTCTTTGCCCAGCTGGGTACGCAAATGGGTGAGTTCAAAGTCCGCGAGAATTCCCCAGGTTTCGATACCCTTGTCTTCCCAGATGGAGTTGGTGATTTCGTCGGGGCCGCCAAGTGCCGTAAGGCTGAGGCTGAGAGCGAGCCCGAGAGAGCAAAGACGCATGCCCCCATGGTTAACGCGCCATGCTAGAGATGAAAAGCAAAAACGAGCGAGGACTTCGGTCATGGATCTGTAGGACCTTCGTGTCGGGGCTTTTTTACTCAGACTAGTCGATGCCGGCCACGGGCGCGGAATCTGAGAACTTGTCGAGGCCGATTTTGGCCATGATGATCTCGTCGCGACGTTGCTGGATGAAGGTGTTGATCACGCTCTGTTTGGCGAGCGACATCGGCATGAACTGCGTGCCGGTGTGGATCGCGCCGGTTTTCTCGTCGCGTTCTGCGTCGGGATCCATGCGCTGTGACCAAATGACTTTGACTTGAATCGAGAAGAGCTCCGAGGTGTGCGGCAGCGGGATTTCCACTTTGAGCACGGTGTCTTCTTTGTAGAGTTCTTTGGTTTTGAGGCAAAGACCGTCTTTGGAAAGGTTGATGAGCTCGGCTTGGTGCACGAGCGGACCGGTGGTGCGAAAGCGAACGTTGATGTTGAGGTCGACGCGCTCTTTGCGCATCACGTGAGCGCGGAAAATGCCCTGACCACCCGAGGCGGCAAAGAAGGCTTCCGGATCAAACTCTTCGTCTTCAGAAGACTCTTGCTCTTCTTCGAGCGCTTCCATCAGCGCGGCTTTGGCCTTGGAGCGACGGTCGTCGACTTTGGGAGCCTTGGCTTTGGGGCCCTTTGGATTTGGGGGCCGCAGCAACTTTGGCCGCTTTGGCGGGCTTGGCTTTGGCCGCGGGAGCCTTTTTGGCGGGAGCGGCTTTTTTAGCTTTGGCAGTTTTGGTAGCGGCGGGCTTGGCTTTTTTTGCGGCCTTGCCAGCGGATTTGGGGGCTGCTTTGGGTTTCTTTTTAACTGCCATACGCGTTTCCTATGATAAAGTCTCACTCGGTACGCCTATGTCAACGCCGAGCCTCGAAAAAACGTACTCCTATCATGACATAACGCAATATGTCAATGCCGCAGAAGCTCTGAATCTACAGCTGCAAAAGGTAAAATGCCTGCGTCATCGCGAGAGTGGAGACTGGCTTTTGGACCTGGATTTTTATCCCTCTCCCCGCAGGGCACTGTGGGTGAGTGAAGGGGATTCCTGGGGGTGGCTCAGCGGGGGACGTCCCGATGAGAAGATCTTTCTAAGTGCCCAAAATCCCTTATCTTTGTATCTAAAGTCGCACTTTATTGGGCGACGTCTTGGGCGCATCACGGGCGCGGCGGCCCACTCAGAATGGGACTTCGGAGAGGGCTATTCCTGGAGCCTGCGCCTAGTGGCCCCGGGACGTCTCGAATGGACCATGCAAGTGCCCGGCAAAAAACCTTTCGTCAAAGAGCTCAAGCTCTTCTCTGCGGCGACCTTTATACAGGCTGAGTCAAGGCCACCTCTAGGTGAGGGAACCGATGGAGCTCCCGCTCCTCGGCCACGCGCCGAGCGCCTTCTTGCGAACGTGCGCGAGGATCTTGCGAGCGCCAAAGAGTGGATCACCCGCTACGCTCCGCTCTGCGCGCAGCTCGAGCTGCGTCCCTGGCTCTGGCACACGCCCGAAGCGACCCACGAAGACACGGTGGTGTGGGGGCTCCTCATCTCGGAACTCCAGGGCGAGGGACTCTTGCCCAAAAATCGCGAGGCTTCGCACCTGAAGGCCGCACTCGACAAGCTCTTCAACGAGCGCTCGCGCCAAGAGCGCAAGGTCACCAAAGCTGCCGAACGTCTGGCGGATCTTGAGTCTCGCCAGGCGGCCGGCAAGCAGATCGAGCGACCGGCGCCCTCGCGAACGCGCTTTGTCGGGGGTCGCGAAAAAGAAAAAACCCATCCCGGGCTGCGGGTCGAAATCGCAGGTGGGATTTACGCTTATCTAGGACGCAACTCGCGCGAAAACGAGTTGCTCTTCAAATGGGTGCGCGATCGAGATTTTTGGTTTCACGTGCGGGGCTATTCAGGTTCGCATCTGTGGATCTTGCGTTCCGAAGCGGGAATTGCCCGCGATGCTACCTTGCCGCACGCTCTGGCCGAACGCGCGGCGAAAGTGGCACTCTGGAATTCTAAGCTCAAAAATTCTGGCAGTGGTCCGGTGGATTTTACCGAGAAGCGTCATCTCAAAAAACTTCGGGGCGAAGCCGGGCAACTGAAGATCGATCAGTCTGAGGTTTTGTTTGTGACCCTCGAGGAAGGTTTTGAGAAGACGCTCAAGTGGGGTTAAGCTCAGGCCCGGAAATGAGCTCCACAATGGCCCCTTCGCAGTTTCAAATTTCGGAGAAGAGTTTGCAGGCCATCGAGTGGCCTCGTTTGCTACAACTCATCGAAGAAGACGTGGCGAGTTCCACAGGACGCGATCAACTCGCGCGCCTGCGCCCTGGAGCCATCGATCGCGCTGAAGCCGATCGTCGCTCTCGTGCGGTGGTGGAGCTGAATCGTCTCTACAGCCAGTCCCAACTCGAACTCCCTTCGCCCACTTCGGGCGCTGATCTCTTGCGCCTTTTGTCGCGCGTCGAGCGCTCGGGCGCCATCGACGTCGAAGAGCTTGTGGACTTGATTCGCACCCATCGAGGGGCCCAGTCGACTTACCAATTTCTGCGCCGTTATTGCGGTGAAGCTCCTCAGTTGCGCGAGATCTTTGAAGGTCTCGACATGCTGGAGGATTGGGCTGCACAAATTTTTCCGTTGATCGACGCCCATGGCGACATCGCCGACTCGGCTTCTGAAGATCTCCGTGCGCTCCGCTTTTTGGCGCGTGAGCTCAAGGCGAAAATTGAAAAGCGCCTTGAAGAATATCTCCACAAGCGCGACTTTGCGGATTACCTACAGGACACCTACGTCACCGTACGCGAAGGACGCTATGTGCTGCCCATCAAGGCCAACTTCAAAGGACGCCTGGATGGCATCATCCACGACGTTTCGCACTCCGAGCAGACGGTATTCCTGGAGCCCCAGGAGATTGTGGAGTGGAACAACCAGCTCAAGGTCACCGAGCGCGAAATCGATTTTGAGATCGAAAACATTCTGCGCGACGCCGTGGCAAAAACCATTCCTCACGTCGAAGCCTTCGCGACAAATGTTGAGCTGATGGCCCTTGGCGATGTGCTCTCGGCAATCGCCTCGCTTACCCGCCGCTGGGTGGCCTCGGAAGTGACCGTGGCCGAATGGCGTGGCGATCGTATCGCAGTCAAAAACATCCGCCACCCGCTGCTGCTTGTGGACGGCAAGGTGGTTGCCAACACCGTCGACTGGGATCGCGGCCTCATCGTCACCGGCCCCAATACGGGTGGCAAAACGGTGCTCCTCAAGGCCATTGGCCTTTGCGTGTGTATGGCGAGCGTGGGCATTCCGATTCCCTGCGAGGCGATGGTGATTCCCGAGAGCCTCGATCGCATTGAAGCCGTGATTGGCGACGAGCAGGATCTCTCCCAGCACCTTTCCACCTTCTCCGCTCACCTCAAACACCTCGGTGAGTTGATCGCTGCGGCTGCACCGCAGACGCTGCTCCTGGTGGACGAAATCGCCACTGGCACCTCGCCCGAAGAAGGCCAGCCACTGGCGCAGGCCACCATCGAAGAGCTGCTCGCCAAGGACGCTTACGTGCTGGTGACCACGCACTACACCTCGCTCAAACATTTTGCGATGTCTGACGATCGTTGTCGTATTGCCGCCATGGCTTTTGATTCTCAAACCCGCAAACCGACTTACCGGCTGATCCTTGACGTGCCGGGTGAGTCTTCGGCCATCGACACCGCTGAAGCGCTTGGATTTCCGATCAATGTGGTGCGCCGCGCTCGCAGTTTGCGCGGTGAGGTCTCCGAAGATTTTAAAGTGGCCGTGCGCAAGCTCGAAGAAGCGCGCGCCAAGCTCGACGTCAAAGAAGATGAGCTCGTGCGTGCCACCAAATCGTTAGAAGCCGCGCAAAAACGCAGCGAGCAGCGCGAACGAGAGCTGCAGGGCAAAATCAAATCGGCGGTCGACGCAGAGGCCAAGTCCATCCTCAATGACCTGCGTGAATTGCGCGAGGAGCTTTCGAAATCCGTCAAGGGCGCATCCAAGGAAGATCTTTCAGGCGGTGGCACAAAACTCTTTACGCAAATCTCGGACGCTTCCGAAAAACTGCGCAGCGTTCAAACCCAGAATCTCGAAGAGGTTGTGGTGGTGCCGGTAGAGATCGCACCTAACGTGGGGGACCTTGTGGAGATCATGGGTCTCGGTCTTGGTACTGTGGCCGAGGTCCCCAAGGATTTTGAAAGCAACGCAAAAGCGATGGTGGCCGTGCAGGTGGGCGATATCAAAACGCGTGTCTCTAAGACGCGTCTCTCCAAGCCCAGCGCCAACAAGAAGGCCAACTTCTCGGCGCAGAAGTCAGCCGTTCAAGCGGCGCAGGAGCGCAAACAAGCCAAGTCGTTTTTGATTTCTGACAAAGAATCGCGCGGCGAACCGCTCGCTTCGGGATCTTACCTCTGCGACGTGCGGGGCAAGACCGTGCCCGAAGCCCTGGCTCGAGTGGAGAAGTCGATCAACGATCTCACGAGCGACGAGAGCTTTCCTACGCTCACCATCATTCATGGGCACGGTTATGCCAAGCTCAAGGATGCGATTCGCTCTTATCTCGAAAAAGAGCGTCACGACGTGAAGTTTCGCTCGGGCTCTTGGCCCGGCGAAGGCGGCGACGGGGTGACCGTGGTCGAAAGGGTTAGTTAAAATGGATTGGGGGATCTGTGGATAGAAACTTAGCACTCGAATTTGTACGTGTTACCGAAGCTGCGGCCATCGCATCGGCCCGCTGGATGGGCCTCGGGCAAAAAGATGCCGCCGATCAAGCTGCCGTAGATTCCATGCGCAAAGCGCTCGAGCACCTCGACGTGCGTGGCACCGTGGTGATCGGCGAGGGGGAACGCGACGAAGCGCCGATGCTCTACATCGGCGAGACCTTCGGTTCGGGCGGCAAAGCGAGCGCCGAACTTGATGTGGCGCTCGATCCTCTCGAGGGCACCAACCTCTGCGCCAACGGACACAACAACGCGCTTTCTGTGATCGCGGTGGCCGAGCGAGGAAATTTCCTCCACGCTCCCGACACCTATATGGACAAGGTTGCCGTTGGTCCCGACTGCCGCGGACTCTTGCGCTATGAAATGTCGACGCGTGAAAAGGTGGAGATCGTGGCGCGCGCCAAAAACAAATCTCTGCGCGAAACCACCGTGTGCATTCTTGAACGCGATCGTCACAGAACGATCATCTCGGAGCTGCGCTCGCTCGGATGTCGCATCGTACTCATCGGTGACGGTGATGTGTCGGCCGCTATTGCCACTTGCAATCCTGAGACGGGAATTGACCTCCTTCTGGGCTCCGGCGGAGCGCCCGAAGGCGTGATCTCCGCAGCAGCCATGCGCTGCCTGGGTGGCGACTTTATCGGCAAACTGCTCTGGCGCTCTGACGAAGAAAAATCGCGGGCCGCCAAGATGGGCATCAAAGACTTCGACAAAATTTACTCCGTAGAAGAGCTCGCCAGGGGTCCCGTGATGTTTTGCGCTACCGGCGTGACGGACGGATCGTGGCTGAGAGGCGTGAAGTTCTTTGGCGGTGGCTGCACCACAAACTCCATCGTGATGCGCTCATCTTCGGGCACCATCCGCGAGGTTTCAACACGTCACCATTTCGCCACCAAGCCGGCCTCAGGAGCGATTCTGTGAAGGTCTTGAGCAAATGGATTTTGGTTTTGGCTTGCGCGGGATTCTCTGCGCCTTCGCTCGCTGGTCAAACAGCCGATTACGAAGACATCTACCTCATGGGCACGGCGGGCTGGCGCAGCGGCGATGAGCTGCAGTTCAGCGCCGGCGCGGGTTATGTGTTCACCGAAGGTTTTGGGCTCGGGGCGGTCTACGAATACTCTGCGAACAACCCCTTTGCGGTGGTGGAGCTGCGCTGGTTCTTAGAGCCCTTTGAGTCGGCGATCGGTGCGGGCATCGAGTCACGCGACACGGGCATCAAACGTGAACTCTCGCCGCTCTTCACGATTTGCGGAGATTATTTGTTCTCGATCACTCCCAGCATGGCGCTTCGGGCATCTGTGAAGTGGCTCTTGCCGCTAGAGAACCGCTCAGGCGTCTTCACGGGCGGCGGCTTTCGTATCCTCTTTTAGGCGTTAACGTTTCTAGTGCAGCATTTTTTGCGTGCGAGTTTCGTGCTACGCGTAAAATCAGTTATTCTAAGTTCATGAGGGGACTTCGTTCGCGTCGTGGTTCGGTTTTGATCATTGGCATGGTGATAACGTCGATGATTGTGGTGATGGCGATGGTCATGTTCCAAACGATGGTCAACCGTAAGAGGGAAGCCAAGTCTACTGGAGACCTCATTCGTCTGCGCCACATCGATAGCGCCATTCAGCTTGGGCTTGCCCGCCGTGATGTGTGTCCCACCATGTTCAACGGTGTGGTCTTGCCTGCCGGCACGACGAACGGTTCGGTGATCGCCCTGAACCGAATCTCGCTGGGGGCAACGCCTTTGCTCCGACGTGTTGGAACGGCGGGCATAGGCTTTGAATCCAACCTTCTCCAAATCAAAATTGACGATACCGACCCGATTCTCGCCATCAGTGAACCGGACCCTGTCACCGGAGTTGCTACGAACATGCGAGTCTACCCCGCCTTTGTACAGTACGACGGCATGATTCAGGCAACGGGCTCTCGCAGCAAGGTCGTCAGTGAAATGCGCGAGGCTTTTGTGGAGCTGGGAACTGGGGCTGGCAACTTGGTGGTATATTGCTCATCGCGCGCGCAGTACACCACAGGCCTGATGAGCGTCTCCTGCAATCCAAATCAATTTGTCAATCAAATCGTCGCGGGCATTCCGTCCTGCAATTAAGAAGAGGGATTTTTATGCAAAAGACTCGTTCAGGTTTTACTCTCGTGGAAGCGGTGATCGGTTCCCTCATTATAGCGGCCATCGTTTACGGATTGTCGTCGCTGCTTACGGACGCCAATCGAGGATCTTTGTCGATCGGCCGTCAGTCTGATTACGGCTCGCAACTGAACAGCCTTAATTTGGCGCTCAGCAACGCCTCGATATGCGTGCCGATGCTCAATTCCGTGGTGGTCAATGCAGGGCCTATGCCTGCAGCGCCCTTCGCGTTTACCGAGCTGAGTGCTGGTGGCGTGCAGCTCTTTCGCACAACGGCTGCAGGCGATGGATTTACTTCGCAAACGATTGAACTGAGTCTTGATAATACCATCGCACCAACACCGATGACCTATATGGATGTGCTCACCGGTGTGGCATCGGATCTGCAAGTTTACATGGGCGTGCTGCACCTCGTGAACAATATTGAGCTTGCTTCGAGTTCCAAGCAGAACTTGCGCGACATTCATTTGCCTGTGGAGATGGGTTTTGATCAATCCCCGGGTGGGGGCGGAGCGCTCCGATATTGCTCATCAGCAAATTCGATCGCGAATATGACCTATCCTTCGAAGATTTGTAACCCGGGCGAGTTCGTCAACGTGATCACGCCGAACCTCATCAGCTGCGCGACGCCCGTTGTGGTGGCGGCGCCCGTTTGCAGAGTTATGAAGCTTGGCTGCACAGAGCAAGACCCACCGGCAGGCTTTGTGATCACAAAGAAGCTTCGCATTCACGGCCGCGACAACTTTAACGATGCGGGACTTCTCACGAGCTTCGTTTGTGGCCCTTGGCTCGCCTGTGACTTTGTCAGCGGCCGTTGGCAGGGCCGCGCTAAGGCCGGTTCTCACTTCGGTCACAAGGCAATATGCTCGGACGCGCGACCGACTGACGGACTCGAAGTTGAGATCTGCGCGGCGCCGTAAGTGCTTAATTATAATTAATCTTTAGCTCAGGTAAAGCTTCCGTGGACGTTGTCCGATACGCCATAGGTGAAGAAGTTTTTAACCCGTGATGAGCTCAACGTGTTGCTCGTCAACGACACATACTTTCTTGTCTGGTTTACGGCACTCGTGTTTGCCACGGCCGGATCGTTTTGGTCGCACTTCGCGCTCGGCCCGATCTCCATGTCGACGGCTGTGATTGTGCCGTGGTTTCTCTGTCACGCATTTGTATTTCTTGGCATCCGTTACCCTTCGGTCGACAAAGTCGCTCTCGCGGGCTCCTTTCTCTGCTTTCAAGCTTATTTCTGGGCTCTGACCTCGTATCATCGCTTGCCGGTGGTTTCTTCGGCTCCGATTTTCTTTCTGGTGTGCATGGTCACACTCTCGGCGATGTCGCAGGGACAGCTGTGGAAGACAATCGCTTTCTGGGCCGCGGCCTGGCTGAGCGTCGCCTCTTGGATGAACCTCTGGCAGTCGACCAACGCCGGCCATTCGGTGGCCTTCATTTTTGGAACATTCGTATCGGCGCTGATGATCTTCTCTTTCTATTTGCTCAAGTCGTATTTTTCAAAGCGCATCAACAAACACCTCAAGCTGCTCGGACCCACGAACCGCTTTGAGAACCAGCGCATTCACGCTTCCAAATTGCAGGTGCTTGGGGAACTCTCGGCGAGCCTTAGCCACGAGATGCTCAACCCACTCGCCGCGATCAACGGCTATTCGTATCAGATTCGTGAAGAGATCAAAGAGAAGAAGCCTTCGCTTGAGCTCATCGCCGAGTCGAACGACCGCATCTCCTTTAACGTGGGGCGTATCATCGAGATCACTCGCGTGCTCAAGAGCTTTTCGCGCTCGGATTCGGGCGATACCTTTAAACATGAACGCGTGAACGTGCGCAAAGTTGTCGAAGACTCGGTGCTGCTCGTGCGTCACAGCGTGCGCTCGTGTGGAGTGGATCTGCGTGTGGAACTACCGCCTGAAGATCTTTACGTGCACGGCTCGCTTGTGGAACTTTCGCAAGTGGTGGTGAACTTCATCACCAACGCGCGCGATGCGGTCAACGATCGCGCCGAAAAGCGTGTCACTGTTGGCTGCGACTACAACAAACACGGGGATATCGACATCTATGTCGATGATAACGGCCAGGGCGTTCCTGACGATGTGCAGTCCGAAGTCTTTAAACCTTTTTTCACGACCAAAGGTGCCGAAGCGGGTACCGGTTTGGGGCTCTACATTTCCAAGCTGATCGCGGATCGCCACAAGGCGCTGCTCAGCTTCGAAGTCTCCAAAGACATGTCGGGTCAGATCCAGGGCTCACGCTTCTTTATTCGCCTTAAGGCCTTAGAACCCAAAGAAAACGCCGCTTAAGTGTATTTTTTTCGGACATGTTAAGTTTCTGACGGTCTCTGCCGAAAAGTTAGTCAGGGAGTAAATCACAACATGATCAAGTGGGATGAATTCGATAAGATTCACGTCGTCCGTAAAATCAAAGAAGTCCTGGGCTCCTGGTTCGCCGTGGACATTCTCTTAGTAAGTGACGATGGATTTATCCGCAACTTTCAGCGCGGAGAAAAACGTCAGTGGTCGAACCCTTTGCTCGCGCACCTTGCTCCCAAGGATGCCGGCTTTGATCACCTCTGTCAGGTAGTTGAAAAGGCGAGCTCCACGCTGATGCGTTCGGACCGTCGCTTCCACGAGTTTGACTACCTTCCCGGCATTCAAGGCATCGCATTCCCCATCGTCGACGAAGGCGAGTTTCTCGGTTCCGTGATGGCCATTGGCTACAAGACCGAAGACGGCAAAGTCTCCAAGCCCTTCGTTTCGGCGCTCGCGGGCCTCGGCCTCGAGAGTCCCGAATCCGAAAAGGTTTGGGCGCAGATCAAGCACCTGCCCAAGAGTGAGCAACAGTACTTCCGTGAACTCTCTGACCTCGTGGCTCAGGAGATCGTGACTCTGCATAAAGAAATCTCCACCCGTGAGAACCGTATTCAAGAGCTGAACAATCAGCTCGGCGGTCGCTACAAATACGAATCGATGATCGGCAAATCCAAGCCGATGCAAGACCTCTACTCGCTGCTCGACAAAGTTCAGGGCACCGAGAGCACCGTACTCATCCAGGGTGAGAACGGTACCGGTAAAGAACTCATTGCCAAAGCGATTCACTTCAACTCGCCCCGCAAAGATGGCGCCTTTGTGCCCATCAACTGTGCCGCGTTCAACGACAACCTTCTCGAGTCCGAACTTTTCGGTCACGTGAAGGGTTCGTTCACCGGCGCCGTGCGCGACCGCAAGGGTTACTTTGAGATCGCCAACGGCGGCACGCTGTTCATGGACGAGATCGGTGACATCTCGCAAGCGATGCAAGTCAAGCTCCTGCGCGTGCTCCAGGACGGCTCGTTCACTCCCGTGGGCGGCAGCGAGCAAAAGAAAACCAAAGTGCGTATCGTGGCGGCCACCAACCGCAACCTCAAGAAAATGGTTGAAGATGGCTCTTTCCGCCAAGACCTTTTCTTTCGCCTCAACGTGATCGGCATCCAGGTACCATCGCTCAAAGATCGCAAAGAAGACCTCTTGCTCCTCGCCGATCACTTCCTCGCGAAGTCGTCCAAGGAGAAAGGCATCGAGCCTCGCGAACTCTCCAAGGCTTCGATCGAGAAGATGCTCGATTACCACTGGCCCGGTAACATTCGCGAACTCGAGAACGAAATGGAACGCGTGACGGTGCTTTCGGGCACCGAGACCAAAGTGCATCCCGACCTGCTCTCGCCGCGCATCCGCGAGACCGAAGCCAAGCCCAAAGTGCAAGGCTCGCGTCTCACGGGCAAGCTCAAAGACGCTCTCGAGGGTCTCGAGCGCGACATGATCCGTGAGGGGCTGCGTCGCACGGGCTGGAACAAGTCCAAGCTCGCTAAAGAGCTGGGCATCTCGCGTGCCGGCCTCATCATGAAGGTCGAAAAGTACGGTCTCGACAAGCGCCACAACCGTACCGACGGCGGCGCCACCGGCACCGACGACTAAAAAGTGGTTCCTATGAATTCGAAATCCCGCACAACTTACCTAGGGTGGTTGTGCGGGATTTTTATTTGGACTTTGGCCCCTACGGCCCGGGCGATGAAGCCCGATTGCCAGCGCCTCGTGCGTTACCTCAATCGCCAAGTGGAATCCCCGCGCTGGCGTCGGGGCGAGGACGTGGCCCTCTATCAGGAACTTTACCGCCAAATCAAAACTTGCCGCTCCAAAGAGTGCGCCTTCAGTGGCCATGGCATCGCGGGCTCCATCGTCGACGATGGACACGGTAAGCTGCGGCTCGTGGTGAACCGCCTTGGCCTCGACGCCGAAGGCAAGAGGGTATCCATCGATCTCGAGCGAACGACCTCTGCTCTCCTAGACGGCGCGGTGGGGTTGATGCGCGACCGTCCCCAATTCCGTGAGCTCGAAATCAAGGCCGTTCGCGTGACCGACCGCCGGTTACGAGGCTCGTTACGCGATGTGGGGTTTCGGCGCGGTTGGCGCCTCGATAAATGGGAACTCGGGTCGGCATTGGCGACCGGTACCTTGTTTTATGTGAACACTCAGGCGCAGGCCTTCCCGAATCTGATGGGGATAGTTCTGGGAGGTTTTACCGTGAAGTCGTTCCTCGTTCTCGGTCAGGGGTCGGGTGACTACACCGTAACCATACCCCGCGAAGCCATCGAAAATTTGAATCCCATGGACCCTTAGCTCGTTTTTCTTTGGCGAGCCGGGGCCTTTCCGCTATACAGCGCCCGTGCGTCGTTTGGGGCTTGTGCTTTTTATATTGTCACTCGGCATGGTTTCGCTCGCCCGCGCCTCCGATTGCTCACGCATGATCCGCTACATCGAACGCCTCGTGGAGCGTCCGCGCTGGCGCCGCGCCCCGGATGCCGAACGCTACGCTCCGCTCTACCGTCAGCTCGTGGACTGCCGAGTGCCCTGCCACTTTGAAGTGGAGGACTATATCAGTGGCTCGCTTTACGACGATGGCGAGCGTCTCATTGTGCTGCGAGATTTTATGCAAACGATCGGCAATCAAGACTTCACCGTGACCGCTCGTGATCCGGAAGGCACCCTAGTAAAAATCGAATCGGCCTTTTACGAAGGCGTTGCCGCGGTACTGGCATCGCATCCGCATTACACTTCGGTACGCATCGTCTACCATACGGTCAAAAATCCACGGCTGCGTGAACACGCCGATCGCATGGGGCTCAAGCCCACGCGCCATTTTTCGATTCCCCGTAGCGCCCTCGCGTTCGTGACGAGCCTTGGCGCGATAGCCGCCGCCGTGTGGGCTCCCGAATCTTTTGACTCCGAAGTGGCGGGCCTCGCCCTGCTCAGCATCTACGGCGCGGTTCGCAACGTCGAATATGATTTCATTATCGACATCCCTGTGGACCGCATCTCTCTGCGACGTCCCTAAAAAACTTTGTCCCAATTGGTATGGATGCGCGGGATGTAGATCCAGGTAGCCGCGGAGGGGTAGCCCTTGGGCCGGTCTTCGAATTCGCCGCGGTAGATGAGGTGCTGCATCAGGGCGCAGAGGAAGGCGTTGAAAAAGTTCACGCCCAGGATCATCTTCTCGACGTCCTTGTCGTACAAAAAGAGCTGCGGCATTTTCATGCCTAGTTGTATGAGGAACTCTTCGCGCGCGGTGATGCCGTGCTCGAGGTCAGAGTACTTTTTGTGTACGAAATTGCGGATGCCCAGCGACTCGGCGAGACGCTTCAAGACGGCGCGTGGAAAGACTTCGTTTAGTGGCCCCGGCAGCTGATGCTGGAGGTACTGCATGCGTGCGGCGAGCGCCGCCCCCGTGGTCGCAAAACTCATCACGTCGCCAAACCTCTCTACGGCTTTGTAGCGCAGCCACACCTCTGCTGGTCGGTGCAAGTAGGGCACGAAGGGGCCGGGACGGTCTTTGATCTTTTTCCACATCTCGTCCATCCACTTCACTTCGGGGTTCTTGGCGACTTGGCTGGACGAGAGGATTTTCTTTTTGGCCTCGAGCGCGGGGGGGAGCGAAAGGGGCGCGTGCACCGCGCAGCCCGTGTAATGGCGCTGGTCGTGGGCGAGAGCCTCCATGCCCACCTTGATGGCCTGGTCAGGGTCGTCGCTGCCCACCTCGGGCGTCACTAGGTCCCGCAGAACGAGGCGCTGGCTCTGGGGGTAGTGGTCGATGACAGCGATTGTGGTGCGCTGTGTTCTAGGCCCACTGAGCTCTAAGCCCAAACTACGGTAGAAAAGCGACTCCATTAGGACTATCTTAAGCGAAAATGGAAATCTGGGGAATTACAGGAATCATCGGTTCAGGAAAATCTTCGGCTATCAAGTACCTCAAGGATCAGGGTTTTCCCTGCATCGACGCCGACGAAGTCTCGCGCATCGTGGTCGATAAGAATCGTCCCGAGGGTCAGGTGGGCTTTGAAAAAATCTATCGCGCTTTCGGCGCTGAGGTGCTCGACAATCTCGGCAACCTCGATCGCGGCAAGCTCCGGCGCCGCATGATGTTGCGTCCGAACGATCGCGACACGCTCGAGCAAATCCTTCATCCGCTGATCATCGAGTACATCAAAAAACAACTCACCGAGTGGAAAAGCAAAGACCTTTCGGACATCGTCTTTATCGAAGGCTCTCGACTGGTAGAATCGGGCATGCACCGCAGCTTCACCGGCCTCGTCGTCGTGACAGCCCCCGAAGCGCAGATCCTCAAGCGCGTGATGGCCCGCGACACCATGGGCAAGGACGAAGTGAAGATGATGCTCTCGCTGCAAGATCCGCGCGGCATGGAATCGGTGGCTACCAAGGTGTGGAAAAACGCCGGTCCGCTCTCCGAGCTGCACTCGCAAATCGAAGCCTTTCTCGACGAGCGTTTGGGTTCTTCGTCATGAAAAAGCCCCTCGCCGTGATCACCGGAGGCTCACGTGGTCTTGGCCTCGCCATGGGCGAAGCGCTCGTGGCCGCGGGATTCGTTGTCGAGGCTTGGGACCTGAGCCCCGGCGAAGCCCGCAGCGGCATACATTTTCGCCAGGTGAACGTCACGGATGAGGCTTCGGTCAAAGCCGCGAGCGACGCCTGCGTGGCTCAGCACGGCGTGCCCCGCGCCCTCATTTGCAATGCGGGGATCACTCGCGACGCGCTCGCGCACAAAATGAGTACCGAGATTTTCGATCAGGTCGTCGCGGTGAATTTGCGCGGCACCTTTTTGCCCTGTCAGGTACTCGGCAAGGCCATGCGCGATGCCAACGCCGACGCCCAGAAAAAGGGCGAAGCCGCCACCTGGCGTCGCATTCTCACCATCTCTTCGGTCGCGGGCCTCTTTGGCAACGTAGGACAGCTGAATTACGCCGCCTCCAAAGCCGGTGTTGTGGGCATTGCCAAGACCCTTGCCAAAGAATGGGGCCGTTTTAACATTTCTGTCTCCTCCATCGCGCCCGGCGTGATGAGCACCGAGATGACAAAAACCATTCCCGAAGAGGTGATGAATGGTTTCATCGAGCGCACGCCGCTGCGTCGTACTGGCAAGCCCGAAGAGCTCGCCGCCTTCGTGCGCTTTTTGTGCCAAGAAGACTCGGCCTTCTTGACGGGCGATGTCATCGCTTTTTCGGGTGGTTTGCTGCTTTAATTTTGCTCCCCGGTTATCGTAAAAACGTGATGCGTAGAGTGGGGAAAGGTTTTCGATCGATATCGCTCGTGGCGCTAACTCTGGTCACCGCGCCCGCCCTGCAAGCCAAAGAGTATCACGACCTTTTTGCCACCCCGATGGGTCTTTCTATGGGGGGTGCTATCACGTCGTACGTCGACGATTGGAACTCGCTCTATTACAACCCCGCGGGCCTCGCCAGCGTGAAGGATTTTCACCTGCGCATGCCCGACTTGATTCACGCCGAAGCTTCGCTCGGGATCATGCAAATTTTTAAAAAGATGCAGGCTCTCGACGACTCGGAGTCTATCGCGCTCCAGCTTAAAGAGTTCGACGGCAAGGCCGGATCGATGCGCGTCAGCCCGCTGAACTTCGGCCTTTTCTTTAGGCAAATAGGGCTCGCGCTCAACTTGGCCGACCTGAAGACCGCGATTCGCTTGCAAGTGCCCACGCTGATCTTTGCCCGCGCCTACTTCGACACGCGCGTCGATTCGGGGCTCAGCGCGGGCTACGGACACTCGTTCATGAATGACCGTCTGCGTGTGGGCTTTGCGCTGAGGCTTTTGGCGCGCGCCGGTTCCACGGGCTACCTCGAGGGCGACGAAATCTCCAACATCGGCGACGTCCTCGGTGAACAGTCCGGTGCGGGATTGGGCATTGACGCCGACTTTGGGGTGCAGAGCCGCCTTCCCGAAACGACGCTGTGGGGGCTCAAGGTCAAGCCCATGGCAGGTCTCGTGTTGCAAAACGCTTTCGAGAGTCACTTCGACCTTGTGCGATTCAAGCAAAAGTCGTTCAAGGGTTATGCCCCGCCCAACGAACGTCGCATCAACGCTGGCATCTCGGCAAAGCTCGAGGGTCTGAGTGGTATCAGCCTGATTCCCAGTCTCGAATTGCGCGACTTGATGGTGCCGACAAACTCCTTTTTTGAATACGTCTCGATGGGCTTGCAAATCGGGCTCAACACTGGCTACTGGTTCAATGGTTTCATCCGTACGGCCTATTACAAGGGCACTATTGCGGGCGGCATCGGCGGCAATTTAGGACCTGGAGAACTCGAGCTCGGCACCTATGCCGTGGCGCTGGGCGAAGGCTTTGGAGTGGGCGTGGATCGCCGCTACTACGCGCGTCTCGCACTCAGTTGGTAGCGCGCGTTTCCTAAGCTATAAATATCCTGTGAACATCGAAATCATCACCATCGGACGTGAAATTCTCGACGGCAGAGTGATCGATACCAATTCGGCTTTCTTCGGTCAGCAGCTCACCAAGGTAGGGCATGTGCCGCGTCACTTTCAGAGGGTCGACGACATCGCCGCAGACATTCACGATGCCTTTCGTTTGGCCGCCACGCGTGCCCGCTACGTGCTGGTGAGCGGCGGGCTAGGGCCCACTTCGGACGACATCACCGCCGAAGTCTTTGCAAAATTTTTGAACCGCCCTCTCGCGGATCACCCCGAAGCTCGCGAAGCCGTGCGCCAGGCTTTTGCGCGCATCCAGCGTCCCATACATGACACGCAGTGGAAGCAGGCGCGCCTGCCCGAGGGCGTGTCGATCTTGCCCAATCCGCACGGCACGGCACCCGGCTTCACGCTCAGCTGTGACGGCGTGACTTGGTTCTTCATGCCCGGCGTGCCGCGCGAAATGTATCCCATGTTCCTCGACCATGTGCTGCCACAAATCCCGCCCGATGCGCATTTCCAAAAGTGGATGTGGATGACTCACTTCACTTCCGAAGGGGAATTGCAACATCGCTTGGGCGACATCATCGCCTCTCTCCCGGCGGAATTGAGCTTTTTTTATCGAACGCGATTTCCGGAAAACCATCTCGGGCTTTCGGGTTCCTGTCCCACGCCCGAGCTGAAAAAGAGTTTTGCCGAAACCGTAGATCGTGTGAGCGAGCGCCTCGGTGCGGATGTTTACAGCGAAGACGAGCTCCTCACCCTCGAGCGATCGGTCGGCACGCTCGCCGAATCACAGGGCGTTTTTTTGGTAAGTGTGGAGTCGTGCACGGGGGGGCTGGTGGCGCACCGCTTGACCGACATGGCCGGCGCTTCGAAATCGTATTGGGGATCTTTTGTCACTTACGACAACGAAGCCAAAGAGTCGCTAGCAGAATCTGTGGGACTGGGTGAGCCGATGCGCCAGGCCCTCGAGAAACACGGAGCGGTCTCTGAGGAGACGGCTGCTGTCATGGCTCGCGCTGGCGCTCAGCAATTTTTGCAGAAGCGCCCTGCTGCGAAAGTGCTCGCGGTATCCACTACGGGCATTGCGGGCCCCGACGGCGGGAGCGCTGAAAAACCGGTGGGTCTTTGTTTTTTGGCGATCTCTGATGGCAAGGCGCTTCTTGCCAGCGAAAAATTTCAGGCGCGCCCCGGGCTGGCGCGCGACCAGCTCAAACTGCTTTTTTCGCAAAAGGCCCTCGACTTGCTCCGCTTGTCTCTCAAGGCCTGAGTTCTTTTGACCCAGTAAAAATGTCACTTCGTGGGCGAAAGGGGCTGAGGTAGGAGCGCCCCATTCCCGTTCTGCGGCTTGCCTTGGGTGGCCCGATATTTGCTCCGTTTTAAACGAAGTTTAGGAAACGGAGGCAATGACACATGTCTAAGAAATTTTCCCAGCAGCGGCCCCAAAAGCCCACGCAAGGCCAAGGGGGATCAGGCATCTCTCAAGAATCTCAGAATCCAGAGGCGGAAGAGTTTATTAATGACGAAGATCTCATCAGTCGTTCGAAATCCGAACGCACCTGGAGTGACGATCAAGACAACCGCCAAAAAAATACGGATACCTAATTCGCAGCGGGTATCCGAAACCCGCTCGGGAAAGCGCTGTCGACCTTTACGGAGTCGACGGCGCTTTTTTTTGTGTGCAAAAAATTTCGAATCTTAGCGCTGGAGCATTTGCGACAAAAACAATTTGGCTCGTTCCGTTTTGGGATTCGAGAAAAAGGATTCGGGCATGGAGTCTTCGACCACTTCGCCGTCGACCATAAAGAGCACTCGATCGGCAACTTCCTTGGCAAAGCCCATTTCGTGAGTCACCACGACCATGGTCATTCCGCTGCGGGCAAGATCTTTCATCACGTTTAGCACTTCGGAAATCATCTCGGGATCAAGGGCGCTAGTGGGCTCGTCAAAGAGCATCACTTTGGGTTCCATGGCGAGCGCGCGCGCGATGGCCACGCGTTGCTGCTGCCCGCCCGAGAGCGAGTGGGGGTACTTGTCTTTTTGAGACTCGATGCCGACGCGCTTGAGCAGTGCCAGAGATTTTGCGAGGGCCGCTTCGCGCGAAACGCGTTTGACCTGCGTGGGCGCTAGCATCAAGTTGTCGAGCACTGTGAGGTGTGGAAACAAATTGAAGCTCTGGAAGACCATGCCGATCTCCTGGCGGAGTTTGTCGACTTCACGGTTGGGGTGAATCAAATCGCCGTGCAGGTAGATCTCGCCTCCCTGGTAGGGCTCCAGCTGGTTGATGCTGCGAATGAGGCTGGATTTGCCCGAGCCCGAGGGCCCGATCACGCAGATCACTTCGCCGGCCTTCACGCTTAGGTTGATGCCCTTCAGCGCCTGAAAAGAACCGTAAAACTTATCGAGGTTTTTGACTTCGAGGAGCATCTTAAGCCCACCTCATGATCTTCTTTAAGTAATGGGTCACAACTGTGATCGCCGACGTGTAAATCAAGTACAAGAGCGCCACGGTGCTGAGCACCGGAACGGGTAAAAAGGTTTCGCTCGAGATGCGGTTGCCCGCGAGCGTGAGCTCGAGCAGGCCGATCGCCGAAGCCAGTGAGGAGTCCTTGAGCAGCGCGACGATGTTGTTCACCAGAGGCGGAACCACAATGCGAATCGCCTGCGGCAAGACCACCCAGCGCATGGTTTTGGCTTTGGAGAGCCCGAGCGAGCGAGCGGCTTCGGTTTGCCCTTTGGGCACGGCTTCGATGCCGGCGCGGATCACTTCGCCGTTGTAGGCGCCCACGTTGAGGCCCAGGGCAAAAACTGCGGCCCAAAACTCGTTGAGCTGCAGCGAAGGAAAGAGCGCGGGCACGGCGTAGTACACGAAAAGAATTTGCACCAGCACCGGAGTGCCGCGAATCAGCCACACGTAAATCCATGCAAAGCCGCGCACAAACCTATTGCTGGAGCCGCTCGACAGACCCATGACGACGCCCACGATGAGACCGATGATCGCCGAGTAAAGGGTGATGTAGAGGCTGGTGCGCGCGCCCTCGATAAAGAGATCGGCGCGCGAGCCGATGGGCTCGGGCAAGATGCTTAGAAGCTCTCCCACGCCCAGTGAGAGCAGGGTGAACCCGACGGCAGTACCTAGCAAAAAGACGCAGGCCTTAGAGAGCTTGGCGGCGACGAGGTTGCGGCTCATTTGCAGTCGATGTTCTGACCAAAGTAGCGGTCGCTAAGCGCAGCATAACGGCCATCTTTTTTGAGCTTCGCCAGCGTGTCGTTGACCGCAGCGAGGAGCTCCTTGTTGCCCTTGGCGACGGCCATGGCGATCTTCTCGGTGAAGATGGTGTCGCCGAGCACGAGCTTGGCGTTCGGGTTGGCTTTCATGGCGTCGAGAGCGACAAAAAGATCCGTCACCCAAGCGTCTGCGCGGCCCATGAGCATGTTCTGCAAACAATCCGTAGCGGTGGGAAAGGTCTTGGCGCTTTTGAGCCCGTGTTGGTTCAGCCACGTCACGTAGGTGGTGCCCACCTGCACCACGACGTTGCCGTTTTTGATGCTGTCGAAGGATTTGCGCTTGTCGGAGCGGGTGAGGATCACGCCGCCAGTGCAGTAGTGTGGCGTGGTGAAGTCGACCACCTTGGCGCGATCGGGAGTCACGCCGTGCGAAGAGGCCACCAGATCGAAGCGATTTTGCCCGAGTCCGATGAGCAGCGTATCGAAGTTCTGCACTTTCCATTCAGCCTTGAGGCCGAGATCTTTGGCGATCAGCTCGACGAGCTCAATTTCAAAACCGGTGAGGAGCTTGCCTTTGTAATAGGTGAAGGGAGGGAAGGTTCCCTCGGTGCCGATGCGCAGTACCCCGGCTTTTTTGATTTCCGCCAAAGTTTTGGCGCTGGCGTGAGGCCCGGTAACGACCGTAAGGGCGAGGGCGACGAGTACCACTATCTGACGGAATTTATTCATGGATATTTGGTTTAGAAGCAGTCCGAGCCAATGTAAAGCGGGGGTCTTCTTATGGAAAGAACTTTAAAGGTGCCGGGTATAGGTTCCAGGAACCTATACCCGGCACCGGACGATGTTGTTGCTAAAGATCCCCGGCCGGGGTGTCGATAAGGACGCATGGCGCAAAGTCCCGTAAAGAAAGAAGATCTTGAGAAGTGGAAGAGCTTCTGTGGCCCTATCGAGCCTCTTCTGCAAGATCCCTCGGTGACAGAGATCATGGTCAACGGTGCGCGCCAGGTTTTCATCGAACAAAAAGGCATCCTCAAAAAGACTCCTGTGCAGTTTCGCTCGGATCAAGAGCTGCTGAGCCTGATGCAAGTTTTCGCAGGCTACGTGAATCGGCCTCTTGATGCTGAGAACCCCTGCGTCGACGCGCGCCTGCCCGACGGCTCGCGCGTGAACTGCGTGATTCCGCCCGCCTCGGTGGATGGCCCCGCGCTGACAATCCGCAAGTTCTCTCCGTTTTTCACCGACGGCCGCCAGCTTGTGGCGAGCGGCACGCTCGACGACCGCATCGGCTACTTTCTCTCATGCGCTGTGGCCGCTCGTATCAACACCCTAGTGGTGGGTGGCACGGGCTCGGGCAAGACAACTTTGCTCAACGTTCTGGCGAGTTTCATTCCGCAGCACGAGCGCATCGTCACCATCGAAGACGCTGCCGAGCTCAAAATCAAAAACCCCAACCTCGTGCGTCTCGAAACCCGCCCGGCGTCGAAAGACGTGGAGGGCATCACGGCCGAAGTGCTCGTCAAAAATGCCCTGCGCATGCGTCCCGATCGCATCATCGTGGGCGAGTGCCGCGGCCGCGAAGCATGGGACATGCTCGTAGCGATGAACACAGGTCACGAAGGTTCGATGACCACCCTGCACGCCAACTCCGCTCGCGAAGCCTTGCGCCGCCTCGAGGGCATGGTGCTCATGAGCACTGAGATGCCCATGCGCGCCATCCGCGAACACATCGCCGCCTCGGTGAACATGATCGTCAGCATCCAGCGCATGGCCGACGGCTCGCGCAAGGTGAAGGAGATCATCGAAGTGGGTGGCATGGAAGGCGATGTGATCCTCACACAAGACATCTTCAAACACAGCACCGCCGATGGCTTTAAGAACATGGGCTTCGTGCCCAAGTTCGTCTCTCGCTTTGCCGAGCGCGGTGTGAAATTCCCTCCAGACTTCTTTACTGACCGCTATCGGTAGGCTGTGGTGAGCGTCATGAACTTTCGCAAGTTAAAAGCCCGGGGCGTTGCTGTCGCCATGCTTGCCGGCTTGCTTCTTGCGCCCGCGAAACTTAGGGCGCATGCCGACATCTTAGAGAGAAAATGCCAGCGACTCACGATGACGCTTCGCAACCGCATTGCCGGAAAACCCTTGGCGGTCCAGGATCAGATCTTTTTTGATCTCTGGATGCGCGCCGAATTGGCCGAGCCGTCGCTCAGTGCAGCCGATCGTTCTCGTATCGTCTCGGTCTACGTCGACACGCACCCCGCGACCCGTTCTTTGCCCGAGAGCACGCGTCAGCTGATCAGCGAAAAGTTTCTCGAACTTCATCGATCGGGATCTCGGGTGACGCTCGAAAAAACGATCGCCACTCTTCAGATCGAAAACGCCCACGAACAGGTTCAGGCCAAAGCGGCGCTTTTCGATGTTTCGGCCTCGGAGTCGGACAAAAACGAATTCTTTACGATGATCATTGGCGGGCGCCACGTGGTGGTCGATATCACCAAAGCGTACCGCCTCATCGACGAAGCTAAGATCCCATACCGTCAGGAACGCTACGACATTACGGAGATGGTTCAGGAGCGGATGGGCCTGAATCGGGCTTTAGGGTGGGACGCTCCGCCCACCACGACACCCCGGGTGCAGATCGACCGCGATCACGCGCGCCAGCTTTCGCCCGAGCGGACCGAAGTCTACGGATTGATGGTCGACTACGGTACGGGGCAAATCGCGATCGATGGCAATCACCGCGCTGCGCGTCGCTACATGGACGGCAAGGACACGATGGACTTTATCGTGATCTCGGGGGACGACCTCGGCAAAATCATCCGCCGTTAGTGACCTGTCTATGCCATAACCAAAACGGTTGTGACGTTTTTTTGGCACCCCAGAGGATTCGCGGTTTGCAACATTTTTTGGCTATCAAATTCTTCTCATTTACCTAAGAATGGGTCGGAGGAGAAAATATGCGATTTTTTGCTTCGAAAAAAGGTTCCAGCCTCCCAGCATTCGTAGGAATGGGCATAGGACTGAGCGTCGTCGCTCCAGCCCACGCCTTTTTGAACAACATTTTCGGCGGTGACGACAGTGTCACCACGTCCTATTACTACTCGGACGTGAGCGTCGACAACTCCACGCACATCTACCTCGACACACGCCCGCTCGAAGCGAAAATCGAAAAGCTCAGCGAGGCCACCAACCTCACGCTGCTCGACAAAACCGAGCGCGACCGTTTGACCAAAGAGTACAAGCTCGATCAACTCGGCAAAGCCATCGGTCTGGATATCGGAAAATCGGGCGCTGCTAAAATGGCTCGCGTCTATGGCGTGGACGGCCTGCAAGAGATCATCGAAGATCGCCTCTTTTACCTGCGCACCAACCAAGTACTCACCGAAGCCTTCGGTAAAGCCATTCTCGCTCAGCCGATCGAAGGGGATATCGCGCGTCGCCGCAACGTTCCGGGGCCTCTGAATGAAGTGGAAATGGTACCGGTTCTCGACGCCGCTCGCCGCCGCAAGGATCTCGGCCCCTTTGAGCTCTACCAAGAGCTGAGCCGCCCGAATGCCAATCGCTACATGAATAGGCCCCGCAAGTATTTGAACAACGAGAACCTGAGCGCGAAAGACCAGCAGGCGGTGCTGGCCGCACTCGTCTACCTCTCGAAAGGCGCGCTAGACGGCGCCCAGTCCGCCGTCGACTTTAGCGGCATGAACTTTATGAACCTCGATGAGAACCTCGACGGCCTCGCCGCCAATGCGGGCGCCTTTCACGCCGGCATCCAAAGGGGCTTTCAAGACAGCGAACTCGCGACCAAGCTCGAGCTTTGTCAGCGGCTGAACGACCCGAAACTTTCGGCGGAGCTTAGCGAGCGCTCGGATGCGCTGAAGTTGTTCACTGCGGCGAGATATTCTAAGCAGCCCGAGGTGCCCACCTTGGCTCAGTTCACGGCGTTCGGACCGTCTTCGCTACAAAGCGCCAATGCCCTTCTTGAATATACCAAGCATACGCTGGCCGCCACTACTCGCGATGTTGCGGGCCACGCACAGCTGGTCGAGAAAACGTATAAGATTGATGATGATCTGAGGGCCCAAAAGATAAAGGAAAAAGAACTGAGTGACGTACGCCAGGGGCAGATCGATCAATATCAGGCTCAAATTCAGGCGATTCAAGATGAGTGGCATATCTCCGATGCGGACGAAGAAAAGATCGAGGATCTCCGCATAAAAATCAGGAGGCTTTATAATTACGAAAGCGTCGCGATAGATAATCTGCGTACAGACCAATTTAACAACGAGCGAAGCATTACCGAAGCGGAGTCCGCTCTGCAGACTTACCGACAGGCGGTCGGAGAGCTCCAAAAGGAATACACCAAAATCAAAAATTCGGGCTACTGCGAGTACCTGGCGACCGTTAAAGAGGGTCAGGCCATTCTGCAGGCCCAGGCCGCGAAGAGCGTACCGGTACAGGTCAACTCTGGTGCCGCCGTAGAGAAGGAGACTCACTAATGAAATCGCAAAAACTTTCGTCGGCACTCCTGGTCTGCACCATGCTCTGTGGAGTGGGTGCCTGGGCCAAAGCTGCCAAGAACGTTTTCGTTACCAACGACCGTGCCCGCGCTCGCTGCCTTGCCAGCGACGCAAGTCTCAAGGGCGATGCGCTTGTGGTGTGCATGGAGAACCTGCAAAAGAACAATTGGCATCCCAAGCGTCATCCCGACGCCACAGAAGCCGCAGCAAAGCCGAAGTCGGAATAGTCTTCGCGACCGCTATTTTTTCGCGCGTTCTAAAAAATGAGCTAGCAGAGGCGCGGGATCCAGCGCCGAAGCTTCGCAGTGGTGAAATTCCGGATGCCACTGCACGCCGAAAACAAAATTCTCGCCATCGTCTAAGCATACGGCTTCGATAAGCTCGTCGCCTTGTGATGTGGCTTCGACCTTGAGCCCCTTGCCGAGCTTGTTGAGCGTTTGGTGGTGAATGGAGTTCACCTTGGCGACCTTGTGACCGGGGTAGAGTCGCTCGAGCAGTGAGCCCTCAAGGATCTCCACGCTATGAAAGTTCTTGTCGTAAACCTCGGCATCGCGGTGCTTGGTGGGGGTCTTGATGTGCGTGTCGATGTCCTGGGTGAGGGTGCCGCCCAGGGCGACGTTGATCAGCTGAATGCCGCGGCAGATGCCCATGATGGGTTTTTTGAGTTCCAGAAAGCGATTGAAGAGCTCTATCTCGTAGCGATCGCGTACAATGTCGCCACACCAGTTGGGGTGCTGAGCGGTGTCGCCGTAAGACTCGGGGCACAGGTCGGCGCCTCCCTGTAGCAGCAAGGCGTCGAGATCGTCGGCGTAGTCACGGATCTGCACTTTGCCGTGGTTGCCCACCGAGGGGATCACGTAGGTCAGAGCGCCGTGCGACTGCAGCCAGTGGGCCACGGTCTCTTCGAGGTAGAGCACGGTTTTGTTTTTGATGATCGCAGCCTGCGCGGTGGGGTGTAAAAAGCGCGAGGAAATCCCAATCCGAGGTCTGCGATTCATAGAATCATTTTAGCGCCCGACACCCATGTATTCAAAGCCCCAAGATGCGATTTGCTCTTTGCGGAAGACGTTCTTGCCATCGTAAACCCTCTTGCCCTTGAAGATGGTGGGCAATAGGCCCAGTCCGAGGCGTTGGTACTCTTGCCACTCGGTGTGCAAGATCATCAGCTGAGTGCCCTCGAGTGCGGCTTTGGCGCTAGTGACGAGCTCCACGCCTTCGATCTTCTCCGTTTGCAGCCAATGGCGGTATTCGCCCAGGGCTTTGGGGTCGTGAGCTTTGATCTTGAAGCCGTGCTTGGTGAGCGCACTGGTCAATGCCAGGGCGGGCGACTCGCGGATGTCGTCGGTTTCGGGTTTGAAGGCCACGCCCAAAAGACCGATCGTATCGCTGCCAGCTTTGAATCTTTTGCAGATGTCGTCCACAAAAAAGAGTTTTTGCGATTCGTTGAAGTTGTCGATCGCCTTGGCGACCTGCGCGTCCACACCGCGCTCTTCGCAGAGATGGATAAAGTCTTTGACGTCTTTGGGGAAGCACGAGCCGCCGTAACCGAGGCCAGAGTAGAGGTACTTGTTACCGATGCGCGAGTCCGAGCGCAGGATCGCTTCGATTTGGCGCACGTCGGCGCCAAAGCTGCTCGAGAGACGCGAGACTTGGTTGATCAGCGAAACGCGGCTAGCGAGCATGAGGTTTGCCGAGAGTTTGGCGAGCTCGGCCGTTTCGTGGTCGGTCACAAAGAGCGGACGCCCGTTGTGCAGGAGCGGATTGTAGAGTGCGCGCACTTTGTCGATGGCCCAATCTTCGAGTCCCCCGAGCACCACGCGCTCGGGGCGCATGAAGTCGGAGATCGCCGAGCCTTCTTTGAGAAATTCTGGATTGTTCACCACGGCGATGCGGTGTTTGGATTTGAGCGAAGCGACGAGCTCTTTGAGCTTGCGCGCGGTGCCCACCGGCACCGTGGACTTGATGACGAGCACGGTGTCGCGTTCCACGGCCGCGGCCACGTCGCGCACGGCTTGGTTCACGTAGCTCAGGTTGCAAGAGCCATCGGGATTGGCGGGGGTGCCCACAGCGAGGATCACGATGTCGGGGCCGAGAGTTTTTAGGCAATCCTGAGTTTTCGAGACAAAGCTCAAATTGCCCAGAGCGAGCGATCCGGCGATGATTTCCGAGAGTCCGGGCTCGTAAATGGGCACTTCACCCTTTTGGAGGCGGCCGAGCTTCTCGGGGTTGATTTCGATGACCCCGACCTCGTAACCGAAGCTCGAAAAGCAAGCTCCCGCGACGAGACCCACGTAACCGGCACCAACGACTGCAATCTTACCAACGCTCATGTGGCTATATGTTTTAGGATGAGTTGGGCCCCGTGGCAATCCTAGCGTGCGGGCTGCCAATCTGCTTGACGCTAGAGCACGCGCCCTGCTAAGTGAACCAGACC
>Ga0247823_10000461_pt1 | contig 34541 bp, 24 predicted proteins | sample 13C_PalmiticAcid_2_FD_192426 | JGI IMG/M metagenome (GOLD analysis project Ga0247823, IMG submission 192426) | Soil microbial communities from agricultural site in Penn Yan, New York, United States - 13C_PalmiticAcid_Day30 | ecosystem: Environmental > Terrestrial > Soil > Agricultural land...
GGAGGGATGGTCAGGTCAGGGGTAAAACCACGAACTTATATGGGCAGTGGGCAACTTACCCCGCCTGGTCAGACATCCCACCCTCATCCCTTCCATTTCTTTTGATGTTGAAAGGAGTTTGCCGCTCTGGGCGCAGGGCTGAGAGAGGAGGCTGCCCCTTGGGCGATTTTGGGGTCGGTGGCGATGGTGATGGGTTGTTATCATTGGGTTGGTTTGAAGGAGGAGGATGGTGGTGGTGCACAGGAGTTGCTTGGCTTGAGAGGGAGTTGGACATGAACTTTGGATCGACATGTGTTTGTTCATCACATGGAAGTCGTGGGAAGAGACAAGTCCTCTGCTTACGCCACACAGTATTCTGACCATCTAGCATCTGGTATCATTACTCTTGGCACCTGGCCTTGAGCTGACCGAAGTCAGTTCTGGAGGATGGCCATGGGTGATGGAGGCAGACACTGCCCGATCCCGAGTTCAGCTTACACAAGTAGCATCCCTCCCAAGCTGGATAGGCCGTCTGGGCTCCAGCCAACCGTCAGCTACACCATGGCATAACCCGGCGTACGTAAGGATGAGCAATCGGGAGTGGAATGCATAAGGGAGCGCCGCTGTGGCGCATCTCCGTACCGGGCAGACTCCGAGACTGTCCGTTCAAAGAAGAGGAACGAGTCCAAGGCAGACTCGAGATGCGCACGGGAGGATTGAAACAAATGCGACAATGTGAATCTGGTCCGGCGCGGGCAGGGAGGCTGCCGGCGACGGCAAGGGAGATCACGGGTTTCAGGGGCGGTGATCGAGGGAGCGAATCCGGGAGTCTTAACGGTGAGCTGACCTCGCACCGTTACCGTTTTGACATCTCCAACCCGGCGCTTTGGGAGTACAACACCTTGACGATATCACCCCTCTTATTACCCCCGTCCCCGCCAAGGCACATGTCCATGTAGACAGCGACGGCACTCCCGACGGCTTGGTACGCGGGCAGGCTCCGCATACGCCTGGATCCGTCGTCGGTTGCGTGGGACTGCGTATACCACTTCATGCGCCGGCATAGGACCGGTGCTGCATGCGTGCAGCCACCCGGGAGCGTTCCCCGTGTCTATCACCCAGCGGACATGCCCTCAAGCGATTTGCGATGCTCGCATAATATCGAGCTTTGTGACACCGTGTTGTCGGCCCGTCACCAAGACCGAGATGGTCCAAGTTGGTGACCGTCGCAGATGGCCGGAACTTGGAGATCGCGGCTGAGCCAGCGCATGAGGTTGGTGATGGCCTCGCTTGTTGGCCAAGGCAAGCACAGGGCACGCCTCTATCACAGCGGCACAGCTAGCCATGTGTGTTCTTGTTTGTTGAGCTTGGTCCGGCTATGGCCGGGAGGTGCCGAAAACGGTAGGAGGTCCGGCCCCGAGGCCCGGCCTCAGCCCGGCCCAGTCCGGCCAGGGTCCCGATCGCCGAAACATGCCCGGACAAACCGGCCGGGCCGGGCCTGTGGGGACCGAGTTGTTTGACCGGGCCGGGCAGTGAGTATTACGGTCGGGTTCTATTTTAGTTTTGTAAGGGGCTGTTTTGCGGTCGTCGCCCTGGATCGAAGCCATCCAATCCAATCCTCGACAGACACAAGCCGTGCCGGATGGGTTTCTTCATGGACTGAGATTGACAGGATCAGTTACTGTAAATCGAAGCAACGTAATGGTGACTTTACGAACTGGAGCGGTGCGCAGCATTCGGCACATGCTCAAAGATAGGGCGCCACCGTCTCAGGGGCAACACGTTTGGCGGACTCCTAAACAACGCCACAATATGACTTGGTGAGGGATTGGAAAAACTACTTCATGTCAGTATTGGCACGCTCCTTTCCCCTACTTTTGTGTATCTGTTTTACTTGTCACAACTTTCACTGAACAGATCCATCATCACCCCCCTGACCATCGGCCACATGAATCGCAACTAGCACTCAAATGCGTGAGTATGTATGTATGTACTTGATTCATAAAGATAAAGTAAGGTATGGACATGAAGTCGAAGTCAACTATGTACAAAGAATCGCCACCAAGTCCGCACCTCGTTCATTCATCACACCCGCCGCCTCCAGGTTTCAACCGAGAAGACCTCTACGGCAGGCACTGGCTATACCACTGGTTCGACGCCTTGCACGTGCCCGACGAGCACGTCGTCGGCCCGGTGTACCCCTGGCCGCCGCACTGCCCGTACAGCGCCACGGAGCCACCACCCCCGCTGACGCTCGTCGACGTGGCCTTCACCGTGGTCGAGGTCCTGACCGTCGTCGCCGGCGGCGTGGTGGTCGGCATCTGGTACGGGCTCGTCGTCGAGCTCGAGCCGCCGCCGTTGTTGCTCGCGTCGCAGGTGATGGGCCGCGGGCCGGGGATGGGGTACGTCCGCCCGCCGTTGGTCGGGTTGCCCGAGTTGTCGTAGATGTTGATGACGATGCCCGGGTCGTTGGACGGGTAGGCACCCGGGAAGCTGACAAAGTTGGAGCCCGCGTTGGAGCCCGAGCCCGTGACCTCGATCTGGGCGCACTCCATGTAGAACTGGGCGCCGCCCGCCGAGTAGGCGCTGTGCAGCGCCAGCAGCTCCACGCGCATCAGGTACTGGCCGGGCGCCACGCACGTCGGCATGTCGAAGTAGTGCCACCCGTTGTTGGCGATCATCTCGTCGACGGCCCACACGCCGCCGTTGACGCCGCGCTCGGCGATCTTGAACCACTTCTGCCCAGACGTGGACGCCGAGGCGGCGTTGTCGACCTTGGCGAGGTAGACGGAGATGGGGCCTGGTTGATGGGTTAGTTTGTTGTGTTTGCTATCAGAGAGGGGGAAAAGAAAGACGAACCCTTGTGGGAGGGGGCAATCGGGTGGTCGGGGTCAGACGGCCCGGAGGCACCCCCGATGACATGGCCCCACCACGCGCCGACCTTGGCGCCCGCCGGGACCTTGATGACGGTGCTGTCCTTGAGCTGGAGGTTGGTGTTGCAGGCAAAGTCGGCATGGTTGATCTCCTGGATCGGGTAGTTGCTGGTGGGTGCCCGGAGACCCTTGAGCTGGCCCTGGTCCACGCCGTTGACCGACACCTTCTGGAAGATGGCGTGGGCATTGACCGCCGTCGCGGTCGCCAGGGCGACAAGCGTGAAAGCCTTCATCTTGGTCGTTTTCTGGTTGATCTCAGGGGGTAAACACTTGACGAGACGGGAGGGACCGAGGTGGGCTGTCAGGGGCTGGAGGAACGAGAACAACAACCAGACTCTTTCACCCCCCTCATCGCGGCCGAGACCACGTCCTGTTATACATCTCGCCTCCCTCCCCAGGCTCGCATCGTCGTGGGGCTGGCGGCGGCCATCGCCGGGTTTTGCGACTCCCCAAATAGGAAGCGGAAGTCACCTCCTTGACAGAAGCACACTGGACCGCCTTGGCGCGTCCATGCGCGGCCACTGAACGTGTTGGTCTCGCCCGCTGATGGTGGACATTGCGGCTCCGTCCTGATCATGCTGCCCCCCCTGGTTCCCCGGATTTTCCTTCTTTTGCAATCACAACGGCGCCCATGAACCCGGATTTGACGAAATTCAGGGGGGGGCCAACCCCCACAGGGCGGCACCAACACAACACAACCACTCTAGAGTGTGTGGTAGCGCCGTCTCCCGCTGCCACCCTGACAGGGCACCGGTCCGCGCTCCGGTACTGCTTGCGGTCCGGCCAAGAGGCTCCGACGGCTTTTGGTTTTCGTGATCCGTTCCAGTCATGTTCTTGGAACAGATATCTTGGCGATGCTTCCACAGAATTCTGTCCGCCAAAAAGCCGCTGTTGGCGGCGACCTGTGAGCGAAAGCTGACCTGCTTCCCGACTTGCTGTGTCGAGATCCCAGTTTCACCTGCTCAGCCAAGCCCGTGGAATATATTTTTGGCGCCGAGCCCGGCCATGACGGCGACAGTCTGATTCCCATGATCGTGTTACATCCACGCGTTGGGCGGTTCTCTCCCCGCGCACTCGGGAACTCGGCCCTTTCCTCGGTCCTGCTGTCGTAATGATGTTACCACGGGTTCTGGAGAGGCTGTGAATAGGGCAGAGTCAGCGTCATCGGCAGCACGCGCACACTCACCGCGGCAACGCTGGGGAACGGGAAAGCTTGCGAGGGTTGGGTCTCTGGCGGTGAACCATGTCGTTTTCTCCATGGAGCAACCTGCCCAACTGACTCCAAAATATAACCAGCATCCGCGACGTACTCGCAGTTCAAACCATTGTCCTGAACCAATCTCTCCGATGACGGCGCCAAACACCCCAAGACTCCATGCCCGCGCCCGATCTTGCTCGTGTTCAACTGAATGTTATTAAGACTGCTTATGGTTGTGCGCCCGCTCGACTCCGCTCAGGCCAGTAGTACAGGACAAACGTATACACATAACGAAACGAAAGCATAAAATCGAAAGACCGGAACCGGAGCTGGGACGCGGTCCGCCAGGGGAACCGCCGCTCCCACCTCCGCGAGCCGGCCTGCAAACCCCCGTTCTCTCCAGCCCCGCCTGGAGATGCAAGTTGATACCGCCTGTCATGCTAAACCGTCCGAGCCCATCCATCATACACGCGCCTTCGCCGCCGTCAAGATACAATCGCGCCCTTGCCGTATTAGTTGCCCTGGTGAACGCTATTGTCTTCGAGGGGATCATCGTATGTCGCCAGAAGAAGCCTAGGGCCGCCCTTGTATGACCCTTCACCCGTGTCTAACTCCGTAAAGCATACCGAGATGTCGTTATGATGGCGTTGAGGAAATGGTGCGCAACTTTCCCAAAAGGCGCATCCTTTGCCCCGCGGCTGCGTGCTGTACAAACCCACTCATTAATATCCTAGCTGTTGCGCCGCATGTGAGCGCAAGCGCCCGGTGGCATCGCCCCCTGACTCTAGCAGGTGCTTGTAGCATCTCCGGGAACGGCCCCGCGTGGAATCAACAACCGCACGCTTCGCCACGAGCAGGTTTAAGCCCTCCTCGAGCGAGTCGCAGTGCCGTTAGTCTTGACGCCGGACGCCTTGGCACCGTTGGTGCCAGCCGCGTAGCCGTTGGCGTTGGCATTGGCGACCGTGCCGTGGATCGGGTCCGGCAGGGGTGCCTGGCTCATCCTCCGCACGGCCTTGCGCCCGCTAGGCCGCTTGCCGTCCTTCTTGTAGGTGGCGAAGTAGAACGAAATGAAGAGGAAGAGGTACGAGCTCAGAATGGCGATGCCCGAGATGGCAGCGAACTCCTCGCCGGCGCACTTGCCGGCATTGGGGAGCCAAGGCCAATAGGTCGAAGTGAAGTACGTCCACGACGCAAAGTACACGAAGCCTGCAAAGTGGGTTTAGCATTGGTGGATCGCGTGCGAATACGGAACCCGGGGTTCTTACCGAGATCAATGACGAACTGGATGATCTGGAGACGGGTGATCCACTCCTTCCACCAAATCCTGACGCCACGCGCGCTCTGGAAGTAGTACCAGTACATGACCACGTGCACCATCAGGTTCAGCGAGATGACAACCCATGACACCGACGTCGACCCGATGAGCTGGGTGTAGCAGAGGAGAGCCGTCGCGCCGTGGTGGTAGCAGTGGAGGAAGGTCAGGGGCTTCTTCTTGAGGAACAGGAAGCAGGTGTCCAGGAGCTCGAGGTACTTGGTGAGGTAGTTCAACTAAGACCAGTCAGCACTCTGCGACACGGGGGGAAAATTGACAGGAGGCAACTCACGTAGTAGAGGACAACCATGGGCTGAGTCCAGCCGCCCTCCCTGTGGCAGATGGCGTGGAAGACACCGTGGCGGACGATGGTGGGGAGCATCTGCTCAACGAAGAGTGCGAGCAGGATGGCGCTGATGGCCGTGAGGTAGAAGTTGTGGATCAGAAAGAGGGTGCGCAGCTTGAACGGCTCGCGGTTGCGCATCAACTCCCTGCCGCCAAAAATGACCGTGTAGTAGATGACGATGAAGATGCTCGTCTCCTTCAGCGTCGACATGGGCGTCGCGCCGGGCTGGAACGTGAAGTCCTCGGCCGGGTAGCCAACGACATACTCGAAGGCCTTGCTGAAGATGGGCCAGAGATGGACACCGAAGGGCCGGTCCAGGGTCGGGACCGGCAGCTTCTCGAAGAGAGCCAAGGGGGCGGCGGTCGCCATTGTCCGAACGTTCCGCGACGGGGGTTCAACTGGATCTGCGCAACCGACGCGTCAGCATGTGCTGGTATGAGGGCGTCGCAACACCTGGTGTAGGAATGCTCAGGGGCACCAGATGCTTGGGCATCTGGCTCTGTAGCAATTGGCGATTGGAAAGGTGACGGGCGTGCACTTGGGACTGACCTAGCGATGCGAGGTTTGACGCGCGACACGTCCAGAAGACTGGCTGGGGATATTACGGCAACGGGGCAACCACCAAAGAAAAAGAAAACGGCCAACGGCGGCTGCGTATCAAGACCCCAAAAAAACGAAGCGAAGAAAAATGGCGTCCAAGGCAACACCCTCGCAGCTGGGAAACCTGAAGACGAGAGCGCGAGGAAAGTTGCCAACAACGGGAAGGAAGGGTGTCGCTGTGAAGATGGAACATAGGAGCCAAATATTTTCAAGCAAGCCCGCCCCCAAAAAGGAGAAGCCACGGAGAGCCTAACCTCGACCCTTGGCACTCATTTCCTGGTTCCTGCATGTGAATTTTTGCCGCCCAATCAGCAGCCGGCTGCGACAGTGTCAGATCGGGCCCCCACAGGGAATCCTGGGCCTCGGATCTCTCCTTTGCTGCTTGTTTCTCAACCGCTTTCAGCGGCCTGCCAGCATCATGGCGAGCAACTCCACGGGCAGTGCATAGGGCTGGAAGCATCGGAGTGCCTGCTAACGACGAAGAGACGGCCTGCTCGCGGCACTGGACCCCTGGCCTGTGGTCCGGGCTCGAATGGCTTCCATTACAAAATACACAGCCGTTGGACAGCAGCAACAGGGAATCCCAAATCGGCTTGTTCGGCTCGGCCCCATTTTTAGTGGTCGTTCAGCTGGAGCCCACTGTTCGGTCAAGGAGACGCAGCGTGGGAATAGGGGAAGTGGCGCCGTCCATCGGCGTGTTTACCACAGTCGGAGTGTGGTATTCTGATGGAGACAGCCCGACGGCTGACCGCTGGTCACAACTGCTAGCCATCGCAGAGGGAAGCACTGACTCGGCAAAGCCGGCTTGGGATGGCGTGGGCCTGCCGGAGGAGATCTCAAAGGATCTCAGAAGGTGGACCACCGGCGCGGCGGAGGCCGATCCCACCCCCGGCGCCGGGCTCCGCGGGCCCGTGACCTGAGGAATGTCTCAACAATGACAATGGCATGCGCACCACGAGTTGAGCAGGCTGGATGCAAAAACGCTAATAAGCCATGACCCAGCGGGTTGGCTTTCGGTTCGAGCCCAGGATGCGGCTGGACAAAGCAGCTCTCAGTCAAAGGATTCTGTCGCGGTTGGTTGGTTGAATGGGCGAGGTTGCACATGCCATTCCCTCGGGATCGTGGGATGCAAGAATTAACAATCTCGAAATGCGGATTGGAGTGCCAATCCTCGTCACCATCAACACACCCAAAATTGAAGCCAAGCCACACACCGGCCGTGCCCAGCCACAACAGCAACAGCCACGGCTGCGGGAACTCTTGCCCAATGCGCCGCATCTCATTGGCGGGGCGGGCAGAGCAAAAACCACCGCTAGGCGACTAAGCGAGCAGCGAGGCTCGCATAGCCGAAAGATGGTTCGATGCCAATAACCGTGGCTTCCAGGATCAACACCACGCACACTGGCTCTGACTGCACCCAATTCAATTGCCAAACCAAGCTCTTTCCCGGGCCAGCCCATCGTTGTCGAGCTCCGCCGCGCCGCCAATTGCCCGCCCTACGACTCCTCCCGGCTCGGGTTTTTATTTTTCTCCCCTTTTCCAACGCAAAAATGTCGGCCTCCCTGCTCCGCGTTGCCGTTCGCGGCCCCTCCAGCTTCCTCCGCGCCAACCTCGTCGTTGCCCGGCCCCAGCCGATGGTCGCGCGCGCCGCCTTCGCCGCCCCCAGCTTCAGCACATCGAGCCGCATGCGCTCCGAGCACCAGGAGGAGACCTTCGAGGAGTTTTCGGCCCGGTGAGTCGACGACAAGCCGTTCCCGGTCCTGCGACGGGCGCGAAACAGAGCTTTCCCTAGCTCCGCTAGCTTCGCTCCCATGACGTGACCCGTTGTAGTCCACCATCCCGACCCAAGACACCCGCCCCAGTCACCGCGGCCGATCCAATTGCTGACTACGGGGGGTTGGACAGCTACGAGAAGGAGTTTGACGGTGTCCAGGACGTTTTCGAGCTTCAGGTATGCCTCCGTTCCGCCTTCCGATCCGTCCCATCTTCGTCGTCGGCGCCGCTGACCCGAGCTCTTAACACCAACAGCGCAACCTGAACAACGCCTTCGCCTACGATCTCGTCCCCTCCCCCTCCGTCCTCGCCGCTGCTCTCCGTGCCGCCCGGAGAGTCAACGACTACCCCACCGCCGTCCGTGTCTTCGAGGGTACGACCCAACTCCATGCGGGAAATATTCTCGGCTCCCCCACCACCACGATATCGCAACCCCAAACTGACACAATGCACAGGCATCAAGGCCAAGGTCGAGAACAAGGGCCAGTACGAGCAGTACCTGAACGAGCTCAAGCCCCTGCGCGAGGAGCTCGGCATCGAGCTCAAGGAGGACATGTACCCGGAGGAGTCCGCCTAGATCTCCAGTGTTCCTTACTGAGAAATCAGCAACCCCCCGAGCAACAGTGTGGATGATACCATAGAGCCACCGCTCTTCCATCGGGTTGTAGAAGGGGTGCAGCAAATCAATCTGTATATGTTTCTACTAGACTTCTTCTACACATTACACATGTTAGGAGAGTACCGGGGCCTCGAGTGAGTTAGAGTGAGGTTGATGTTAGAGCTGGGTGGGTCAGACTTGGGGGCGGGCTTGGATGTACGAAGCTTGAACACGAGAAGAGACGTCATCTTCCTTTCCTTGCCGTGAAACACCTTCTCGCGTTGTCTCCGCTTGCTCTCTTGATACCTTGACTTCTCTCAAGACATTCCCGTCTTTACCTTCAACACCAAGCCTGATCACCTCATTGCCTTGCCGGTGGGTGAGGGAGAACGACAGTAGCTCCCACATGGTTTTGAGCTCTAAACCGCTCCCAGTCCCTCTCCTCTTACCCGTCATGCACATGCACATTGTGCATCTGCACCATCACGAACACCGGCACATCACAACACACATAAGCCAGCACCCACATGCCACACACCGAGCTGAGGCCAAGTAAAGTAATCCGTGTTTTCTATGCACGCATGTACATACAAACAAAGCGTTAAAAGCCAAACCCCGTCCTTATCAGCCTCCAAACCCTCACCCCAAAACACCTTTGATATGATAATGCCCCCCTATCCGATCGATGCAATGAAGTCCTCAATCCCCTCCCTTCTCTCCCTGCGCCCTCGAACGCACCAAGATGAATCGGGTAACACAGACCCAATGTTGGAAAATTGAGAAAGAGAAATGGGTAAAAAAACAGAAGAGGGAAAGCAAAGTAAACTGTGGAAAAGTAAAGGCGCCGTCAAAACGCCGCTTCATCCTGACCCAGTCTGTATCTTCGCAGACAACTCTGCTCGTAAACCGGGACTGAGGAGGGATCACCCCCAAACTACGACTGAAGGGGGCCAACGCATCTCCTTGTCCTCAGGCTGCCGGCTTGTCTACCGTCCCAAGTTTAGGTGGTTTCGCTGCAGTAGCTGGCTTCGTGGCGGCTGGTTTTGCTGAGACTGGCTGAGCTGCGACTGGCTTCCTTGTCGTTGCTCTCGTTGCGGCCGGCTTCGCTGCAGCCGGCTTCAGCAAAGCAGGCTTTGACGCGGTCGGTTTCGCTGCTGCTGGCTTCGTTGAGGCCGGCTTTGTAGCAGTGGGCTTCGTTGCGGTTGCCTTCGACACGGCTGGTTTCACTAGTGATTTCGGTCGCCGGTTTGGAGTTGGAGGCGGGAGCATGAGAGACGACGGCGGCGCCGGTGTGCTTGCCCTTGATACCCCTGGTCCCGCAGCCTCCTGTCGCCGCGAAGGCGACACAGCAACATCCTCCACTTCTCCCAGAATAGGCGACCCCAATCGGGACGGCCCGGTATCCTCCTCCCGCCGTACCGACAACGGTCTCCGCGCCTTTTCACCACCAGCTGCTCCACTGCCACTGTTGTTCCCTCCGGTCACCTAGTCGCGAAGATGGCCCCAGCGGCCGGCATTCCCCACCGGCGGAAAGAACGTCATGCCCGGCACGGGGCCGCTGCCGCCGCCGACGCCCGGCCCGTCCGAGCTCATGGGCGCAGGGCTGGTGCCTCTGCTGCCCGGACCGCCCATGCCGCGCGCCGGCCGGGGGCTCATAACACCCGTCCGCGGGCTGCGCGGGACACTACCCTGGCGGGTCTCGCGGCGCCCGTTCTTGAGGTACTTCAGCTCCTCCTTGGCACGCTCCAGCTCGCGCTCACGGTTCTCCAGCAGCGCCTGCACCTCGTCCATGTGCCTCAAAATCTCGCCTGTCTCGTTCTGGGCGTGGATCTGGTGGATCTTGAGCAGGTTCTCGCTTGCGCGTCTCCCGAGCTCGGCGACTTGGGTCTTCAGTTCCCGGTTCTCCTGGCTGAGCTCGGTGTGCGCGTTGGATGCGTCCTGATACGCCTTGCGGCTGTACTCTACTTCGTTCTGAACACCGCGGATTTTCTTCTCGAGCTTCTCCACGGTCGCGAGGGCTTCCTGGCGGTCCTTCTCGGCCTGAGCAAGCTTCGCAATCTCTGGGACAGTCGAATTCGCCAGCGTGTCGTTGGCTTCGGCGAGTTTCGATTCCAGGAGCTTGTTCTTCTCCCTAAGAGCCTCAATGTCGGCGTTCTTGGCTTCGAGGCGCTCGATTGCTGCATTTGCCTTCTCGACGGCCATTTGGCACTCCTTCTCAAAGGTGCCACGATCGCGGAGAGCTTCCATGTACCTCGGCTGGATTGTCTGGACGGTGCGCTCATGAGACCGGAGTTGTGACTCGAGGCTCGTGAAGTGCTCGCGCATCTTTGTGTCGACAGCGCTTTGTGTGGCAAGCCGGGCTTCCAGTTCCGCGATCTAAACATGGTGGGTGAGTATGGCGCCTGAGAGTTGGAACGCGAAGCCGCCTTACCTTGTCCGACATTTTCTCCAGCTGTTCCACAGGGACGTCGATGACCTGCGTGGTGGGCCCAACAGCATGGTTTGTCAGGGTCTGTCTCAGCAGGTCGCTCATCCGCGCTGGCGTTGCGTTCCGGGAGGGCCGTTGAGATTCGAGAAGCCTGAGCCGTTTGGGGGTTCCCTCGTCGACAGTGTCCTGTCGCCACGGTTAGTTGAGGCCTTTGGCCAATTGCTCGAACTTGAAGTCCTTACCAAGGGGCGTTTCCGGCCAGGCCCGTTCAAAACAACCGCCTCGTAAACATGGGCTTGGGTTGCTTGCGTCCGCTCCTGCGAGCCGAGCCAAAGGTCAAAGATATCGGCTGGGAGCGGCTGGGGCTCCCAGTCCAACCCAATCTCTGGGTTCTTCAAGAAGCTGGCAAACGTCTGGGCCGCCTCATGCGGTGCGATGTGTTGGGACTCGGGATTCCTCAAGTAGTCCCTCGACTTGGCGGTTGCCAGGTTCAGAGCATTCCTCCTCTCGAAGCTGTCCAAGTCCTGCTCGCCTTGCAAGAGTTGCTGGCCGATGTGATCCAGCGAGTAAGTGGCGACCAGAGAGAGAACGATCGGGGCCATGTTGTCGTATCCCAGCGTCGCAGGTAGCTCAACTGATCTAGCCGTGTGGTCAAAGGCAATGACGACGTCAATGCCCTCGTCGACCGTAGACAAGTCCTCGCCAGCCACAGCCAGAACGACGGAGGCTCCTTCTGTGGGCTCCTGGCCCGTTGAGCCCTCTTCCCCCAGGATTGTGTACGGGCAGCCTGTAGCCGAGACGACCGCCTCCAGATAATCGAAGACACGGCCGGGCGCGGAAAGGATTAGGATGCGGACATTGATATCCCGCAAACCGTGCAAGAACTCGTAAACATACGAAAACTTGCTGTTGGAGTTGGTCGCGTGTTTCATCATCTCCTCCTTGCTCAGTTCCGGGAGGTCATGGTCATACGCGGGCAGGTCGCAGAGATCCAGCAGACGCCCGAAAAGGGCGTCTATCTGGGCCACCAACGAATCGTCCGGAACGTTCGAGCGTGAGTTTGCAAAGACCTCGCCAAATGTAATCATGGTGGCCTTATTTTCCCTGATCGTCTCGAGGTAGGTTGCCCGGGTGTTTGCAGCCATTGGAAGCGTCACCGTAAAATGCCTGACGTGGCTGTCGTCATCGTCTTCTTCCTGTTCATCGGTGCCCATATCATGGGGAAAATGATCAGGCTCAACATCCAGAGTGATGTGGGGGGCTTCCTCCAAGCTATCGCCCAGGATCTGGTCACCAGACGAATCATCATGGGCGCTAGGTATGTGTTCGATAGAGGTGGTCAAATCTGAAGGTGCTACCGTCGCTGGCGGGTGCTCAAACTCCATGCTGTGTTCGCCACCACCGATGGCACCCTCGGGGTGTGAGCCAAAGTCCATGTCGACGCCCTGGTTAAACTCTTGGACGGCCAAGAGAGGCTGTTCGTCCAAGAATGTGTCGTCTGGCGGCGCGGTGGAGGCTTCTAGATGCTCTGCGAAGCTCCCTGTTTGTGGAAGGACCGCGGACGGCGAGACCAATGTTGGCTCCTGTCGGGTTTCTACAGGCGCAACCGGCCCGGGCGACGTGCCAAAGCTGTTTTCCGTGAACCTGCGTAGCCTCTCAACTGCCGACGCAAGCGGGGCACCTTCCATAGGGCCGTCCACTCTTTGGTTCGGGGGGTTGGCCGGGGATGTGCCAAGCACAGGCGGTTTGCCAAACTTGTCTTCCTGGAACTTCCGTAACTTCTCGACTGCCGACTGACGCGGTGCTCCATTCCCTGGACCGTCCATGGTGAGTGGAAGTGATGTGGATCTTTCCTGTGTTGAAGTCGATGGGTGCGTTTGGCCTCTGAGTAGCGGGCTGCTAGCGCTCTGGTTTGGAATCTGAGAAGGCGACTGCCTCTTGGATGGTCTCTGGACGGTTTCCGGAACGAAATCCTGTGAAGTTGGTTCAGGAACCTGCGATAGCTGGGTGAGAAACTGCGACCCCGTGTTGCTATCTAGCACCGAAGTCCTTTGGGCGTCTTGAAGGTGCAGATTTGAGTCAGACGCGTCCAGGAATGAATGGCCCGTAGGAGCAGAGCTGGCTTGCTCGTTGAGACCCTGGTGAGGATGACCCGAAAGCGGCTCTCCCGTTCGAGAAGACTCGGGCTCGTCGAGAGAGATGGGCAACTCGTATTCTAGCTGAGTCAAAAAACCTTCGCCCCAGGGATTCTCGCCCAGGGAGGACTCCGGCCCTCCAGGTAGTTGTCTGAAGGGTTGGCCGAGTGAATCGTGGATAGTGTTCTGCGTCGAACCGTCACTCTCTAGCAGGCCGGACGGGGTCCTAGAGTCGCGATGCGAGTCCTGGCCCGGTTGGTGGGACGGTATGTCTAAGCCGGAGCGGCTCGTTTGGCCCTCGGTGGTCTGCTGGTCCTGGTCCTGATCCTGGCCCAGGTCCAACTCTTGTGTACTTGCTGGGTCTGGTGCCGGCTGAGAGATCTGGTGTGTCGGACTGGGATTGACAACGCTGCCGCGAGTAGCTGACTGCGCCGTGGATCGTGTGCGCCAAGAATCCAAAACGTCTTGCGAGTCTGGAATCGTCCGTTGACTGATCAGGCCGCCGGGTTGCTGGCTGTTGACCAAGCTCGACGAAGGGGCTTGGGAGGACGGTGCGGATTGAGAGGAGCTGATTACCCGGTACTCAGAGGGATCAAACCCAGCAGGGCGCGGGATCTCGAGCACCAGTTGGCCTTTGTTTTCCGAAACCGATTGCGGGGGTTCCCAACTGCTCGGCCAGCTGTTGGTTGCGGCGTCAACGTCGGTAGATGTGTACCCAGAATCGACAGACCCCCTGGGCCGCTTCGGTGCGCGGTCTTCCTCTTCGGTCGCCGAGCGATCACGTCTGCGCTTTGCTCTCCAGTTGGGGGGCAGCACGGGTTGGCTGTCGGTTGTTTCGGTGGGGTTGGAGCTCTTGGGGTCACTGGCAATGCCTTGTCGGCGGCGCTTCTCCCTCTCCCAATCGGTGACCGCGGCTTCGGTGACGTTGCCTGCTGGTTCCTAGAGACGGGGGACAGTGTGGTCAGCGGGCGTAAATCGGGTGTGAAAGAGGTGGACGTACCCAAGTCGGATCGTACTTCTCGCCGGTGGTGGGGTTGTCGGCCCAGTCTACTTTGTACAATAATCTGCCCTTAACGTGCTTCTCGTCGATTATGTCTCTAATTTCGTAGAGCGCCTCGTCGGGGGTCGGTTCCCGGGTGGCGGGTCTTGATGCTGCCGATTTCCGGCGTTTTGGTTTGGCGGGTTTGGGGGCAGGGACCTTGCTGTTCATTGACGCGAAGGTCACTGAAGCGGCTCGATTCGCGGCAAGACACCCGCAAGGACAATGCAGCTGTGGGAGGATCCGATTTCGTTCCTGGGCAGGTCTCCATGCAAACACAGGGCCGCCTCAAGCGCGATGCGGGCCAAGAGTGTTTGCGACCGCTGGAAACGCAAACGGATCGATCGCGGTCTTGCGTTCCCAGTGTGGCCGAGGAGTCGCGCAGTTGCAAGGCTGAGTTTCCGTTTGTGGTTGGAAGCACTGACATGGCTGCTTTGAACAGAAAAAGGCGTATACGAAATCGATCAGAGCAGGGATCGTATTCTTGCGTGCTCGAAATAAGCCCCAAACTTTTGATGAAGTAGAAAAGGAAAGCGAGTTGCGATTCAGAGTATTATACTTTTGCTCGTATTCTTATTGTTGTTGCCGTTGTTCTTGTTGTTCTCTTTTTGCCTCTCCTTCAATTGCTCCTTCTTCACACTCCTGCCCTTCCACACTCTTTTTCTCTTTCAACTACCTGTTTCTTTTCTCCTCCTTCTCTTCTCTTGTTTCTTCTCCCAATTTATCTTCCCTCTTCTCTTATTCATGATTTCACAATAACATCTGATTCTTTTTTTGCACGAGGAACGAACATGGAAGCGCCTTTAGATTTTGCCTTCCGTGTACGGCATTTTTTGGCCAGAGGACGCGAGATCCTCAACTCGGTCGCCCGCCTCGCACCACTCCGCACGTTCCTTATCGCTGATTGGTCAGCCTTGTGAGTTTGGTCTGGGAATGGCTCTCCGTTGGACCGAACTGAATGCTGTGTTATCCCCGCCGAGTTGTAGTTGTTGTTGTTGTTGTTGTTGTTGTTGTTGTTGTCTGCGCAGGGCTGAATTGCTATAGTTGAAGGGACAAGACTTCAGTGCAGATTAAGGCATTCGAGGCAATGGACGGGGGAAGGAATGTAAGATTTATATTCACCCTCTCAGGTCTCTCCTAAACTCGTGTTGGCATTCTGAGCAGGAGATCTGGTGTACGGACACCTGCTCTCGGACTGCCGAGAACACCATGGAAACTAACTTTGGAACATCCTATTATACTCCTCGAGCAGCCACTCCCCAAAACCACTGTTCGATCTCTGTCGTATTCTTTCCTCAAACCAACAATCTGAACCAAGTGCCTTGATGCAAGACCAAACCAAAGCCCTCAATACATGAGCGGCAATGCAGGAAACGAATGAAACCGGGAAAACACTCGACATGACAATGGCTGAACCAATTCAATATGACGAGATGCCGCGCGATGCCGATAACCAGCATCCGGACTTTTGCTTCCTCTCAAAAAAGGAAATATTAAACAACTTCTGTCCGCTCCCCAACCTCCCCGCCCAGAACCCATTAATCCATAACCCCCCTGACCGCCCAAAGTGTCGTATCATACACCCCATGTTCCCCCATGCCGATCCCTGTCCCTAAACATTAGCCATTAGAGTATACCAATATTCTCGGCGCCTAGGTGTCGAGAACGTCGCGGTCCTCCTCGGTCGGCAGCGCAGGCGTCTCGTAGGTGGGGTAGTCCTCGCCCTTCTCAAACGACGCACCGGGACCCTGGTAACTCGGTGCCGGAATCCCATACCCACGATGCTGCGCAGCCGCTGTCGTCCTCTTCGCAGCCTCCTGCGACGCCGCAAGGATCCGGTTCACCGGGCTCGTCCCCGTGTGCGGCTTGACCGGCCGCGGGCTGACGACCACCGGCGGCGCCGGCGCGACATAGGTCGGGGACCTGGCGTCCTCGGACCCAAACGGCAACGGCCGCGAGGGGATCTCCCGATGCGGCTGCGCGCCTTGTCCATTTCTCCCACCATCATCACCACCACCCAACCGCTGAAACAGCAGCTCCGACTGCGCCTTGGCCAGCTTCTCCAGCTGCGCCGCAGGATCCTTGTGGAAGCGCAGCACGTTAGTCAGATCACAGAGGCAGTCTGCAGGACTCCACCGGATGCCGTGCACACATACCCATTCAGCCTGCGCGGGCACGCCCTCGGCGTCCGGCAGCTGCTCCGCGTCCTCGCCACGCACGTCGTCGCCGGGGCCACCACTGCCCCAGCGACGCGGCCTGCGGATCGGCGCGGGAGTGACGGGCAGACTCGGCCGATCGTCCTCGCTCGGAAAGTCCGTCACCTTGGAGCCGCGCCGGCTGGTGTCCCAGCTCGACGACTCGGCGGCCGACCCCCCGCCGCCGCCGGCACCGCCAGAGCGAGGCTTCCCGCCGCCCAAGACCAGATTCCGGCTCCGCGAGCGACGGTGCTTCTCCAGCTTGTCCACGTACCGGTTGATCTCCGGCACCGTGTCCCAGGCATTGGTCCGCGGGAACGAGGACCAAATGTCCGAGGGAGCAGACACCGCCGTGCTGGAGGCCGTGCCTGGAGGGCTTTGGTTTCCGCCCGCGTGCGACTCCGACGTGGTCGGCCCAACCAGCGTGTGCGAGCCTGACGAGGTGTGATCCTCGTCATGACTCGCTTGTGCGTGCTCGGGCTCGGGCTCCTGGTGCGCGAACACCCGGGTCGGCCGTGGCTGGTGGGTCTCCCACGGGAAGAGCGGCTTAGGCTTCTCTTTGGGGTGCGCGGGCGGCTCCTTGGGCACTTCGTACCACATGTTCTTGGGAGGGGTGGGATACCGCTCCGGCGGGACGAAGGGAGCCGGGTCAGAGGACATGGCGTAGTGCGTCTGCGGGAAGTTCATGGCTTCGGGCTTTGAGTTGGACGGCGGAGGGGCACTGGAGCAATTCCGTTAGCTTTCTTGTGCTTTTCTTAAGATTTTTGGTGAGCTGACTAACCGTTGAGCATCCCAGCTTGGTGCGAGGTCGGGCTGGGGCTGAGGCTCGGGCTCGTGCTTCGACTCGGTCGGCGGTTGAGGATCCCATTGCTGGTGATCCGGTGCCTGGTCTTTTCGAGCCTCAGTATGTGTCCCTTCTTGAGTGCGAGAGGGTTCGGTGTGAATGCTGGAAGGGGGAACGGAATGCGAAAACGGCTCGGTTGGGTGTGATGGGTGTGGTGGTGGTTGAGAGTGAGGGTGATGTGGAGGATGACCGTGAGACTCGTGCTGGTGCTGGTGCTGGTGCTCGTGTTGGTCTTGGGGATGCTCGTGGTGTTGGTGGTGGTGGTGATCTTGGTAATCATGGTGTTGGTGCTGGTGTTGGTGATCATAGTGCTGATGCTGGTGCTCATGATTGTGGAGATGCTGCTCGGGAGGGGGATAAGACTGATGGGGGTAATGCTGTTGCTGATGGGGAAAATGCACATCGGCATTCGAAGGGGCTGGCGGTGGTTGATATTGCTGACCGTAAAAGTTGCCGGATTCGTGGCTGACGGGCTCGCCAACAGGGACAACGTAACGGACCGTGGGCTGATATTCGCCCTTGACGAAGTATTGCACGATCTCGGGGACGTGTTCCGCTGGTTCAGACGGTCGGATCTTGGGCGTCTGAGTGAGCAGGTTAGCAGCAGCCCTCGACCCGTCTAAAACTAAAACGGGGGAACGCACCTCCTTGCGGTAGTGTCTGTCATAGACTGCCCACCACCTGCCCACCATCTGGTCAAAGGGCGAGCTTCCGGTGCTCCTGTCTCTGCCTTGCACCCAAGGTTTCTCGGCGCCGATGAAATGGACCAGGTTTATGCTCGACTGGAAATGCCTGTAGGCGGGCACGTATTGGTAGTGGGCCGAAGGGGTGACGTTGTAGGTAAAGCTGAGGCGGTTGAAGTTGCTCTTGAAGTACATGTTCAGGAGACCCTGGTCCGCGCCGTCGAAAGAGATGCCCCTCTGGGCCATGGCCATCATGGCATAGTAATCGCCCATGTTCGGGGTCAAGACCATGAGGCCCGTGTTGAAGATGTCTGGCCAGCCAATGTCGGGCGCCGCGGAGAAGGCATGGCGAAGGTCGAAGAGCTCGTCGGGTGCCCTGTACGCCACCATGTCGGCGTCCACATAGACAATCTTGCGGAACTGTGTCTGCCTCCAAAGGTTGATCTTGGTGAAGGCCGAGTGGAGGTCCCGACGGCCCATAAGGTCGAGATTCGCGGGGTGTGCATTCCGGATGCGACTGGTCGGAATCACATAGTCGTAGACGGCCTTGAGCTGCGTAACGACATCAACCGAGACCGTGTCCAGGGTGACCAGGATGGCCAGCTTCTTGGTGGTGCCCGCATCGCGGAGCGAGTGCGCCAGCACTAGGGCACCTAGACAGCACTGTTAACCAACCGTCGCTCCAACCTGCCAGGCTCTGCAATTGGCGCTCCAGACTTACCAGGTAGATATGTGTCTGTCAGAAGAAGCTATTTGCAACACTTGTCTTAGTATCTCTGGTCGATTGCCGAGCTCTCGTCTGGCGCCGCATCCAAGCGCGACGGCGCATCGCATCGCGGATCGCGGCCACCTCCAACAGGACAGGAGCAGCAAACTCACACTGGCATACACATCCTCCTCCCTTTGCCCAGCCATTGTGCGCAAAGGCTCCTCACTAGCGACGGCAATCTGAGAACTGGGCGACCAGACACACAGGGGAGCAGCAACAGAGATTTCTGGGTAAGAAATGCGGGAGAGGGTCGAGGTGCAGAGGAAGTCGGGGTCGACGAAGGCACAATCCAGGAATGGATCCAGGCGAGGAGCGAGAGAGGCAAGGGTAAGGTAGGCGAGATCGGGGAGTTTGTGCCGCCGCCGCTAAATCAGCGCATGTCCCCTCGAGGGGTCTCGACGTGACCCTGGACGCAATTCAATGTTTATGTACCATATGTCGACTCCCGCTATCGCAGCAAGCCGTCGAGCATTTTCCGTGCAACGGTCAATGGCGTGGTGCAAGCTTGGTTGAGTTGGGACGAAACAAGGATCATATCGAGGCCAACACCCTGCGAGGTATTTCCATTCCTGGTTAGCCGGTCGATCCTGAGCTCCTCGCCTTTTCTGGGCTCGGTCCATTACACCCATCACAGTCCTCCACGGACATGGGAACCTCGTCCTCGCTGGTGCTGTATGGAACTCCACGGCCCCTCCTCCCGGGTGGTTCAGGATGGGTTACTGGCGTAGCTGTTCCATCTCATATTTGTGTTTTATTTGTGCTGAGTGCACGCGCAGCGTTGGCAACCTAAGAAAGGGATCCATACAAAGGTGCATTCTGAGGACGTCCAACACATACTTTGGAACCTCACGTCTCGCCGCGCACCGGGACTCCCGAACCCTCCCGGACCGAGCCGCCACACGAAGTAGGTAGACGGCACCTTGGGCATGCTGGTTTACGATGGGCTTTGACCCAAGGACACGCCACGAGATGCCTGACCAGCAGAGCGCGTCCGAGATTCTAGACTATGTGAGACGAAAGTTCTCCGTTGACACAGCATGCAGAAAGGGACGGGCAACTGTGAGTTGGGGTTGCACCAGATTTATCTCGCTGCGGGGCACATTGTGTCGTCCCTTCTCACAGCATGCACGGACTCGGGGTCACAATGTGGAGCGGCAGGCTAAATAACAGGCCAAAGACGGGGAATGGGTTGTTTTCACCGGTATCATCAAGCGTGGTGGCACAACTTGCATTGAGGAGAGCAGTTCGCGCCATGAAGTTGACGACCTCGTGTTGCACCCTGCATGCTGCCTTTTCGGGCTGGTTTCGCAGATAAGCACCGAAACCCCTGCCAGCCAGAAATTGCACTCGGATCGGACACTGTTGCCAAGCCCTGGAAGGCTCGTCGAGCCTCTCCTGCCTGCAGCAACGGTTTCATTCCCCTCTGAGACATGGCTTGCAAGGACAAGGAAGACACTGAACGGTCATCTCAACTCTTTCCGCTCTGCACAACCCGGCGCTTTGGGTCTACATCTTCCCAACCTCCAGAAGCAGGAAACTTCGAGACGCCTGGGAACCCTGGAAACTTCATCAGAACTGTGTACGGAAGTACAGTCAGCGAAACTGGAAAGAAACATCCGGCAGTGGAACCCGTGTCGGCCTGGCTGGGCCTTGCAGACGCGCCGCTCCACCGCGCCGTTAGCGCCTCGTTTTGGGTGTCCTCGGTGTTGTGGGGCTGTCCATTGTTCCAAGCGCGTTGAGCGGGGCCATTGCATCATCACCAACCATCAGGTGTTGCCCCGCAATGCCCCGCGTCGAAGACCATGCATCAATTTGGACATCCATTTCCAGATGGGAGAAGACCCTGAGACAACTTTTCGTTCAGTCAATTGGACCCTTCTCAAGACCCTGTATTTTATGCAGTAAGAATCCAGTGGCAAAGAGTTTCCCGAAACGATGGCTGCCCGAGCACTTACACGAGGATTCCACATGCTCAGAAAGAATTGCATATTCCACACTGAGCTTTTGATACCTGCCTACACAGTAATTAAGAGGGCAGTTACTGTGAACGGACATACCGATCACGGCTTTCTCGTACCATCCCGTCTTCCGGATTTTATTTTGGCCACCCACACGCCGTTTGAGGCCGTTGCGCCGTCCAAGGGATCATTCGATGAAGATCTGGGGAACAAAATCCAACCACATGCCGCCGTCGATCTGCTCTCCTGACCGGCCTAGTCCCCACACGTCGTCTGTCCTGACGCAACAACATGAGCATTCCACCCCTCACGAGTATCGTCTTGTGCCTAAATTGCTACAATAATGACATCAGATAGTCGAATCGCCATGTCAGCCAGACCTGTCCAACACTTTTTTCCTGCCGAGGCATTCTCAGTGAGGGCGGCATGCCGGATATCGCAGAGCTCGCATGGCGGCTAGCCCAAAGTTCAAGATTGGCAGTTGGCGCCTGTCCTCCGTCTGAAAGAGATGAAGGTGTTGGATTTCGCAATGCAGCGGACAAGAGAAGAAGAAGAGAAACTCCCACGACTTGGAAAACATCGGGATGACACAGTCTCAACATCCTTCCCAGCGATTATGGAATGCACACTCAACAATGAACAGGCAATGGAAACACGGCAGCGGTCCAACGCAACTGGAATAGAGATCCTAACGAGCAACGTACAACTCAAGAGTGTATCATACAGCAACCAAAACCCCAACATGTCAACCATCCCCACAACAATCCTGTACACACCACAACGAGGGAGCCTCCCTTCACACCTCTACAAGTCCTTCTTGTACCCATGCTCCGGCTTATGCGTCGTCTCATAGTCCACATGGACATACGCCCTCTCGACATCCGGCAGCTGCTCGAGCTTGATCTGCAGCTCCTCGGCGATGTCGTGCGTCTCCATGAGCGTCGCCTCCGGGTCCATGACGACGTCGACCTCGGCGATGAGCCGCGGGCCCGAGTGGTACGCGCGCACCGTGTCGATCTGCTTGATGGCGGCCGAGTGGGTGACGCACACGTACGTGATGAGCTGCTGGATCTCGACGGGCGCGACGACGCCGACGAGCAGCATGAACTCGGTGAAGGCGGTGCGCAGCCACAGCGACGAGACGACGACGGACAAAAAGATGGCGCCCGCCGGGTCGAGCCACCAGACCAGCTTGGAGCCGCCGACCGAGGTGAGGATGCCGAAGCCGTTGACGAGCAGGTCGTTGCGGTGGTCCTGCCAGAGGATGCGCACCTGCGAGTACTTGTCCTTGATGGACCACGTGTACAGGAAGAGGGTGAGCTTGGTGCCGAAGGCGACGCAGACCGAGATGATGGACGGCAGGTGGAAGAGCTTGAGGTCGCCCTCGTGCTCGGCGAGCTCGCGGGCCGCGAAGGCAATGATGATGAGCGACACGGCCGTCATGAGGAAGCAGAAGACGATGTTGCCGACCGTCTCGAGGCGGGCCTTGCCCGAGGGGAAGCGCCTCGGGTCGACGTGGCTGACGGCGCGGTTGGTGAGGATCAGCGTGACGTTGGAGAGCGGGTCGAAGATGGCGTCGGCCATGGTGGTGAAGAGGGAGAGCGAGCCGGACGAGATGGCCGCGTAGAGCTGCAGGGCGGCCAGGATCACGTTGGCGACGAGCGAGCCCCACACGGCAATCTTGAACTTGAGGTGGTCCTCGCCCTGCTCCTGGCGCGCCTCAGCCCGGTGCTCGTCGACGCTCTTGAGCAGCCGCTCGATGGTCTCGTTTTGGGCCTGGTAGAAGCCCTCGAGGCGCCGCGCGGTCGTCGCTTTGCGCCCGAACGGCTTCATGTACCGCGCCAGCTTGCTGGTGGTCGACATGGCGGTCCGGTTTGCGGCGGTGGTAGGCTGTTGAGCAGCATCGCGTTTCCTGGACGTGTTTGCTTTGATCTCCGCTAGCTCCGAGGCCGTCTTGTATCGCTGCGAGAGGCCGTAAGGGTCATTTCCGGCGCCAACCAGCGGGAAGCGGCCGGCCCGCTGACTCTCGATTTCGACATCGTCTCCCGTGATTGTAGGATGCCGGGAGACTGCGGCGTCGTCGCCGCCATCTGTGGCCTCAACTGCAGTGCTTGCTCCCCCTCTCGACATTGAAGCGGCTGGGGAAGGAGATCGTGCCAGGCGGCTGGCCGAGTCTGACTGTGTCTTGAAAGGATGGGGATGCAGCGAGATGCTGTTCGAAAGATCCGGCGGGTCCATGACCAGGTTCGAGTTCGTCACAATGTCGTGAGTGTGCTGCAGAGCTGTCCTGTCCTTCGTAATTGAGTGCTGCTTTCACTGCACTGTGTCCCGCGAAGCCGGTGTGCGGAGAGGAGAGGATGCGAAGCTCTGATGGGACGAACGTGCCGTGGATGTCCAATGACAGATCCGACTGATTGATAAGATCTGACGGATCCTCCAAGAGATAAAAATGAAATCCCCGAACAGGCCGCAGCAGAGCACCCACCTTTTAAATCACCTTCCCTTGGCTACCGAAAGCGAAGAACTGAAGTTACTTTCCCCGTAGAGGCGCAGTGTGTATCGCGTCCCTCAGCACGAGTTTCCAGGAGTCCCCCCGCCTGTGCGCACTGTCACACGCAAAATGCAGGAGTCTTGATCCTCAAACAGCTGGGGAGCTCCCAGCGGCAGAGTGCGATGGCCATCCTGGGGCAGGGGTCACAGCAGCTGTGCTTTGTCCCATCCAACCAGGGATTGCAGTCTCTGCACGGGACCGGGGGTCGGCTCCGCATGTCGGTGCCGGATAATTGGCAGTGGATGGTTCGTTTCATTGAGATCGAGGATGCCATTTCGCAGCCTCAGTAGCTCTGTCATCGACCACAGGCATGCCTCAGCTGGGGATATTCATCTTTGTAGGGAGTCGATATCCTCGTGACTTTTCAGGTCTTTTTGAGATCGTGGGTGATGCCCGGAGATTGACCTGCGTCTCGGTCGATTGGCGGTTGACAGCGGCTTTAGTGATCGGCTTCAGGGGCTTCAGCGCTTGAATCCCTGTGAGCCTGCAACGTGGCAGTGCTGTGCCAATCGCTGGGCCATGGGGTGTGATCTGGGGCAGTGACGTTTCGACAAAGAGGCAAAACCCAGAAACCAAGAAAGAAGGGTCAAAGCAGATTCTCGAACGTCGATCCGGGATTCTTATATTCTCGGGAGCTTTTGCCTGCTGCAGCGGGTCGCAGCTGATTCTTCGGCGGCTTCCGGAATGCCTGGGCGCTCCAGCCGAGTCCGTCCCGAGATCTGCTTCCAAAGGCCCACTGCTTCACCCTTATCAAGACCAGTAAGGTATGGTGTGACCGTTTGACAGTTAATCTGTAGGTTCAAGCATTCCATGCAGCTGGGTCTTTGTAGAAGACGCTATGGGAACCCGGTATTGATATCGAGAAAAGAAGCAAGCAGAAATAACTAACTCATTACTCCCATCCCAAGACCAACCATGACACCGCGCCCTTTACAACTACAACTTCGACTCCGGCCTCTCCTCCGGCTTCGCCTGTGCCTTCTCCTCCTCGCACCGCTTCAGAATCCAATCCCCGACATCCTTGTAAAACTCCTCGCTGTCCGGCCCGTCCGCATGCAACTGGTGATACCACCCCTCATACGCCTTGAACTCCTTGTCCCCCACCGCCCCAGTGAACTCCTCAAAGTACTTCCTGCTCGCCTCGAACCACGTGGTCTTGTCCTCCGTCCCATGCCCCACCCACAAACTCCTCAGCGCGCCCCCCTCCAGCGGCCTGACCTCGCCCTTGGCCAGCGCCGCCGTCCGGTCCAGCAGCCCCGCCAGCCCCTCCAGCGTGCCCGTGTTGTGCATCAGCTCGTCCTCGAGGATGCTCTTGCGCACCTCCGGGTCGCGGCTCAGATGCTGCGGCTTGATCTCGTGCTTCAGCTGGTGGCGCGGAAGCAGCATGCCCGCCAGCCGGCCCGCAAACACCTTGAACGCGCTGGGCTGCTCCTCGGGCGAGAAGCTGATGAAGGGGCTCTCCAGCAGCCAGCCGCGGACTTGGCGCACCACGCTCTCCTGGTAGTCCGGGTGGCACGCCAGGGTGAGCACCTGCCCGCCGCCCATCGAGTGGCCCATGACGAACACGGGCGGGTCGGCAGCCGGGTCCGCGGGGAGGTGCGGGGTGATGAAGGCGGCCATGTCGGCGAGCACCTGGGTGGTCGGCCCCGTGTGGCCCCTGTCGCCGGGCTTGCGGACGGAGCGGCCCCAGCCGCGCTGGTCGAGGCCGTGCACCGCGATGCCGCGCGAGGCGAGCTGCGGGAAGAAGTTTGAGTACCGGCCGAGGTGGTCGCTGAAGCCGTGGATGAAGATGAGCTTGGCTTTGGGGGCACCGTCAGGCTACAAGGAGATGTCAGATGGATCGGCTCACACAAAATAGCCAACGTCAAGCGGGTGAAAGCGCAGAAACAGAGAGTAAGGCATGTAGAGCTGAGCGGTGACATGGAAGCAGACGATGACGACGTACCAGCCAGCACTTGGTGTAGAGGCTGTGGCCGTTGACCTCAAAGGTGCCTTCTTGTTCGGCAACCATCTTGACGATGTTTTTCAAACTGTTGGATGATTGAAGGACGAGGAACTGTAAGATGCTTGATGAAAGCCGAGCAATGTGACGTGAGCGTAGAGCCTCGGCAGCCAAAGAACACGGAGTGCTCGGGCTCAAGTTCTCAATACCAAAGAGCTCGGGTTGCACCAGGAATGAAAACCTCGGCTAGATACCGCCCGCAACTCTGAGAAAGACAATGCTATCAGGAAACAGGCAGACGCGTGACCAGAGTGGTGTGTGTGTCAAGAGGAAGGAAAGAGGCGCTCTCAGCCTTCGGAGGCCAGGTGGGGCCGGCGTGTCATTCCGAACCTCAAGTCGCTCACGTGCCAACAACAAGCACTCGATAAACAGCACATCTTATTGGAGATCCGGCCGAGCTCCCATGTCAATACAACACAATCAACATGGCCATGGATCCCAGGGGCGTCTTGACATATGATCTGATGTAGAGTTCAATCAATATTGCTGTCGAGGCACAATGCAATTGTGTACAGGCCAATGATGCCACCCAGCAACGAACGCAGTGAACCCCCCGTTTTCCAGACACATTCAACATCGAAAACATTATTCAACAAAGTCCCAACCCGCGTCAAACCCAGTCGCCACCAAGAGCAATGATAGCCGTTAGTCCTGTCATCCCAATCGTCCCATCATGACACCAAGAGTCAACAACATCCCGTTGCTGAAAGACGCCGTAACTCCATCCCTAGTAAGACATTCTTGAAGAAACTCCCAAAGCGTGATCCACACTGAGACACACAACAACTCAAATATCACCCAAGTCGTCCTGCAACTCTGTGCCAGCAAACAGGTCCTGGGTAGTGGCCGGGGTAAGGCTAAACTTCTCCCCCGGCAACTCCTCGTCAGGCGTCCTGATCCCGATCCCGCTATCGTCGTGTGTTGTCTGTTGCTGGCTGTTGGCTGGGGGGGCCGAGGGGAATGGCGCCCGATCTGGCTGTGGCTCCGGCATGCGTGACAGGCCGAAATCATCGCTGCCGCTGCTGTACCGAGACCCTTGATGGCTGAGTTCTCGGTTGGCCGACTGCCGCTTCGGAACCGCGAGGGGGTCCTGGCTGGACTTTTGCTGCATGAAGCCGCCTTGCTCCGCCATGAACTGGATCATCTCGTCGACCCAGCATTTTGTTACCCACCACGACCCGAAACTCTTTCCTTGCCCGATCGTGAGGTCCCTCATCAAGGCCGTGCTCAGCCTTTGGACACACCAGACAAGGTCCGTATCCGACGCATAGGGGAACCGGTTGGGGAGGGAGCGCAGCAAGAGCACCCAGTGATCCAGCACGTTGGAAGAGTCGGAATCATCGCCGCTCCCTTCCCGTGGCGGTCTGCCGTTACGCATCGCAATCTCACCCTGTACCGTCAAACACTCCATCTCCCACGGAACGTTGACGGGGTTGAGCAGATCCCGCATCTCGTTGAGCAGGAGGTTGACGACATCGTCCATGCCGCGGGACGGGATGCTCTCGGCAAGCTTCCGCACATTGATCATCGAAATCCATTCCATGTACATCAGGTCGCGGTTGGCGGGGTTCGACAACATGTTCGCAGCCGCGTGCGCAGTGAGGTTCACCCGCAGTGCCCTGTCGAGCAGCCCGGCAAAGATGGTAGCCGGCCCCTCCTTCGCCCTCACCACATGAAGAGGTTGCCCTTGAAATGACTCCCTGATATGGGGTACGAGCCGCTCCGAGATGTTGCGCAGCGTGTCAAGGACAGGTTTGGGCACAACCTGAAGAGTCAGGCCCGAAACAATGCGCATCATCCGCTGATACAGAATAAAGTCGCACTCTTCGATCCAGGGGGAAATAGCTGGGTTGGCGAATAATTTCTGTACTGGCATGGTGAGAGTGCCCTGGAATGATGTGAAGAGGTGGAAAAATGCCTTCTCCTTGCAATATCTGATGCACTCAACCAGAGACGTGCAATAGGAGCGATAGAGAGCCACCAGAGATTTCGCCGCGTCGGGGTCCGTGCCGTTGGGGAGATACGGTTCGATGCGAGGGAGATGGATCGGGTCGGACTGCTTAAAGTTCTCGCCTGTTTCCATCGAGAATCGGAGTTGCTGGGGTGTCTTGCCCTTCGTCGACTGCAACTGATCAAAGCTGGCCACTTGCGGTTGGTTGTAGAGACTGTGACGGAACTCATGCGCCCTCAAAACTTGCGGCCCGGGCTGATGTGAAATAGGAGGTGCAGAAAAGGGTGTTCTCTCAGATCGCATCGATATCGAGTTGTTGGGAAGAGCGCTGAAGCGTGTTAGCGTGCGCCAGGGTCAACAGACAAAGGGCACTTACTTGAACGTTTGCGACAAGGCTGGATTCTCCCCCAGAGGCACCGCAGATTGGCTGGGGCTATCCTGAAGGTCGGGCTGCTCCTCCTTCAACTGGAAGTTCACATAGTGATATTTGGACTCTCCTCGAACACCCAGACGCCGTGTTTTGAGGCCAGGAAACAGCACACGAACAAGCTTGCCAAAGCTCGCGGGGTTTAACACGGTAATCCTCTCGGTTGCGCATCGAGATGCGTAATTGGCATAGACACGCCCTCTGGGTACCGATCCTTTGCCGGTCGAGCAGACCAGGTTTATCCTACAGGCTGGTCAGAATCAGGGCACCACGACAGGGAGGCGCTTGCCGGCCTACCAGAGCATGGCAAAAACCTGGCGGGCCCGCTCAGAGTTTGGGCCACGGTCATTCCCGAGCAACTCGTGGGAAACTTCCTCGAGGGTACGGTGTTTGTTGCAATGAAAGAGCTGTCGCATCTCGATCTCGTTGTTGGCATTCGAACGCGCGCCAGATCTGGTCGGCGCCGGCATTCCGTTAAACGAGTCCCCGTCGTCATTGACATCTCGATCCAGCATCTGGCTGTCGTCCGCAAAGCTCGTGTTCCCGGCGAACGAGTCGGCCGACAGAGACTGCCGGCTCATGCTGTGGCTGTGGTGGTGGAAGGAGACATTTTGTATGGGCGCGTTGATAGGGGGCTCCGTGCCAAAGTCGCGGCCCGCCTGCAGTTGGGACGCCAACAGCAGGTCCTCGGGCGTCATCTGGGCTGGCCCGCCGGGGAGCTCTCGCGGATGGCCGGTGTTGTTGGGCAACCATTGCGAAGAATACACGTCTGCAGACTCGGCAAAGCTGTGCTCCACGTTGGCCTGTGTTGTGGCACTGTGAATCGAGGCGGTCGAGCCGCGCGATCGAGGCCGCTTCCTGGGCTTGATGAGGGCTAATGCATCTACAAAACAATGAGCATGCGAAAGACTCGACGCACGGCAGACCATCTGAGCAGGTTTTGGTCTATGGGAGAAGGGGGTCTGTGATGGTGGGGATGCAGCCTCGCTCCTTACCGTGGGTCGAGTCCATTGCCACTCCTGGAATGGGACAAACAACTGCTGCCTCCAACAAAAACAGAGATGACGAAGGGCGCTTGCGACAATGCAAAGGCTGCCTGCAGGGCAAGGCAAAAGATGGAAGAAATTCACTAATCAATAGGTATACGGCAACGCCAGAGATGCCGAGTGGTGCACGAGCAAGCGCGTCGAGGAGCGAGGTTGCTGCGCTGGCTGGCCGCGGGGACGTGGTCAATTCCGCATTTCCTTTGGAGGAGGAGGGAGGGAAGAAATCAACAAACATGGGAGGCGGTACCGGGGCAATGCGCTCCCCGCACGTACCAGGCGGCCCCACCTCGCATCGGGGTCTCGACTCGATTGGCTCGCTTGCTTCGATTCTGCAAGAGAGAGTTCGGTCATAATTAAAGCTTCATTGTTCAAGACAAAAACAACACGGTTTGCCTTATGCGCTCGAGGGTGTGCTGGTAAAGACCCGGTTGGGTCCATGTTTTGGCATGTCATCTCGTCGGGCGTACTTCTGGCAAGCAGACGGCCGGTAGCAAGGAGTTCAAGGGCGGCATCCGGCCTCCCGTATGCAGGCGCTCAAAGTAGGGACTTGACCATGCAAGGCATGCTTTTCGGCAGGGCCACGAATGTCAACAATCCACCGAAACGCAGATACGTTGCTCAAGACACGTGCTGTAACCCGCCGAGTTGCTGCCAAAGTCTCTTCATCTGTAGTAAATGTCAGGTTCTTCGCTCTCTCTTCCCAGGCGTGACTGTTGCTTTGCTGTCTCATACAACTCTGCCTTTGACAGAGTCATCACTTGCAGGCTGTTGCAAGTTGATGGCCACAGCGAAATGCAGCCCCCGCGGGGGGACTGGCGATAACACGAGAGAAAAAAGTGCCACGGGGGAGGACAATGCTGCCGTCTCCAATCTCCTCCATAACTGGAAGACAAAAAGGCGAGGATGACGGCAGATCTCGCAAAAGTAGAAGCTGATCCGATCCAGGCTCGAACTGGAGACCTTCAGTGTGTTAGACTGACGTGATAACCAACTACACCATCGGACCTTTGCTTGGCGATGTTGCTCAGAGCTCGGCTCCTGCTTCTTGAGGACCCACCGGATCGCAAGCCTGGGCACGTGATTTTCCACACCCCTTTCTGTGTGCGTCATGCGCCAAAATCAGGAGCTGCTGGGGCTGGAGCTTGTGACTGGGGTTTCTTGCACACGTAGCAGTCGTCATTGCTTCACACCTTCCCCTGCATCCACTTCCCCTGCCGCCCACACCGAGCTCTCCGTTATCTTATTTCCAACCCAATTCTCGCAGACAAGATCCCCTGAGTTCCCCGTACAACTACTTTGCGCCTCCATATCATACTGTAAGCTGTCCAAAACTGATTCCTGTTTCTTTATCATCCTGCCTTGCGTCTCTGCGAGCTCAAGGAGCCCAGCGACGTCCCCGCCGAACTGCCGAGAGCTAGCATCGAGCCCACACAACCACATCTCCCGGTGTTTCGAGAGACTGCTTCTGACAGCCTCGTCTTCTAGATCCGCTCTTAGCTTCTACTCCGGCTCCTCATCGCAGCAATGTCTTCCCCTCAGGATCGCGTGCAGCACTACGTCTCGCAGCTCGACAAAGAGGTGCGTCGAAACCGCCCGCCGGATCCGACTCCTCCCCACACAGATCCGGGCTTTATCTAACGGAAAGGTGTTACAGCTCTCCAAGTACCCCGCTCTCAATAACCTTGAGAGGCAGACGTCAATTCCCAAGGCTTATGCCGTGCTCGGCCTCGGCGCCCTCTACTTCTTCCTGATCGTCTTCAACCTCGGCGGCCAGCTCTTGACCAACATCGCTGGTTTCGTTATCCCCGGATACTATTCGCTCGGTGCGCTGTTTACCTCGAACAAGGCAGATGACACCCAGTGGCTGACCGTGAGTGGCTGTGATAACTCTTTATCACCGATGCGACATGTGCTAACAGCTCAAAGTACTGGGTTGTGTTTGCGTTCTTCACGTAAGACCCATTTGCGACTCTGTGCCAATACCACAAAAACTAACTTGCGTGACAGTGTCCTGGAGAGCCTTGTCAGCGTCGTCTACTGGTTCCCCTTCTACTACACTTTCAAGTTTGTCTTCCTGCTGTGGCTGTCGCTGCCCGTCTTCAAGTAAGTTGCTCGCTGCGATGCCCATGTCCTCTCCAGGCACTGACGGCGGTTTAGGGGCGCCGAGATTATCTTCCAGTCGTTCCTGGCCCCCACCCTCGGCCGCTACTTCCATAACTCTGGCTCCACTGCCAGCGGTCTCCGCGCGAAGGCCGACTCTCTCCACACTGAGTAGATGACCCCCGGTCATCCGGTCCGGTTCCTGGGCCTCCGGTGAAACAACAAAGTGCGTGGCTTTGGGCGAGGCCTGGTCAGGACGGTGGAGAGTAGTGGATTGCACACGGAATGTTGGTTTCCATCCGGACGTTGGACATGAAATAACGACCTTGGCCACGCAAACCAACGACAGCAGCGAAGACCAGTCGGACAACCCGGCAGGTGTGGAGGGTTCTTTCCTTACTCAGGCAATGGAGGATGTATACTGGCGTGGATTTCCTTCGGATGTCTCGGACAAGTGGATTTCCTTGGAGTACGTAGAAAGGTGGTTTTGTATGTGACGACTGGATGTGTATTGCACCATGCTCCAATCGGAAGCATGTGCAAGTTCGTTCTTCTCAATGCAGTGCTTTCCTTCTATTCCTTTTCTCACCACTCACGTGCTGTGACCAAGATGAGTGCCAACAGACTCCAGGCTGGTGGTGCAACTGTTGCATGTGCAAATAAGGCTTGGAAGAGTTCATCGACCAGATTTCAGTTGGTCCTGGTCGGACCGCTTGCCCCCAAGTCTTGGCAGACGGCAACGGCGACCGGGGACCCCACTGCAAGGGGCTGAAGCCACTGGCGCGCCCCACCAACAATGCGTTAAGGTCTTCCAAGGTTGTACTGTACCCGTGCTCATGCGGAACGCGGCGGCGCTGCAGCAGCTCGCCCAGCAGTCCGCGCTTTATGCCACTGCACGAGAATTTCATGTGTCTCGACATAACGGGCAATAGCGTCGACATACGACAACCCGAAACAGGCCTGATATTTGCGCGAGCCCTCGCGTTCAGGAAGCAAGAGCGTGGAGTCGCAAAGATCATGGTGCCATAACCCGGCGGCCTCTCAGTGGTCAGTTACAGGGGGGTTAGCGGCTGAGTGATCGACAGGCACACGACGACAAGTACGAAGTCGACGAGGTGCCAGCAACTTGTTCTCAGGAGCATCGAAGTCTACGTCGAAAAAGCCCCGCGGGGCATACCGTCACGATGCATCTCAGTCCTCTGCAGTCACGCCTGGTGGCGTCTCTCGTCGCTTCGTGTCTGCTGCTTCTCCTCTACCTCGTCTTGTTCCCGCCAAACTTCGCCCTCGCTGCCGAGTTCAAGTCAGCATTGCCCGTCGTCTTCGATGATCTCGACTTCCCGACAGAAGAGGCGGCGCGCAGCCTGCTCGATCCGACATATGAACCCGAGTTCACGCCCTTTGACAGGAGCATTATGGGGCGGGCGCCGGCGGGGGTCACCTCATTGACCAACAATGAGGCCATGCCCATGAACGTGGACGAGGGAACGACACAACGTTTTGTGTTTGTATTACCTGCGGTATCGGGGCGGGGAACAGAAGGGGTTGGGTTGGAGTTGAGGAGCGAGCATGATGTGGAACTGGAGAGAGATGCTGGCGCGGGCGCTGGCGTTGGCCCTGCAGAATACCAAGAGGAGGAGAAGAACCTCGCGAGGCGGCAATCCTCGCGGACAGTCTACATATCGTCGAATACTTGTCAGCAGCCACAGCCGGTCGACCCGTCGAAAACGACAATGGACCCTCCCCAGCTCACTCTTTTCGTCTCGACGTCGGCCGAAAACCAGGCTCCTGGCCCTCTCGCAGATCCCAAGTCACAGGCCATGGTGGTCTTCAATGAGGGTGCCGCAGTGTATAATCTCACCACGGATAGGGAAGTGTACATTGGCGTCCACGCGCCCAATGTATCCGAGGTTTTTTCGGGAACGTACAACTTCAGAGTTGCCGCCTCGATAGACAGCTATTATTACACCTACAACGAGCAAGACGAAGCCGACCTGATTTGGGTTGACAGCGACTCACAAGGCGCCCTCTTGATCACGCACGACTTGACCGACAGCGCAAATCCAGTCGTGGACCAGCAGATAATGAGCACGCCACCATATGTGTTGTTTGCGCACAACAAGAAGGATCCCGCCATCAACGGGCTCAAGTATTCGTACTGTGGGCTGCAAAACTACGCTCAGATTGCGGCCATCAAGAACGGGCGGCAAACGAGCATGGTCAGGACGGGTACGACGACAAGGGGCATAGGAAACCACCCGAAGCAGCAATTCTTTTTCAGCGGACTCAACTCGAGCGCAGAGTATATCGGCATCTTGGCAAGCGAAGGCAACGTCCTGGGCAAGAGACAGCTTTCTGGCGTACGAGGGACCACAGTATTCAAGGCGACCAATTTTACCACGAAGTCCGGTAAGGCATCATTCCCCATTCTCACGTCCCGAGCAGCAGCAGCATGTACTCACACGTCCGACCAGACCACGGCAACTGCGCCCTGATCGTCGACCTCGCCTTCTGCGACCAGATCGCCTACTCGGTCCCGAGCAACCCCAACTTCGGCAACTCGACGCAACTCGCCCAGTTCTACGACGACTACGCCGCCTCGGTCTACGCCAACTTCAACAAGTCGCTCGCCCAGATCGCGTGCGAGGCGCCCTCGAGCCAGCGCTACTCGCTCGCGCGCACCTGCGACGACTGCGCCGCCGCCTACAAGGACTGGCTCTGCTCCGTCACCATCCCGCGCTGCGAGGACTTCTCCAACACGGCGTCCTACCTCCAGCCCCGCGCCGTCAGCCAGCCGTTCCCCGACGGCTCCGTGCTCGACGCGGAGGCGCTCGCGAGCGCCGGCGTGCGCAACACCACGGCCTTCAACTCGAGCCGGAACCCGCTGATCGACGAGGTCATCCGGCCCGGGCCGTACAAGGAGCTGTTGCCATGCGATGACTTGTGTTATAAGCTGGTGCAGAGCTGCCCCGCGGCGATGGGGTTTGGGTGTCCGCTGCCTAGGTGGACCGGGTTTGACGGGAACTATGCGAAGCATGAGCCGACCGCCGGGTTGACGTGTAATTTCCCGGGGTCGGCGCATGTCGTGTCCGGGGGTATGAGGGCGATGGTGAGTTGGGGGATGGTGGTTTGGGTGGTAGCAGTTGGGCTGTTGGTGGTTTAGGACGGGCGGATGGTGTTTAAGAGAAGGTTATGTCATGGTCATCAAGTCGGTGGTAAAGTACTTTTAGCTGGGTCTGGCGTTGCGGTTTTGTTTTGGGTTGGGTGGGTATTGCTGGATGCGGCTGCGATAGACCGAAACAAGGTGTTGGTGTCCGGGCCTTGGTGTATTATAAAACCCGCGGTCAGCGGACGGCAAGACATTAAATGGGTTAGAGTTCAAGGTCCTCCCTTTGTGGTGTGGTTCGGATCGGGGGCGTACCATCGTCTTTCCCAAGAGTGTATACTGTTTCAGTTGATTGGATGTGTGTATCATACAGATTTGCCGTCTCGTGTCGTCTCTTCCCTCATGTGAGATTGTCCAGATCTCGCCATTCATACATTTCCAACCGTATGAATCTCACACCTTCATACATCGCCTACCATTCCCTGTCCCCAACCAAGCTACTTCCACCGCCACCACGACCCTCCCTTCCCCTCCCCAGCCTTCTCTCCCTCCCTCCCACTCACATCCGCAC
>Ga0247823_10000462_pt1 | contig 34538 bp, 35 predicted proteins | sample 13C_PalmiticAcid_2_FD_192426 | JGI IMG/M metagenome (GOLD analysis project Ga0247823, IMG submission 192426) | Soil microbial communities from agricultural site in Penn Yan, New York, United States - 13C_PalmiticAcid_Day30 | ecosystem: Environmental > Terrestrial > Soil > Agricultural land...
CGAGGAACGGTTATCAACTACCTTCGTTTGCTGCACCCTGGCCTTCGCTACCGGTTGGCAAGCCGTTTCGCGGCAGATGGCACTCACGTTGCCTGAAAAGGCCCCAGCAGCCGATGCTTGGGCTCAGCTCCACATGAACCCGAAAAATGAGGTCTGTCGAACCACCTAGAGGAAAGCGGGACGAAGAAAAAATGCCGAGAAACGTGTCGGACCGCCCTTCGAAATTCATCCCGAATGCTCGCCGAGAAACAAGGCTGTCGAGAAACGTAACCGACATCGCCGGGACCGCCTGTAGGGCACGCCAGCGAACAGCACACACATCGGCCCGAACAGCAGGTGTCCACACCGGTCACTGCTTTGCTCACAAAACGGGTGGTGCAGAATTCGATGGAAATCTCTGGGGTCCGAGATCAATGGAATTCAACAGTCCGGCGTTCATGATCACAAGAATCTGAAATAGGTGGGCGTGGCGGCGAGGGAGCTCGGAGGCTAGACCTCCGATATCGCCCAACAGCGGACCTTCGCAGCAACCTCTTTCTCGGCCGTTTCAACGTCCCCCATTGCACTGTTTCTCGATCTTTTGTATGATGGTCATCATGCGAAAGACACAGGCCAACATCCGCAGCACCGCCAAAGAGGCCTCGCACGAGCGCATCGTGCAGGCCGCAGCCCGTGCCATCCGGCGCAGCGGCTACGGCGGTACCGGGGTGGCAGACATCATGAGAGAGGCGGGTCTGACGCACGGCGCGTTCTACGCCCACTTCGATTCCCGTGAAGCCATGCTGGCCGAGGCGGCGGACCGTGCGGGTGCCGAGTCCAATGCTTTCGCTGCCAGTGTCATCGCGGCGGTACCGCCTGAGCAGGCATTGCAGGCGCTGATGCAGACCTATCTGTCCAAAGAGCACATAGCGGGCATTGAGACGGGCTGCCCTGTGTCTGCCCTTGGTTCCGAAATGCCCCGCCAGTCGCCCGAAGTGCGCCGCGCCGCCACACGACGCATCAAGGAGATGATCGATCTGGTGGCCCGTCAGTCGCCGGAGTGGGGACAACCCGGCGCCCATGAACGCGCGCTGGTGACGGTGGCCACCATGGTGGGCACGCTGATGCTAGCCCGCGCCGTCGATGACCCCGCGTTGTCGGACGCGCTGTGCGGCGCCGCATTGAAGCGCCTGGCTCCCTCCGGGGCGTGACCCACGGCCTTTTTTTTGGCCAAAAATATGATGACCGTCATGCCAAATTTCATCTCAACCGGATCCAATGGATTCTTCCCCTGCAATGTTCGCCAAAAGGAAAAGCCATGAAAGCCTTTGTCGTGGATCGCTATGGGAAGAACGAAAAACTGCGGGCCGCCGAGGTGCCGGCACCGGAGCTGCATGAAGACGAGGTCTTGATCCAGGTGCACGCGACCGCAGTGAATCTGCTGGATTCCAAACTTCGAAACGGCGAGTTCAAGCTCATCCTGCCGTACCGCACACCCTTTGTACTGGGTCACGATGTGGCCGGCGTGGTGGTCCGCGTCGGACCGCGGGTGCGCGAGTTCAAGGTGGGCGACGAGGTCTACGCCAGGCCCGACGACTTCCGCATCGGCACCTTCGCCGAACTGGTGGCCGTCAAGAAAGATTCAGTGGCGATCAAGCCCCGGAACATCAGCATGGAGGAGGCTGCGTCCATCCCCCTGGTGGGCCTGACGGCCTGGCAGGCGTTGGTGGAAAAAGCCCGGCTCAAGAAGGGGCAGAAGGTCTTCATCCAGGCGGGCTCAGGGGGTGTGGGCACATTCGCCATCCAGTTGGCCAAGCACCTGGGTGCGACGGTGGCCACCACCACCAGCGCTGGCAACGCCGCCCTGGTCAAGAGCCTGGGCGCCGATGTGATCGTCGACTACAAGAAGGATGCCTTTGAAGAAGAGCTGAGCGGCTACGACGTGGTGCTCAACAGCCAAGACGGCAAGACCCTGAAGAAGTCCCTGGGTGTGCTCAAGCCCGGTGGCGACCTCATCTCCATCTCGGGGCCGCCTGATCCGCAGTTTGCCGAAGACATCAAGGCGCCCTGGGTGGTGAAGCAGGTCATGCGCGCTGTCAGTTTCGGCGCCCGCAGGCAAGCCCGGCACCTCCGTGTCGGCTATTCATTCCTGTTCATGAAGTCCAGCGGAAGCCAGTTGCAGAAGATCACGCAGTTGATCGAGTCGGGAGCCATCCGCCCGGTGATCGACAAGGTCTTCCCGTTTGAATCCACCAACGAGGCCATGGCCTACGTCGAAAGCGGCCGAGCCAAAGGCAAGGTGGTCATCAAGGTTCGCTGAACCGTTCCACGGCATCGATTTCGCACGCCCTCAAATATGACGATCGTCATGCGAATCTCGTATCCCAACTTTTTAAGGAGCCTCCCATGAACATTGAAAACGCTGTCGTCCTGATCACGGGCGCCAACCGCGGCATTGGCCTGGCCTTTGCGCGCGAACTGCTTGCACGGGGTGCCCGCAAGGTCTACGCCGCCGCGCGCGATCCCGCCACCGTGACCTTGCCCGGCGTCCATGCCTTGCAGCTCGACGTCACCCAGCCCGAGCAGGTCGCCGCCGCAGCAACGAGGGCCGCCGACGTGACCCTGGTGGTCAACAACGCGGGCATTGCCCAGCCCGGAGGTTTCCTGGGTGCCGACAGCGACGCGGTAGCGCGCCGCATCTTCGAGACCAACTTCTTTGGCGTGCTGAGCGTGAGCAAGGCCTTTGCGCCCGTGCTCAAGGCCAATGGCGGCGGCGCACTGCTCAACGTGTTGTCGGTGGCGTCGTGGGTCAATGGAGGCGAGCTGGCCGCCTATTCGGCGAGCAAGTCGGCCGCGTGGTCGTTGACCAACGCCTTGCGCCATGAACTGGCCGCGCAGAAGACCCAGGTGCTGGGTCTGCACATGGCCTATGTGGATACCGATCTCACGCGAGGTTTCGAGGTCCCCAAGAGCAGCGCCGAAGAGATCGTGCAGCGGGCGCTCGACGGGCTGGAAGCGGGCGCCGACGAGGTGCTGGCCGACGCGCTCACCCAGCAGGTCCGGCAGGGCCTGGCAGCACCGCGCCCGGTCTACCTGCCCCAGGGCCAATGAGCCCAGCCCCTCCGACTCAACTTTCACCCACAGAAAGACCGCCATGCTCTTCACGCCCCTCTCTGCGCCTTCCCTGCAACTCCGCAACCGCATCGTCATGGCGCCAATGACGCGCAGCCGGGCCGTGGAGGCCAACACGCCCAATGCCCTGATGGCCGAGTACTACGGCCAACGGGCCACAGCCGGGTTGATCGTTACCGAAGGCACCTCACCGTCGCCCAACGGCCTGGGCTACGCCCGCATTCCCGGCCTGTTCACCGAAGCGCACGTGCAGGGGTGGAAGCTGGTGACGGACGCCGTGCACGCCAAAGGCGGCAAGATCTTTGTCCAGCTGATGCACACCGGGCGCGTGGGCCATGTGGCCAATCTGCCGGCCGGGGCCGAAGTGCTCGCGCCCGCCGCCGAGGTCTGCCCCGGCGAGATGCACACCGACACCCAGGGCATGCAGCCGCACAGCGCGCCACGCGCGATGAGCGAAGAGGACATCGCCCACGCCGTGGCGGAGTACGCCAGGTCGGCCCAGCTGGCCATCGACGCGGGGTTTGACGGTGTCGAGCTGCACGCCGCGAACGGCTACCTGATCGAGCAGTTTCTGAACGCCAATGTGAACCACCGCGCCGATGGGTACGGGGGCAGCATCGAAGGTCGCAACCGCTTCGCGCTGGAGGTGGTCCGCGCCACGGTCGCTGCCATCGGCGCAGACCGGGTGGGTATCCGATTGTCGCCCTACGGCGTGGTCAACGGCATGGGGGCCTACCCCGATGTCGAGGCGCAATACCTGGCACTCACCGAAGCACTGGCGCAACTGGGCATTCTGTATGTGCACCTGCTGGACCACTCGGCTCTGGGCGCGCCGCCCGTGCCCGCCGAATTCAAGTTCCGCCTTCGCGTGGCGTTCGATGGCGTGTTCATCCTGGCCGGGGGCTTCGATCGGACCGGTGCTGAGAGTGCACTCCATGCGGGTCACGCGAACCTCATCGCCTTTGCCCGCCCCTTCATCGCCAACCCCGATCTGGTCGAGCGCATGCACGCCAAGGCGGCGTTGAACCCCGTGGACATGGCGACCTTCTACACGCCTGGCCCCAAGGGCTACACCGACTATCCGGCACTCGGCGCCTGAGGGGAAGCCCAAGATGAAACACCTTCTCAAGACGGCCATGCTGGGACTCGCCCTGTCCACCACTCTCCATGCGCCCACGCTGCTGGCGGCAGAGCCTGTCGCCAGCGCGGCGAACCACGGCCAGCTGGCGGCTGGACCAAAGGCCGAGCTCACCTGGAAGAATGTGCCCACCCAGACCATTGAGGCCGGCGGCGTGAACTTCGCGTACCGCGAGCTGGGCCAGCACCACGGCGGGACCCCCGTGGTGTTGCTCACCCATCTGGCCGCGGTGCTGGACAACTGGGACACGCCCTTTATTGGCCTGCAGCACTGACTCGATGGCTTGCTCGCGCGGTCCTCGCGGTGCACTTCCTACAAAGAGTTCACCTACTCACGCCGCATCGTGGGCTGGTCAATGAGCGACACCATGCAGGCCAAGATGGTGAGCGACGCCTTGTTGATGGCTCTTTGGCGGCGCGGCAAACCCAGCTCGCTGATGCATCACTCGGACCAAGGCAGTCAGTACACCAGCGACGACTTCCAGCAGTTACTCAAGGCCCAGGGCATTCACGCGGCATCCAGAGGCGGCACTTGACGGGCGGCACCGACTAAAGTCGAAAACACTTGGCGCACAGCGCTCAAGCCAACAGTGCAACCCGGAAAATTCTGTCGAAAACTTCACAGAAGGACGGCAGCACTAGTGGCTTTCTATGCCACGGCCTTCAAGGAGCTGAGCCTAGTTTGGCGGCGTCCCTTGCTTATCGGCGGAGCGCCAGGTGATCGAGACTGCATCACCAGCCACAGTCTCAATCACCTCGACGAAGGCCGCTTCGCTCCGGGAGCCGGACTGCGCGCATGCGCTCTTCGTACGATTAAATTAGCTGCCTCCCAGTAGCCCAAGTTTTCGTCCGCCCCCCCTCGGGTCAGAGATCAGTGGAACTCAACAGCCAGCGCAACGTGGAGGTGATGTGGCTGCGTACTACCTGACTCGAAAATGAGCCTGACGGGTGGCAGGTGCAGCGCATCGGCTATCTGCCGCTGTACCCCGCCTCGCGCAACAATGCGTCGGAGAACGCCTCTGCAGCCGGCGTCAAAGGAAGGCCTTCGCGTCGAATCAGGCAGATGTCCGGCGCATCAATTTCCTCTCGCACAGGGATGCGCTCCAGAAGCTTGGAGGTCAGGGGGGACTTGACCCATTGCTCAGGCAGAAGTGCAAGAAGATCGCTCTCGGCAAGCAGGGAGACGAGAGCGATGAGAGATTCGCACAGCACATCCGCTCGGGGAATGGGAAGCCGGTGGCTGCGAAACAATGCTTCAAACTCGGTATCTCGAGCACCTGCCGCGCCAGTCAAGATCCAATGCGCATCGACCAGCTGCGCAAGTGATCGCGCGTGTCGAAGGGGATGCAGGCGGCGGCCCACGACAGCACGCTTGTTGGCGTAGATCGGGGTCACCAAATAGCCTTTTCCAAGCGACTGCGCCGGTTTTGGAGCCATCGCGAAATCAATCTGCCCGTCCCTCAACTCCGGCAACATCACTGGCAGAAGGCCATCAACAATACGAATCTGGGCATCCGGGAAGCGCCGGCGGAATTGCTTGAGCGCGCTCGGCAAGAACAGCATGGACGGCGTCCCCGATGTCGCCAAGCTTACTCGCCCACCACCTCTTCCGAGCAGTTGTCCGACTTCATCTCGAGCGCGTTCGAGTTCGTTGGCCACAAGTCGAACTCGGGCCAAAAATGTGTACCCCAAGGGATTCAAGACTGCACCTTTGGTACTGCGCTCAAACAGAGGGGCGCCCAAATCCTTTTCGAGTTGTCGAATGCTCTTCGTGAGCGCAGGTTGACTCACATTGAGCGTCCGTGCGGCTTGGTGAATGCTGCCAGACTCGGCGACCGCAAGAAAGTCTCGCAACTGGTTCAGCTTCATGGGCGATCAAAGTCAAGAAGTGGGGAGTGCGTCCGCATCGAAGGACTTGAGCCTTCGAGCTTGACAAGCGTGCACCGAACCTTCAGATAACGTTTTTGAATCGGTTGACAGCTTCTGAAAGCTATTTCGCATCTGAAGATTTTCCTACATTTGCGATTGGAATGGCATCGCTTCAAACCAAGGTGAGGTCGTCCCTGCCTCACCTGCGCCGGTCTTGTGCGTCCTGCGCAAAAAACCTCCCGGGCTCGCCGCGCGGGAGGTTGGCGCCGAAGCGGGAACCGCGATCAGAACAGATGGCGGATGCCGACTTGAACACCGCGCACGTCCTGCCCTGCCACTGGCAACCCCCTGCCGCCGAGGTCCTGGCGGCCCGGCCACAGACTGGCGGTGGTGCCGTCATTGCTGATCCGCGCGACAGTGGTGTAGACCGTGGTGCGCTTGGACAGCAGGTGGCTGTAGCCCAGCGCGATCTGCTTCGCTTCGCCTGTGGCAGTCATGCTGTTGGCGGAGTAACCGATGCGGATCTGGCCGCTGCCCAACGGCACGATGGCACCCAGCATCCAGCCATCGACGCGCGCAAGGCGGTCGCCGTTGTTGGTTTGGTAGTAGCCCATGACCCGAACCGACTTGAAGTCATACGAGGCACCCAGCGCCAGGGTTCGCGAACGCACACTGGCCTGTCCAGCCGGCAGGCCGACGGAAGCCGCCGTCACGTTCAGCGAGTCGAAAGCCAGGCCAAGTATCAACGGTCCGGAGCCGTACTCCAGACCTGCGCCATGCGCCGTGCCCAGGCCACCTTCCCGCGCACCCACCAAAAGCCGGCCGGTGACGCCACCCATCACTGGCGTGGTGTACTGAACAGCGTTGTTCATGAGGGGCTGGTAACCGCGTGGCGCACCCTGGAACAAGTTGGCGATATGGCCAAGGTAGCCACGCCCGAACGGATCCATCTTGCCGGAGAACGCGATGTGCGGTGTGAACTGCGAGCCCAGTGCAAGCGAACCGAGGCGGCTGTTGCGCAGGCCCACATAGCTTTCGCGGTTGAAAAAGGTGGTGGCACTGCCCTGCACACCTGTGTCGGCCTGGAACTGGCTTTCCAGCTTGAAGTACGCGCTGTTGCCACTGCCCAGATCCTCCACGCCGCGCAGGCCCCAGTACGAGGTGTCGCTGGACAGAGTGCGCACGCTGGCCGCCGCCGGCCCGCCGAAGCGCAGTGCATTGACGGACAGGTCGAGGCGGCCGTAGAGCGTGACGTTGGACTGGGCCTGCGCGCTAATGGCGGTGATCGCGGCCAGCGTCATCAGGGAACGTTGGAAGGTCTTCATATTGTCTCCTTGGATGTATGAGAGAAGCACCCGTGCGCTCGGCAAAAAGCCTTCGACGCCGGGCCGGCCGAGCGTAGAGACGGGCCTATATGCGCACAAGATGACAAATCTGCAGCAGCGATAACTGTTGTCTATCCCACAGTGAGGGATTCCACGCAAACAGGTGGGTCGCGCTATGGGATACCGCATAGGAATCTCTTCGACATTCCTGGCATCTATTCGACATCACACAACTTCCGTAAATTGGTGCCTTCTCGAGAACCGAGCCCTGCATTCACATATAGGAGACAAGATCATGAAAACTGCATCGATCGCGCTGTGTGCTCTGGCGCTGGCGTTGCCCATACACGCTGAACAGTGGCCGACGGCACCTGTACGGGTGGTCGTCAACGCGGCAGCAGGCGGTGTCGCGGACCGCGCCATGCGTGTGCTGGTGCCGCTGCTGAGCGAGAAGCTCGGCAAGCAATTCATCGTCGACAACAAAGCCGGCGGCGAAGGCTACATCGGCCAACAGGAGGTCGCCCGCGCCAAGCCGGACGGTCAGACTTTCCTGTTCTCCGCCGGGACCATGGTCGTTGTCACGCCTCAGCTCGTGCCACGCGCAGACTTTGATCCGCGCAAAGCGTTGACCCCGGTTGTTCCAACCGTAGGCATTCCAATGAACCTGCTGGTTCATCCTTCCTTGCAGGTGCAAAGCGCCGCCGAACTCATCAACTATGCAAAGGCAAACCCTGAGCGGCTGAACTTCGGTTCCGCCGGGTCGGGCACAGCGCTGCACATCGCGGCCGAGACCTTCAACCGTGCGACGGGAATCAAAATGAAGCACGTGCCATACAAGGGCGCTGGCGAAGCGTTGAAGGACTTCCTTGGCGGCCATATCGAAGTCCTGTTCGACCCGGGCCTCGCTGCCCAGAATGTGAAGGCTGGAAATGCGAAGTTGCTCGCCGTCGCAGGTTCTGCGCGCAATCCGCAGTTTCCCAACGTTCCCACGATGGACGAACTGGGGATCAAAGGGGTCGACGGTGGCCCGTACTTCGGCATCTACGCGCCCAAAGGCGTCAGCCCTGAAATCGTTCAGCGGATGAATGACGCCGTCACTTCCGCTCTCGCCACGCCCGAGGTCCGACAGCAGTTGTCAAACATGAACCTTGAGATTGCGCCCTCGATGGCGCCGGCGCAGTTCGGCTCCTACCTGCAGAAAGAGAGCGATCGGTATGCAAAGTTGCTGCCCGATCTGGGCATCAAGCCTCAATGAGTGCGAGTCGCGACAGCTTCGTTTTTGGTCATTCACGCGAGAACAGGTATGAGTTCCCCATTGATTGAAGGATTGCGCAACGTTGCGTTGAACGTGCCCGACCTGGCGCAGGCGGAAACCTTCTACACGAATGCCTGGAATCTGCAGGTTTCCGAGCGCCAGGGCGGTGCTCTGTATCTGCGCGGTACAGGTCGGGATCCATACCTTCTGGTCCTGCACCAGGGCGAGGCCATTGCACAGCTGCGCAGTGTCACTTTGCGCGCACGAAGTGAAGCCGCCTTGGGCGTGATCGCCCAAAAGGCGGTCGCCGCAGGCGGGACCGTGATTGCTCCGCTCGGAGACTTGGATGAACCTGCGGGTGGAAGAGGCGTAACGCTGCGCGATCGCCAAGGCAGGTTGTTCCAGATCGTCCATGGCGACGCTGTCCGCGAGGACGCTGGCCAGCAAAAGGACAGGCCGGTTCGCCTGGCCCACGTGGTCCTGAACAGCTGTGCGCCCAACGACACCTGCGCGTTCCTCGAAGAGGCACTGGCGTTCACCCTGGCCGACCTGACGGTTCGCATTGCGTTCATGAACTGCAACACCGACCACCACACGGTGGGCGTCGCTATCGCGAACAACAACGCGCTCAACCACATCGCTTTCCTCATGCCGGATGGAGACTCCTTGATGCGGGGGGCTGGCCGGATGAGGGATGCGGGTTATCCCATCCAGTGGGGGCCGGGGCGTCACGGACCTGGCGACAACCTCTTCAACTACTTCATCGATCCGTTCGGCATCCCGATCGAGTACACGGCAGAAGTGCAGCAGATTGACGAGAGCTACAAGCCTCGCGGCCCGGAGGATTGGAAGTGGCCACCAGGTCGTATCGATCAATGGGGCATTTCAGCTCCTCCGACGACCGCACTGAAGGAAGCGCAAGAGCGCATCCACTTCATTTCATGAATCGCAAACCGAGAGGACCTGAGTGAAATTTACGACCTACCTCCGCCATGGAGCGCCCCGCCTCGCCGTCGTGGCCGACGGCGACCTGATCGACGTGGCCGACGCGCGGCCAGACATCCCAAGCGACCTGCGAGCGGCCCTTTCGGCGGGCCTTGACCTGCTCGATGTGGGCGCTGTGGCGATAACCAGCCGGGCAGTGCGTCAGCCACTGGCCAGCGCGAAGCTCGCACCGCTGGTGCCTGAACCCGGCAAGATCGTTTGCTTGGGGCTGAACTACTTCGACCACGCGAAAGAAGGTGGGCGGGAGAAGCCCGACTATCCCTGGTTCTTCTTCCGTGGTGCCTCATCCTTGATCGCACATGGCGATTCGGGCAGGGTTCCCGTGGTGTCGAGCAAGTTCGACTACGAGGCCGAATTGGCGGTGGTGATCGGCCGCAAGGTCCCACGCCACACCCGCCAGGAGGACGCACTGCAGTACGTCTTCGGTTACAGCTGCTTCAACGACATGAGCGTGCGCGACTACCAAAAACGCACGCCGCAGTGGACCATAGGCAAGAACTTCGATGCAACCGGTGCTTTCGGCCCCGTGCTGGTCACGGCAGACGAACTCCCGCCAGGCGCCGCGGGGCTGCGCATCCAGGGTCGGCTGAACGGCCAAGTGATGCAGGACGCCAACACCAGCGACATGATCTTCAATGTGGCCGAAACGATTGCTTTGCTAGCCGAGGTACTCACCCTGGATGCTGGTGATGTGGTGGTCATGGGCACCCCCGCCGGCGTTGGCCAGGCCCGAACCCCACCGGTCTGGATGAAAGCCGGGGACACCTTCGAGGTCGACATCGAGCAAATCGGTGTGCTGACCCACTTGATCGAGGACGAGCAGCGATGATCGACGACCACGTGTACGACGTTGCGATCGTCGGCTTTGGTCCGTCGGGCGTTGTTGCAGCTGCGCTGCTCGGGCAGGCTGGCCTGAACGTGTACGTCTGCGACCGTCTGACGGGTGTTTACGAAATTCCCCGCGCGATGGCGATCGACCACGAGATCATGCGTGTCTTCCAGCAGATTGGAGTGGCCGAGGCGGTGACACCATTTACCGAACCTTTCACCAACTCCGAATACTACGGGGTGGATGGTCAAGTGATCCGTCGCATGACGATGATGGCCCCCCCCTATCCACAAGGGTACACGCCGTCCATTGTCTTTACCCAGCCAGAGGTCGAGCGAGTTCTGCGTCGCCGGGTTGAACAACTATCGACCGTCAAGGTCGACCTTGGGGTCGAGTTGCGAAGCATCGAGCAAGATTCGCAAGAAGTGTCCTTCGTGGTCGAAACTGGGGACGGCGTCAAAAAACGGGTGCGTTCCAGGTACGCGATCGCGTGTGATGGTGGGGCAAGTACGGTGCGCACGCAGCTAGGCATGCCACTGGAGGACCTCAACTTCGACGAGCCATGGTTGGTGGTGGACGTGCTGGCCAACGAGAGGGGGATGGCAAAGCTGCCCGCGGTCAGCGTTCAGTACTGCGAGCCGGAGCGGCCCTGTACCCTGGTCATCGGTCCGAAGAATCACCGCAGGTTCGAGATTTCACTCAAGCCGGGAGAGGATCCGCAGCAGGTCGCGCAACACACGGAAACCTGGAAGCTGCTCTCGCGTTGGCTTGCCCCAGAAGATGGTCAGTTGTGGCGCCAGGCGAGCTATCGCTTCCATGCCTTGGTCGCCGCCGAGTGGCGCAAGGGACGTGTTTTCCTTGCCGGCGATGCGGCCCACATGCAGCCACCTTTCCTGGGTCAGGGCATGTGCCAGGGCGTGCGAGACGTCACGAACGTCGCATGGAAGCTCACTTCGGTACTGCAGGGTCGGGTCACGGGTGGGGCCGCTGAAACGCTGCTGGACAGCTACGGGGTCGAGCGCAAAGCGCATGTGCGTGAACTCACGAGCCGAATCAAGAGCATTGGGGCCTTGATCTGCGAGCGTGATATGGAGAAAGCGCGCGAGCGTGACGCGGCGCTGCTCGCGCAGCATGACGGGGATGTCAAAGACACACCTCGCCAAGATGTCCTTCCGCGTCTGGAGACCGGACTGCTTTCGTCGCGCGACGAGCGCGGGCGGGGCGAGTTGTTCCCGCAGCCCGCGCTCCAAATCGGCGTCGAGCGCAAGCTCATGGATCAGGTTGTGGGCAATGGGTGGCGGTTGGTCGTCCCCACCCGGGACATCGTTTCGATCGAAGCTGAGTCCGTCCTAGACGAAGTCCGAATCGTCTCATTGGACGAGATGAGAGAAGTGAATGGCGTGGCGACCGGCTGGCTCGCGAGGCATGACTGCGTAGCAGCGCTCGTGCGTCCTGACAACTACGTTTACGGCGTGGCTCACTCCCAGGCCGATGTCGACCCGTTGCTGGAGGAAGCCGCAGCAGCCTTGGGGTATGGCGAGGTGCAGGTTTGAACCGGGCCATCGCCAATGTTGAAGTCAATTAGAGCAATGAAGGAGTATGAAAATGAGTGATGAACGAACCTACCGCAGCATCTGGTCGCACCTGGCGACGGTACCGCACCGGCAAGACTGGGTGCAAACCGGAGACTTCAAGACCCGATATGTCGAAGCCGGTAAGCGCGGCAACCCGCCGCTAATCATGATCCATGGTACCGGCGGTTCGTGGGAGGCCTTCTGTGCCAACCTCGGCCCCCTCTCGGCGCACTTTCACTGTTTCGCGATCGACATGATCGGGTGTGGCTACACGGAAAAACCGGATCGGCCGTACGTAATCGCCGAGCATGTGGCGCAGATCAAGAACTTCATGGCGGCCCTAGATCTGAAGACCGCATCTTTGATCGGCATCTCAATGGGAAGCTGGACAGCCAGTCGCTTCGCCATGGCTCATCCGGACAAGACCAATAAGTTGGTCATCCTGTCTGCATTCGGCCTGTCGGACGATCAGGAAGAGATCGGAGCCATCCTCACGCGGCGAGGCAAAGCCTTCGACACACCGACCTGGGCGAGCGTTAAGGATGTGTTCGATAAGTTGATCCTTGAGGATCACAACCGCGCCGACGATTTGATCGGACTGCGGCTGCAGACTTATCAGCAGCCTTCGATGAGAGCGGCAGGCGAGAACATTTTGGCTGTCTTCAAACCCGAGTTCCTAACCGAAAACCTCATCACGCCAGCGCAATGGCGGGAGATTCCTGTACCCACGTTGGTCGTCGCCGCGATCGACGATAGGCCACTGTATGTGAAGACGGCGCGGACGATCGCAGGACTTATCCCACAAGCATCCTTGGTGGAAGTGGACAAGGTCGGGCATTGGCCGCAGTTCGAGAATCCGGCCAGGTTGAACCGCTTGATAGCGGACTTCCTTCTCACCGGCAAAGCCGCGTAGTCCAACTTGAATCGCCTCGAAGTGGGCGACTGCTCGGCGAACATCAGGAATTCTCAACGCATGGCCTAATAGAAGAACTCCCTCTGTTGTCTTCCACTGAAAACTGACCCAGTGGGGGGTGCGGATGAAATCTTGGACTACCAGGAGGTAGTTCATGTATTCCTACGAAGACAGGATTCGAGCGGTCCAGCTCTACATCAAGCTGGACAAGCGCATCAAGGCAACCATCCGTCAACTCGGTTACCCAACCAAGAATGCCCTGAAGAGCTGGCACCGTGAGCACGAACGACGTTCGGCTCTGCCTGAGGGCTATGCGGGCCGGCCTCCCAAGTACTCGCAGGATCAGAAGCAGGCGGCTATTGCGCACTACCTTGCGCATGATCGCTGCATTGCTGCAACGATGAGGGCATTGGGATACCCAGGCCGGGGTACGTTGACCGCCTGGATTCGCGACGCACTTCCTGAGAGCTGGAGAGTCGCCGTTGGCACCGCCGGCCGGCGAAGATATTCCGGGACATTGAAACAGGCGGGCGTCATGGAGCTCTGCACGCGGCAGGAAGGTGCGCAAGCCGTGGCAGAAAAACTGGGCGTATGCAGGCCGACGCTGTACAACTGGAAGAACCAGCTACTCGGCCGCGAGGCGCCCGCATCCATGAAACGCCAGAACCACCCACCACCATCACCTGAGCGAGCGGAGCTGGAGCAACAGCTCGAATCCCTGCAACGCGACATCCGCCAACTGCAGCTCGAACGCGATCTCTTGAAGAAGGCCAATGAACTGCTAAAAAAAGGCCTGGGCGTCGATCTGCATCTCCTGACCAACCGGGAAAAGACATTGCTGGTTGACGCCCCCAAGGTGCTCTATGCCCTGCCAGAGCTCCTGGCTCAGTTGGATCTTGCGCGAAGCTCGTACTTCTACCACCGATCCCGTGCGCAGTTGGCAGACAAGTACCTTGACGCGCGTCGTGCCATCGCCGACATCTTCGAAACGAACCACTGCTGCTACGGCTACCGCAAGCTGCATGCGTCGCTAAACAGGCAGCACGTCACCATCTCGGAGAAGGTGGTGCAACGGCTGATGAAGCACGAAAGCCTCATCGTTCCAAAGCCCAGAAAGCGCAGGTACGCGTCGTACCTAGGCGAGATCAGTCCGGCGCCTGAGAACATCGTCAACCGAGACTTCCAGGCCGTGGCACCCAATGAGAAGTGGCTCACTGACATCACTGAGTTCCAGATCCCGGCTGGCAAGGTGCACTTGTCACCCATGATCGATTGCTTCGATGGGATGGTGGTGAGCTGGACCATTGGAACCAGCCCAGACGCCGAACTCGTCAACACGATGCTGGATGCCGCCATTGAGACGGTGGCGGAAACCACCGCCCGGCCTGTGGTTCACTCCGATCGTGGTGGCCACTATCGCTGGCCAGGTTGGCTGGCAAGAATGAGCGATGCGAACCTCACCCGCTCGATGTCTCGCAAAGCCTGTTCACCTGACAACGCGGCCTGCGAAGGGTTCTTCGGTCGACTTAAGACCGAACTGTTCTACCCTCGGGACTGGAGAGGCACCACCGTTGAGAAATTCATTGAAGTGATTGACTCCTACATCCGCTGGTACAACGAGAAGCGGATCAAGATATCTCTGGGCTCTCTCAGCCCCATCGAGTACCGAGAGAGTCTTGGACTTACGGCATAAACCAGTCCAAGTATTTGTCCGCCCCCCCCAGTGAGTACGGCTTTCGCTGGATTGGATGCACTTGCGCGCTAGGCACTATGCGATTGGCCCCTAGGCGTAACGCCGCCAACTTGGCGCACCATCTAAACGTGACGCAACCTGAAGCGTAACGATCTTGTTGCGTTTTGTTACCCTTGAGGCCTTGTTTTCCGACAGACCTATTCTTTTCCGACAGACCTCATTTATCGAGAACACAGGTGCCGCTGCGACAACCCCCTCACTCCACCGTCACGCTCTTCGCAAGGTTGCGCGGCTTGTCCACGTCCGTGCCCTTGGCCAGTGCGGTGTGGTACGCCAGCATTTGCAGCGGCACCACATGCAGCAAGGGGCTGAGCGCGCCGTAGTGCTCGGGCATGCGGATGACGTGGATGCCCTCGCTGCTAGCGATGCGGGTGTCGGCATCGGCCAGCACGTAGAGCACCCCGCCGCGCGCGCGCACTTCCTGCATGTTGCTCTTGAGCTTTTCCAGCAGCGCGTTGTTGGGCGCCACCGTCACCACGGGCATCGCCGCCGTCACCAGCGCCAGCGGGCCGTGCTTGAGCTCGCCGGCCGGGTAGGCCTCGGCGTGGATGTAGCTGATCTCCTTGAGCTTGAGCGCGCCTTCGAGCGCGATCGGGTAATGCAGGCCCCGGCCCAGGAACAGCGCGTTGTCCATGCGCGCGAAGTCTTCGGCCCAGCTGATCACCTGCGGCTCGAGCGCGAGCACGGCCTGCAGGGCCACCGGCAGGTGGCGCATGGCCTTGAGGTGCTCGGCTTCGGCTTCTTCGCTCAGGTGCCCACGCGATTGCGCCAGCGCCAGCGTGAGCAGGAACAGCCCGGCCAGCTGCGTGGTGAAGGCCTTGGTGGACGCGACACCGATCTCCACCCCCGCGCGGGTGATGTAGGCCAGCTCGCATTCGCGCACCATCGCCGAGGTGGCCACGTTGCACACCGTCAGCGTGTGCTTCATGCCCAGGCTTTGCGCGTGGCGCAGCGCGGCCAGCGTGTCCGCCGTCTCGCCGCTTTGCGTGATGGTCACCACCAGGGTGCGCGGGTTGGGCACGCTGGTGCGGTAGCGGTACTCGCTCGCCACTTCCACCTGCGTGGGAATCTTCGCAATCTCCTCCAGCCAGTACTTGGCGGTGCAGCCGCTGTAGTAGCTGGTGCCGCAGGCCAGGATGAGCACGTTGTCGATCTCTTTGAACACGCTGTACGCGCCGTCGCCGAACAGCTCGGGCGTGATGCCCTCCAGGCCTTCGAGCGTGTCGCCGATCGCGCGCGGCTGCTCGAAGATTTCCTTCTGCATGTAGTGGCGATACGGGCCGAGTTCGGCCGCGCCGCTGTGGGCCTGCACGGTCTTCACCGGGCGCTGCGCGGCGCTCAGGGCGCGGCCTGCGCTGTCGAGCACCCAGTAGCGGCCCAGCTGCAGGTCGACGAGGTCGCCTTCTTCGAGGTACACGATCTGGTCGGTCACGCCCGCCAGGGCCATGGCGTCGCTGGCGAGGAAGTGTTCCGCCCCGCCCTGCCCCACGCCGAGCACCAGGGGTGAGCCGGCGCGCGCGCCGACCACGCGGTGTGGCTCGTCCTTGTGGAACACGGCCAGCGCGTAGGCGCCGTGCAATTGCGCCACCGCGCCCTGCAGCGCGGCGAACACATCGCCTTCGTAAAGTGAGTCGATCAGGTGGGCGATGACTTCGGTGTCGGTCTGGCTCTCGAACACGTAGCCTTTGGCCTGCAGGGCCGCGCGCAGTTCGTCGTGGTTTTCGATGATGCCGTTGTGCACCAGGGCCACGCGGCCGGCCGCGCCCGCGACGGCGCCAGGACCGTGGCTGAAATGAGGATGGGCGTTGTGCACCGCCGGAGCGCCGTGGGTGGCCCAGCGGGTGTGGGCGATGCCGGTGCCGCTGCCGATGGACTCCTGCTGCACCTGCTGCGCGAGTTCGGCCACGCGCGACGTGCTGCGCGCGCGCTGCAGGCCGCCGCTGTGCACGGCCACACCGCAGGAGTCGTAACCGCGGTACTCAAGCCGCTGCAGGCCCTGAACCAGCACGGGCACGATGTCACGCCCGGAAACCCCTGCCACGATGCCGCACATACTCGCTCCTGAAAAATGGGATGCGTGATGCTAAACACGGCGCCAAGAAATTAATGATCAAACAATGCCAGTAAGTGGCTGATAATTTCTGAACACCATAAAAACCGTCAAATATTTCACCAAACTCGATTTTATGGAACCTATCGACATCGACGAAGCCGACCTGCGGCTGCTGGAGCTGCTGCAGGCGGATGCCTCGCGCAGCAACCAAGCACTGGCGGAGCTGGCCCACCTCTCGCCGCCCACCAGCCTGAGGCGCGTCAAGCGGCTGCGCCAGCTCGGGCTGATCGAGCGCGAGGTGGCCTTGCTCAGCGCCGACCGGCTCGCCCCGCTGCTGGGCCATGGCCTCACCGCGCTGGTGGAAATCACCCTGGAGCGCCAGGGCGCGGAGCACCTGGACGCCTTCGAGGCCCGCGTGCTGCCCACGCCCGAGGTGCAGCAGTGTTACCGCGTGAGCCCGGGGCCCGATTTCATGCTGGTGGTGCACTGTGTGGACATGCCGGCCTACCTCGCGCTGGCCCAGCAGCTGTTCACCAGCGACGCCAACGTGCGCAACATCAAGGCCTTCTTCAGCCTCAAGCGCGCCAAGTTCGATCCCCGGCTGCCGCTAGGCCGGGTGCGCAGTGGCGGGGGCAATTGAATACCTTCGTAAACCACGTCGGGCCGGATATTGATGCAAACCGCACAAAAAAGGACCTCACATCGGTCCTGAGCGGTTGACGGCCCAGGGCACCTGTAACACGCTCCTAAAATCCCATCTCCCGATCCGCTCGGGTTCAAGGAGCTTGCATGGATGTTGTGACGATCGCGCTGCTCGGCGCCGCCGCCCTGGTGGTGCTGGCGCTGTGCGTCTGGGCGGTCCGCCGCCTCAGGCGCCGCGAGTCGTCCGGCCGCGACGACCGGTACTCACCGGAGCGCATCCTCACGGCCGAGCAGGCCCACATGCTGGACTACCTGCAGGACACCTTTCCGGGCCAGATCGTGCTGCCCAACATGATGCTCAAGGACATGCTGACGGTGCGCCGCGCGGCCGACCGCAGGCGCGCCGAGGAGCGGCTGTACGAGCAGAAGGTGGACTTCGTGGTCTGCGGCCCGGACGGTCGCCCCAGCTTTGCGTTCGACGTGGAGCAACACCACCTGAGCGACGCCAAGGCCAAGGCCCTCAAGGTCAAGATCAAGAACCGCATCCTCAAGACAGCGGGCGTGCGTTTCGTGTTTCTCAAGAACGGCATTCACCGCATGCCTTCGCCGGCCGATTTCCGGGCCCAGCTCAACCTGGCGGAACTGCCCAAGCCCAGGAGCCGCGAAGAACGGCGCGAGAACGCGCGCCAGCAGCTGGAAAGCCAGTTCTCCGGTTTCGACCAGCAGCACGGCAACACCGGCTTCCGCGAATCGGAAATCATGGGCATGAGCGGGCTGATGGACCTCAACCGCAATGGCCGCCGCGGTTTCGACGAGGCCCGGCTCAACGGCAACAGCGGCTTTGACAGCCACGAGCGCGGCGACAGCCGCTTCGACGGCAGTTCACAAGACGTGCGCGGGAGGTAGAGAAACACCCCCGCCGCGCTGCGCGCGTCCCCCTCAAGGGGGCGCACCTGGCAGCCCGGCAAAGCCGGTTCTGCGGGTGCTCTGGACGAAAGCCCTTCGCTCCTAGCTTTTCTTCTTCGTCGGGCGCTGCCAGCCGTCCAGCACCATCTGCTTGCCGCGCGCGACCGCGAGCGCGCCGGGCGGCGTGCTCTTGGTGAGCGTGGAGCCCCCACCCACCGTGCCCCCCGCGCCGATGGTGATCGGCGCCACCAGCACGCAGTTGCTGCCCACGTGCACGTCGGCCTCGATCACCGTGCGGTGCTTGTTGGCGCCGTCGTAGTTGGCGGTGATGCTGCCCGCGCCGTAGTTCACCCGCTCGCCCACGGTGGCGTCGCCCAGGTAGGCCAGGTGGTTGGCCTTGGCACCCGCGGCGAGGGTGCTGTTCTTCACTTCCACGAAGTTGCCGATGTGCACCTCTTCGCCCAGCTGCGCGCCCGGGCGCAGCCGCGCGAACGGCCCCACCAGCGCGCCGCGCCCCACCGACACGCCCAGCTTCTCGCCGTCGATGTGGGTGAAGGGATGGATCACCGCGCCCGCGTCGATGGCGGCGTTGGCGATCACGCAGTTCGCGCCGATGCGCACGCCGTCGCCGAGTTTCACGCGGCCTTCGAACACGCAGTTGACGTCGATCTCCACGTCCTGGCCGCAGAGCAGTTCACCGCGCACGTCCAGCCGCGCGGGGTCCGCCAGGCGCACGCCCTGCTCCATCAGGGCGTCGGCGAGCCGGCGCTGGTAGGCGCGCTCCAGCTCGGCCAGCTGCACTGGGCTGTTCACGCCCGCCACCTCGACCTCATCGCCCGTGGTCACGGCACGCACCACCAGGCCTTGCGCCACGGCATGTTTGACCACGTCGGTGAGGTAGTACTCGCGCTGGCTGTTGTCGTTGGTCAGACCCTGAAGCAGGGGCTTGAGCAGGGCGGCGGGTGCGGCCATGACGCCGCTGTACCACTCGGTGATGCGCCGCTGCGCCTCGTTGGCGTCCTTGTGTTCCACGATGGCATGCACCGAACGGTCCGCATCGAGGGCGCGCACGATCCGGCCGTAACCGGTGGCGTCGCCACCCGTGTCCACGCTCAGCAGCGCGAGGTGCTGCCCGTCGCAGGCCTGCAGCAAGGTCTCCAGCGTGGCCTGTCCGATCAAGGGCACATCGCCATTGAGGATCAGCACCACGCCGTCGTCGGCCAGCACAGGCACGGCCTGCTGCACCGCGTGGCCGGTGCCCAGCTGGGGCTCCTGGCGCACGAAGCGCAGTTTCGGGGCGGCGCTGTCGCCGGTTGCCACGGGGGTCGTGAGGCCGGCCTCGACCTGCTCGGCGCCGTGGCCGGTGATCACCACCACCGATCGCGCGGACAACCGCGCTGCACAGTCGATCACATGCTGGGCCAGTGCACGCCCGCCCAAACGGTGCAACACTTTGGGCCGAAGGCTTTTCATCCGCGTGCCTTTGCCGGCCGCCATCACCACCACATCCACAGGGAACGACATGAACACCTCTTGCAGAGACGGGTTGCACGGCGTTCTTGCCGGCCATCACCAGCCGGGCATTATCGCCCGCCGTGCGCTGCGCCTTGGCACACTGGTGACGCTGGCAATCCTCCTTGTTGCCTGCACCGCCACGCGCTTGGCCTACAACCAGGCGCCCACCCTGAGCTACTGGTGGATCGACCGCCACGTGGACCTGACGGACACGCAGACCGCGCAGACGCGCGAAGACCTCAAGGCCTTCTTCCAGTGGCACCGCCGCCAGGAGCTGCCCGCCTACGCCAGCCTGCTGCGCGAGTGGCAGACGATGGCGGTGGACCAGGTCTCACCCGCGCAGGCCTGCGCGCAGTTCGAGGACATCCGCCAGCGGCTGGAGCGGGCCGCGGCCGAGACGGTGGAACCGTTCGCGCGCCTGGCCCTGCAGCTGACCCCGGAGCAGCTGGAGAACCTGAAGAAACAGCAGGCCGAAAGCAACGAGGACTTTGAAAAGGACTTCCTGCGGGGCAGCCCCCAACAGCGCCTGAACAAGCGGCTGGACAAGGCCGTCGAGCGCAGCGAATCGTTCTACGGCAAGCTCAGTCCGGCACAGCGCGACCTCCTGCGGGACTGGCTGCAACAGTCGCCCTTCGACCCACAACGCACCCAGGCCGAGCGCCTGCGCCGCCAGGCCGACCTGCTGCAGACGATCCGCGACGCGCAGGCCACGCCCGCCAAGGCCGAGCAGCTGGTGCGCGAGCACATCGCGCGCATCCGCCAATCGCCCGAGCCCAGCTACCACGCCTACAACCAGGCGCTCGTGCGCCAGGGCTGCGCCCAGTTCGCCACGCTGCACAACGCCACCACGCCCGAGCAGCGCGCCAACGCCGTGCGCGTGCTCAAGGGTTATGAGGACGACCTGCGCACGCTGAGCGCGCAACGCTGAGCGCGCCAGTCCAGCCAGCACCAAAACCGCCCACGCCCCGCCCATCGGCCGGCGCGCTTTGGTGCGAGCCAGGCCAGCCGGCGCGCGCTGTGCGCACGCACCCGGTGCATCTGTCTTGCATACAAGGCTTGTATGGCCGTGGCACGGAATTCGCATGAAGAGGCCTCAAAGGTCTCTCATGGTCAGTTCCACCGACATCGCCCAACGCATCATCGAAGCCGTGCTGGCCCAGCGCCTGGCCCCGGGCACGCGCCTGGGCGAACAAAGCCTTTCGCTGCTGTTCGACTGCAGCCGCACGCTGGTGCGCGAAGCCCTGGTGCGGCTGGCCGCGCGCGGCATCGTCACCGTGAGTTCGCGCCGGGGCTGGTACGTGGTGCAACCCTCGCACGAGGAAGCGCGCGAGGCTTTCGAGGCGCGCCGGGTCATCGAGACCGGCCTGATCCGCAGCACGGTGCAGATCGACAAGGCTGCCCTCCGGCGCCTGCGCCAGCACCTCAAACAGGAGCAGGCCGCGCTCAAGGGCGACGACGTGGGCCAGCGCAGCTACCTGCTGGGCGACTTCCACGTCTGCCTGGCCGAATGCCTGGGCAACCAGCTGCTGGCCGATACGCTGCGCGACTTCACCGCGCGCACCACCCTCATCGCCATGCTCTACCAGAGCACGCACGACGCCGTGCAGTCCTGCCAGGACCACATGGACATCGTCACCGCGCTGGAGCGCGGCGACGCGGCCACCGCCGAGCGCCTGATGGCCGCCCACATCGGCCAGGTGCAGGCCGCCCTGCGCCTGGGGCCGGCCAGCGACCCCCTGGCCAACCTGCGCGAAGCCCTGGCACCAGTGCGCGAAGCCAGCGCACCCGACAAGCGCAAACCCCCGACATCCCCCCCGAGCAACACCTACCTAGGAGCCCTGCTATGACATCCCTCACCAAACGCGCCTTCATCGCCTCCACCGTGGCCCTCGCCGCCGCACTTGGCCTGGGCCAGGCCCATGCCCAGACCGCGCTCGACACGGTGATGAAGAACAAGCTCATCAAAATCGCCATCCCGACCGACTTCCCACCCTATGGCTTCGTCGGCATCGACCTCAAGCCCCAGGGCCTGGACATCGACACCGCCAACTACATCGCCGCCAAGCTGGGCGTGAAGGTCGAGCTGGTGCCGGTGACCAGCACCAACCGCATCGCCTACCTGCAGACGAAGAAAGCCGACCTGGTGATCTCCACCCTGGGCAAGAACCCAGAGCGCGAGGCGGTGATCGATTTCACCGCCGCCTACTCGCCCTTCTTCCAGGCCGTGTTCGCCGCCAAGTCGATGAAAGTGGCCAGCTTCGCCGACCTCGCGGGCAAGTCGGTGGCCGTCACTCGCGGCGCCATCGAAGACCAGGAACTGAGCAAAGTCGCGCCGGCCACGGCCGACATCAAGCGCTTCGAGGACAACAACGCCACCGTCTCGGCCTTCGTCTCGGGCCAGACGCAGCTCATCGCCACCGGTGCCTCGGTGGCCGGCAACATGATGGCGCGCAACCCGCAGCTGGGCGCCGAATACAAGCTGCTGCTCAAGGACAGCCCCAATTTCATCGGCGTGGCCAAGGGTGAAGACGCGCTGCGCCTGAAGGTCAACGAGATCCTGGCCGCCGCCAAGAAGGCTGGCGACCTCGACAGCATGGCCAAGAAGTGGCTCGGCCGCCCCGCCGGCAATCTGCCCGAGTAAACACACGTCGCGCACCACATCGAGACCCACCGCATGGGCATCGAACTCGACTTCCCCGCCGTGCTCGCGCAGTGGCCGCTGTTGGCCAAGGGCGTGCTCTGGACGCTGGGCCTGACCGCCCTCTCGGCCGTGATCGGCCTGCTCCTGGGCACCGCCTGCGCGTGGGCCCGCAGCAGCGGGCCGCTGGCCTTGCGCTGGATCGCCGGCACCTATGTGGAACTGATCCGCAACACGCCGTTCATCGTGCAACTGTTCTTCGTGTTCTTCGGCCTGCCGGCCGCGGGCGTGAAGCTCACGCCCGAGATCGCCTCGGTCATCGCCATGGTGATCAACCTTGGCGCCTACGCAGCCGAGATCATCCGGGCGGGCATCGAAGCCACGCCCAAAGGCCAGCTCGAGGCCGCGGCCAGCCTGGCGCTCTCGCGCGTGCAGACCTTCCTGCACGTGGTGCTGCCACCGGCGCTCAGGAAGGTGTGGCCCGCGCTCACCAGCCAGATCATCATCGTCATGCTTGGCTCGGCGGTGTGCGGCCAGATTTCCACCCAGGAACTCAGCTACGCCGCCAACCTGATCCAGAGCCGCAACTTCCGCGCCTTCGAGGCCTTCATCGTCGCCACCGGCATCTACCTGCTGCTGTCGATCGGCGTGCGGGCGCTGCTCAACTGGGTCGGCCCACGCTACTTGTTCGGAGGAAGACGATGAGCCCCCCACTCACTTCGTTCGCTGCCCCTCAGAGGCGCGCAATGCCCGTCGGGCGGCCGGGGGGGCCTTGCCATGGTTGACTTCACGCTCTGGGACATCGTGCGCAACCTGCTGCTGGCCGCGCGCTGGACGGTGGCGCTCTCGCTCATCGCCTTCATCGGCGGCGGCATCGTGGGCATGGCCCTGCTGGTGGCGCGCACCGCGCGCTGGCCCGGTGCCGAAGCCTTCGTGGCGGGCTACGTGCAGCTCTTCCAGGGCACGCCCCTGCTGATGCAGCTGTTCCTGGCCTACTTCGGCCTGGCCCTGTTCGGCTACGAGACCTCGGCCTGGACGGCGGCCTCGGTGGCGCTCACGCTGTACACCAGCGCCTTCCTGGTGGAGATCTGGCGCGGCTGCGTGGCCGCCGTGCCCAGAGGCCAATGGGAGGCGGCACAAAGCCTGGCGCTGAACTTCGGCGAGCAGTTGCGTTACGTGGTGCTGCCGCAGGCCACGCGCATCGCCATCGCGCCCACCGTGGGTTTCCTGGTGCAGGTGATCAAGGGCACGGCGCTGGCCTCGGTGATCGGTTTCGTCGAACTCACCAAGGCCGGCACCATGATCACCAACGCGACCTTCGCACCCTTCCTGGTCTACAGCTGCGTGGCCCTGATGTACTTCGCGCTGTGCTTCCCCGTGAGCCTGTATGCGCGCACTCTGGAAAGGAAACTCAATGCAAACCACCGCTGAAGCGCCCGCCACCACCGCTGCGCGCACCATTGTCGACATCAGGCAGCTGCGCAAGTCTTATGGCAGCAACGAGGTGCTCAAGGGCATCGACCTGCAGGTCAAGGCCGGCGAGGTGATCGCCATCATCGGTAAAAGCGGCTCGGGCAAGAGCACGCTGCTGCGCTGCATCAACGGATTGGAGGTGTTCCAGGCCGGCTCGCTGAGCGTGGACGACAAGCCCCTGCTGCACAAGGACCCTGCCGCCATGCGCGAGCTGCGCCAGCACGTGGGCATGATCTTCCAGAACTTCAACCTGTTCCCGCACCTGAGCGTGGGCCGCAACGTGATGCTCGCGCCCAGTCTGGTGAAGAAGGTCGCCAGCGCCGAAGGCGCCGAGCGCGCACGGCAGCTGCTCCAGCGCGTGGGCCTGGGCGAGAAGTTCGACGCGTTTCCCGACCAGCTCTCGGGCGGCCAGCAGCAGCGCGTGGCCATCGCCCGCGCCCTGGCCATGCAGCCCAGCGTGCTGCTGTGCGACGAGATCACCTCGGCGCTCGACCCCGAACTTGTGGGCGAGGTGCTGCGTGTGGTGGAGTCGCTGGCCGACGAGGGCATGACCCTGCTGATGGTCACGCATGAAATGGGGTTTGCGCGCAAGGTCAGCGACCGCGTGATCTTCATGCACCAGGGGCGGGTGCACGAGATGGGGCCACCCGCGAAGCTGTTCGGCTCACCCGAAACGCCGGAGCTGCAGCAGTTTCTGTCGTCGATCCACGACTAGGCGGCCAAGCGCATCCATCCCCACACCACGGCCAGCGTGAGCAGCGTCACCGGAATGCCGGTGACCGCGTGGCGCTTCCAGTCGATCACGATGCCCTGCTGGCGCGCCAGGTCGGCCACGATCAGGTTGGCAATCGAACCCACCAGCAGCAGGTTGCCCGCGAAGGTGGTCACCAGCGCGAGCATCGCGCCCGCCTGAGCACCACTGCCGCCCAGGTGCGGCAGCAACAGCATCACGGCCGGCACGTTCGACACCAGGTTGGACAGCACCGCACTGACCACCAGCAGCGGCCCCGGCTCGGCCAGGTGCACGCCCTGCGCGCCCAGCCAGACCACCGCCTGAGCGGCCAAACCCGTGGTCTCGAACGCGTGGTTCACCACGAACAGGCCCATGAACAGCAGCAGCAGCGGCCAGTCGATGAGGCCCAGCACGTGCGAAGAATGCAGCCGCCGGCTGAGCAGCAGCAAGCCCGCGCCCACCAGGGCCGCCACGTCGCGTGGCCAGTCGGTGAACAGGAAGATCAGCATCAGCGCGCCCGCCACCAGCAGGCCCTTGGTGGTCTGCCAGGCATCGAAGGCGGGCTCTTCGGGCGGCGCTTCGGCCACGGCCGCGAAAGGCAGGCCGGCGGCCTCGGGGGCGGACGCGGTGCGCGCACCGGGCCCGAACGCAAGCCAGAGCCACAACAGCAGCAGGCTGATCAGCACCGGCGCCAGTGCCTGCCGCACATAGCCGCCAAAGGGCAGCTGCAGCACCGAGCCGATCAGCATGTTCTGCGGGTTGCCGATCAGCGTGGCGGCCGAGCCGATGTTGGCCGCGCAGGCCAGGCCGATGAGGAAGGGCAGCGGGTTGATGCCACGCTGCAGGCACAGCCGCGCCACCACCGGCGTCATGGCCAGGCAGATGATGTCGTTGGAGAACACCGCCGAGAGCGCGCCCGAGACCACGATCAACGCGGCCAGCAGGCCGTTGCGCGACAGCGGCAGCGCGCCCACCCGCCGCGTCACCGCGCCATAGAAACCGCCCAGGCGCATCTGCGCCGAGACCACCATGAACGCGAACAGCAGCACGATGGTGGGCAGGTCCACCGAGCGCGCCGCGTCCTCCACCGGCAGGCCGCTCAGGCCGATCACCGCGATGGCGCCGAGCAGGGCCACGCCCGAGCGGTCCAGCTTCAGGCGCGGCAAGCCGCCCAGGAACATGCCCAGGTAGACGACGGCGAAGACCGCGACGATGCCCCAGTCGGTGGCGGTGTGGTGAAGGGCGGAAGTGGTGGGCATGCGCTGCGCATCGTAGCGCGAGCGGGCCGGCGCTCAGGTGGCGCGCGGCACCAGGCGGATCGCGCCCGGGTAACTGGCCGGGGCCACGCGCCCGTACAGCAGCGCGACGATGGCCACGCAGGCCAGGTGCATCAGCCAGCCGGCGCGAAAACCTCCCGTCGCGTCGCGCAGTAAGGCGATGATCCAGGGCGGGATCGCGGCGATCAGGAAGCCGCCGCCCTGCATCAGCGCCGACAGCGCCCCCGCCTGCCCGGGATCGGACAGGTGCTCCAGCGCCACGATCAAGGACAGCGCGAAGCAGCCCCCCAGCCCCGCGCCCAGCAGCACCACCCAGGCCAGAGGCGCCGCATCGGGCCACAGCGCCAGCGCGGCGAAGCCGATGGCCTGCAGGGCCAGCGTGAACCACAGCCAGGGCCGGCGGTCTTCGCGCCGGCCGGCCAGCATCGGCAGGCCCAGGGCCGCCAGCGCCTGGCTCAGCGCCAGCACGGCCAGCAGCGTGCCGCTGCCGGCCGCGCTCCAGCCATGCTCCTGAAAGAACGGCGCCAGCCAGGCCACGACGGTCGAATAACCACCGTTGACCAGGCCGAAACACAGCATCAGCAGCCAGACGCGCGGCCGCCGCAGGTAGGCCGTCACGGCCAGGCTGTCCTGGCGGCCCGGGGCGTCGGGCGGCAGGCTGCGCGCCGCCAGCGCCACGGCGAGCAGCGCGGGCACGGCCATCCAGGCCAGGCCCAGGTGCCAGTTGCCGCTGGCCGCCGCCACCAGCGGCGCGACCTGCGCGCCGAGCGCGCCGCCCCCCATCAGCATCGCAGAGTACAGGCCCATCACCACACCGACATGGCGCGGGAACTGCCGCTTGACGATGCCGGGCAGCAGCGCCTGCACCACCGCCGCACCCAAGCCCAGCAGGGCGGCGGTGCCCACCAGCTGCCAGCCGTTCTGCGCGAACAGGCGAAGCACGGAGCCCAGGACCAGCAGGACCAGCGCGGCCACCACGGCGCGGCGTGCTCCGATGCGGGTCTGCAGCCAGGGGCCCGCGAAGGCGAACACGCCCATCAGAAGCATCGGCACCAGGGTCAGCAGCGACATCCCCTTCAGACCGAGCCCGGTGTACCGGCCGATGTCGGCCGCCAGCGGCCCGATGCCCGCGATGAAGGGCCGCAGGTTGAGCGCGATCAGGGCCACCGCGACCAGCAGCCAGCGGACGTTCACCTTCACGGGCCTAGGCCTTCCGGTTCCGTGCCTGCGCCTGCGCCCATTGCTCGTACAGATCAGGGCGCGGCACCGGCAGGTGGCGAATGTGCATGGACTGCTCGGCCAAGGGCTTGGCGAGGTCTTCGTAGATCGCCGCCGTGGACAGCCCGAACGGCGCGCCCTCCTCGTTGGAATAGGCGTAGGCGACCCGGGCCACGCCGGCCAGCCGCATCGCCGCCAGGCACATCGGGCAGGGGTGGCCGCTGGCGTAGACAGCGCAACCGCTCAGGTCGGGCGAGCCGAGCCGGCGGCTGGCGGCGCGCAGGGCCGACATCTCCGCATGGGCCGTCGGGTCGTGGGTGGCCAGGATCTCGTTGACACCCGTGGCCAGCACCTCGCCACCGCGCACCACCACCGCGCCGAACGGGCGGCCGCCCTGAGCCATGTTGTCGCAGGCCAGTTCGATGGCCTGGTGCAAGAAGCGGGTGTTTGTGTCGCTCATGAGGCTTCAGCGCGCGTGGGCGGCCAGCAGCATCGCTTCAATCGGCTTCTGGCCCTTGGTGCGGGCATGGCGCAGCGGCGTGACGCCTTCCTTGTCCGCCAGATTGACATTGGCACCAGCCTTCACGAGCAGGCCCACGATCTGCTGGTGGCGCTCGCCGCCGTCGCCCAAGATGATGGCCTCCAGCAGCGCCGTCCAGCCGAGCCGGTTGACGTGGTCGACCGCGACACCCGCCTCGATCAGCGTGCGCACCGTCTCCACATGGCCGCGCTCGGCCGCCGGGATGAGCGCGGTGCCGCCGTAGCGGTTGGTGCTCTTGAGATCGGCGCCGTGCGACAGCGTCATCTTCAGGATGGCCAGGTGGCCCCGGGCTCCCGCGTAGAGATAAGGGCTGTCGTTGATGCCGTCCTTGGCATTGACGTCGGCGCCGGCCTCGATCAAGGCGCGGGCCGCCTCGACCTGGTTGGCATGGGTGGCGACCAGCAGCGCGGTCGCGCCACTGCCGTCGCGCGCGTCGATCGGCGCGCCCTCGGCCAACAGCCGACGGATGCCGGCGACATCGTTCCGGCCGGCGGCGACATGCAGCGGGAAGGCCTTCCCGGCCTCACTCCCCGAAGAAGCAAATGGAAGCACGGCGAGTGAGGCAAGGATGGAACGGCGAAGCATGGTGGCTCCACTGTAGGCAAGGCGGCCAACATTTGGAAATTAAATGTTAGGATGAATTTCATCCATTTTTCAAATGACGCCTCTGCTCGACCCCCGCCTGCTGCGCGCTTTTGCGGCCATCGCCGATGCCGGCAGCTTCACCCTGGCGGCGGACCGCCTGAGCATGACGCAGTCCACCATCAGCCAGCAGCTCGCCCGCCTGGAAGAAGCCGTCGGGCAGGTGCTGATCGATCGCGCGGCGCGGCCGATCCAGCCCACGGCGGCCGGCGAGCGCCTGCTGGGCTACGCGCGCCGCATCCTGGCGCTGCAGGAAGAGGCGGCATCGGCGCTGCGCGACCCCGCGGGCACGGTGTCCTTGCGCATCGGGGTGCCCGAAGACCTGGTCAGCGCGCCGATGGCCCAGGCCTTTGCGGACTTTGCGCGGCGCCACCGCGAGATCCACCTGGACGTGACGGCCGGCCTGAGCCGCGATCTGATCCGGCGCTACCGGGCCGGTGAACTGGACATCGCCATCGCCAAGGAACAGAGCGCCAGCCCCGATCACCGCGCGAGCTTTCCCGAGGCCATGGCCTGGTTCGAAAGCGCCGAGGCCCCGCCGGCCTGGCCCAATCCCCTGCCGCTGGTGGCTTTTCCGCCCGGCGGCCTCTACCGCGAGGCCATGTTCGAGCGCGTGGAACAGGAGCGGCTGGGCTGGTACATCGCCTTCACGGGCAACAGCCTGCACAACGTGCTGGTGGCGGTGGAGGCCGGGCTCGGCCTGTCGCTCCTGCCCCGGAATGCGGTGGCCGGCTACCGCGTGCGGCGCCACGCGCCGTTCCAGGGTGAACCGCCGATCGCGGTCTCCATCTATGCCGGGGAAGGCACGGGCCCCCTGGCCGAACTGGTGGCGCAGATGGCGGCCGTGCTGGCAGCCCGAAGCGGGCAGCAGCCCGCCTGAGCCAGGCCTGCGGTCAGCCCTGCGGCGCGCTGTGCGCTTGTAGGTCCGCCCGCTTCGCGGTCAGCCCTGCGGCGCGCTGTGCGCTTGTAGGTCCGCCCGCTTCGCGGTCAGCCCTGCAAGGCCGCCCACATGTCCTTGTCGCGCTCGGCCGTCCAGATGCGGGGGTTCTTGATGCCCTTGGCTTCGTCGTAGGCGCGGCTCACGTCGAACGGCAGGCAGTGTTCGTAGATGAACACGTGGCCGAACACCGGGTCCATGCTCTTGCGGGTGTGGGCCATGGCGGCCTTGAGGTCCATGCCGGCGGCGGCGGCTTCCTTGCCGGCCTGGAACAGCGTGGTCACCCAGCGCTTGGTGTAGTCCAGCGCCTTGTCCACATCGGCGCGGCCCTTCATGGCCTCGCCACGGCCGGGCACGATGGCCTCGGCCTTGAGTGCGCGCAGGGCTTCGAGCGTGGCGGGCCATTCTTCCAGCTGCGCGTCGCCGGTGTACACGCCGGCTTCGTATTCCACCAGGTCGCCACTGAACAGCACCTTTTCTTCTTCCACCCAGGCGATGGTGTCACCGCGCGTGTGGCCCTGGCCCGGGTGCCAGATCTCGACCTTCACGCCACCCAGGTCCACGGTCAGCGAGCCCTGGCGGCCCGGCTGGCCATCGCCCACCACCAGCGTCGGCCAGGTCAGGCCCGGCACGCTCTCGGAGCCCCGGAACAGGCGCGGGAAACGCTCCATCTCGCTCTGCATGTCCTCGGCGCCGCGCTCCACGATGAGTTCGTAGGTGCCGCGGCTGGCGATCACTTCGGTCGCGCCCTCGGCCACGTAGGCGCTCGCACCCAGCACGCGCACCGCGTGGTAGTGGGTCAGCAGCACGTACTTGATAGGCTTGTCGGAGACGGTGCGGATCTGCTTGATCAGGTCCTGCGCCATGGCCGGCGTGGCCGTGGCGTCGCTCACCATGATGAACTTCTCGCCAATGATCACGCCCGAGTTCGGGTCGCCTTCGGCGGTGTAGGCCCAGCAATGTTTGCTGAGCTGTTCGAAAGTGGTTTTCTTGTCGTCCAGGTCGGCCTGGGAGGCGAAGGCTTTGCTCATGGGGGTCTCCTGTGGGGAAGCACAAATTTTACCTAAACGAAATCAATTACGCATACGTAAATCATGATGCCCCCGTGGAGCCACCGGACAAACCGCGTTCCAGCATCTGCACCACCTCCTCGGCGAAGGCGCTGTAGCTCATGGGGCCGCCCGGGCGCAGCCAGGTGAACGTCCAGTTGATCATGCCGAACAGCATCATGGTCAACGCGGTCTGGTTGGCCGGTGTCACGCGCTCGGGATAGGCGCGGATGATGAAACGGGTGAACGCCGCCACCACATCGCGCTGGCGGTTGACGATCAGCATGCGCTGCACGGGGCCGAGGAACTTGGTGTCGGACACCAAGGCGATGTGGCGCGTGGCCGAAGTCTCGTACTCGGCCAGGAAGGCCCGCACCAGCTCGCTCAGGGCGTCGCGCTCGCTCAGGTTCTTGCGTTGCGCGCGCGCTTCGGCCTCGCCGATGAGGGCGAGCAGGCGCTGGGTGTAGCGGTCGAGCAGGTCGAACAGGATCGCCTCCTTGCTCTCGTAGTAGTGATAGAGCCTCGCCTTGCTGGTGCCGCAGGCGGCGGCGATCTCGTTCATGCTTGTGGCGGGAAAACTCTGCGCGGCGAAGCAGCGCGCCGCGACGTTCTGGATTTCGTCGCGCTTGAGCTCGTGGGATGCGGATTTTGGTCGGGCCATCGGCGCATTCTGCCGGATGGCGCCCTAAGATCCGGCCATGGTCAAACCCGTCGATCCCTTCGCCCAACACGCCTGCGAACTGCTCTCGGGCGTGGGGCCGTGCGTGCCCAAGCGCATGTTCGGCGGCTGGGGCATTTCCACCGACGGCATGAACATCGCGATCATTGCGTGGGACACGCTGTTCCTCAAGACCAACGCCGAGACCGAGCCGCGCTGGCTGGCCGCCGGCGGCCGCCCCTTCGTGTACGAATTCAAGGGCAAGTCCGGGCGGCTGCACTACCACACGCCCCCGGACGAGGCGCTGGAGTCACCCGCGCTCATGCTGCCCTGGGCACGGCTCGCGCTGGAGGCGGCGGTGGCCGCGCGCAAGCCGAAACGCAAGCCCCGCTGACGGCCGCAGCGCAAGGCCGCCCCAAGCAAGGCCAGCCCCCTCGGGGGCAGCGACCCGCGCAGCGGCGGAGCGTGGGGGCGCCAGGCCTCAGGGCGGGTTGGATTCGTAGGGCGTGAGCACCCGGCCCCGGCCGGCAACGAGGTACTCGCTGTAGCCGAACAGGCCGCGCATCAGCCGGGCAAACGCCCAGCCTGCCTGCCCCAGGGCCACGGCGAGCTCGCGCGACGGCGCCACCACCTCGCGGCCGAAGCGGTCGGGCTGGTCCACGGCCTGGGGCTCGGCGCACCAGTCGAAACGCACCGGGCCGGCGCTGGCCGGCTGCCAGGGCTCCATCACCAGGCGCGCGCCCGCCGGCACCACCAGGCTTTCACCCGCGGCCAGCATCACGTCACCCGATTCGTTGCCCGCGCCCTGGTGCGGCACACCCAGCGTCACCCACGCTCGGCCCTGCGTGATGTGCAGGCGGCTCGGCACCTGCGGGCGCAGGGTCATCGCGCGGCGCGCGTCGAGGCGCCAGCCACGCAGGGCAGCGGGGCAGGCAATCCGGTCGGACACAACGGCAATGGGGGCGAAACGGGTGTTCATGGAAGGCTCCTTAACAAGGGACGATGGCTCATCCTGGGAATGAATGTTCGGGCCGAACGCCCTCTGCGTCCAATGAATACGCAGTAAGCTATTGATTCGCTAACCGCATCAATGCCCGGAGCCCCCCATGCAGCTCACCAGCAGCCACCCCCGCACCCGCCCCATCGCCGCCGGGCACCTGCGCGCCTTCGAAGCCGTGGCCCGCCACCTCAACTTCCGCGCCGCCGCCGAAGAGCTCTCGCTCACGCAAAGCGCCGTCAGCCGGCAGATCCAGGCGCTCGAAGACGAGGTCGGCACCGCCCTCTTCCTGCGCCACACGCGCGCGGTCGAACTCACCAGCGCGGGCTCGCAGCTGCTGCGCGCCTCCAGCATGGCGCTGGAGCGCATCGACGCGGCCGTGCGGCAGATCCGCCAGAGCGCGGGGCGCAAGGGCGTGGCCATCACCACCTGGGCCTCGTTCGCCTCCATGTGGCTGATCCCGCGCCTCGAAGCCTTCCAGCGCGACCACCCCGACATCGACATCCGCATCGACGCCACCGACAACGCCGTGGACCTCGCCACCTCCGACGTGGACCTCGCCCTGCGCTACGCCGTGCCGCAGGCCATGCCCGCCGACGCGCAGCGCCTCTTCGGCGAACAGCTCACGCCCGTGGCCAGCCCCTGGCTGCTCAAGACACAGCCCATTCACAGCATCGAAGACCTCTCGCGCTGCGCGCTCATCGAGGCCGGTGACGCGCACCGCACGCGCCACCTCGAATGGCTCACCTGGCAGCGCTGGCTCGACACCTTCGGCAACAAGCCCACCGCCCCGGCCGGCAAACGCGGTGGCCGCGCCACGCCGGCCAAGCTCACGCCGCAGCGCTGGATGTACTTCAACTACGCCAACCAGATCGTGCAGGCCGCGCTCACCGGCCAGGGCGTGGCGCTCGCGCGCCTGCCGCTGGTGGCCGAAAGCCTGGCCAGCGGCGCCCTGGTCGAGCCCCTGCCGCACACGCGGCTGGACTCCCCGCTGGTGTACTGGCTGCTGGTCGCGCCGCGCAGCGCGCAGCGGCCCGAGGTGAAGGCCTTCTGCGAATGGCTGCTCAAGCAGGCCGCCGAAACGCGCGAAGCGATCGGCGACGTGCCGGATCCCGACACCGTGGACCAGATGGATTAGGAGCCGCCCGCCGCCTGCTCAGGCCCTCCATTGGCTCACCCACGGGACATCCCTGGCAATCTCCATCAAACCCTTGCCTACGCCACCCACCCCTTGACCGAAGCGAAGCACATGATCCCGGTGGATGTCCATCATCTCCGCCAACCCGGGCGACATATGCACAGACACATGCACCTGATCCTGCCGTTCGGGACGTTGCAATTCCGCGCGAAGGGAGTCCGACAGGTCGGTCGAGAAGCCTGTGGGACTGAGCGACATGCATGCGAGCAAATGCGAAACGTGTCGACCGCATGCATCCATCTTCCTTTGCAGGTCGTTGGCGCTCATCAGCTCCACGAGGTAGTCCCCGTACCTTGCGTAGGCGACTCGAAGCTTGGCTCTGTCCTCAGGCGACAGAGAGACGAGCCCAATCTGGTGGATCAAACCGCTATCGACGATCTTCTCCATCGCCTGGATCAGGCGGTCTTCGCGCAATAGCCGGAAACTCTGCACGATCGGCGCGAGCTGTCCCTCGCCCAGGCCACCAACAAACGACTGCCATTCGGAGGCCGACAGTTCCGCCACGGCATTCGCCAAGCGCGTCTCGGCCGCCTCGACCTTCTGGCGGAGCGCTTTCAGTTGTTCGGCATTCTCCCGTCCGATCAGATCGATCATCCAAAGTCCCGTGTTCCAAGCGCCCCTGGCCAGCAAGGCTGTCACCGCACCCACCACAACCCCGCCGACAGGCGCTGCCCATTCCAAGGTGTCTGGATGATCGGCTTGGGCATTACCCACAAAGTGATTAACTCCATCGATAACACCTCCACCGACCAAGGCGATAGTGGCCATGCCACCAACGGTGGTTGACACGGCACCGGTCGTCGTCGTCAGACCGACCGCACCCCAAAGCAGGTAATGCTTCAACGAAGAGGGCAGGTGGCTGCTGGTAAAAGCATGCGCGTTGAAGCGTGCCTCGACCAAGTCGAGGCGCGCCCTTTCAACAAGGTCAACGCCTCGCAAAACCTGCAACTCGGTCTCGTTCGAAATGCTCTCGTTCAGGGCGTTGCCATGAATGGTCAAGTAAGAATTCACGCGCTTCTTTCATCATTGAGTGGAAAGTCGCCAAGTGATGCCATGCTCGGCAAAGTTCGCGGCATCGTGGTCAACTTGGGTGAACTGGGCACCTTTCGAAACCTCGCCCACTCTTCATGCCTCATCCCATGCATCCTTCGCATCACCTCGCCGCCGGCAACCTGCGCAGCATCACCTTCATGCTCGTGGCCGTGGGCTTCTTCGCGTTCATGGACGCGGTGCTCAAGACCCTCTCCGCCACCTACCCGGTGCTGCAGATCGCCGCGCTGCGCGGCCTCA
>Ga0247823_10000463_pt1 | contig 34536 bp, 27 predicted proteins | sample 13C_PalmiticAcid_2_FD_192426 | JGI IMG/M metagenome (GOLD analysis project Ga0247823, IMG submission 192426) | Soil microbial communities from agricultural site in Penn Yan, New York, United States - 13C_PalmiticAcid_Day30 | ecosystem: Environmental > Terrestrial > Soil > Agricultural land...
GTCAGCGCGCCGTTGAGCTCCTGCCCGAAGGTTTCGACGCTGTCATAGACCCCGATCTGCACGCCGCTGCCGGGGCCGATCTGATAGCTTGCCGAGCCGGTATAGCTCATCGAGCCATAGCGGCGTCCGGCGCGCGCCTCGAGGAAGGTGCGGCGGCTCGGGCGCCAGATCACGCCGGCGTCCCAGAACGTGCCGTCGAAATTGTACGCCAGCCGGCGCGGCGAGGCGGGATCGGTGACGAAGCGGCCATTGCCGTCGATCACAGGGCGGCCGCCGGCGATCAGTGCGTCACGCTGGCTGACTTCGATCTTCTCGTATCCGACACCGGCCGTCAGCGCGAGGCCCCGGCCGACCGGGACGACCACGTCGCCGCGGGCGAATTTGCCTTCGAAGCGCTGATCGAGCTGCCCGGCATCCTCGCGGGTGTACGATCCGCTGGCGGTGACGCCGACGGGGAGGCCCTTGCCCGATTTCACGCCGACGCTGGCCGTCGCGACATGGACCGTCGAATCGTCATAACGGTCGAGCGCGGGCGATCCTGCGGGAACCCCGGTGCCGCCATTGGGCGCCTCGACCTTGGTGTAGCCGAAGCGATAGGCGGCGTTGACGAACGCGGGCCCGGCATGCGTCGCGAGGCTCGGCCCGGCATAGGCCGAATAGACCTGGCTGCTGTTGCGCACGTTGCCCTGCGAAGTGCCCAGCGCATCGCCGCGAATGTCGGCACGGCCGCGCGCGGCGATCGCGCCGCCTTCGATCGTCAGTTCGGGGGTGATCCTGGCGCGTGCCTGGACGAGGCCGCTGTGCATCGAATCGTCCGCGAGATCCTTGTCGTAGGAAAAGCGGTGTTCGTATTGATAGCTGACCTGCACCTCGACGCGGCGGCTGGTGATCTGTGCGTCCACGCCGGCGCCGACCGTCGAATAGGTCAGCAAATCGCCGCCATTGTTCAGGTCCGCGACCAGCACCTGGCTCGCTTCGATATAGGGCGTCACGCGGGTGCGCTGTGCGTAGGCCGGCACGGCGGCGCAAGCGAGCGCGGCCGTGGCGGCGATGATAAGCCGGGTCACTCGCCCGCCTCCCCATAATAATTTCCGAACCGGCGGCCGCCGGGCTGGAACGAAACGGAATTGAGCAGCAGCTGGATCTGCTCGCAGCCGTCGAGGACATTGACTGCTTCGCGCAGGTCGCTTTCGCTGGTGCGGTCGGCGCGGACGACGAGCATCACCTGCCCGGCGTGCATCGCCAGCACCGCCGCAGGCGAAGCCGCGAGCGCGGGCGGCGAATCGAAGATCACGATGCGGCGCGGATTGGCCTTGGCCAGCCCGTCGAGAATCGCGCGCGCGCGGTCGCTCGCCAGCAACTCGGTGTCGCCGTTGGTCCGCGTCCCCGCCGGCAGCACCGAAAGCTGCGGCACGTCGGTGTCGATGATGCAGTCCTCGACGTCCACCGCCCCCGCGAGCGCATCGAGCAATCCCGGTCCTTCGGGCAGCCCCAGCCGCCCGAGCACGTCGGGCTTGGCGAAGTCTGCGTCGACGAGCAGGATTTCCATATCCTTTTCGGCCGCCATTGAGAGTGCGAGATTGATCGCGCAGAAGGTCTTGCCCTCGTCGGGATGTGCCGAGCAGACGAGGATCATGCGGGCATGATCGGCCGCCTTGGCATTGTCCTTCGCAGCCACTGCGCGCGCGGTGAGCAGCAGCTGGCGCTTCACCATGCGGAATTCCTCCGCCATCGCAGTGATCTGGCCACCGGGAACGAGCATCCCGCCTTCACGCAGCGCGATACGATCGATCGGCGCCTCACGACGGCCGGTGCGCGGCGTGACCCGCGGTTGCGGTTCTGGCCGGAACGCAGGTTGTGGCGCCGGTGCCTCGACGGCGGCCGGCTCGGGTTCGGGCGCAGGCTCGACGGGCACGCGGACGGTCAGCGTCAGCGGCTCCTCTTCGAACGCCTGGAGCGGTTCGGGCGCGGGTGCGGCCGGACGCAGATAGCCATATTGCTCGGCTGCCCGTTCGAGCAGCGAGCCCCGATAGCGGCGCGGGGTTTCGTCGTTCATGTCAGGCCCCCATTCCGCGCTGGACGAGTTCGAGCCCGAGCAGCCCGACAAACGCCACTGCCAGCCCGGCGAGCGCCCCTGCGAACAGCCGCAGCTTCCGCCGCCGCATCTCGATCTGCGCCGGGTTCAGGATTTCGGAGATCGAACCGATCACCGGCATGCCGCTCGCTTTTTCGAGCCGCGCCGCGGTCGGGAAGGTCGTCGTCAATTTGTCGAGCCCGAACGCCGCGGCGACGCCGGCGCCCAAGCCCGCGATCAATACCGCGATCAGCAGCAGCGGCCGGTTGGGCTTGGTCGGCGCGCGCGGCAGCGTCGGCGGATCGACGACGTTGAACTTGACGGCGTCGGTCTCGGTCTGCGCCTGGCTGCGGATACGCACCTGCTCGCGGTCGGAGAGCAATTTGTCATATTGGTCCTTGAGGACCTGATATTCGCGATCGATCTGGCCCTGCTCGGCAGCGAGGCCGGGGGCCTGCGCCATCTTGCCTTCGAACTGGGCGAGGTCGTCCTCGATCTGGTCCTTGCGCTGGGTCAGCGCCGCGACCGTCGAGGCCTTGTCGGCCCGCATCGACTGGAGGCTCAGATAGAGCGGGTTCGAAGCCCCAGCTGCACCGCTCGCCACCGGCTCGGCGCGCGCGGCCGCCTGCGCCGCGGAGAGCTGGCTGCGCAACGCGATCATGTCGGGATGGCTGTCGGTCCAGCCGCGGCTACGCCCCTCTGCAAGCTGGCCCTGGATCGCCTGAAGGCGCGCGCGCGCGGGGCCCGTGACGGCGCCGCCCTGCCCGGCCACATTCGCCGGCGTTCCGGCCATCTGGCCATTGACGGCGCTCAACCCGCTCTGCGCCGCGGCCAGATCCGACTGGACTTGCGCCAGCTGGGTCCGCGCTGCGCCGATACGATCGTTGAGCGATCCGGTGCCCGGCAGCGAGCCGAGATAGCGCGCCTGGAAATCGGCCTTCTTTGCCTCGGCTTCCTGCAGCGCCTTCTGGCGCACATCGAGCTGCTGATCGAGGAACCGCAAGGATTGCCCGCTGGCGTCGCGACCGTCGGCGAGATTCTCCTCGACGAAGATGTCGATCAATTTCTGTGCGATCTGCTGCGCCATCTTGCCGCTCGGCGCGGTCACCGTGATCTCGAACAGATTGTCCTGCTGCGCGGTGAGCTTGATCGCCTTTTGCAGACCGGCAATCCGGTCGGCGATGTCGGTCGGGCTCGATACCGTGCGCGAAAGATCGGTGCCGCGCACCACCTTGTCGAGATTGACCGCCGAGGTCAGCGTCTGGCGTACCCGATCGATGTCGCGTTGCTGCTGCGCCGCCGAAGCCGCACCGTCGGTCGGCAGGATCTGGCGCAACTGCACGAAGATCCGCGCGCGCGATTCATAGCTGTTCGGCATCTGCGATACGACCAGCCAGCCTGCGAGGCACAGGGCCCAGGCTATTGCCAGCGCGACCCAGCGCCGCATCCAGATCGCGTGGAGCGCCGCGCGAACTTCGTCGAAGAGACTTCCCATGCCCGGCCGCCTCTCAGAACATGCTCTCGGGGATGATCAGCACATCACCCGGTTCGAGGCGGACGTTCGCCGAGATGTCGCCATTCTTGAGCAGATCGCCCAGGCGGACCTTATACTCGCGCTGCTTGCCGGTCGCCTTGTCGTAGCGGACCAGTCGCGCGCGATTGCCCGAGGCGAATTCGCTGAGACCACCCACCGCGATCATCGCATCGAGCGCGGTCATGTTGGCGCGATACGGAATCGACGCCGGCTTCTCCGTCGCGCCCACGACACGGATCTGCTGGCTGTAGGTGCCCGAGAAATTCTCGACGATCACCGATACGATCGGGTCCTTGATATATTCGCCGAGCGCGTATTTCAGATCGTCCGCGAGCATCGCGGGGGTCTTGCCCACCGCGGGCATGTCGCTGATCAGCGGGGTGGTGATCCGCCCGTCGGGGCGCACCTGCACCTTGGCCGACAGTTCGGGATTACGCCACACGAAGACGTTGAGCTGGTCCATCGGGCCGATGACATATTCATCGCTCGGCGCCTCGCGGGTCGCGACGCTGCCGGCGGGCGGCAGTTCGGGCCGGCTCCCCCCGGAGCACCCGGACAGCAAGGTAGCGATGACGCCAACCCCTGCCAAAACCCTGCCAAACGACTTGAAAACCATGTTCGAGCTCCCTCCCCGGCGAGGTCGAGCACGGCCAACGTCTCGGCCGCTCCCCCGCCTGGATCGGGGTCAGCTATGGTCTTCAGAGGTAAAGATAGCGTTAGGCGTGGTCGGCGCCCACCAGCAGCTCGCGCGCCGGCGGGTGGCCGAGGAACGCCGAAGGGCTCGCGCTGGCACCATAGGCCCCCGAGGCAAAGATCGCGATGACGTCACCAACCTCGGCCTTGGGAAGCGACACCCGATCGGCGAGTCGGTCGAGCGGGGTGCACAATGGCCCGACGATCGTCACGATCTCCTCGGGCGGATCCTGCATCCGGTGTGCGACCGCGACCGGATAGTTGCGGCGGACCACCGTCCCGAAATTGCCGGTGGCGGCGAGGTGGTGGTTGAGCCCGCCGTCGAGGATCAGGAAGGTCTCCCCCTGGCTCACTTTCCGATCGACTATACGTGCCAGATACACGCCCGCCTCGCCGACCAGCCAGCGCCCGAGCTCGATCGCGTATTGCGTGTCGAGCTTGTCGAGTTCGCCCGCCAGCGCCGCGCCGATCGCCTCGATATCGAGCGCGACGTCGCCCGGGAAATAGGGGATGCCGAATCCACCCCCCAGATTGACCAGAGGCGGCGCGCGGCGCGCCTCCTCGGCGATCCGCGCCGCCAGCAGCACCGTCGCCGCCTGCGTCTCGATCACCGCCTGCGTGTCCAGCGACTGCGATCCCGCGAAGATATGCAATCCGCGCCACTCGGCGCCGCCGATGATCAGCCGCTTGACCAGTCCCGCGACATGCTTCGCCTCGACTCCGAAAGGCGAGGCGCGCCCGCCCATCTTCATCCCGGATCCGCGCAGTTCGAAATCGGGGTTCACGCGCACCGCGAGCCTGGGCCGCATCCCCAGCATCTCGCCGATCGCGAGCGCACGCTGTCCCTCGCTCTCCGATTCGATGTTGAGCGTCACGCCGGCGCGGATCGCCAGCTCGATCTCGGCATCGCGTTTGCCGGGGCCGGCAAAGCTGATCGCCCCCGCCGTCATGACGTCGAGCGCTTTGTCCATCTCGCCGGCCGAGGCGACGTCGAGGCCATCGACCAAAGGCGCGACGGCCTTGAGCAGCGCCGGCAAGGGATTGGCCTTGATCGCATAATGCACCGCGACCTGCGACGGCAACACCGCCCGCAACCGCGCGATCCGCGCCGCGATGACAGGGAAATCGTAGACATAGGCCGGCGTCGGCTCGTCGCGCCACGGAAGGGCTTCGAGGTCGCGGAATTCCGGCGGGATGGGCCCGAAAGGCTTGGGATTCACAACCCGTCCCCGGTCTCGAGCATCTCCGCCTTCAACGCCGTCCGGTCCAGTTTGCCATTGGCATTGCGCGGCAATTCCGCCCGCCACGCATATCGCGCCGGTTGCATGAAGTTCGGCAATTCACGCCGCAACCTGTCGCGCAAATCCTTTTCGCGCGAATCGTCCCCGCGCACCACCACGACGATCACTTGCCCGAGCCGCTCGTCCGCCACGCCGAACGCCGCCGCCTCGGCCGCTTCGCCGCCGCTCAGCACCGCCTCCTCGATCTCGCTGGGACTGATCCGGTTGCCGGCGCTCTTGATCATCTCGTCGTCGCGCCCGACGAAACGGAGCAGTCCGTCCGCATCCTCGATCACCTTGTCCCCCGACCACACCGCCATGCCCCCGCTTGTGGCGAATTCGGGCGCCGGACGGAAGCGCTGCGCGCTACGCGCCGCGTCCTGCCAATAGCCCTGCGCCACCAGCGGCCCGGCATGGACCAGTTCGCCCGCTTCGCCCGGTGCCGCCCGGCTGCCGTCGGGGCGCACCACCATGATCTCGGCAAAAGGAATAGCCCGCCCGATCGAATCGGGACGCGCATCGACCAATTCGGGCGCGAGAAAGGTCGAACGGAACGCCTCGGTCAGCCCGTACATCGGATAAAGATCGGCTTGGGGAAAACGCGCACGCAGCCCCTGCACGAGCCGCGGAGTCAACGCCCCACCCGAATTGGTCAGTCGCTTCAGCCGCGCCGCGGTCTCTACCGGCCAGTCCGCCTCGAGCAATTGCACCCAGAGTGGCGGCACCCCGGCAAGGCTGGTGACGGCATGACGCTCGACTGCCTTCACCACGTCGCGCGCGGTCAGATAGTCGAGCGGGATAACGCGCCCGCCCGCAGCCCAGGTGGAGAAGAGCTGATTCTGTCCATAATCGAAGCTCAGCGGCAGCACGCCGAGCACGCGATCCTCAGTTTCAATCTCAAGATAATTCGCCACGCTGATGGCCCCGAGCCATAAATTGGCATGACTCAGCATCACGCCCTTGGGCCGGCCGGTCGAACCCGAGGTATAGAGAATAGCTGCCAGCGCATCCGGATCGGCATTCGATGGCGGCAAATGCTCGTCTCGTCCGGTGTCGTGAAACACGGCGACCAGATCGGGTACGTCGCCGGGCTCCAGCGTCAAGGCTCGGGATTCCTGTGTGAGCAGCACCTCCGCGCCGCTGTCCGCCAGAATATGGGCCACTTGCGCCCGTTTGAGCACCGGGTTGATCGGCACATGCACGAGGCCCGCACGCGCCGTCGCAAGGGGCAGGATACAAGCATCGCGAGTCTTTGGCAGCCACGAAGCAATCCGGGAGCCGTGCGGCAGCGCAAACTGCCCGAGCCAGCCGGCCAGTTCCCCAACCTCGCGTTCAAGCTGGGCATAACTGAGCGTCCCCGCACGATCCTCAAGCGCCACGGCATCCGCAATGCCCCGCAACGGCAGCGTATCGATGGGTTTCGGAACGGGATCGAGCGCTATCATCCGAACAGACCTTAGCCTTGGCAGCGCACCCGCCAAGCCTTACGGAAGCGAAAAATCGCTGGCAGGGGATACGCATTGCAGCGCGAAGGGTTCGCAGAGGTCGAAGAAACCGTGCGCGGAGTGCTCCGCGACGTGCTCGGATTGAGCGCCGAACGCGCCGCCGCGTTCCACGAGGACACGCCCTTGTTCGGCGCGCTCCCCGAACTGGATTCGCTCGCGGTGGCGGGCGTGCTCACCGAGGTCGAGGATCGGCTCGGCATCCTGATCGAGGATGACGAGGTGGATGGCGAGATGCTCGAGAGCTTCGGCGCCCTCACCCGCTTCGCCGCCGACAAGGCGCTGGGTTGATCGACCGATATGATTGGGCCGGCGGCCGCGAAGCATTGCTTCGCTTCGGCCCCGATACCGGTCCGGTCGTGGTCGCGGCGCTGCCGCTGTTCGAGGAAGCCAACCGTACCCGCGCCTTCCTGGTGACGATCCTGCGCGCGCTCGCGGAACGCGGGATAGCGAGCGCGCTGCCCGATCTACCCGGCCAGGGCGAGAGCCTCGTGCCAACCGATGCAGTGCGCCTCGCGCATCTACGCGACGCGTTCGCCGCTGCGGCCAGCCACGTCGGCCGCACCGCTTATGCGCTCGGCATCCGCAGTGGCGCGCTGCTCGACGCCACCGCCATGCTCGGCGGGCGCTGGCATTTCGCGCCAAGCACCGGTCCCGAATTGCTCCGCGAGCTCGAGCGGTTGCGCCAGGCCGGCAGCGGCGACGATTATGGTGGCAACCGCGTCTCGCCGGTGCTGCTCGGCGAGCTTCCCACGGCCGGCGTGGCCGCGCAGAGCCGCACGGTCCGCCTCGAAAGCGACGCCCGCGCTGCCGATCACCGCGTTCCCGGCGCGCCGCTCTGGCGCCGCACCGAGCCCGACAACGACCCGGCGCTCGCCACCTTGCTCGCCGACGACATCGCCGCATGGATGCGCGCATGCGAAAGCTGATCGCCTTCCCCTGCGCCGGCGAGACTTTGCTCGGCACGCTCGACGAAGCCCCGGGCGCCACCGGCTTGCTGATCGTCTCGGGCGGCAACGAGATCCGCATCGGCGCGCATCGCGGCATGGCGTTGCTCGCGCAGCGCGTCGCCGAAGCCGGCCATCCCGTGTTCCGCTTCGATCGCCGCGGCATCGGCGATTCGACCGGCGAGAATCAAGGCTTCGAGAGCAGCGCCGACGACATCGCCGCGGCGGCCGCTGCCTTTCGCGCCGAAAGCGGAGTCGCCCGGATCGTCGCGTTCGGCAATTGCGATGCGGCCACCGCACTTGCTTTCCATCATCGCCAGGCCGGCGTGGACGCGCTCGTCCTCGCCAATCCCTGGATGATCGAGTCGACCGACGATCTGCCCCCGGCGGCTGCGATCCGCGCGCGTTATGCCGAGCGGCTGCGTGATCCGAGGGAATGGCTGAGGCTGCTACGTGGCGGAGTGAGCATCTCGAAATTAATCAGTGGCTTGCTCAAGGCATCTCGTAGCCAGACTCAAAAGACTGGGAGTCCCTCTGCCCGGCTGGCGATCGCACTCGCGGAGGTATCGATTCCGGCCACTGCTCTGCTCGCAAAAAGCGACAACACCGCCATCGCCTTTGCCGACGCGTGGCGCGGCGCGACCTTCGATGCCGCGCGCATGAAAGTCCGGATCGAGGAACTCGACAGCGCCAGCCACAGCTTCGCGTCGGCAACCGACAAGCAATGGCTCTTCGAACAGGTTCTGAAGAACCTGCGCTAGATCACTCCGCCGCTTCGGCCACCTGTTCGAAATCGGCCTCGGCAAGGAAGCGCTCCGCATCGAGCGCGGCCATGCACCCGGTACCGGCTGCAGTGATCGCCTGGCGGTAATGCTTGTCCATCACGTCGCCGCACGCGAACACGCCGGGGACATTGGTCCGCGTCGTGCCCTTGTCGACGGTGATGTAGCCGTCATCGTCCAGCGCAATATGGCCGCGGAACAGCTCGGTCGCCGGATGGTGCCCGATCGCGACGAACCCGCCATCCACTTCGAGCGTCGAAAGCTCGCCGGTTTCCATGTCCTTGAGTTCGATGCCGACCAGCCCGGAAACGCCGCCGCCGTCGATGAAGCGCTCGACCTTCTTGTTCCACAGCGTGGTGATCTTGTCGTTGGCAAACAGGCGCTGCTGGAGGATCTTCTCGGCGCGCAGGCTGTCGCGGCGATGGATCAACGTCACGTCGTGGCTGTGATTGGTGAGGTAGAGCGCCTCTTCGACCGCGGTGTTGCCGCCGCCGATCACCGCGACCTTCTTGCCGCGGAAGAAGAAGCCGTCGCAGGTCGCGCAGGCGCTGACACCCTTGCCCTTGAGCAATTCCTCCGAATCGAGCCCGAGCCATTTGGCCTGCGCGCCGGTGGCGATCACCAGGGTGTCGCCGACATAGACGGTGCCGCTGTCGCCGACCATGCGGAACGGCCGCTGGCTCACATCGACCTCGACGATCGTGTCCCACAGCATCTGCGCACCGACATGCTCGGCCTGCGCCTGCATCTCCTGCATCAGCCACGGGCCCTGGATCACTTCGCGGAAGCCGGGATAATTCTCGACATCGGTGGTGGTCATCAGCTGGCCGCCCGGCTGGATGCCTTGCACCACGATCGGCGCGAGCCCGGCGCGCGCGCCATAGATGGCGGCGGACAGTCCGGCGGGGCCGGAGCCGAGGATGAGCATGCGAGTCGAGTGCGTGGCAGTCATTGTGTCTTCCGGAATCGCTGGAGGCTGCATCTAGTGGGACGAGGTCCCCGCACGCAACATGGGCGCACGCGATCGGCGAACAATGCTGTGGGCAACAGCTTTGCTTTGCACGTCCAAACGATCGTGATGAATGGCAGGGGGCGCCTCGCGACAAGATGTGGCGGCGGGACAGCGAGCGCCGGGCGGGCGGTCGGCAGCCGCTCTAGGCGCCGAGCAGGATAGTTCGGATCGCGTCCGCATAGGCTTTCAACTCGAGCTTGCGGCCCGCCTCGGTGAGCTTGTCCAGCCGTTTTGGATCATCGCTCCGATAATTGAGCGGAGGCTCGACGGTGAACACCGACATGCCGCGCCCCGGCGCATATCGGCCAAGCGACACGCCCGGCTTCACGCCACCGCCCCAGAAGCCAAAGTCGAGATCGCCTTTCTTGCCGACATTGCCGGCCACCGAGGGATGTTTGGCGCGCTTCGCGGCTTGATCTCCCCCGCCGAATCCGCGGCTCTCGCGCCCCTTGATCGCCGATGTCGCCTTGTCGATTTCGGCCGCGGTCTTGAGCGACAGATCGAGGTCGGTCCTAGATGCCGCCGCGAGCAGTTCCGCCTCCCGCTGCTCGTGGAGCTTTCGCTCCGCGGCATTCACCGCGTCGCCATAATCTTCACTTTCCCAAGACGGCGAACGCCGCGGCCCGCTTCGCCACGCCGCGGCGCTCTCTTCCGCGCGGAGGTCGCGCGGGTCATAGAATACGCCGGCGGCACCCGGGTCCCAGGTGCCGTGGACGGTGATGATCCGCTCCGGCCGAAAGCGCTCCATCAGTTCCATCAGCATCTGATTTTCGGGCGAGATGGCGTTGCCGAGTGCGTCGATCGGCTTGCCGGCAGCGTTTTTCGAGGCCGCCAGATCCTTCGAGGAATCGGGGAAGTTGCGGTTGGTCTCCACCGTCTTGCCCTCGAAGACGCTTTCGCGCGCCGCCTGCAGGTCCATGCCGCTCTTGCCCTTGCGAACTATGTCGTCCGCTTTCGCCTTGCTGTCCGGAAACAGGGTCGGGACGACGATCGCGCTGAGTACCGGCGGCTTCGGCTGCTTGGCCAGGTCGGCCATGAGCATTTCCACCACCTCCATGCCTTGGCGTTCGGACCCGTGGACACCGGCGATCACCAGTGCCCTACGGTCGGTCGAGCCACGGAAGAAATGTGCCTGGACCGGGCGCGCGACGGGTTTGCCCGCCGAATCCTTCGGGCCCGCCTCCCCGGTGGTCTTGCCGAGTTCGCGGGCGCGGATCTTGCGCGCGACCCACAAGTCGTCGGGGCGACCGGCGAGAAGCCGCGCGATCTCCGAGTCGATGTCGGGATCGCCTGGTGCGGCCTGGACGTCGGGCTGGGACAGGCGGACGAGCAAGGCCTCGAGTCCGGGTTCGGCGTCCCACGAGGCCTTGACCAGGTCCGACAGCGGGCTCCGCTGCAGCAAGTCACGTCGCCCGCCCTGCTGGACGATATGGGTCAGCTCGTGGCCCAGCAATCTCCGTCCGTCGGCAGAGCCCGGACGATATTGTCCTTCGCCGAAGACAATGTGGTCGCCGCTGGTATAGGCGCGCGCGCCGAGCGCGCCCGCCGCTTGACCCGCCCGCCCGTCGCAATGAACCCGGACCGTACTGAAATCGCGCCTGAAACGCGGCTCGAAGTAAGCCCGCGCCTGCGGCTCGAGCGGATGGCCGGACGATGCGATGGCCTCCTGGACGACGGACGGCGGCTCGATCCGGCGGAAGCCCCCGGCATCGAGAGGCTTGGCGTGGACGGGCTTGTCGGCGCGCTCCAGCTGGGCCGCGACGCCTTCCGCTTCCTGTTCGGAACCATCCGCGTTGTCGCTGATCGCGAACCTGGCCAGCGCTGTCGGTTGTGCCGGGCGCCCCAGGGACGGCAGCGGGACGCGTTGGCTTTCAGGCTTTCGCAGGAATTGCGTCCGTGTCGCCGTGGACATTTCCATGTTCCTTCCAGCCGCAGGTAGCAATGGCGTGCAGTAGTCCATGAATACGCTTGTTCGTGATCTACTGGAAGCGTTCGCTCACCCTTCACCTCCCTACCCTTGGCCTGACATGGCTCGCTTCATGGTGACGAGGTAGTGCGCTTGCTCTATTTCGGCGACGCAAAGGACTATCAGGCGCTACCGAGAAGCGCCGACAGACAGTGCGTCACGGCCTCGATCTGGCGACATCCGCTTTGATGCGGCGCAATTCCAGGAGCTGGCAAGCAGCCAACGCCCATCAGCGGACACTTGCATGTCCATCCAGCCAGCCCAAAAGCTGTCATCCCTCGCCGATCAGCGCGTGCACATTCTCCTCGATCCAGTCGGTCAGGCCGACGATCCGATCGGCTGCCTCCTGTCCGAGGGGCGTGAGCGTATATTCGACATGAGGCGGCACCACCGGATAGCTTCGCCGGACAACGAGGTTGTGGCGCTCGAGCTGCTGAAGGCTCTTCGCGAGCATCCGCTCGCTTACGCCGTTCACCTTCCGTCGCAATTCGGCGAAGCGCAGGGTCCCGTCGCGAAGCGCGATCAGCAGCAGGACGTTCCACTTGCCCGTCATGTGCACCAGCACTTCCCGCGACCGGCAATTCGCGTCGAACACTGCTCCGCGGGCGAGCTGCTTCGCGAGATGATCGGTCCTGGCAGGTCGCATACTAACCCCGATGTACGTACTTACTTCTGATTGGGTATGGTCATATCTGAGCTGTTCCACTGTTGAAAGGAGCAACCATGTACGCCGTCACGGGAGCAACCGGCCAGTTCGGCCGACTGGCCATCGCATCCCTTCTGCGCCGCGTCGACGCGGGCGAGGTCGTCGCGCTCGCTCGCGATCCGGCCAAGGCCATCGATCTGGAGCGGCTCGGCGTCACGGTCCGGGCGTTTGATTATGACGCGCCCGACGCGCTGTCGGCGTCCCTCGAAGGCGTGACACGGTTGCTGCTCGTGTCATCGGACACGCCCGATCGACGGCTCCCACAGCATAAGGCGGTGATTGACGCGGCGGTCGGCGCCGCAGTCGACATGTTCGCCTACACCAGCATCATCCACGCCGACACGAACCCGATCAGCCTTGCCGAGTCACACCGCGAGACCGAACGCATGATCGTCGCGAGTGGCCTCCCCCATGCGATCCTGCGCAACAGCTGGTATATCGAGAACTATCTTGTCGGCGCCGAGGCCGCGATCGCGCACGGCGCCCTGCTCGGCAGCACCGGCAGCGGCATGATCTCCGCCGCCACGCGTGCAGACTATGCCGACGCGGCGGCCGTGATCCTGACCGGAGCGAGCGAGCCTGATCGCGTGTACGAGCTGGCGGGCGACGAGGCCTTCACCCTGTCTGACGTCGCCAAAGTGCTGAGCGAGGCGGCGGGGCGGACGGTCCAATATCGGGACCTGCCCGAAGGCGAGTATCGCGAGGCGCTGATCGGTGCCGGCGTGCCAGCCAGCTTCGCGGCGGCGCTGGCCGAATATAGTGCCAAAGCGGCCGGCGGCATCCTCGCCGAGCGATCGCATATGTTGAGCGGACTGATCGAACGGCCCACCGAAACGATGCGCGAGGCGATTCTTCGCGCGCTCGTTCGCCCTGCAACCGCGGAGAACGCCTGATGACGACTACCGGCTTCGACTTCTTCCACGATCCGGGCTCCCGCGCGCTCGCGGCCGTATCGTGCTCGGGGAAGGGAGTTCCCCTATACCGCACGCGCGGTATCGGCGCGCGATAACGATCGTGAAACCTTCGGGCCGACATGGCCTGCACGCATTCTGGCGGATGGGTGGCGTTGGGCCGTACCGACCGGCTTCACGCCTCATCTTCGGACGTAGCAGCCGCAGCGCCACCAACCCGGAAGCTGCCATCTACGGGGTCGCCGATCAATGAGGCCGATTCACCACGGCTTCGATTCGGTATCCTTCGGGATCGATCACGAAGGCTGCATAATAATAATCGCCATAGTCCGGGCGCACGCCGGGCGTCCCATTGCACCGCCCGCCATGCCGTAGCGCGGCAGTATGGAAACGATCGACATCCTCAGGTCGGGCAGCTGCAAATGCCAGATGAAAGCCCTCGCCGGGGATGTTCACGCTGTTCTGGGCGTTGATCAGCAACAGGTCGTCTTGGCCCGGGTACCCATACCCGACAGCTTCGTTGCCGGTAAATACGCGCGCATAGCCGAGCGTCGCGAGCACGGCATCGTAGAAGATCATGGCGCGGGGCAAGTCGGTTACGGCAATGGACAGGTGATGCAGCATAGTTTTGATTGGAGTTCCGTGAGCAAGCGATAGCGCCTTCGATGCCCTTTAATGGCAGCTGTCGCTTTCTGCGAGCCGGAAGCTGCGGAGCGCAATCCACCATTTCCGGCGGCTCGCGGCGCGCCCGGCCGTGAGACATGATCAGCGGTTTCGGCCGGCACGTCGATTGTTTCGGATCGCGCGGCTAGCCGAAACTTCTCTCGTTTGCCGACCCTTACAGCAGACTTCGCATAAAGCTTTCGGGTCGCCACTTTTGCGACAAGCTGCCGGAAATGGGCGCCGCATCAAGGCCTCGTCGCCTTTACATGGCCGCCGTCGCGGCTAGCCTAAATCATATAAATGAGACGTGAGCGGAAGACGATCTCGTGATCGCGACCGGCGCCAGGGGGGCATCTAAAAAAGGGAGAGAGAAGATGAAGATGTCGCTCAAGGCGAGTTTGCTTATCAGTGCTTTGACGATCTCAACTCCGGTTCTGGCACAGCAAAGCGCGCCACCTCCCGGGTCGTCCGGGGCGGACCCGACAAGCACTGTCCCGCAACCTGCCGACGCCGCAGTCGAACCATCGCAGACAGCGCCCGCCGCCGAGGAAATCGTCGTGACCGGCATTCGTGGCAGCCTCGCGTCCTCGGCGCGGATCAAGCGCGAAGCCCAGCAGATCGTCGATACCATTTCCGCCGAGGATGTCGGCAAATTTCCCGACGCCAACATCGCCGAATCGCTCCAGCGCATCACCGGCGTCGCCATCGATCGTTCGGGCGGCGAGGGCCAGTTCATCACGGTCCGCGGGCTGGGGCCGGAATTCAACACCGTGCTGGTCAACGGCCGGGTGATGGCGACGGACAATCCCGGCCGGGAATTCTCGTTCGACGTGCTGTCCTCGAACATGATCCAGCGCAGCGATGTCTACAAATCCAGCGTGCCCGAACTGCAGGAAGGTGGCATCGGCGCCACGGTGAATATCATCACCGCCCGTCCGCTCGAGGGACGCAGCGGCTTTCACCTCGCCGCATCGGCCGGCGGCATCTATGACACGCTGCGCGACAAGCTGAGCCCCGATCTGTCGGCCGTCGCCTCCTTCACCAACGAGGAGAAGACGGTCGGCATCGTGCTGGCCGGGTCCTACACCAATCGCTACAGCCAGCTTGATTACGTCCGCACCGAAGGCTGGCTGTTCGGGCCGCAGCGGGTGGTGGACGGCACCGCAGATTCGACCGGGCTGACGCCGGATGCAATCGTCACGACGCCGGGCGACGTGCACACGCCGCAGAATCTCCAGTTCGCCCGTCAGCTGGATCGCCGGCGCCGCATCAACGTCTCCGGCACCTTCCAGGCGCAGTTGAGCGACAGCCTGCTGCTGACCATCGATGGCATCTATTCCAGGTTCGACGTATCGAGCGCCCGCAACATCTTCGCAAACTTCTATTCCGCCCCCTATATTGGCATGGAGGTGGACGAGCAGGGCACCGTCACGGGCTTCAATCGTCCTGGCCAGCAGTTCCTGGCCGCCAATCCGGCGCTGGCGGACGCGGTGTCGCTTTCGCAGAACGACAACATCGTCAATCCCAGCGAGCGGCTGACCAACACCTACCAGATCGGCGCCAATCTCAAATGGAACCCCGCCGAAGACGTCGAAGTGCGGCTTGACGCATCAACCACGCGCGCGAAGCAGCGCGCACCGGGCATGTTCGTCGTGGTTGGTTCGCTGGCGCAGACGAGTCCGCGCTTCGATCTGAACAAGGGCAACGACCTGCCGATCGCCTCCAATTCGGGCGACATCACCGATCCGTCACTGATGCGCGCGCATTTCACCGCCGTCGACGACAATCGCGTGCAGGACGAGGGATCCGAATATCACCTCGACACCGAATTCAAGGTTCACGACAGCCCGTTGAAGTCGGTCCGGATCGGCTTTTCCTATTCCGAGCGAAGCAAGCTCCGGCGTACCCAGAACAACCAGGACGGGAATTGTGCCTATTGCGGGTACGAAATCCCGATGGATACATCGCTGCTCGAGCCCTTCGAACTCGACAATTTCCTGTCGGGCGTGTCGGGCAGCGAGAATGTGCCTGCGCAATTCTTCACCTATGACCCGCGCGCGGTCATTGCCTTCCTCTCCGATCCGGCGAACCTCGCCCGTCCCCGGCAAGGACGGACCGCGGAGGAGCAGGCCGCCGAAGCCGCGCGCCTGCTGGCACTCCCCGGCGGTCCCTATGGCGTGCGCGAGAATCTGGGCAGCCGGCTCGATGTTCAGGAAGAGGTGTTGGCGGGCTATATCGCCATGCAGTTCGGCGGAACCAACTGGTCGGGGAATGCCGGCATCCGCGTGGTCCGCACGCAGACGATTTCGCGCGGATTTGATCTGCCGGTGGTGAGCATCACCAACACGCCAGGCGACGACACGCTGCAATATCAATTTGGCGCCTCAACACCGATTTCGGTCCGCAACAGCTATATCAACGCGCTGCCATCGGTGAACCTCAAGGTGAACCTCACTGACAAGTTGGTCGCGCGTGCAGCTTTCTCCCAGACGGTTACCCGCCCCACCCTCACCGATCTCGGCGTGGACAATTCATTTGGCGGGCGCGTGTCGGTCCCGTTGTCGAGTGGTGGCAATCCGGGTCTTCAGCCGTTCAAGTCGACCAACTACGATCTGTCGCTGGAATGGTATCTGTCCCCGGTGAGCTATCTCAGCATCGGCGGATTCTACAAGAATCTGAGCGACTTCCTCGAGCTCCAGACGCTGCCGGTGGAGCGGTTCGGGCGCGTGTTCCAGGATACCCGCACACGCAACGGCCAGACGGGCTATATCCGCGGAATCGAGGTAGGCGGCCAGTATTCGTTCGATTTCCTGGGCGGTTTCGCCTCGGGCTTCGGTGTGGCCGGCAATTACACCTATGTCGACAGCAAGGCCAATCGCGACACGACGCTGTCGGACTATGATTGCGGCTATAACGGCCTATCGCCGCATTCGGCGAACGGCAGCATATTCTATGAGAAGTTCGGCCTCGCCGCCCGCGTTTCGTATAATTGGCGTTCGGACTATCTTCGCGCCTGCCGCTCCGATCAGGCGCGCCCGCGAAACCGGTCGGCCTATGGCCAGCTCGATTTCAATCTCGGCTATGACGTAACGCCAAACTTCCAGCTCTATGTCCAGGGCGTCAACGTCACGAACGCACGCGTCGACGAATGGTCGGCCATCGAAGATCGCTTCCTTATGCTTCAGGACACGGGCGCCCGGTATAATTTCGGCGTTCGCGCGACATTCTGACTCGCGTCGCCTCGCTGCGCCGGAAGGACAGCGGGGCGGTCGCCTCGGAGGATGCACGCAAATATCCGGCTTCGGCGCGCTGATCGCATCGCTGCCATCGCTCGCGATCTCGGCATGATCTGGTTGTGACGCGACACCAGCGAGCCGGCGCGCCTCGCCGACCATGCCGGCGCGACGTTTTGATATGTGCTCCCCAACCTGCCGACGCTCCTCAAGCGCGGCTTCGGCTTCTGGCCTGCGTTGCTCGCCTGTTGTGTACTGACCGACCTGCTGTACTTCGCGATGACCTCGGCGCTAGCCTGCCCGGAGGGCAACTCGCTGACGGCCGATTGTGCCTCCGCGGGCTCCCGTTTCATCGAACGAAGAGGAGGTAGAGCGCGCCTGCGGCCGCGCAGACGGCAAGCACCTGCAGCACGCCGGCCTTGAAGCGGAAGACCGCCACTGCAGCGAGAACGGCAAGGACCAGGGCCGCCACATTGACCGTGTCGAGAACAGGCACGTCGAAACTGCCGCCGCCAAAGCGCACCGCGCGCACCTCGCCGAACAACGTGTGGATCGCGAACCAGATCGCAAGGTTCAGGATGACTCCGACCACGGCCGCGGTAATCGCCGACAGCGCCGCCGACAATGCCTGATTGCCGCGGAGGCGCTCGACGAAGGGCGCGCCCGCGAAGATCCACAGGAAGCACGGCACGAAGGTCACCCAGGTCGTCAGGATGGCCCCCAATGTCGCTGCCATGAGCGGGTTGAGCCCGCCCGCGTCGCGGTACGCGGCGAGGAAGCCGACGAACTGCGTCACCATGATCAGCGGCCCTGGCGTGGTCTCGGCCATGCCGAGCCCGTCGAGCATCTCACCCGGCCCGAGCCAGCCATAGGTCTCGACCGCTTCCTGTGCGACGTAGGCGAGCACGGCATAGGCGCCGCCGAAAGTCACCACCGCCATCTGGCTGAAAAAGGTGGCGATGCGACTAAACACGTCGCCGGGACCAAGCGCCAGCACCAGCGCGGCGACCGGTGCGAGCCACAACGCCAGCAGCGCACCCGAGATCCGCAGCGACCAGGAGAGGTTGGGCCGGGCATGCTCGGGAAGTTCCTCGCCGAGCGCAGTGTCGCGATCATGGACCACCGCACCCTTGCCGCTGCCATGTCCGCCGCCGCTCCTGAAGGCGGTCGAGCCTGCGCGCGCTGCAAAGAAGCCTATCAACGCGGCGGCGAGGACAATGAGCGGGAACGGCGCATCGAGGAAGAAGATCGCGAGGAAGGCGGCGACCGCCATCCCGCGCATCACGTTGTTCTTGAGCGCGCGCGATCCGACCCGGACCACCGCCTGAATGACGACGGCCAGCACCGCCGCCTTCAATCCGAAAAACAGTCCTTCGACCAAAGGTACCTTGCCGAACAGCACGTAAACGTAGCTCAATCCGAGGATCGCAAGAAACCCGGGGAGCACGAACAAGGCGCCGGCGACCAGCCCGCCTTTGGTCTTGTGCAACAGCCAGCCGATATAGATTGCGAGCTGCTGGGCCTCGGGTCCCGGAAGCAGCATGCAATAGTTGAGCGCATGGAGAAAACGCTCCTCGCCGATCCACTTTTTCTCGTCGACGAGGATGCGATGCATCACCGCGATCTGCCCTGCCGGCCCTCCGAAGCTGAGCGCAGCGATCTGCGCCCAGACGCGGACGGCCTCACCGAAGGGAATGCCATGGTCCTGGGGAGGAGCAGGCGTTTCTGCGCCCAAGGTCACGCTGGTCATCGGTCGTTCTTCCGGCTGCTGAAGAAGGAATAGAACTGATCGAGAGCGTCGCTCGCGCGGGCGATGCGCTCGAGATCCTCATCGGTGGAGGCGCAGACGCCCGAAAGCATCGCTCCGACCCCGGCGGTTTCCGGGCGTGCGAACTTGCCGTCGGCGATGTCGAGCTCATGGATGATCTCGCCGAGCGCGGCCAGCCCGACATCTTCGGTGAGATGCGCGCGCAGCAGCAGCGTCTCGAAACTGCAGCGATCGCCCTCATGGGTGAACTCGGCATCGACCATGTCGAAGCGCAGCTCGCCCGGCGCGGGCACATGCGATTTGGCATCGACGAAGCGAAACTGTGCCTTGGGGTCGATGAAGCGCCGGATCAGCCAGGCGCAGGCGATGCGGTCAACGTGCACGCCGCGCCTGGTCACCCAGATCTTGCCGAGCAGATCTTCGGACTCGACCGCATCCGCCGGTTCACTGCGGCTGACGTCCGGATGGGCGTAACGCTGCCGATCGAGCTCGGCGAGCGCGGCCTCGGCGTCCAGCCGGCCATGCGCTCCGAAGAAATCGATCCTGCCGACTTCCTCCAGCCGCTTCTGCAGCCGCGCGATTTCCTGCCCGCTCGCCGGACCGGTCTCCAGCAGGCGGCGTGCAGCACCGGCGATCTCGGCATAATCCGCGTCGCGTGCGGCATCGAATAAACCGCGCACATCGGCGTCGGACTGGCCGCCGAGGAGTTCGGCCCCGATCAGCGTCGCCTCCCCGCCGCCGGCGACGATCTCCTCGCCAAGCGATCGGAACAAGGCTTCGGCTTCGTCGCTGCGTGGCAACACATGCGCGGCATTCTTGAGTGGCACCGCCCCGATCACCTGCAACCGGCGCCAGATCTTGACCCGCTGATAAGGCGGCTTGGCGGGAAGCTGGTGCAGCAGCGCCAGCCAGCGGGTTGCGCGAACGTCGATCATGATGCATATGTATCATCGAATTGTGATACATGGAATAACTATATCATGCTCCCTAGGACCCTGCTGCTTGCCTCGACTTTCTCCTGTCTCGTGCCGCTGACCGCGGCGCATGCTCAGGCATCGGCACAGCAGCAGTCGCCGCAGGCGGAAGGCATTTCGTTGAGCGGCAGCATGCGGCTGCGTTACGAGACCATCGAAGAGCAGGCGCGCGCGGGCTTCGACAGCGAGGATACGCTGTTCAACATCCGCACCCAGATCCTCGCCGAATATCGCGCCGACGATATCCGCATCGGGGCGGAACTTTTCGACAGCCGCGCCTACGGAGCCGACGCAGGTACACCGATCTCGACAAACGAAGTGAACACGTTCGAGTTGGTTCAGGCCTATGTCGCGGGCGACATTGCCGAGCCGCTCGGCAAAGGAAGCAAGCTGGCGCTTACGGCGGGCCGGATGACGCTCAATCTCGGCTCGCGCCGGCTGGTGGCGGCGGACGATTATCGCAACACCACTAACGGCTATACCGGCATACGCGGCGACTTCTCTGCTCCTGGCGGCGTGAAGACGACACTAATCTACATGCTACCGCAGGTCCGCTTGCCGGACGACTCGCAAGAGATTCGCGATCACACGGTGCAGGTCGACCGCGAGAGCTTCAATCTGGTGCTCTGGGGCGGCTCCGTCAGCAAGGCGAAGCTGGTGGGATCAGCCATGGGCGAGGTTAGCTATTTCCATTTAGGCGAGCGCGATGCGCCCGGGCGTCCCACGCGCGACCGTTCGCTCGACACCTTCAGCGCGCGGATCATCGCCAATCCTCGCCCGGCCGGGCTCGATTACGAAGTCGAGGCAATCTATCAGACGGGCGAGATCAGCGCTTCGCTCGGGGCGACGGCGGCGAGGCAAGATGTGAGCGCCACCTTCGTCCATGCCGACATCGGCTACACCTTTCCGGACCCATGGGCGCCGCGCCTGTCGCTCGAGTTCGATCGCGCCAGCGGCGACAAGGGGGGCCGCCGCTATGGACGATTCGACACGCTGTTCGGCATGCGACGTGCCGATCTGGCGCCATCGGGACTCTACAATGCCGTGGGACGCGCCAACATCATGACGGCTGGCGTCCGCATCGAAGCGGCACCGAGCAAGCGCCTGGACTGGTTCGCCGCTTATCGGCCGATGTGGCTGGCGTCGGCTGAGGACAGCTTCTCGACCACCGGGGTTCGCGACGTCACGGGTCGCTCGGGAGATTTTGCGGGTAACCAGTTCGAGGCGCGGCTCCGCTACTGGCTTGTGCCCACCCGCCTACGGTTCGAAGCAAATGGCCTGCTCCTCGTAAAGGGCCGCTTCCTGCGGGAGGCGCCAAACGCTCCACCGGGTCAGGCGACGCGGTACGCCTCGCTCAACGTTACGGCGAGCTTCTAGTCGCCGGGGAGTCGATCGGAGGGCCGACACCCGCGACGGCGCGCCGCAACCCTCTCGCCTGAGCGTCGAACGAACGACCGCTAGCGGGCAGAGCCGAAGTTCGCAAACGACCGTTGGGCGCGTAGCTGCGCGACAGCCCGCGCCCCGGCAATTATCCCCTCGCCGCGAAATCAGTCGAGCGGGTCAGGTCCTCCCAGCGATCGATCTCCTCAATGACCGCGTCGAGCTTTTCACGCGCACGGCGCAGTGCGTCGGTGCCGAGCAGCAAGTGCAATGGCGGCTGAGCGGCATCCACAACAGCGAGGATTGCCGCTGCGGCGCGGCCAGGGTCACCGATCTGGCTGCCGGCCATCGCATCAAGGTGCGCGACCGACTTTCCCACGCTCTCGGCGTAATTGCCCGCACCCTGGCTGCGCCGGATCGAATGATCGCTGAGGAAGTCGGTGCGAAAGGCGCCCGGCGCAACCGAAGTAGCTTTCAGACCAAGCGGCGCGATCTCCTGCGACAGGCTCTGCGTCATACCTTCCAGAGCGGATTTGGTAGCGGCATAGAGGCCCGATGACCCTGTTGGCGCGCGCCCCGCAATCGATGTGATGTTGATGATATGCCCGCTTCCCTGCCGGCGCAGCTCCGGCAGCGCAGCCCGAACAACGGCGAATGGCGCGAAGACATTGACCGCGAACAGCCTTTCGAACTCCGCATCGCTCGCCTCCTCCAGCGCGCCGAGCAGCCCGTAGCCCGCGTTGTTGACGACCACATCGACGCGGCCGGTCTTGGCGAACGCCTCCCCGACGACGGGAGCGATCGCCTTGGAATCGGTCAGATCAAGTGTCTCGACATACAGCACGCCACTGCCCGTCGCGATATCCGGCCGCCCTTCGCGCACTGTGCCGATCACCGTGTCGCCGCGTGCCAGCGCCGCTTCTGCGAGCGCCTTGCCGAGACCGCGAGAAATGCCGGTAATGAACCATGTCTTCATAGCTGCTCTCCTTCGCGACCGGACATAGCAGCGCGACTTTCGAGTATAATCGCCTCCCTCCTTCGAAGGCTTGTAAGCTCAGCTTCACAATGCTGTTAGGACACCATGATCCATCCAAGTGAATTCGGCGCGCTGCGGGCATTCGCCGCCGTTGCCGAGCAGCGCAGCTTCAGCCGGGCCGCGCAACAATTAGGCGTGTCGGCTTCGGCGCTAAGCCAGATCGTCCGCGGGCTGGAAGAACGGTTGAGCATCCGCCTGCTCAACCGCACGACGCGCAGCGTATCCCTCACCGAGGGAGGCAGCGCCCTGCTTGTCGAAGTAGCACCGGCGATCGCGTCGCTGTCCGGCGCACTGGATCGCGCACGCAATGCCGGGAATCGGCCCGCCGGCAGGGTGCGACTGCACTGCTTCCATGCCGCTGCCGATTCCTTCGTAGTGCCGGTTCTGCCGGCCTTGGCCCGCGATTATCCTGAAATCACGCTGGACCTGACGATTGACGACACGGTCGTGGATATCGTCGCGGGCGGCTATGACGCGGGAATTCGCATTGGCGAGGTGATCGAGCGCGACATGGTGGCGATTCGCCTGGGTGGCGAAATCCGGCAACTGGCGGTCGCCTCTCCCGCCTATCTCGCCGAACGCGGCGCCCCCCGGATCCCAAAGGACCTGCTCGATCATCGCTGTATCCGCTGGCGCTGGCCGGGCAACGAAAGCACATATGCGTGGGAATTCTTCGAAGAAGGCCGCTGGTTCTCCGTCGCTGTCGATGGGCCGCTCATCACCAGTAGTCGCGCCGTCATGCTTGATGCCGCGCTGGCGGGTGTCGGCATCGCTTTCCTGAAGGAGGAGTCAGTAGCGGATGCTTTCGCCGACGGACGTCTCATACCACTGCTGGCAGATTGGTCCGTACCGTTTCCCGGTTACTATTTGTGCTATCCGCAACAGCGGCAAATGGCGCCCGCGCTGCGAGCGGTGGTGGATGCAATTACCTCATCCGGTAAATCAAATAGCGAAAACTGAACACGCGGCGGCTTCGGGGAACGGCGATCGGCTCGATGGCATCGGGAAGCGAAGCGGGCATGCATGCGTGCGGACATGCCCCGAGGATGCCACTGCCGGTAGAGACGGATGCCGCGGACGGGCTCAGGCCTGTCCGCTCCGTCTTCCACTCAGAAGTTCAGGTTGGCGTTGACTCCGAAATAGCGGCTGTTGTCGCGGGGGACGAAGCGCGAGACACCGGCGACCGCACCATAGGCGATGAACGGCGAATAATGGGTGTTGGAGATGTTCTTGACCATGGCGCGGACTTCCCAGCCCTTGCCGGCATCGCTCACCAGGCCGATCGACGCGTTCCAGATGCCATAGGCAGGCTGGATGGTGTCGGGAGTCTGCGTAATCGAATATTGAGTGACATCCTTCCAGCTGTAATCGGTCTGAAAGTCGATACCGAAGCTGTCGGACAGCGGCAGGCGATAGGCGGCGTCGACATGGTATTTGGCCGCGGGAGCGAAGGGCAAGGACTGGCCGTCGACATTGGCGCAGCCGCCGCCTGCCGATGCCGGGCACAGGAAGCGGTCGATCCGCGCATCGTTGAGCGCGAACGCGCCGGTCAGCCGCAGATTGGTGAGCGGACGCAGGGTGATATCCCCTTCGACACCGCGCGACGAGACCTGGCCGGCATTGATCAGGCGGGTGACCAGCGATCCCAGGAAAGTATCTTGGAAGTTGGCCTGGAAGCCGTGGAATTTGGTGATGTAGCCGGTAAGGCTGAAGGCCAGCACGCCGTCGTTGCTGCCGCCCTTGAGGCCGATCTCGAAACTGTCCGAGGTTTCGGGCGCGAGCGGATCGACGTCGAACGCCTGCATGTTGAAGAAGACGTTGTAGGCCGGGCCCTTATAGCCGCGCGAATAGGTCGCGTAGAGATTGACGCGTTCGCTCACGTCGTACTGCAGGCCCGCGCGCAGGCTATAGTCGGTGCGATCGGTTTCGCCGCTGCTCGAGAAGGAGGGGCGGATTCCCGCCACCCCGGTCGCAGTGGTGGCGATGCGGGCATGCTCATATTCGAGATCGTCATGGATCAGCCGGCCGCCCACGATCGCGCGGAATTCGGGCGTTAAGTTGATATTGGCTTCGCCGAAGATCGAATAATTGGCGAGATCGGTGCGGTAGTTGGCGACGCCTTGGTCATCGACCTGCCCCCCGCCCACCAGCCGCGTGACGTCGCGCTGGTAGCGCTCGCGCGCGATGGTCTTGAAGTAATAGAGCCCTACGACATAATCGATCAACTTGCCCTTGGGCGAAGTCAGGCGAAGCTCCTGCGAGAACTGGTCCGAATCGACCGTGCCCAAATCCTCGCCGCGCGCCGTCGCCGCGGTGAGCGTTCCGGTCGAATCCCAGTCCTGGTGCTGGCGATTCTTCCAGCCGCGATAGGCGGTGATCGATGTCAGAATATGCTCGCCCAGCCCGATCTCGGCGGTGAACGACCCGCCGAAATTCTTGTCGCGCACATCGGCGTCGAAGCTGGGCGCGACTTCGGTATTGTCGGGTCCGGCGGCGATGCCCGAGCGGGCGAGAATCGCGGCGAGATCGGCATTCGGCGTCACTGCCCGGCTGGGATAAGCCACGCGCGAGGTGGCGCGGAACACACCGGTAGGCACGTTCTCGTAGGTGAAGACATAGTCACCGGCGAGGGTGAATTTGAGGTTCTGCGCAAGTTGGTAGACGAGCTTGCCGCGTCCGCCCTGCCGGTCATAGCCATTGACCCGATCGCCCGTGGTAACGTTGCGAACATTGCCCTTGTAGCCGCCGACGAGGCCGGTGAGCGCGAAGCCCCAATCCTGGCCGATCGGGCCTGAGGCACCGAGGCGGAGGCGGTATTCGTCACCCTCGTAATAACCGAGCTGGGCATTGAAGCCGAACTCCTTCGCCGGCTCCTTCGAGACGATGCTGATCACGCCGGCCGACGCGTTCTTGCCAAACAACGTGCCCTGCGGCCCGCGCAGGATTTCGATGCGCTCGATATCGAGCAGATCTAGCGTTGACTGGCCCGGGCGCGCCAGCACCACGCCGTCGATCACCGTCGCAACCGACGGCTCCACGCCGGGCGAAGTGGTGATCGTGCCGATACCGCGGATGAAGGTAGAGCGGTCCTTGTTCGACGAGCCTGCGCGGAAATCGAGCGTCGGAACGGTCTGGGCGATGTCCTGCAAGGTATTGAGGTTCTGCGCGGCGAGCGTGTCGCCGGTCAGCGCGGTAATCGCGATCGGAACGTCGTTGAGCGATTCCTCGCGGAAGCGCGCCGTTACCACGATCTCGTTGTCGTCACGCACCGTCTGGGCCTCGCCCGGAACCTCCTGCGCCTGAGCCGCCGCAATCGACGCCAGCGCTGCGCCGGCCAACATCCCCGCGCGCAGCATATTGTTCCCGATTATCCGCATTCTTCACTCCCTGAGATCGGGAGATGAATATCCTATCACTTCAGTAGGAGAACAAAGTTTTGCTTCGCCCCGACCCTGCCCCGGCTTGTCAGGCGCCGGGCGTCCGCAGGAAGCGCGACGGGAACGGCGCGCCCGCCGGGCCATGCGGATCGCGCAGATCGTTACGCTGGCCGGCATCGGCACTGAGCGGAATCTGCATGCCCCTGGTTTTTTCGAGGAGCGCGAACAGCTTCCCGCTCATCCGATCGGCCAGATCCTCGTGGCCCGGCCGGGCAAGCAGATTGTTGCTCTCGTGCGGATCGGCGGCGAGGTCGTAAAGCTCGTCCAGGTCCCAAATGCCGTGGAAGTGCATGTATTTGTAGCGATCTTCGCGCAACGCATGGACCGTGGGGGTCTGGGGGAAATTGCGCTCCCAATAATATTCGTAGAGCAGTTCGCTGCGCCACGGCACCTGCTGTCCGCGCGCGAGCGGAAGCATGCTGGCACCCTCCATATGCGCGGGCGCAACCAGCCCGGCGGCGGCGAGCATCGTCGGGGCGACATCGATATTGGCGACGACCTGTTCCACCACCCGGTGGCCGAACAGCGCCGGGCAACGCGCGATCATCGGCACGCGCATCGATTCCTCATAGGCGGCGCGTTTGTCGATCAGGCCGTGCTCGCCGAACATGAAACCGTTGTCGCCCATGTAGAGGATCAGCGTGTCGTCGAGCTCGCCGCGCTGCTCGAGCAGATCCATGATCCTGGCGAGTCCTTCGTCGACGGCGAGCAACGTCTCCATATAGCTTTTGTAATAGTCGGCCACGTCGAGCGTGCCGTGATAGGGAAAGTCCACGCCATGCCAGCTGTTGCGCTGGTTCTCGACCCAGGCCGGGCGGCCGGGAACGCCCGGTTTCATCGATTCCGGATGGCGAAAGGTCTCGTTGGCGTAGCGCCCCTTGTGGCGTTCCGCCGGGATGAACTCCGAATGCACCGCCTTATGCGCGAGGTGCATCATCCATGGGCGCTTGCGATCGCGCTTGCCGATCCAGTCGAGCGCATGGTCGGTGAGTTCGTCGGTGATATACTCCTTTTGCGGCACATTGCGGCCGTTGACGTTGAGCCCGTCGGCGCTGGGCAGATAGCTGCCCTGTCCCTTGAAGCTCACCCAGTGATCGAAGCCCGGCTGCGGCTTGTCGGTCTCGGCGCCCATGTGCCACTTGCCGATGAACGCGGTCTCGTATCCGGTGCGCTGGAGATATTGCGGATAGAAGATCAGGCCGGGCGGGATCGGATGGTTGTTGTCAACCACGCGGTGCTGGTGCGCGTAGAGCCCAGTGAAGATCGACGCGCGCGACGGCGAGCAGAGCGCCGTGGTGACGAAGGCGTTGCGGAAATGCACGCCTTCGCGCGCGAGCCGGTCGAGCGTCGGCGTCTCGCCGAAATCCTGTGCCTTCATAAACCCCATCGCGTCATAGCGATGATCGTCGGTCAGCACGACGAGGATGTTGCGCGGCTTGACGCTGCGCAGCCGCTCGAGCGCCAGGCTGTAGCGTTGCTGCGGCGTCGCCGCCGCGGCCCAGCTGTAGAGCCCGAACGAACTGCCCGCTCCGGCCAGCAGCACGCCGCGACGATCGATCGGGTCGGTCATATCTGCTCCTTCAATGCGCCGCAATCAGCTCGTCGGTGTCGTCCTGTGGCTCGGCGCGGCGGATGCGCGGCAGCAGCAGCTGAATCCAGCCGAGCGCGAGCAGATACGATACCGAGGCGAACAGGAAGAGCGGCAAATATCCAAGCCCCGCGGCGAGCACGAGCCCGGCGATCTTGGCGATCGCCATGCCTCCCAAATTGCCGCAGAACGCACCGAACGCCGTCACCCGGCCAACCTTGGCGCGCGGCGTGACGTCGGCGATCGTCGCGAACAAAGTGGTCGAAAAGGCCTGATGCCCGGCCATGGTGAGCGCGAGGATCAGCGTGGCGCTCCACAAATGCCCGGAATAGAGGGCGAGCGGTACGGGCAGGACGACAAGCCCGGCGATCAGCATCGCGCCTTTGCGCACGCGATCGAGATCGCGCCCCTGCACCAGCAATCGGCTGGCGAACGTTCCCGCAATCAGCGCGCCGATCGCCGCGCCGGCATAGGCCACCGCCAGCGGCGGACCCAGCGCGGTACCTTCGAGGCCGAACTGTCGATGGAAGAAATCCGGCATCCAGAACAGCATCAGCCACCAGGTCGAATCCGACAACACCTTGGCGAAGGCGATCGCCCAGGTACGACGTTCCTTGAGGATGGGGCCATAAACGGGATCCGATGCCACCGCAGGCGCCGCGCCGTCGCCGAACCGGACACCGCGCACCGCCACCAGCCAGAGCGCCGCCCAGACCACTCCCGCCAGCCCCGCGATCACGAAGGCCGCGCGCCAGCCGTAGAGCGCGGCGAGCAACGGGATCAGCAAAGGCGCAACGATGCCGCCGACGCTGCCGATCGCGTTCGAAATGCCGTACGCCGTCGATCGCTGGTGCGGCGGGAAGATCGTGGCGATCGTCTTGATCCCGCTCGGGGTCCCCATCGCCTCGGTCGCGCCCAGCGCGGCGCGGACGAAGGTGAACTGGCCGATCGTCACCGCCCAGGCATGACCAATCGCCGCGAGGCTCCAGGTGAACACGCCGAGCGGATTGGCCCATTTGACCCCAACGCGGTCGACGATCCAGCCCGTGAAAAGAAAGGCGAAGGCGGCCGACCCCTGGAACCACGCCGCGAGCGTGCCGTAATCATTGTCGGTCCAGCCGAGGTCCTTCGAGATCACCGGCTTGAGCACCGAGATGATCTGGCGATCGACAAGGTTCAGGATGCCGGCGGTGAGCAGGAGCGCGAACAGGAGCCAGCGGCGGCCCGACGGCAGGCTCACGCGAAAGTGACCTGGCAACCGGCCTGAATCAGGGGAATCGCGTTGCGTCGCAAATGCCGGGTGCCGGGATTGAGCATCGCCTCCGCAGTATATTGCGCCAGATAGACCCGGCGCTGTCTCTCGGTACGATTGGCGCCGGTGGCATGGAGCGTCAGGCTGGAAAAAGCGACGATGCTCCCGGCGGGGACTTCGATCGCTACGCTGTCCGCCTCGTCCACCTCGACCGCGAGATCGTTGCTTCCTTCGCGCTTCGCGTGGGGGATAATCCCCGCGCGGTGGCTGCCGGGAACGACGCGCACCGTGCCGTTGTCGAGCGTCGCGTCGTCGAGCGGACACCAGCAGGTCAGATAAGGCGCGTGGTCGGGCGGCCCGCCATAAGCGACCACATAGCCCGAATCCTGGTGCCAGCCGAACGGCAAGCCGTCCTCGGGGCCCTTCACGACATATTGGTCGAAGAAGAAATAGACGGTGTCGCCCAAGGTCGCGCGGCATATGTCCGCCATTTCCGGGCTGAACAGGATGCGGCGCAGCGCGGGCTGCTCGCGCTGGCACTCGCTGGCGAAGTAGCGCTTGCCGCGATGGCTGATCCCGATCGTGTCCACCCGGGCCGCATCCATCCGCGCATCCTCGCGCGCGACGAAGGCATCGCATTGCGCGCGCAGCACGTCCAGCAACGCGCCCTGGAGTATGCCGTCGAACACGGCATATCCGCGCTCTGCAAAGTCCGCCGCTTGCTGCTCATATCCCATCGACGACAGGCTATGCGGCTCGACCGCCGCCGCCCATCAAGAAAAACTATCAACTCCTAGTTTTCCAGTAGGGATTGCGCGCTAATCAGGGCAGCGGGCCGTGCGCCAGCCGGGGCAGCACATGGCGGGCGAACAGGTCGGCCTCGGCAGCGTGCGGGTAGCCCGAGAGGATGAACGCCTCGATCCCTTCGGCGCGATAGGCCTCGAGCTTGGCGAGCACTTGATCGGGATCGCCAACGATCGCCGCGCCGCAGCCGGAACGGGCGCGACCGATCCCGGTCCACAGATTGTCCTCGATATACTCACCCCCCGACGCCTCGCGCAGTTCCGCCTGTCGGCGCACGCCGGCGGAGCTGCTGTCGAGCGAGTTCGCGCGGATCTCCGCGCCCGCGTCCGCGTCGAGCCGCGAGAGCAGCCGGTCCGCAGCGGCGCGCGCTTCCTCTTCCGTCTCGCGCACCACGACATGGACGCGATAGCCGAAGCGGAGCGTCCGGCCCTCGCGCGCCGCGCGGGCGCGGACGTCGGCGATCGTCGCGCGCACTGCCGGGAGCGTATCGGGCCACATCAGATAAACGTCGGCGCCCTTTGCTGCGGCGTCTCGCGCGGCTTCGGAGAGCCCGCCGAAATAGAATTGCGGACAGCGGCCGGACACGGTTCGGATCCGCGGCGGCTTTAGCCGGATCTTCCAGAACTCACCGTCATGATCGAGCGGCTCGCCATCGAGCAATTGCCGGAGGATCGCCATCGCCTCGATCGTGCGGGCGTAGCGCGGCGCGCTGTCCAGCGTCTCGCCGGGCAGGTCGCTCGAGATGATGTTGATCGCAAGTCGGCCGCCGGCGATCTGGTCGATCGTTGCGATCTGGCGCGCAAGCTGGGGCGGCCAGTTCTCGCCCATCCGGACTGCCATCAGCAGCCGGATCCGCCGCGTCCAGCCGGCGATCGCCGCGCCGAACGCCGTGGTGTCAATGCCGAGCGCATAGCCGGAAGGCATCAGGATGTTGTCGTAGCCCAAACTCTCGGCCTGCAGCACCAGGTCGCGGCAATGCTCCCAGCTCGATTGCAGCCGCGTGTCGGGGACGCCGAGAAACTCATAATCGTCGTCGCACAGCGCCGAGAACCAGCTGACTTCGCACCCAGCCATAGAAAATCTACTCCTGCGATCCGCCGCACCATACTTGCGCGACGGCGGCGGTTCGCGCCAAGGAAGTTAATCCCAGCTTTGGCATAGGAATTATGGTCGAGACAATCCGCTACGGTATCGTCGGCACCGGCATGATGGGCTGCGAGCATATCCGCAACATCCGTCTGATCCCCGGGGCGCACATCACTGCGATCGCCGACCCGGTCGAGTCCTCGCTCGGTTGGGCCGATGCCTCGCTGGGCGACGAGCGCCCTGCCCGCTTCCGCAGCGCCGAGGAGATGGCCGAGAGAGGTGAGATCGACGCGGTGGTGATCGCCTCGCCCAACAACACGCATCGCGAGGTGCTCGCCCCCCTGTTCGATCGCAGCGTGGCGATCCTGTGCGAGAAGCCGCTCGCCACGACGCTGCCCGATGCGCGCTGGATCGTGGAACAGGCCGAAAACCGGACCGCGCCGTTCTGGACAGGGATGGAATATCGCTACATGCCGCCGGTCGCCGAATTCGTCCGGCAGGTGCATGGCGGCCGGGTTGGCGCGCTGCACATGGTCTCGATGCGCGAGCACCGCTTCCCCTTCCTCGTCAAGGTCGGCGACTGGAACCGCTTCACGCGCAATACTGGGGGCACGATGGTCGAGAAATGCTGTCATTTCTTCGATCTGATGCGGCTGATCACCCGGAGCGAAGCAGTGCGCGTCTATTGCTCGGGCGCGATGGACGTGAACCACCGCGACGAGCTTTACGACGGCGAGACGCCCGACATCCTCGACAACAGCTTCACGGTGGTCGACTTCGCCGACGGTACGCGCGCAATGCTCGATCTGTGCATGTTCGCCGAGGGCGTCGAGCACCAGGAGGAGATCTCGGCGACCGGCGACAAAGCGAGACTCGACGTGCTGGTGCCGCCGGGCGATCTCGTCTTTTCGCCACGCGTGCCGTTTGGCACCGCCAGGCAGGTCGAACGCACACCGGTGGCGATCGACAAGGCGGCGATGGCAGCGGGATCGCACCACGGCGCTACCTTCCACCAGCACGAGGCGTTCGCCCGAGCAGTGCGCGGGGACGGTCCCGTCGAAGTGACTGCGCTTGATGGACTGCATGCCGTCGCGATCGGCACCGCGGCCGAGATCAGCGCGCGTGAAAAGCGCGTGGTCACGCTCACCGAACTCGACGCGTTTTGATCGCGTTGGGGCAGCTATCGACCCCGTCGCGGATGTCGCCAGGGCGAAAACCGGGCATATCCGCGATTGCCGAGGGTTGAACATGCCGCGCTTTGAGATTGCGGCGCCTGATCTATCCACCCGCATAGCGAAACGAGCCGGAGCGGCCGGCTTGTCCATAGCATCGTCATAGCAATTGACCGCGGCGGCCCGCCTCAGACGGGTTTCTCCGCGTCCGGCATCAGACGATAGCCGACGCCGAGTTCGTTCACGATGATCGCTGGCCGGGTCGGGTCCGGCTCAAGCTTCTGCCGCAAGTTGCGCACGACGATCCGCAGATAATCGACCCTCTTGTCATGATCAAAGGGCCAGGCGGCTTCGAGGATTCGCTGGTGCGTCACCACGCGCCCCGGACTGAGCGCGAGCTGACGGAGGACCTCGAACTCCTTTCGGGTGAGATGCACCTCGGTCCCGTCGCGCGCGATCTCGCGATTGGTCAGATCGATACTGAGCCCATGGGTGTACACCGTCGGCGATGCGCCTTGCGCAACCAGGCTGTGGCGCAGCGAGGCGCGGAGACGCGCGAGCACTTCCTCGCTGTCGAACGGCTTGGTGACATAATCGTCCGCGCCCAGATCGAGCGCGGCCACCTTCTGATCGGTCGCGTCGCGTGCCGAAACCACCAGGATCGGTGCCTGGCTCTGCTGTTTTAGCAGCGGAACGATCTCGAGACCGTCGCGGTCGGGCAGGCCGAGATCGAGCAGGATCGCATCGGGATTCGCGATTTTCGCCTGCGCCAGCGCTTCCGCCGCAGTCGTCGCCTCGATCGGCGCATAGCCGCCGCGGATCAGCGTGGCCTGCAACAGCCGCCTTATGTGCAGGTCGTCATCCACCACCAGGATGCGTTGGCCGCTCATACGTCCATTCCTTGATCCGACCCGAGCACCAGCAGACGCTCGGGAAAATGAATACTGAACCGGGCGCCGGTCGAATCGTCGCGGTTCGCGGCCTCCACGCTCATCCCCATCGCCTCGGCGAACGCCTTGACGATCGCAAGACCGAGGCCGGTGCCGCTGATCGACCGGTCCGAGCCCTCGAGCCTCCTGAACGTCTCGAACACCTCCGTCTCGCAGCCCGCCGGAAGGCCCGGGCCTCGATCGATGACGGACAGCACCAGCGCGTCGGGCAGGCGCTCCGCGCGAACGATGATCGGCGTCCCCGGATCGCCATAACGCCCGGCATTATCGAGCAGGTTGAGCAGGCAATGATGGAAGAGCTGCGGGTCGAGCCGCACCAGAGGCAGGCTGGGAAGCACGTCGAGCTGGATCGCATGGCCGTCGAGCGAGCGCTTCGTGTCGTGCACGGCGGTGGCGACGGCATCGGTAAGGTCTACCGGTTCGAGGTTGAGCCGCAAGGCTCCGGCCTCGACGCGCGCCATGTCGAGCAGATTGGCGACGAAGCGGTTGAGCCGCATCGCCTCGCTCTCGATCGTCGCGATCAGTGGATCGTCGCTGCGCTGGCGGAGCTCGCCCGCTGCGGCGAGTACCGAGGTCAACGGCGTGCGAAGGTCATGGCTCACCGACGAAAGCAGCGCCGCGCGCAGCCGGTCGCGCTCGCGTACCGCATCGACATCGCGCATCTCGCCCTCGAGCCGCAACCGCTCCAGCGCCAATGAGGTCTGATCGAGCAGACTGGTGAGCAGCCCGAGCTGGTCGGAACGGATCGGATCGCTGCCATCGTCGCGCGCCACACCGAGCACGGCGAGCACCCGTTCGCCGGCACGCAGCGGCTGAAATTGCCAGTCGGAGGCAGTCAGCGTGCCCGTCCCCCGCCCTGCCGGCTGAGCGGTGTCCCAAACCCACTGCGCGGCGGCGAGCTCCATCGTCTCGAGGCGCGTGTCGGGCTCGCTTGCCGCCTGTACCGACAGTCCGGTGTCGGTCTGCTCGATCAGCGCCACGCGAACGCCGAGCACCTCGGCGATCTCCCGGCACGCCGCCCGGGCGACTTCCGTACGATCGTTGAGGGTGGTGAGCTGGCGCAGATAGCCGGCCAGCGCCGCGTTGGCGCGCGCGCTGGCGGTGGCGAGGTCGGCCTGCGCGCGAACCCGGGCGGTGAGCTGGCTGGTGACCACCGCGACCCCCAGCAGCACGAAGATCGATATGACGTTTTCCGGATTGCTGACCGTCAGCGTGCCGGTGGGCGGCAGGAAGAAGTAATTGTAGCCGAGGCTCGACAGCAGACCCGCATAGAGTCCGGTCCGCAGCCCGAACAGGCTCGCCGCCGCCATGACCGGCAGCAGATAGAGCAGCGCCACATTGCCGAGATCGAGAATGTGGAACAGGCCGGAGCCCGCGGCCGTAACCGCCGCGACCATGAGGCTGGTCCAGAAATAGCCGGCGCGCGTTCCCCATTCGCCCCGCTGCGGGGCGGGACGCAGCGCGGGAGGTGCAATCTCCGCGTGCGGCAGGACATGCACCGCCACGCCCGGCGTTTCGCGGATCAGGCGGTCGACCACCGAACCGTGCCGCAGCTCGAACCAGCGGGAACGCGCCGACTTGCCGACCACCAGCTGGGTCGCCCTGGCATCCCTGGCGAAGCTCTTGAGCCCGTCCACGACGGTGGTCGCGGGCACGCTCGCGACCACCGCGCCAAGCCGCGACGCGAGATTGAGTGTAGCGGCGACGCGGCGAAGCTCCGGCTCGGCCAGCAGGCGGGTGCGCGGCGTCTCGACATGGATCGCAGTCCAGCTCGCATGCGCGGCGT
>Ga0247823_10000464_pt1 | contig 34526 bp, 26 predicted proteins | sample 13C_PalmiticAcid_2_FD_192426 | JGI IMG/M metagenome (GOLD analysis project Ga0247823, IMG submission 192426) | Soil microbial communities from agricultural site in Penn Yan, New York, United States - 13C_PalmiticAcid_Day30 | ecosystem: Environmental > Terrestrial > Soil > Agricultural land...
GCGGCGCGGTCTTCCGGCTGCGGGGGCGGCTGAGGCGAGGGATTGGCGGGCGGCGGCGGGGCGGCGGCGTCGGTCATGCGGGTTCCGAGGCGGGCTTGGATGATGTCGGGGGAGACGGCGGCGCGGGCGCCTGGGCGCCCTGGCGTTTCATGCGCACGGCCAGCAACACGAACAGCAGGGCGGCGTAGAAGAACTGGGCGACGGCGATGATGCCGATCACCCGGAAGACGTCGTTGAAGGCCAGGATGTTGGCCTGCTGGATCAACTGCTGGGTCAGCAGGGCCACGCCGTCGGCGGCGCGGAACGCCGGATCGGCCTGGGTGGCGGCATAGGCCCCGCCATAGGCCTGCAGGGTCGCGGCGACGGCCGGATCGGATCCCGTCAGGTGCTCGGCCAGATAGACGGCGTGATGCTGGGCCCGCACGGTCTGCAGCGTGCCCAGCAGCGAGGCCCCGAACAGGCCGCCCAGGTTCTGGGCGACGCCGAACATCACCGAGAAGGTGATGATCGAGCCCAGGCCCCGGGTCAGCAGCTGGCCGATGCCGAACATGAAGGCCGGCCCCAGGAACATAGCGGCGGCGAAGGCCAGCAGGGCCTGGCTCAGATAGAGGTTGACCGGCGCGGTCAGCACCGTGGCGCGGGCGTCGAGGAAGGCGCCGACGGCGATCAGCAGGATCGAGCCGAGGAACTGCGGGGCCAGGGTCTTCTGATTGAGGGTCGAGGCGCTGACCACGACGCCGGCGATGGTGGCCAGCAGGACGACGCCGTAGAGCAGACGCTGCTGCTCGGCGGCCAGGCCCAGGGCGTTCATCAGGCCCGCGGCGCCGACGCTCTGCTCGGAGAGGATCAGGCGCACCAGGGCGATGTTCAGGCAGAAGCGCAGGAAGGCGCCGGTGGCCACCCAGCGGGTGTCTATCAGCGGGTGGACGCGGCCGTGCTCGACCAGCGAGGCTATGGCGATCATCACCACGGCGGCGGCGAGACACCAGCCGAGCCACGGCGCCTCGAACCACCAGACGATGCGGCCAAGGCCCAGGACGGCGACGATCAGGCCAAGGCCGCCGCCCAGCAGGGCGAAGGTCAGGGCGTCGGTCTTCTCGAAGACGTGGATGCGCACGCCGTGCGGCAGGCGGAAGAGGAGAACGGCGGCCAGGCACGCGGCGGCCAGGCAGGCTTCCAGGGCGTAGAGGCCGTGCCAGTAGGCCGCGTCGAGCAGGCCGGTGGAGATCACCCGGGCCAGCGGGGCGCCCAGCTGCGAGACGCCGACCCCCAGCACCAGAGCGCCCATCCGGAACGATGCCGGGAAGGCCTGCAGCATGTAGAACATGGCCAGGGCGCTGAGCGCGGCGGCGCCGACGCCGCTGATCGCCCGCAGGGCCAGGGCCATCGGATAGTTGTCGAGGAACAGGTGGGCGAAGGCGGCCACCGTGTAGAGGCTGAGGAACACCAGGGTGAACCGGCGGATGCCGAACTGCTGGCGATACTTCACCAGCAGCAGGTTCATCGAGATGTTGGTCATGATGTAGATCGTGGTCAGCCAGGCCCCCTGCGTGGGGGTGAGGCCCAGCGAGCCCTGGATGGCCGGCAGGTTGACCGAGATCAGCGCCGTGCCCAGCGAGCCGGTGACGCCGATCAGGACCGAGATCAGGGCGTGGACGACGCGGAAGGGCAGGGGGAAGTCCGGCGTCGAGGGCGAGCCGGGCATCATCGGCCGCTCGTGCGGCAGCCAATCCGGGGTCTGGCCGATCGTCTCGCCGTGCCGGGGCATCGCGCCTCTTGGTGCTGACGACGTCACTGTGGGATGCGCCGCGTCGTCGGTCAAATGTCGTCGGTGACGCAGGCTTGGGGGCGTGGCCGCCACGCGTCTTGAACGAAATTCCTCAGACCTCGGCGCATCTTGACGCTTGCGCCAAATTCGAACGCTTGTAAGGGTTCCCTAGGGGTAAAGGGGATTGAAGTCTTGAGTTCGACCACCGAGATCGCCGCCGGCCAGGACGCAGAGGCGCAGGAAACCGAAGCCGTCACCAAGAACCTGGTGTTCACGGCGGCCGAGCGGCTGTTCGCCCTGCACGGCTTCCAGAACGTGTCGGTGCGCGACATCACCGCCGCGGCGGGCGTGAACCTAGCGTCGGTGAACTATCACTTCGGCTCCAAGGACGCCCTGCTGTTCGAGATCTTCAAGCGCCGTACGGCCGAGCTCAACCGCGAGCGGGCCCGGATGCTGCACGAAGCCAACGACCGCAACGCGGGGGCCCCGCCGGTGCGCGAGATCCTGGCCGCCCTGCTGACCCCGCCGCTGCGCTGGCTGGCTCCGGACCACGAGCGCCGCATCTCGCTGCAGTTCCTGATCCGCGCCCGCAGCGAGGGCACCGACGAGATCCGCCAGGTCCTGAAGACCGACGTCTCGCACCTGCGCCGCTTCTCCGACGCCCTGCTCAAGGCCCGCCCCGACCTGTCGCCGGAAGACGTCTACTGGCGGCTGCACTTCACCCTGGGCATGCTGCACAACAACCGCTTCGCCGAGTTCGACCGCCTGAACGTGCTGTCGGAAGGCCAGACCAGCGAGGCCGACGTGGTCTCGCTGCTGGAGCGGATGCTGGCCTTCGCCGAAGCAGGGTTCGCGGCTTGAGGTCGGCTCCACCCTAGCATCCCGTCATTCCCGCCCTTGTGGCGGGAACCCCTCTGTCAGCCGCAAGGACGGTGGGAGCGGATCGCTGGCGATCCGCTGGCACTTCACGTGCGAGCGGAACCAGGGGTTCCCGCCACAAGGGCGGGAATGACGGGCGCTTAAAAGGAATGCGCGAAGCGGGCCTTGTAACCAGCGCGCACCAACTCAACTTCCGATCACCTGCACGAATCACCGGCATGTGAGGAACGATCGCCGGGCCTGAGGGTTAAGGTGGCCCCATGGCTCGGCTCGGCATCACTCACGAGACCCGTTACGCTTACGAGCGCCCGGTGGCGTTCGGGCCGCACCGGCTGCTGATCCGGCCGCGCGACAGCCACGCCATCCGCATCGTCGAGGCCAGGCTGGCCACCTCGCTGCCCGGCCAGACGCGCTGGAGCTACGACGCCAGCGGCAACTGCGTCTGCACCTTCCAGCCGGAGGGGCAGGCCGATTTCCTGACCATCACCAGCAGCCTGGTCATAGACCGCTTTCCCGCGCCGCTGAGCGACCAGGCGATCGACGACCCGCACACGGTCTCGCCGATCGTCTATGGCCGCGAGGACCGGGCGGTGCTGGACCCGTTCATCCGCCCGGCCACCGAGGACGCCGACCGGGTGCTGCTGCGCTGGCTGCGCGTGCAGATGGAGCGGCCCGACGAGCCGGCGCTCGATTTCCTGCTGCGCCTGAACGCCACGATCCACGACCAGTTCGAATACCAGGCCCGCGCCGCCGAGGGCACCCAGAGCCCGGCCCTGACGGTGGCGCGCGGGGCGGGCACCTGCCGCGACTTCGCCTGGCTGATGGTCGAGGCGCTGCGGCGATTGGGCTACGCGGCGATGTTCGCCACCGGCTACATCTATAGTTCCGCGCATGGCGGCGTCCGGGGCGCGGGCGCGACCCATGCCTGGTGCGAGGTTTTCCTGCCCGACCTGGGCTGGACCGAGTTCGATCCGACCAACGGCCTGGCCGAGTCCGAGGACCTGATCCGGGTGGCCGCCACGCGCACCCCGGCCGAGGCCTTGCCGGTTTCGGGCACGGTGCTCGGCGATCCGGGACTTTCGGAACTCAGCGTTGCCGTCGACGTGCAGCAGCTCGATGCGCTGTGCGAGGCGGCTTGAGGCCGATCAATGAAAAACGCCGCCATAAGGCGTAGAGTGATGTTCAGACGGGAGGCGCCGCCATGATGACCAAGCCGTTCCAGCACCAGAATCCGATGACCAACTACGCGGTCCCGAAATCGGAGCCCAAGGCCCAGCACGGCCAGAAGCCCGACAAGGAATGCGTTGAGTTGAAGGACGAGAAGCGCTCGTTCGAGCCGCGCCCGGGGCATTGAGGGCGTCCGCTACGCTTTCCACGGCCCCCTGCATCGCTTCCCTCGCCCTTGTGGCGAGGGTCCATGGCGGCGATGTCTCAGATGGCGGACATCCGCGAAAGGTTTGTGCAGGCTAAACGATGGGTCCTCGCCACAAGGGCGAGGAAAGCGGACTTTTGATGAGGCGACGGTTCCTGGAGCGCTCGCAACCTCACCCCCGCCGCAGGATGAACTCCAGGTCCTGGATCTCGCCCACGGGGAAGAAGTATTCGCCGGCCTTGGCAAACCCCATGCGGCCGTAGAGGCGCTGGGCGCCGAAGTTCTCCGACCAGACGCCGATCCACAGCGGGCGCGGGCCATCCTGCTCCAGCCATTCCAGCGCGGTGTTCAGCAGCAGCGAGCCGCGGCCGCCGCCCTGGTGTTCCTTCAGCACGTAGATTCTCTTCAGCTCGCCATGACCCGGCTCCACGTCCGGGTGAGGCAGGTCGCATGGGCCGGCCAGGGCGTAGCCGATCGCCAGGCCGTCGTGCTCGAGGATCCAGCTGGCCTTTTCGGGATCGGCCAGGTCGCGGCAGGTGCGCTCCAGGCCGTAGGCATAGGCCAGGAAGGTCGCCAGGTCCTTGGGCGGATACAGGTGCGCGAAGGTCTCGGTGAAGGTGCGCGCCCCCAGGGCGGACAGGGTCTCGGCGTCCCCGAGGACGGCGCGGCGCAGGGTCGTGCTCATGGGCAGGTGATGCCTCGAAAAAGGCGGTGCGTACAAGCCGTGTGACGCGTTCTTGAAATGCGATTGGTCTTATGGCGACCGACCGACAAAGGGCCTAGGTAGGGGCCGCCACAGCGCGGTTTTTGGGGTCGGCCTCGGGCCGGACCGACCCCCATGCTTGCCAAGCGCGCACGGGCATGTCATGACAACGTTGTCATAGGGTGGACGAAATTGACCAAGAAAAAAGCCGAGAACGGTGAGACGGGCCGCGACGTCCTGGTGCTGCTCGGAGGCGCCGGCGACCTGGCCCTGCGGATGCTTCTGCCGTCGCTGTATTTCCTGGAAGTCGACCGGCTGCTGCCGCGCGACCTGCGCATCTTCGGCGTCGCGCGCGGCGACCTGGACGGCGCGGGCTACCGCAAGCTTGTGCGCGAGCACCTGGGCAAGCGCGCCAATGTCGAAGAAGCCGCCTGGGAGCGCCTGGCCGCCCGCCTCGACTACCTCTCGGTCGACATCACCAAGGAGGAGGGGGCCAAGGCCCTGGCCGGCAAGATCGGCGGCCACGACCAGCTGACGGTGTTCTTCGCCGTTTCGCCCAGCCTCTATCCGTCCGCCTGCCAGGCCCTGCAGGCCGCCGGCCTGACCGGCCCGTCGACGCGCCTGGTGCTGGAAAAGCCGATCGGCCGCGACCTCGAAAGCTCCAAGGCCACCAACGCCGCCGTCGGCGCCGTGGTCGACGAGAGCCAGATCTTCCGCATCGACCACTACCTGGGCAAGGAGACGGTCCAGAACCTCACCGCCCTGCGGTTCGCCAACGTGCTGTTCGAGCCGCTGTGGGACAACAAGTCGATCGACCACGTCCAGATCACCATCGCCGAGACCGAGAAGGTCGGCGACCGCTGGCCCTATTACGACGAGTACGGCGCCCTGCGCGACATGTTGCAGAACCACCTGCTGCAACTGCTCTGCCTGGTGGCCATGGAGGCTCCCTCGGGCTTCGACCCCGACGCCGTCCGCGACGAGAAGGTCAAGGTGCTGCGCTCCCTGCGGCCCTTCACCAAGGACAACGTGGCCCACGACACCGTCCGCGGCCAGTACGTGGCGGGCGTGGTCGAGGGCACGGCGCGCGCCGGCTATGCCGAGGAGGTCGGCCAGCCGTCCAGGACCGAGACCTTCGTGGCCATGAAGGTGGCCATCGACAACTGGCGCTGGGCGGGCGTGCCGTTCTTCCTGCGCACCGGCAAGAACCTGCCTGATCGCCGCACCCAGATCGTCGTGCAGTTCAAGCCCGTGCCGCACAACATCTTCGGCCAGGTGACCCAGGGCGAGATGCAGGCCAACCGCCTGGTCATCGACCTGCAGCCGGAAGAAGACATCTCGCTGTCGGTGATGACCAAGCGTCCGGGCCTGTCGGAAGAGGGCATGCGCCTGCAGTCGCTGCCGCTGTCGCTGAACATGGCCGCGCCGGGCGCCCGTCGCCGGATCGCCTACGAGAAGCTGCTGCTGGACGCGTTCCGCGGCGACCGCACCCTGTTCGTCCGTCGCGACGAGGTCGAGGCCGCGTGGCGGTTCGTCGACGGCGTGGCCAAGGCCTGGGCCGACGCGGGCATCGAACCGGCGACCTACGCCGCCGGCACCTGGGGGCCGCCCAGCGCGGCCTCGCTGATCGCGCCGCAAGGCCGCGGCTGGAAGTCGTAAGGGGGTATCCGCAACATGCCCAAGATCGAAGTCTTCCCGACGCGCGAAGCCCTGTACGACGCGGCCGCCTCGACCATCGCCGGCGCCCTGACTACGGCCGTGGCCACCCACGGCAAGGCCGGGTTCGCCGCTACCGGCGGCACCACGCCCGCGCCGGTCTACGACCGCCTGGCGACCCTGACCGTTCCCTGGGACAAGGTCACCGTCACCCTCAGCGACGATCGCTTCGTGCCGATCGACCACCCGGGCAGCAACGAGGCCCTGGTGCGCCGTCACCTGCTGACGGGCGACGCGGCCAAGGCCGCCTTCGCGCCGCTCTATTTCGACGGCGTCGAGCACGAAGCCTCGGCGGTCAAGGCGCAGGAAGGCGTGGCCCAGGCCCTGCCGTTCGGCGTGGTGCTGCTGGGCGTCGGCGCTGACGGCCATTTCGCCTCGCTGTTCCCGGGCAACCCGGCCCTGGCCGCGGGCCTGGATCCCGACACCGACCGCCTGGTCGTGGCCGTGCCGAAAGGCGAGCCGGCCCCCGACCTGCCCCGGATCAGCCTGACCTTCCAGGCGTTGATTCAGGCGTCGCTGATCGTGTTGCTGGTCACGGGCGAGGCCAAGCGTGAGCTCCTGGCCGGCGAGGTCGATCCCGACCTGCCGATCGCCAGGATCCTGAAGCAGGACCGCGCCCCGGTCCGCATCCTCTGGGCGGAGTAAGTTCTGATGGCCCTCAATCCCGTCATCGCCGCGATCACCCAGCGGATCATCGATCGCAGCCGTCCGACCCGCGAGGCCTATCTCGCCCAGATGGAGGCCGCGTCCCTGGCCCAGCCGGGGCGCGCCAAGCTGTCGTGCGCCAACTGGGCTCACGCCTTCGCCGCCTCGCCCGCCGCCGACAAGGTGCGGGCGCTGGACCCGAACGCGCCGAACATCGGCATCGTCTCGGCCTATAACGACATGCTGTCGGCCCACCAGCCGCTGGAAGAGTATCCGGCGCTGATCAAGGAGGCCGCCCGCGAGGCCGGCGCCACCGCCCAGTTCGCCGGCGGCGTGCCGGCCATGTGCGACGGCGTCACCCAAGGGCGTCCGGGCATGGAGCTGTCGCTGTTCTCGCGCGACGTCATCGCCATGGCCACGGCCGTCGCCCTGACCCACGACGCGTTCGATGCGGCCATGTACCTGGGCGTCTGCGACAAGATCGTTCCGGGTCTGGTGATCGGCGCCCTGACCTTCAGCCACCTGCCGGCGGTGTTCGTGCCGGCCGGTCCGATGACCTCGGGCCTGCCCAATTCGGAGAAGGCCCGCATCCGCGCCCTCTACGCCGAGGGCAAGGTCGGCCGCGACGAACTGCTGGCCGCCGAGAGCGCCAGCTATCACGGCCCGGGCACCTGCACCTTCTACGGCACGGCCAACACCAACCAGATGCTGATGGAGCTGATGGGCCTGCACCTGCCGGGCTCGGCCTTCGTGCATCCCAACACCCCGCTGCGCAGCGCCCTGGTCAAGGAAGCCGCCCGCCGCGTGGCCGCCGTCACCCACAAGGGCAACGAGTGGATCCCGGTCGGTCGCGTCATCGACGAGAAGGCCGTGGTCAACGGCGTCGTGGGCCTGATGGCCACCGGCGGCTCGACGAACCTGGCCCTGCACATCGTGGCCATGGCCCGGGCGGCCGGGATCATCCTGACGCTGGAAGACCTGGACGACATCTCCAAGGCCGTGCCGCTGCTGGCCAAGGTCTATCCGAACGGCTCGGCCGACGTGAACCACTTCCAGGCCGCCGGCGGCATGGCCTTCGTGGTGCGTGAACTGCTGAAGGCCGGCATGGCCCACGAGGACGTGCTGACCATCGCCGGCCCCGGCCTGTCGAACTACCACCAGGAGCCCTACCTCGAGGACGGCGAGCTGAAGTGGCGCGAAGGCCCGGAGACCTCGCTCGACGAGGCCATCCTGCGCCCGGTCGAGAACCCCTTCAGCAAGGAAGGCGGCCTCAAGCTGCTGGCCGGGAACCTGGGCCGCGGCGTGATCAAGATCTCGGCCGTGAAGCCCGAGCACCACGTGATCACCGCGCCGGCCGCCGTGTTCCAGGAGCAGGAAGACTTCATCGCCGCCTTCAAGCGCGGCGAGCTCGACCGCGACGTCGTGGTGGTGGTGCGCTTCCAGGGCCCGTCGGCCAACGGCATGCCCGAACTGCACAATCTGTCGCCGTCGATCTCGGTGCTGCTGGACCGCGGCCACAAGGTGGCCCTGGTCACCGACGGCCGCATGTCGGGCGCCTCGGGCAAGACCCCGGCCGCCATCCACGTGACGCCGGAAGCCGCCAAGGGCGGGCCTTTGGCCTACGTCCAGGATGGCGACGTGATCACCATGAACGCCGACACCGGCGAGCTCTTCATCCATGTGGACGAGGCGCAGCTCCTCGCCCGCACGCCTGCACCAGTCCCGGCGTCCAAGCCGGGCTTCGGGCGCGAACTGTTCAGCTGGATGCGACACGGGGTCGGCGCCGCCGACGTCGGCGCGTCCGTGCTGTTTGCTTAAAGGGAACGGGAAACCCATGAACGGCGCCAACGCACACGGGCTGGGTCTGGTCGGCGATATCGGCGGCACCAACGCGCGCTTCGCCCTGGTCGACTTCGACGGTCCGGATCCTCGCCTGATCGAGCCCACCGCCTACAAGGGCGAGGACTACGACACGGCCGAGGACGCCATCGAGGACTATCTGGCCAAGGTGGGGGTCAAGCACCCCGACCAGGCCGTGGTCGCGGTGGCGGGCCCGATCGAGCATGGCGCCGTTCACTTCACCAACATCGACTGGCGCCTGTCGGAAGACAGCCTGCGCCGCGCGGGCGGCTTCCGGAGCGCCCGCCTGATCAACGACTTCACGGCTCAGGCCCTGGCCGCGCCGCGCCTTTCGCCCAAGGACCTGCGCCAGATCGGCCCGCTGCCGACCTCGGGCGAGGGCGACCTGGCGATCATCGGCCCGGGCACCGGGTTCGGCGCCGCGGGCATGGTGCGCCGCCACGGCTGCGACACCCCGCTGACCACCGAGGGCGGCCACATCTCGTTCGCCCCGGTCGACGAGCTGGAGATCGAGATCCTGCGCGGCCTGCAGGCCAAGTACGGCCGCGTGTCGGTCGAGCGCATCCTGGCTGGCCCCGGCATGGAGGACCTGCACGTCCTCCTGGCCAAGATCGAGGGCCGCCCGGTCGAGGAACTGGCCGCCAAGGCCATCACCGAAGGCGCCGTGGCGGGCCGCGAATGCTGCAAGACCACGGTCGAGCGCTTCTGCGCCATTCTCGGCTCGGTGGCGGGCGACCTGGCCCTGGCGCTCGGCGCGCGCGGCGGCGTGTTCATCGCTGGAGGCATCGCGCCCCGGATCATCGACCTCCTGGAAGCCAGCGCCTTCCGCGAGCGCTTCGAGGCCAAGGGCCGGCTGAGCGACTATGTGCGCGACATCCCGACCCACGTGATCCTGCACCCGCACACCGCCCTGATCGGGGCTGCGGTGGCGATGACGCCGGACGGCCAGGCGTCGATTTCGTAGGGCTGGTTTTCCTGGCGCCGGTGCGTGGTCCTCGTCCCCATCGGTTCGCGCCTCTGGCGCGGCCCGCCCGAGGGCATGCTTCGACGAGCTCAGGATGAGGACCGTGGCCGGCGTTCGGGGCGTATAGAAACCTCATCCTGAGCCTGTCGAAGGACGAGGTTTCCGCCGCGGAAGTCGCCGCTAGGACCTCCGCTTTCAGCCCCTTCGCTCAAAAAGGGGTCGCCTTGACAAGGTTGTCATGGCTTGTTGTCTCGCTTGAAGGCTGAATCAACGCCGCGCGAGGCCATTTCTTGAACGCCAAGGTTACGATCCACGACGTCGCCCGCATGTCGGGCGTTTCGATCAAGACCGTGTCGCGGGTGCTGAACCGCGAGCCCAACGTCAAGGCCGACACCCGCGACCGGGTGCAGGAGGCCGTGGCGGCGCTGAACTACCGGCCCAACATCTCCGCCCGCAGCCTGGCGGGCTCCAAGGCCTATCTGATCGGGGTGTTTTTCGACAACCCGAGCCCCGCCTACGTCACCGACGTGCAACTGGGGGCGATCGGCCGCTGCCGCACCGAAGGCTATCACCTGATCGTCGAGCCGCTCGATTCGGAGGGCGACGTCGAGGAGCAGGTGGCGCCGATGCTGGCCACGCTGCGCATGGACGGGGTGATCCTCACCCCGCCGGTCTGCGACGACGTGCGCGTGCTGGACGTGCTGGACGCCGAGGGCGTGCCGTATGTGCGCCTGTCGCCGGACAGGGATCTGGACCGCTCGGCCTATGTGCGGATGGACGACGTGGCCGCCGCCTATGACATGACCGCCCACCTGATCAAGCTGGGCCACAAGGACATCGCCTTCATCAAGGGTCACCCCGACCATGGCGCGGCCCACCTGCGTTACGAAGGCTACGCCAAGGCCATGGCCGAGCACGGCCTGATCGTGCGCGAGGATCGCGTCGCCCAGGGCTGGTTCTCGTTCCGCTCGGGCTTCGAGGCGGCCGAGACCCTGCTGGCGGGCGAGGACCGGCCGACGGCGATCTTCGCCTCCAACGACGACATGGCGCTCGGCGTCATGGCCGTGGCCAACCGCCTGCGGCTGAACGTGCCCGAGACCCTGTCGGTGGCCGGCTTCGACGATACGCCCGGCGCCAAGGTCGTCTGGCCGCAGCTGACCACCGTGCGCCAGCCGATCCAGGCCATGGCCGCCGCCGCCGCCGACCTGCTGCTCAGCGGCGCGCTGAAGGGCGAGGACGGCGTGGCTCCTTCGCGACTTCTGGACTTCGAGCTGGTGGTGCGCGAGAGCACCGGACCGGCGGCGGAGTAGGGGGCGACTGTCGCTCCCTGTTTCGTCTTCATGAAAGAATCTGCTCGCCGCTGCTTGCGGCGGGGTTGAACATTGCGATCGGCTCACCATATGAGCGTCAGAGCTGATCGCCCCCTGCTTCTCATGCAGGCCGTGCGATGCGCTCCATCGCCCATCTCGCGCGGCGTTTCGAACGCCGCCTTCGGGCTTTCCACCCTCTGTTGAAGTTTGGCCCGGCGACGCGCCGAGCCCTGTCTGGAATTACATGAATACCAATACTGCCCGTGCGGCCGCCGCTCAGCGCAAGCCCCGCACCCAACCGCATTCGCGCGCCGTGACGCCGCCCGCCCGCACCGAGTGGGCGTGGCCGGGACTCACCCGCGCCGAACTGCGCGAACACATCATCGAACAGATCGGCTGACCACGGCCTGGCGGCCGGCGGTTCGCCGCGCCGCCCTGCTGTTTCCGCGAAGCCTTTTCCCGCAAGGCTTCGCGGCTTTCAGCCGATAAATCACACAAATATCGAAATCGAATTTTGTTACGTGGTTGACAGCGTTGTCCATTGACAGCGCTGTCGCGTTACTCCTAGGTTGCATCCGCCGACCCCCGAGAAGGGTCGGAGAACAAGGGAGGATGCGCAAGGCATCCCGCAAAACTGGCGAACTTGCTCACGTCGACACCGTCGGCGGAGATCGGCTCTCTGCGGCCGTAACCTAGGGGAATGCTCATGATTTCGAAGACTTACGCGACCCGGTACGCGCTGATGGCGGCGGCGTCCTCGGTCGTCCTGATGGGCGCGGGCCAGGCCCTGGCCCAGACCGCCGCCACCGATGCGGCGGCGCCGGCCTCGGCCCAGGAACCATCTGCGGTTGAAGAGGTGATCGTCACCGGCTTCCGCGCCTCGCTGCAGAGCGCGCTGTCGGCCAAGAAGAACTCGAACCTGATCATCGAGTCGGTCACCGCCGAGGACATGGGCAAGTTCCCCGACCAGAACATCGCCGAGTCGCTGCAACGCCTGCCCGGCGTGCAGATCGACCGCGAGAACGGCCAGGGCACCCGGGTGCGCATCCGCGGCCTCGACCAGAACGTCACCGTCCTGAACAACGACATCTTCGTCTCGGGCATGGAGCTGTTCCGGCTCGGCGAAGGCAAGATCAACCAGACCAATTCGCTGGAAGGCATCCCGTCCGAACTGATCGGCGGGGTGGACGTCTACAAGTCGCCGGACGCCTCGCTGCTGGAAGGCGGCCTGGGCGGCATCATCAACCTGAAGACCCGCAACGCCCGGTCCTTGCGCGACGACGTCACGATCGCCGGCGACCTGCGCGGCAACAAGGCCGGCGAGACCGACTGGAACCCGACCGGCTCGCTGGTGCTGGGCTACAAGTTCAGCGACCGCTTCGCCGTGCTGGGCACGCTGTCCTACGACAAGACCGAGCTGCACACCGACGTTCTGGGCGGCGAGAACCGCGGCGGCTGGGCGTTCAACGACCGGCCGGTGGTCGGCGGCGGAACCCTCGACGTGTGGTCGCCGGAATACCGCTACGCCACCTATCGCGACCAGGAGCGCAAGCGTCTGGGCGCCTCGATCAACCTCGACTTCGCCCTGACCGAGTCGCTGCAGCTGACCGGCGACTGGTTCCATTCGGACCTGAAGATCAAGACCAGCGAAGCCTCGATCAAGTTCCCGTTCGCCAACGAGAACGCCACCTACGCGCCCGGCGCCAGCGTCGACAGCAACGGCGTGCTGCAAAGCGGCACGGTCACCGCCAACTCGGCCGAGGGCACCTCGTACCTGCAGGACTCGCAGGCCAAGACCGACAACTTCCAGGTCGCCTTGAACTGGGACAACGGCGGGCGGGTGACCGGCAGCGTGCGCGCGGCCTATTCCACCGCCGACTATGAAAGCGCCAGCGCCAACAACGACGTGCGCTACACCCAATACACCGTGCGCAACGGCACGGCCGCGGGCCTCGTGCCCAACGCCACCGCGCCGGCGACCTTCACCTACAGCTACGCCAACGGCGACAACCCGCGCTTCACGCCGGCCAACGCCGCCCAGTTCACCACGCCGTCGAGCGTGTTCGCCAAATCGCACTGGGTGTTCGGCGAGGACACCCAGATCGACAACACCTCGATCCGCGGCGACCTGAAGTGGCGGCCCGAGTTCGGCGAGAGCGGCGACCTGGTGATCAGCGCCGGCCTCCGCTACGCCGAGCGCAAGATCGACTCTGAGTTCTGGCAGCTGCTGGCCGACTACTCCGGGAAGGGCGAACTGAACGGCCGCTCCTTTGGCCAGGACTGGACCCCGTACGGCTACTTCCAGGACGGCGCCATCGGCTTCAAGTCGTGCGGTCTGCCGGCCGGCACGCCGGGTCGCCCGAATTGCGGTCAGACCGCCACCGACGACGGCCGCTTCGGCGCCTCGCCGGCCCTGATCACGCCCTACCAGACGGCGGCGTCGAACCCCGAGCGGTTCGAGACCCTGACGGTCGGCGGCATCACGGCGCTGTTCCAGAACCGCAGCCAGATGGAGAACCCGGTCGCCTGGCTGTCGAACCTCTATTCCTCGACGCCGTTCAAGAAGTTCGCCGATCCGATCCAGTCGTTCCGCATCAAGGAGCGCACCACGACCGGCTACGGCATGGTCGACCTGGGCGGCTCGGACGATCGCTATCACGTCAACGCCGGCGTCCGCGTGGTCCGCACCGAGCTGACCATCGACTCCAGCGGCACCCCGACCTCGCCCTGGTACTGGGGCACCGACAGCTGGAACGGCGTCATCGGCAATCCGGACGCCATCAAGACCACCCGCGAGTATACCGACGTCCTGCCCAGCGCGAGCGCGGTGTTCGACGTCAACGACAGCGACAAGGTGCGCGTGTCGGCGGCCCGGGTCGTGTCGCGTCAGGACCTGTTCCAGCTGGGCCAGGGCTCGGCCTTCAACTTCACCCGCAGCTCGACGCCGGGTCCGAACCTCAACCGCTTCCTCTACACCAACGGCAGCGGCGGCAACCCGGACCTCGACCCGTACCGCGCCTCGCAGTTTGACATCGCCTACGAGCGCTACCTGGGTCGTAGCGGCATCATCTCGGGCGCGTTCTTCTACAAGAGCGTCGACTCGTTCATCCAGACCGACACCGTGCCGCGCACCGTCGCCGACGGCTCGGTCGAAGGCGCGACCCTGGGCGTCTACACCGCGCCGGTGAACGGCGACGGCGGCAGCATCAAGGGTATCGAACTGGCGGCGCAGTACGCCTTCGAGAACGGGTTCGGCTTCAACGCCAACTACACCTTCTCGGACTCCGAGACCTCGAAGTCGAACGACTATGACGACAACCTGCCGATCCCGGGCGTGGCCAAGCACGCCTTCAACCTGCAAGGCTTCTACGAAGGCCACGGCTTCGAGGCCCGCGTCTCGTATGCCTGGCGCGACAAGAGCTACCAGGGCGACTTCTCGTTCGGCTCGGGCGCGGACCGCCACAGCCTGGGTACGTGGGAGCGGGCCTATGGCCAGCTCGACGCCCAGGTCGGCTACCAGGTGACCCCGGCGATCAAGGTCGTGCTGGAGGGCATCAACCTGACCGAGGAGCCCACCGGCCGCTACCTGCAGTGGGAGAACCTGCCGTTCCGCTACGCCACGGCCGATCGCCGGATCGTGCTGGGCGCGCGGTTCAAGCTGGGCATGTAAGGCCTCTCACGCCGGCGGCGGACGATCTGCGAGCCCGCCGCCGGCTCTTTTCCTGACACGCGCTCCGCCAGAGGGCGCGAACGGGGAGGAAACGCCATGGATCGCGCCATAGGCTCGATCGCCATCCTGGGCGGCGGCACCGCCGGCTGGATGGCCGCCGCCGTGCTGGCCCAGGTGCTGCGCGGAACGAAGACGACCATCACCCTGGTCGAAAGCGCCGAGATCCCCACCGTCGGGGTGGGCGAGGCGACCATCCCGCCGATCATCGACTTTCTGCGGCTGCTCGAGATCGACCAGGGCCAGTTCATGGCGGCCACCGAGGGCAGCTTCAAGCTGGGCATCCGCTTCGACGACGGGCGGGTCTTGGGCGAGCGCTATTGGCACCCGTTCGGAACCTTCGGGCCGTCGGTCGACCGCCGGCCCTTCCATCACATGTGGCATCGGCTGCGAGCGGCGGGCGACGATCCCCGCGTCGAGGCCTACAGCCTGGCTGCGGCCCTGGGCGACGCCGGCCGCATGGCCTTCGCCGACGGGCAAGGCGAGGGGAGGGGAGCGGGGCCCCTGGGCGGCATGCGCCACGCCCTGCATTTCGACGCCGGCCTGGTGGCCCGGTTCCTGCGGACCTATTCCGAACAGCGCGGCGTGCGCCGGCTGGAGCGGCGCGTCGAGGGCGCGACCCTGAAGGACGACGGCTTCGTCGAGGCGCTGGTGCTGGATGGCGGCGAGCGGCTGGCGGCCGACTTCTTCATCGACTGTTCGGGCTTTCGGGGCATGCTGATCGAAGGCGCGCTGAAGACCGGCTACGAGGACTGGAGCGCCTTCCTGCCCTGCGACCGGGCGGTGGCCGGCCTGACCGTGCGCGACGCCAATCCGCCGCCCTTCACCCAGGCCGCGGCGCGGCCGGCCGGCTGGCGCTGGCGGATCCCGCTGCGCCATCGCACCGGCAACGGCTACGTCTATTCCAGCGCCCATGTCAGCGACGACGAGGCGCTGGCCGACCTTGAGCGCGAGGCCGGCAAGCTGCTGACCGAGCCACGCGTGCTGAAGTTCACCGGCGGCCGCCGCAGGGCGTTCTGGAACCGCAATGTCGTGGCGCTGGGCCTGGCCTCTGGCTTCATCGAGCCCCTGGAGTCGACCAGCATCCACTTCGTCACCAGCGGCCTGATGAAGCTGCTCGACCACTTCCCGGACAAGGACTTCGATGCCGCCAACATCGCCGACTACAACAAGGCGCTGATCGCCGAGTACGAGGCCGCGCGCGACTTCATCGTGCTGCACTACCAGCCCACCCGACGTGACGAGCCGTTCTGGCGCGAGCGAGCGGCCGCGGCGCTGCCGGCGGACCTGGCCGAACGCCTGGCGCTCTATCGCGGCACTGGGCGCATCCCGCACCGGCCGACCGAGCTCTTCACCGAGCCGTCGTGGTTCTACGTGCTGGAAGGCATGGGCGTGCGCCCGGACGCCTATGACCCGCTGGTGGACCTCTCCAACCTGTCGCAGGTGCGCGAGGGCCTGGCTGGCTGGCGGCGACGCGTGGCCGAGATCGTCCAGGCTTCTTCCCTGCACGATGCGGCCCTGGACGTGGTGGCTGGCCGGCGGCGACCGGCGGCCTGAGCACGGGGCTGACCCGCGAAACGAAACGATACAAAAAGAGGATAGACAGCGCTGTCAAGAAATGGTGTCTGATCGATGTGACCGCTATCGCGACGCGCCTCGAAGGGGCGGCGGGCGAGGCGGCCGCGCAACGAAACCAGGGAAGGAAACCGCTTCGGGCCGATCGGCGCGCGACCGCGCCGGGGCCTTGTCGTCACCCATCGCCACTCATCCCGCTCCAGCGTCGACGCTGTTTCGTCGATGGGATGCCGCTTTCGGCCGTCGGTCCCCCCTCCGGCCGCTGGCGTCAGCTGGAGGCCCCTCCTGCAAGGGGTTGCTCCCACTACGGCGCGGCGGGCTCGCCGCGCCGATCTTTTCCGATTTCTCGCTTTCAAGGGCCCCGTCATGAACCTTCGCCGTCCGCTCCTTCGCGCCTCGTCGCTGGCCTTGACCGTGGGCCTGGCCCTGCCGGCGCTGGCCGCCGAGCCGAGCCTGGTCGCGACGACCCCGCAGACGACGGCCCATCCGGAACTGTGGCCGGCGGCCAAGAGCCCGGCCAGCCTCACCGACGCCAAGACCGAGGCCTTCATCACCCAGCTGATGAGCAAGATGAGCGTCGAGGAGAAGGTCGGCCAGACGATCCAGGGCGACATCGCCTCGATGACCCCGGCGGACCTGGCGACCTATCCGCTGGGCTCGATCCTGGCCGGCGGCAACTCGGCCCCCGACGGCAACGACCGCGCCACGCCCAAGGCCTGGACCGAGCTGGTCGACGCCTATCGCAAGGAGGCCCTGGCCAAGCGCCCGGGCCGCACGCCGATCCCGCTGATGTTCGGCATCGACGCCGTGCACGGGCACAACAACATCGTCGGCGCCACCATCTTCCCGCACAATGTCGGCCTTGGCGCCATGCGCGACCCGGCCCTGATCGAGCGCATCGGCCAGGCCACCGGCGAAGAGGTGGCGGTGGTCGGCGGCGACTGGACCTTTGGTCCGACCGTGGCCGTTCCCCGCGATGACCGCTGGGGCCGCAGCTACGAGGGCTATGGCGAGGATCCGGAGATCGTCGCCAGCTATTCGGGCCCGATGACCCTGGGCCTGCAAGGCAAGCTTGTCCCCGGCAAGCCGATCGCGCCGGGCCGCATCGCCGGCAGCGCCAAGCACTTCCTGGCCGACGGCGGCACCCAGGACGGTCGCGACCAGGGCAATGCGGTGATTTCCGAGCAGGAGCTGGTCGCCGTCCACGCCCAGGGCTATCCGCCCAGCATCGACGCCGGCATCCTGACGGTGATGGCCTCGTTCTCCAGCTGGAACGGCCAGAAGATCACCGGCAACAAGACCCTGATCACCGACGTCCTCAAGGGCCGCATGGGCTTCGAGGGCTTCGTGGTCAGCGACTGGAACGCCCACGGCCAGCTCCAGGGCTGCTCGAACGTGTCCTGCCCGCAGGCGATGAACGCGGGCCTCGACATGTACATGGCCCCCGACAGCTGGAAGGGCCTCTACGAGAACACGGTGAAGCAGGTGAAGTCGGGCGAGATCCCGATGGCGCGCCTGGACGACGCGGTGCGCCGCATCCTGCGGGTGAAGGTCAAGTCGGGCCTGTTCGACCGCGTCGCCCCGCAGGTGCAGGGCAAGTTCGATCGCCTGGGCTCGGCCGATCACCGCGCCATCGCCCGCGAGGCGGTCTCGAAGTCGCTGGTGCTGCTGAAGAACGACGGCGTGCTGCCGATCAAGGCCGGCGCGAAGGTGCTGGTGGCCGGCGACGCCGACGACATCGGCAAGGCCTCGGGCGGCTGGACCCTGACCTGGCAGGGCACGGGCAACAAGAACAGCGACTTCCCCAACGGTCAGTCGATCTGGGGCGGCCTGAAGGAAGCCGTGGAAGCGGCCGGCGGCAAGGCGACCCTGGCCAAGGACGGCAAGTTCGCGGGCGAAAAGCCGGATGTCGCCATCGTGGTGTTTGGCGAGGACCCCTATGCCGAGTTCCAGGGCGACGTTGCGAACCTGGCCTATCAGCCGAACGGCAAGACCGACCTGGAGCTGCTGAAGACGCTCAAGGCCCAGGGGATCCCGGTGGTGGCGGTGTTCCTGTCGGGTCGTCCGCTGTGGGTGAACCCCGAGATCAACGCCTCGGACGCCTTCGTCGCGGCCTGGCTGCCGGGCTCGGAAGGGGGCGGCGTCGCCGACGTGCTGGTGGCGGGCAAGGACGGCAAGTCCAGGCGCGACTTCACGGGCAAGCTTTCGTTCAGCTGGCCCAAGCGCGCCGACCAGGGCCCGCTGAACCGCGGCCAGCCGGGCTACGACCCGCAGTTCGCCTATGGCTACGGCCTGTCCTACGCCAAGCCGGCCAAGGTCGGGCAACTGTCGGAGAGCGCCGGCGACCTCGGAACCGCCGCCAGTGTCGACCGCTATTTCGTCGCCGGCCGCGTGCCGGCCCCGTGGATGCTGAGCTTCTCGGGCGCGGGCGCGGTCAAGACGATCGACGCCGGAGCCCAGGAGAACGGCCGCCAGGCGACCTGGAGCGGCGAGGGCGAAGGTCTTCTGGCCGTGCAGGGCCCGCCGGTCGACCTGTCGCGCCAGACGACCGGTGACATGGCCGTGCTCGTCCGGTGGCGAGTCGACAAGGCGCCGGTTGCGCCGGTTTATCTGACTGTCGGTTGTGGCGAATCCTGCGGTGGGAGGCTAGACGTAACGTCAACGTTGTCAGGTTCGAAAATCGGCGAATGGCGATCCGCCAAGATCAAACTTTCCTGTTTCCAGGCGGCGGGCGCCCAAATGGCGCACGTTTCGTCTCCGTTCGGCCTGAGCACCTCGGGGCCGCTGGCGATTTCGCTCACCGAAATCCAGCTGGCGTCCAACGAGGGCGACGCTTTCTGTCCCAAATAATCCCCCAAACAGACAAAGGAGCGGCCGCATGATCCGCGCGCGTCGTTCCCGCATCGTCGCCACCATCGGCCCGGCCTCGGGTTCGCCGGAAATGATCGTCAAGCTGGCCAAGGCCGGCGCCGACGTCTTCCGCCTGAACTTCAGCCACGGCGCCCACGAGACCCACGCCGCCGTCTACGCCGCCATCCGCGCGGCCGAAGCGGTGGTCGGCCGTCCGCTGGGCATCCTGGCCGACCTGCAAGGGCCCAAGCTGCGCGTCGGCAAGTTCGCCGACGGTCCGGTTCAGCTGAAGCCCGGCCAGGCCTTCCGGTTCGATTCCGATCCGACCCCGGGCGACGAAACGCGGGTTCATCTTCCCCATCCCGAAATCCTGACCGCGATGAAGCCGGGCGCGACCCTGCTGCTCGACGACGGCAAGCTGCGGATGACCGTGACCGAAGCCGGCCCCGGCTACGCCAACACGACGGTCGTCAACGGCGGCAAGCTGTCGGAGCGCAAGGGCGTGGCCGTGCCGGACGTCATCATCCCGATGTCGCCCCTGACGCCGAAGGACCGCGAGGACCTGGCGTTCGCGCTGCGCCTGGGCGTCGACTGGATCGCCCTGTCGTTCGTGCAGGCCCCGGAAGACATGGCCGAGCTGCGTCGCATCGTCGAAGGCCGCGCCGCCGTGCTGGCCAAGATCGAAAAGCCTCAGGCGCTTCAGACCCTGGGTCCGATCCTGGACCTCTGCGACGGGGTGATGGTGGCCCGCGGCGACCTCGGCGTCGAAATGGCGCCCGAAGAAGTGCCGGTGGCGCAGAAGGAAATCCTGCGCGCCGCCCGTGAGCGCGGCATTCCGGTGATCGTCGCCACCCAGATGCTGGAGTCGATGACCAGCTCGCCGACCCCGACGCGGGCCGAGGCCTCCGACGTGGCCAACGCCGTCTACGAAGGCGCTGACGCGGTGATGCTGTCGGCCGAAAGCGCCGCCGGCGACTATCCCGAGGAGTCGGTGGCGATGATGAACCGCATCATCGAGCGGGTCGAACGCGACCCGCGCTGGCCCGAACTGATGCAGGCCGAGCAGCCGCATGTCGACGAAGACGCCGACGTGCTGGTGGTCGCCGCCGCCGGCGCGGCCAAGTCGGGTTCGACCAAGTGCCTGGTGGCCTTCACCACCACGGGCGCCACGGCTCGCCGCCTGGCCCGCGAACGGCCGCTGCAGCCGGTGCTGGCCCTGTCGCCGAAGATCGAGGCCGTGCGCCGCATGGCCCTGGTCTGGGGCGTCGAGCCGCGCGTCAGCGCCCAGCCCGACAGCCTGGAGGTCGTCACCACCGACGCCGCCGCCCGGGCCCTGGAGCTGGACCTGGCCAAGCCCGGCGAGCGCATCCTGATCGTCGCCGGCACGCCCTTCGGCGCCCCCGGCGCGGCCAACCTGCTGCGCCTGGCCCACGCGCCGTTCCCGGTGAGGAAGCGGTAGCAGGAACCTCCCCCTCTGGGGAGGCGATCGCCTTGCGATCGGTGGGGGGAGGACGGCCAGCGCCTCGGCGGCTGAAAACGTCCCCCCTCCGGCCTTCTGGGCCACCTCCCCCAGAGGGGGAGGATCTTTACGTCCCGAACGGTTCGGGCAGCAGCCGCTCGTATCCCTTCCGCACCGCGCCGTAGCATTCGCAGGCGATGGCCTCGAGGCCGGGGCGGTCGAGGATGTCGACCACCCCGCGGCGATAGCGGATCAGGCCCTTGGCCTGCAGGGCGCCGGCCACCGCGGTGACCGTGGTCCGCTGCACGCCCAGCATGTCGGCCAGGAACTCCTGGGTCAGGCTTATGGTGTCGACGTCTATGCGGTCGCGGAACCCCAGCAGCCAGCGGCAGAAGCGCGCCTCGACCGCGTGCAGGGCGTTGCAGGCCACCGACTGGATGGCGTGGCCGAACAGGGCGTCGTTGTGGCGCTCGATCAGGTCGCGAAGGATCGCGCTGCGCTCCACGCCTTCGCGCAGGGCCGAGGCCGAAATGCGCGAGACCCCGCCTGGCGCCTGGACGATGGCGCGCGACAGCGACTGGCGCGGCGAGATCGCCGCCATCAGTCCCATGCCGCCTTCGCGGCCGATGGTGGCCGACTCGATGGCCGCGCCGTTCTCCATCAGCGTCATCAGCGAGATGACGCAGTCGTGCGGGAAGTAGACCGTGTCGATCTGATCGCCGGGATCGTACAGCAGCTTCCCCTTCTCCAGGTCCTGATGGGACAGCTGGGCGGCGATGTAGCCGAAATCCTCGGGGGGCAGGGAAGCGAGCAGACGGTTCTTCAAGGGATGTAGAGGCCCTGTCATGGCGAATCGAACGCCGGCTTGCGGCAAGGGTTGCAAGCTATAGGCAGGACTGGGGTGCGGCGCTGTCAGGTAGCCGACGCAATGCAGTCGCTGTCGGGCCTAAATCGAGATGGGGCTATATTGTGGCTCCCATAGTGGGAATAGCTCTTACTATCTCGGCTATGTCGGGTTCCCGACAAAGAGTTTTGATGGGGCCTGAAACTACAGAGAAATCAACGGGTGCGGCTTGTTCGCCCCGACGAAACGGCCGCGCCGTCGGCGGCGCGGCCCTGGTCGTTGGTTAAGTCCGTGAACGGACTCAGGCGATGCCGATGTGGGCCCGGTCGCCGAGGTCGGGCTGGCTGTCGGTGAGGTTGGCCTTGGCGATCTCCCAGGCGAAGCGGATGGCCCCGCCCTTGGAGATCCACAGTTCGGCGTCGCGGGCGTCGAGGCGCAGCAAGGTCAGGTGCGGGTCGTCCTGGCCGTCCGGATACCAGGCCGCGACGATCGGCGACCACCAGCGCTGGATGCGGGCGGTGTCGTGGTCTCGGCTCAGGCGGCCCCCGATGCAGGCCTGGAAGTCGCCGTCCTTGGCCTGGACCACGAACATCGCGTCGCCGCCGTCGGCCGCCACGGCCTGGGCCAGGTCGGTGTCGTCGCGGGTGAAGAACCAGATCTGGCCGGTCTCCGGCTCGGCGAAGGCGGTCATCGGCTGGTAGTGCTGGTGGCTGTGAACGAGGCCCAGCATGCCGAAGCGGGCATGCTCGACTTCCTTCCAGAGGCGCTTTTCGACGTCGGCCTTGTCGTGGGGATCGGTGCTCATGGGGTATCTCCTGCCTTCACGGATTAGGGCAGGAGAACCGGTCGCGTGAGAGGCGGTTCCTAGGGTGGAGCTCCGCCTCGTCCTTCTAGAAACCCATCAGCCGCGCATAGCGGTCGCGGTGGAACGAGGACCCGCCGAACAGGGCCTCGGCCACGCGGGCGCGCTTCATGTAGAGGCCGGAGTCGTGCTCGTCGGTCATGCCGATGCCGCCGTGCATCTGGACCATCTCGTTGGAAGCCAGGTGCAGCACTTCGCTGGCCTTGGCCTTGGCCAGGGACGACAGGGCGCGGGCGTCGGCGCCGGCGTCCAGGGCCTCCAGCGCGGCCTCGACGCAGGAGCGGGTGGTCTCGAGATCCGTGAACCACTTGGCGGCGCGGTGCTGCAGGGCCTGGAACGTGCCGATGACCTGACCGAACTGGGTGCGGGTCTTCAGGTAGTCCAGCGTGATCTCGAAGGCGGCGCTGGCCGTGCCCAGCATCTCGGCCGCCAGGCCCGCATAGGCGCGGTCGAGCACCGGTTCGAGGATCGCCCAGCCCTTGCCGACCTCGCCCAGCACCGCCTCGACGCCGACCTCGACGCCGTCGAAGGCGATCTGGGCGGCGCCACGGCTGTCGGCCAGCGACAGGTGGGTGCGAACGACGCCCGGCGCGTCGCCCGGCACGAGGAACAGGGTGACGCCGTCGGTGTCGCCGCTCTTGCCGCCGGTGCGGGCGGCGACGATCAGCAGGTCGGCGGCCTCGCCGTCCAGGACGAAGGTCTTGGTCCCATTCAGGGCCCAGCCGTTGCCGCTGGTGGTCGCCGTCAGGGCGATGCGGGCGGGATTGTGATGGGCGGCTTCGTCGACGGCAAGGGTGGCGACGGCCTCGCCGGTGGCGATCCTGGGCAGCCAGGCGGCCTTCTGGGCGTCGGAGCCGCCCAGTTCCAGCGCCGAGGCCGCGATCAGGGCGGTGGAGAGCAGGGGAGAGGCGGCCAGGGTCTTGCCGGTCTCCTCCAGGATCAGTCCCAGGCCCAGATAGCCGAAGCCCGAGCCCTCGTAGGCTTCGGGAACGACCACGCCGGCCCAGCCCATCTGGCCCATCTCGCTCCAGGCGGCGGGGTCGAAGGTCTGCCTGGAGCCTTCGTTACGCAAGCGTCGCAGGGCCGAGACCGGGGCGCTTTCCTGCGACCAGGCCTTGGCGGCGTCGCGCAGCATCGTCTGTTCTTCGGTCAGGACGGCCATGTCAGGCGCTCTCCATGTCTTGATGGCGGACGGCCCAGTCGAGGGCCTGTTCGAGACGGTCGTTGCCCCAGAAGAGCTCGCCGTCGGCGGTGACGAAGGAAGGGGCGCCAAACAGCCCGCGCTCGCGGGCCTGGCGCACGTGGTCTTTCAGCTGGTCCTTGATCGGCGCCGAGGCGGCCGCGGCCAGGACGTGCTCGGGGCCCGCCCCGACACTGGCGATCAAGGGCGCCAGCACCTCTGGATTGGAGATATCCAGGTCGTCGACGAAATTGGCCTGGTAGACCGCGCGGCTGAAGGCCGGCGTCCAGCCGTCTTCCAGCCCGCAGATCGCCACGCGGGCCGCCAGCAGGCTGTTGCGCGGGAACTGGCTGGGATGATGCAGCGGCAGGCCCTCGCGGTCGCAGACCCGCTGCAGGTCGCGCCACATGTAGTCGCCCTTCACCGGGAAGGCGTTGAACGGGCTGTCCGTCAGGCCCTGCTGCTCGTTGAACAGCGGGCCGACGATGAACGGCCGCCAATGCACCACCACCCCGGCCTGGTCGGCCAGGTGCTCCACCCGCATGGCGGCGGGGTAGGAGTAGGTGGAGGCGAACTCGTACCAGAACTCGATCATGACCTTGTCTCCGCTGCGTGGCGGAAGGCTCTCACTGGTGATCGAGCAGGCCAAGCACCCGCTTGGCGACAACGTTCAGATTGACCTCGCTGGTGCCGCCTTCGATCGAGTTGCCCTTGGCGCGCAGCATCGCGCGCAGGGCGGCGATCTCGTCGGGGGTGAAGCCTTCGCCCTCCCAGCCCAGGCCTTGCAGGCCCAGGGCCTCGACCAAGAGCTCGGTGCGCTCCTGGTTCATCTTGGCGGCGGCGTACTTGATGATCGAGACGGCGGCGCTGGGGCCCGAGCCGGTCTTGGACTCCGCCTCGGCGCGGCGCACGGTCAGCAGGAAGGCGTGGGCGTCCATCTTGTGGGCGGCGATGCGGGCGCGCAGGTCGCCGTCGGCGATGCGGCCCTGGTCGTCGACGCCGACATGGGTCTTGGCCGCCTCGACCACGTCCAGGCCCGCGCCGCCGCCGAAGCCGGAAGCCGAGATGTTCTGGCGCTCGTACTGGAGCAGGCGCTTGGCGATCTCCCAGCCGCCGTTGACCTTGCCGACCAGCTGTTCCTTGGGAACCTTCACATTGTCGAAGAAGGTCTCGCAGAACGGCGAGGAGCCGCTGATCAGCTTGATCGGCCGGGCCTCGACGCCGGGCGAGGTCATGTCGAACAGCACGAACGAGATGCCCTCGTGCTTCTTCGACGTATCGGTGCGCACCAGGCAGAAGATCCAGTCGGCCTGGTCGGCATAGCTGGTCCACACCTTCTGGCCGTTGATCAGCCAGTGGTCGCCCCCATTTTCGTCCTTAACTTCCTCACATTTGGTCTGGAGGCTGGCGAGGTCGGAGCCCGCGCCGGGCTCGCTGTAGCCCTGGCACCAGCGGGTTTCGCCGCGCACGATGCCGGGCAGGAAGCGCTGCTTCTGCTCCTCGGTGGCGTATTCGAGCAGCACCGGGCCGAGCATCCAGACGCCGAAGCTCATCAGGGCGGGGCGGGCCTTGATGCGGCGCAGTTCCTGCTCCAGCACCTTGTTCTGGGCCTTGGAAAGGCCGCCGCCGCCGTACTGGGCGGGCCACATCGGCGCGGTCCAGCCCTTGTCGGCCATGCGGTCGAGCCAGAGCTTGGCGTCCGGGTTCTTCCATTCCGCCTTGCGGCCGCCCCAGGGGGCTTCCTTCTCGTCCGTCATCGGCGTGCGCATCGACGGCGGGCAGTTGGCTTCCAGCCAGGCGCGCGTCTCGGCGCGGAAGGTGTCGAGTTCGGTGGCGCCGAAGTCGGCCATGGCGGGGCTCTCCCTGGATCGTGCCGGGCGCTTGGCGGCCCGCTTCGACGTCCAGACTACGCCACGGAACGCCGGGAGCAAGTCGATTCAAACAATCGTTCGCATCGCCGTGCGCGACGAGACGCTCGCAGACGCGTTATAGAAGCGCCGATGACGTTTCCCGGTCCGGGATTCGCCGTTCAGGGGTCTTGATGTCCGCGCCAGAACTGAGACCCGCCGCTCTGGCGGTCGCACCGACTCTCGCCGCCATCCTGGCCGCCTCGGCCGGCGTGCTGCTGCTGGCGTCGGGCGCGACCCCGTCCGAGCCGACGCGTTTCGCGATCCTGCTGGCCTTCGCCCCGTCGGCGCTGATCGAGATCAGCCACTTCGTCTCGTCGATCATCGGCCTTGTCCTGGTGCTGCTGGCCTTCGGCCTGCGCGCGCGCCTCGACGCGGCCTGGTGGGCGAGCCTGGTGATGCTGGCCGCGGGCGCGGTGCTGGCGATCTTCAAGGGCCTGAACTGGGAGGAGACGGCGACCCTGACCGCCTTCTTCGTGGCCATCCTGCCGTTCCACGAGGCCTTTCCGCGCAAGGCGGCCCTGTCGCGGATGGAGATCACGCCCGGCTGGCTGCTGTCGGCGGCGGCGGCCATTGGCGGGGCCGCGTTCCTGGGCTGGTGGATGTTCAACCACGTCGAGTACGCCGACCGCTCGTGGATGCGGATCATGGGCGACCGCGAGGCCGCCCGGGCCATCCGCTCGTCGATCGCCGCGGCGGTGGTGCTGATGGGCATCGGCGTGTGGCGTCTGATCGCCACCCCGGCCACGCCGCCCGTCGTCGACGACACCGACCCGGACTTCGACCGCGTGCGCGCCATCCTGGCCAAGGCCGAGGCCGCCGAGCCGGCCTCTAACCTGGCCCTGCTGGGCGACAAGCGCTTCCTGTTCTCGGCCTCGGGCGAGAGCTTCCTGATGTTCGGCGTGCGCCGCCGCTCGTGGATCGCCCTGGGGCCGCCGATCGGCCGCCACGACGAGCGCATGGAGCTGTTCTGGCGCTTCCGCGAACTGGCCGACGCCCACGCCGCGCGGGCGGGCTTCTACGCCCTCGGTCCGGAGGACCTGCCCGATACCGTCGACCTGGGCCTGGCCATCCAGAAGACCGGCGAGAGCGCCATCGTGCCGCTGGAGAGCTTCACGCTGGCCGGCCGCCGTCGCGAGGTCCTGCGCCGCAACTGGCGCAAGGCCGGCGAGGGCGGGGCGGCGTTCGAGGTGCTGCCGGCCGGCGCGGCCATGACCGTGATGGCCGAGCTGCGGGTGATCTCCGACGCCTGGCTGGCCCATCACGCCGGCGGCGAGAAGAGCTTCTCGATGGGCGGGTTCGATCCGCGCTACGTGGCCGAGTTCCCGGTCGCCCTGGTGCGCTCGGAGGGCCGCATCGTCGCCTTCGCCACGTTGTGGACCACGGCCCACAAGGCCTCGTTCTCGATGGACCTGATGCGCTACTCCGACGAGGCGCCCAAGAACATCATGGACTACCTGTTCGTCGAGCTCCTGCAATGGGGCAAGGGGGAGGGCTACACGGCGTTCGAGTTCGGCATGGCCCCGCTGGCGGGCCTGGACGACCGGCCGCTGGCCCCGATCATGTCGCGCGTGGGCCGCCTGCTCTACGAGCGCGGCGAGGGAATCTACAATTTCCAGGGCGTACGCCGGTACAAGGACAAGTACGACCCCGTCTGGCAGCCGCGCTACATTGCCGCGCCTCGCCGCTGGGCCATCCCTTTCCTGCTCGCCGACATCGGCCTGTTGTCGTCCGGCGGCATGTCCGGCCTGACGAAACGGCCGCGGCCTAATAGCGCGGGTCGCCCGTCTTAAATCCCAGAAGATTGAGCGCGTGAGCGGCCAGAAGCAGGGTCGCCACCGCCGTCGCCATCATCATCGGGCGCCACGGCGCCATGCGCGGACCCTTTGCCGGGTTGGAAGGGCGCGCGCCCAGCCAGCCGAACAGCACGGTGAGGGCGAGCGTCGTCGCGCCCGCGATCAGGGTCGGGATCATGTCCATGGGCCGCAGATGGCCTGCGACAATCGGTCTGGCAATAGGTTAATACGCATTAACACATTGGAACCAAATCCTCTGTACATACCTTGGTAACTGTGTCTGTTAACCTGTCCACAGGAACGCTAAATCTAGCGTTTACCGTCGCGTTTACACGCTAGGAATCGGTGACTAGCGTGGGTCCCCAGGTGCGGGGAGAGCGATTCGCATGACTGCTGCAGCGCCATGGAGCGTAAAGGGAATTGACCCGAAGGCACGGGAGGTCGCCAAGGACCTCGCCCGTCGCTCGGGCATGACCCTTGGCGAGTGGTTGAACCGGATGATCATCGAGGGTGATTCAGCCGGTTTCGACGCGCCTCCCGCCGATCCCGTTAACGATACTGGTCGTTCGAACGGCCGATCCGTTTACCTTGAAGCCGAGCGCGCCGAGGCGCCGCCGCGCATCGAGGCTCCCGAACATCCCGCCGACGAGGTGGGCCGCATGGCGTCGGCGCTCGACCGCCTGACCCAACGTATCGAGGCCGCGGAGGCCCGCTCGGCCCAGGCCATCACCGGCATCGACCAGTCCGTGCGCGGCGCGCTGCAGCGCCTGTCGCATTCCGAACGCGAGCAGATCGCCGTCGCCGCCCGCTTCGAGGGCCTGGCCGACGAGATCAAGACCGAGCAGGGCCGCAACGCAGAGCGCCTGCGCCGCATCGAGAACGAAGCCGCCGGCCCGCGTTCGGCCGAGGCCCTGCGCGCGCTGGAAAGCGCCGTCGGCCGCGTGGCCAACCATCTGTACGAAGGCGAAGGCCGCACCCGCGAGACCCTGGCTGCCCTGGAAGCCAAGGTCGCCGCCCAGGCCGCCGCGCCCGCGTCCGGCCTGGTCGACGAGGTCGTCGCCCGCCTGCAGGAACGCCTGGAAGCCGCCGAGGCCCGCACCGCCGAGGCGCTGCAGCAACTGGGCGGGTCGTTCCACGCGCTCGACACCCGCCTGTCGGCCGTCGAGGGCGAGGGCGGCAGCGCCCAGAAGCGCCTCGAGGAACTGGCCGGCAGCCTGTCGGCCAAGATGGAGGCCGCCCGCGCCGAGATGGCCGCCAAGCTACGCGAGACGGCCGACGGCCGCTTCGACCGCATGGAGCGCAAGCTGGGCGAGATGACCGCCCACATCCAGGCCGCCGAGGCGCGCTCGGCCCAGGCGATCGAACGCATGGGCCGCGAGGTCGTCGGCCTGGCCGACGCCTTCAACCGCCGCATCCAGACGTCCGAAGCCCGCCAGGCCAACGCCATCGAGCAGGTCGGCGGCGAGGTGGCCCGCATCGCCTCCAGCGTCGAGCACAAGCTGAACCGCGCCGACAGCGTCCAGGCCCAGGCTCTCGAGAAGCTTGGCGTCGAGATCGCCCGCATCACCGAGAAGCTGGCCGAGCGCATCAGCGCCTCGGAGCGCCGCAACGCCCTGGCCATCGACGACGTCGGCGACCAGGTGGTCAGGGTCACCGATCGCCTGAACCAGCGCGCCGAGCGCAGCTCGCAGGAACTGATCGACCGCATCCGCCAGTCGGAGGAGCGCACCGCGCGCCTGCTCGACGAGGCCCGCGAGAAGATCGACACCCGCCTGGCCGACGCCCAGCGCCGCCTGGCCGAGACCCCGGCCGCCGCGCCGGTTCCGGCCCGTCAGCCCGCGCCCGCGGCCTCGCCGTTCGACGCCGACCGCTTCTCGTTTGGCGGCGAAGCCGTCTCCGAGGAGGTGTTCGACCAGCCGGCCTTCCCGCAGGCGGCCTTCCAGGCGCCGGCCGCCGCCCCGCACGCCGCCGCGCCCGCGCCGGCTCCGACCGTCGACACCGGCTGGTCGGCCTCGGGCGGCTTCGACGCCGACTTCCCGGTCGAGGAGCCTGAGGCTCCGAGCTTCGCCGACGAGGACTTCGAGGCCGCCGACGGCTTCTCCGCGACCCCGCGCATCGAAGCGCCGTCGTTCGAGGCCGACGCCTTCGATCCCGAGCCCGAACTGCCGATGGCGCCCCCCCGCGCCCTGTCGACCCGCGAGGTGATCGAGCAAGCCCGCGCCGCCGCCCGCGCCGCGGCCGCCGGCGCCGAAACCAAGGCCAAGGCTAAGACCAAGGCCGACAAGGCCGCGGCCAAGTCGCTGTTCGCCGGCTTCGGCAAGGCGCTGCAGAAGAAGGACAAGCGCACGTCCTCGACCCTGGTCACCGCGCTGCTGGTCTCGGCCGGCGCCGCGGCGCTGGGCGTCGGCACGGCCGGCCTGACCCTGCTGCCCAAGGACAGCGACGGCGCGCTCAATGACCGCGTGGCCCGGGCCATCGCCGGTCGCGCCGCCGACGTCGAGATCAAGACCCGCGAGGCCGACACCACGCCGGCCCAGCCGCGCGTGGCCATGGCCGTCGTGACGCCCGCCGCCCAGCCGGGCGCGGCCCAGCCCGCCTCGACCGAGGCCGAAGCGCCCGCGCCCGCCGCCGTCGACGAGGGCTCGGCCCTGTTCGCGGAGGCGGTCAGCCGTCTCGAGGCCAAGGATCGCGGCGGACTCGTCCAGCTGCGCAAGGCCGCCAACCTGGGTCAGCCCAAGGCCCAGTTCCTGCTCGCCAAGATGGCCGAGATGGGCGAGGGCGGCGTCAAGAAGGACCTGGTCGAGGCCCGTCGCTGGTACGAGCGCGCGGCCCAGGGCGGCGACCCCAGCGCCATGCACAACATCGCCCTGTTCGCCTATCGCGGCGACGGCGGGGCCAAGAACCTGACCACGGCCGCCAACTGGTTCCGCAAGGCCGCCGAGACCGGCCTGGTCGACAGCCAGTTCAACCTGGCCCAGCTGTACGAGAACGGTCGCGGCGTCGCCCAGAACCCGGCCGAGGCCTATCGCTGGTACCTGATCGCGGCCCGCGCCGGCGACGCCGACGCCCGCACCCGCGCCAGCGCCCTGCGCGGCGGCCTGACGCCGGAAAGCCAGCGCATCGCCGAACGCTCGGCCGAGGCCTTCCGCTCGCGCCTGGCCGCAGCCCCGCGCACGACCCAGGTGGCGACCGCCGCCGCGCCGTCGGCCGGCACGGCCACCGCCCAGCGCGCGCTCTCCAGCCTCGGCTACTACCAAGGGCCCAAGGACGGCGTTTCGTCGCCGGCCCTGCGCATGGCCATCCAGTCCTATCAGCGCGACCAGAACCTGCCGGCCTCCGGCGCCCTGGACGGCGAGACCTTGAACCGCCTTTCGGCCTTCGCGCGCTGATCCAGGCGCGGCCTGAAGATCTCGAAACGCCCTCGGAGTCCGCTCCGGGGGCGTTTTGCCGTCCACTTCCAGCGTGGACCTCGCCGCTGACCTCGGTAATAGTCACCGTTTCGACGTAAATCGGGTCGGGTGAAACAATCCGAGGCCCGGTTCGGACTAGGGTTTACGCGAAAGACCGGGACGCCGGCGATCGCGGACGGGGCGGGGGAAGGCTTTCGGGCCTGCCGGAGGAGTGACGAGCTGATGACGGATCACGTGACCGAACGCGTGCCGGTTCCGCGCGCCGTATGGGTGTTCGGCCTGTGCACGCTGGCGCCCTTCGTCATCGCCTCCGGGCTGTTCTGCTACGGACCCCAGGGGCAGCGGGGCCCGGCGCTGGTGGCGCTGCTGGCCTATTCGACGGCGATGCTCTCGTATCTGGGCGGCGTGCGCTGCGGGCTCGAGATCGACCACGTCCAGCCGCGATGGATGACGCTGGGCCTGTCGCTGCTGCCGCCCTTGGCCGGGGTGGCGCTGATGCTGGGGGCCGAGCGCTTCGGCGCCGCCTGGCAGCTTTCCGGCTTCCTGTTCGTGTTCCTGCTGCAATGGCTGTGGGACGTCACCAGCCACGAGGGCCCCGCCTGGCGGCCCCGCCTGCGCACCCTGCTGACCACCGGCGCGGCCCTGTCGCTGGCCTTCGCGCTGGAACAGGCCCTGGCGCTCTAGCGCGCCGCCACCGCCTTGCGCGCCAACGGGTCGTCGAGACAGGCCTTGGCCACCGCGTGGTTCAGCTTGGCCTTCTTCCTTTCCAGCCTGTGGGTCAGCGCGCCGCCCGCCGCCGCGCCGGCGAAGGGCATGACCACGTTGCCGCCCACGCCGACGACGGCGCGGATGATGCGGTGCTCGTTGTACTGCTCGGCCTCCGCGCGGGCCTTGCGGCACCTGGCGCTGTCGTAGCGCGGATGGCTGGCGTCGAGCCTGGCGACGGTGTCGCGCGGGGCCGGGTTGCTGGCGCAGGCCGACAGGACCAGAAGGACGGCGACGCTCGGGATCAGCGGGCGCATGGAGCGGGGTCTCCCGGGTGGAGGTTTCCGGGCAAACGCCGCCGGGCGCCTGGGCGATCCCAGGGCCTAGCTTGCGTCAGTCCGGCCGCAGCGACTTCGGCCCCACCGCGTGCACCCGCTTGCCGCCCAGGGCGCCGGCCAGGGGCGGGGCGATAAACAGGCCCGCGAACGCCTCGTCCAAGATGTTCAGGCCGCCGGTATAGGCCCCGAAGGCGGGCAGGATCAGCCGCTGGCCGTCGGTGACGAAGCAGCGCTTGCGTACGCTGCCGCGGCCGCTGGAGACCCGCGCCGCCGGGTGCAGGTGGCCGGCCACCTCGCCGGGCTGATGGCCAGGCTCGGGTTCGTGGCGCAGGATCAGGCCGCCGATGGCCAGTTCGTCGATGATCTGGCCGGGGAGGGCGCGCGGGCCGTCGGCGTCGTGGTTGCCCACCGCCCAGATCAGGTCGCGGCCGACCGACAGGGCTCGAAGACGCTCGGCGTCGTCGGCGGCCAGACGATCCTCGGCCGCGCCGTCGTGGAAGCTGTCCCCCAGGAAGATCAGGGTCGCCGGCTGCAACGCGGCGACCTCGGTTTCCAGGCGGGTCAGGGTCTCGCGCGTGTCGTAGGGCGGCAGCATCTGGCCGAAGCGCGCGGCGTAGGACGAACCCTTCTCGAAGTGCAGGTCGGCGACCACCAGGGCGCGCTCGGCTTCCAGCCACAGGGCGCCCGAGCCGCGCAGCAGCACAAGCCGCTGGGCCACCAGCACCGTCAGGCCGCCGCAGTCGCTGGACTGGAATCTGGTCAAGCCACACCCATCAGGAAAGGGCCTCCGCGATCAGGTCTTCCTCCGCCTCGGCCAGGATCATGTCGCTGGCCGCGTCGCCCGGCGCGCGCTCGCGGCCGATCTCCAGCATGATCGGCACGGCGAAGGGCGAAACCTTGTCGAGCGCCGCATGGCGGATGCGGCCCTTGATGCGGGCCAGCAGGTCGCCCAGCCGCGCCACGTCCAGCTGGCCGGTCGCCGCGTCGGCGCGGGCGCAGCGCAGCAGCAGGTGGTCGGGCTGGTGCTTGCGCAGCACGTCGTAGATCAGGTCGGTCGAGAAGGTCACCTGGCGGCCCGACTTCTCCTCGCCGGGATAGCGGCGTTCGATCAGGCCGCCGACGAGCGCGCAGGCCTTGAAGGCGCGCTTCATCAGGAAGCTCTCGTTCAGCCAGTCCTCGAGATCGTCGCCCAGCATGTCCTGGTCGAACAGGTCGTCGAGGTCGAGTTCGTCCATCGGCTTCAGCGACCAGATGTTCAGGGCGTAGTCGTTGCAGACGAAGCCCAGCGGCCCGACGCCCAACCGGTCCAGCCGCCGCGTCAGCAGCATGGCCAGGGTGGTGTGGGCCAGCCGCCCCTCGAACGGATACATGACCATGTGGAACCGCTTCCCGCGCGGGAAGGTCTCCAGCAGCATCTCGTCCTCGTCGGGGATGATCGAGCGGGCCTTCTGGTAGGCCATCCATTCCTGCACGTCGGGAGGCAGGGCGGTCCACTCGGCCTCGTCGTGCATCATCTTGCGAACGCGGCCGGCGAGATAGGTCGACAGCGGGAACTTCGAGCCGCCCCAGCTGGGCATCTTCGGGTCCTTGGCCGGGGCGGGCGACACATAGGCGTCGGCCCCGACCAGGCTGTTGAACCGCCAGACCTGTCCGGCGAACACGAAGGTGTCGCCCGGCGTCAGCTGCTCGAAATAGCCTTCCTCGGCCTCGCCGATCTTCCTGCCGCCCATGGGGCGGCGGCCGCCGCCGATCCTCACGTTCACGACCGCCGGCGAGACGATGGCGCCGACGTTCATGCGGTGGCGCTGGACGACCTGGGCGTTGTGGGCCTTCCAGAAGCCGTCGGCGTCTTCCACGATCCGGCGGAAGCGGTCGTAGGTCTTCAGGGCGTAGCCGCCGGTCGAGACGAAATCGACGACGGTCTCGAAGTCCTCCCAGGAGAGGTCGGCATACGGGCCGGCGGTGCGGATCTCGTCATAGAGGTCGACCAGCTTGAAGGGTTCGGAGCAGGCGCAGCCCATCACGTGCTGGGCCAGCACGTCGAGGGCGCCGACGCGGGCCGGCTCGCCGTCGAGGTGGTTTTCCAGGATGGCGTCGGCGGCGGCGCGGCACTCCAGCATCTCGAACCGGCTGGCCGGCACGAACAGGGCGCGGCTGGGCTCGTCCAGGCGATGGTTGGCGCGGCCGATCCGCTGGACCATCCTGGAGGCCCCCTTGGGCGCGGCCAACTGGATGACGAGATCGACGTCGCCCCAGTCGATGCCCATGTCCAGCGTCGAGGTGCAGACGACGGCCCGCAGGTCGCCGCGGGCCATGGCGGCCTCGACCTTGCGTCGCTGCTCGGCCGACAGGCTGCCGTGGTGCAGGGCGATCGGCAGGCCCTCGTCGTTGAGCTTCCACAGCTCCTGGAACGCGAACTCGGCCTGGAAGCGCGTGTTGACGAAGACCAGGGCGGTGCGGCTGGCGGCGATGATCGCATAGACCTCGGCCATGGCGTGCTGGGCGGTGTGCCCGGCCCACGGCACGCGGCCGTCGGAGACCAGGACCTCGACAACCGGCTGGGCGCCGCCGGAGCCGAGGACGAGGTCGACGGACGAGCCCGCGATGGAAAGAACCTCCCCCCGTGGGGGAGGTGTCGGCGAAGCCGACGGAGGGG
>Ga0247823_10000465_pt1 | contig 34463 bp, 32 predicted proteins | sample 13C_PalmiticAcid_2_FD_192426 | JGI IMG/M metagenome (GOLD analysis project Ga0247823, IMG submission 192426) | Soil microbial communities from agricultural site in Penn Yan, New York, United States - 13C_PalmiticAcid_Day30 | ecosystem: Environmental > Terrestrial > Soil > Agricultural land...
GTTACCGGTCAAGGCTCAACCCTAAGCGAGGTCGCGGCGATTCGGGTGTTCCCAGGTCGCCGCGACAACCTTCTCCGGAAGGGATCAGCGATCAAGAGCGGAAGCTGCGAACGTCTGCAACGGGTCGGTTTGCGAAATAGGCGCCGCGCCCGAAAGCGGACCTTCGGCACACGCGCGGAATGTCGTGTTTGCGGCATGGTACGGGTGACCGCTCATGGCGCAGGCCTGACGGAACAGGAGTATCATCTTCAGAGGCAGGGAGGTCATCCGTGGGAGGTTGGCCATGCGCCAGTCAGACCTTTTCATCATCCCTCGTCGGCCTTGGAACGCTGGCCGTCTCATCGGTCCAAAGGCTCCGCTGAAGCCGAAGCATATCTGGGCGATCCGACAGCAACTGAAGGTCGCCAAGCGCGTCCGCGACCTCGCGATGTTCAACTGCGCGCTCGATGCAAAACTCAGAGCGTGTGACCTCGTAAAACTTCGAGTGAGTGACGTCGCGCCTGGCGGTTCGTTGAGGCTCCGCTCCACGGTCATCCAGCAGAAGACCGGGCGACCTGTTCCTTTCGAGATCACAGAGCCGGCCCGTGATGCCATTGCGGCTTGGCTGGAAGTTCGGGGGCAGCGCGAAGACGACTGGCTGTTTCCGAGCCGAAGTCATGCCGGTTACCACATCGGCACACGACAGTACGCGAGACTGGTCGATCAATGGATCCGTTTAATCGACCTGGAGCCTGCAGCTTACGGCACCCACAGCCTCAGGCGTACGAAGGTCTCACTCGTCTACAAGAAGACCGGTAACCTGCGCGCCTGCCAGCTACTTCTTGGTCACCGCAAACTCGAAAGCACTGTCCGCTACCTCGGCATCGAAGTTGATGACGCCTTGGAGCTTTCCGAACAGATCGATCTCTCACAACGGCCGGGTTCGCTCTGCGGACCCGGCACTCGTCCGCAATGGGTAGCAAGCGGACATTCCGAACCACCGCAATGAGTCATTATATCGACTTGCTAAAAAGAAATCGTAACGCGGATCATAATTTATCAATAAGCGACCGAAGGCGTCGCAACAGGGGATTCGTGACGTCCTGGGCCGCTGCTTTCTTGCAGGGAAGCCTGGAGGGAGCCCCTGTGGGCGGGAATGTTCCTGAGCTTTAGCGAAGGACCGGTGCCGGTCATATCGGAGCGGTTGCTAATCGAGGTTCTGGCGCAGCTGTCAGACCACTATAGTCCAGGCTCCCGTCAGGCTCGATTGTATCCTCAGGCAGGAAGGGTGGGGGCAGGGTCAGCCGCCAGCCCGGGCGCCGGCCCGCAGCCCACTCAATGAAAACGACATCGCCGAGACGGCTGATGTCTGTTTGCCTGCCGCTAGCGGCCGGAACATCCAACTCATGATTGTTTGCGAGCCGCACCCTGAGGCCGCCCCGGGAGAGGAGCGCGACAACATGGGCCGCCATGCCGATTGGAGTGTAAGCCCGAGGGGCTTGCCGCGTCGCCGTGATATCGACCTTAGTCATTCGCTTGTCTTTGGGGCTTGGCCGCGACGCCGATAGGAACTGCCACTCCATCGACGACGAGCGTCGCCTTCACTCCGGCCTGAATGTCTTCGAGTGCGATGGCGAGCGCAGTTTCGAAGGCGGCGCTACGATCCATGTAGTCGCCGATATGCCGTCGCGCGCGGCTGACTTCCCATACTCCGCTGCGGGGTTTGACGACGACCGGGATTTCATTCGTGCCGATAGGCGGCTCTGTCCGAGAGTTCGTCGTTGCCAACGAAGGAAGGCGCGAGGGTAGGTCGCTCCGCTGTTCGTTGAGCTTCAGAACCTGCCGGACAAAGGCCTCGGCGTAATCCTCAGTATCGGTATGGTCATGCTGGTAGGAGTTTCGACCTTTGGGCCAGAAGGCCATGGTGAGGCGGTCTGCAAGCGAGGGGTCGGCTTGCGCCAGCTCCGCCAGGAGAAGTTGGAGGATGCGCTCGTGTGCGAGGACGCGACGCTCCAGATCGGTTTCTTGAGGTGGCATTGGGGAATGGGGAGAGGTCAAGTCTCCCGCTCGCGGTTCAGCTGCCTGTCTGGAAAAAAAGGCGTGCAGGCGGCCATAAGACAAATAGGAACGCCGCGCACAGAACCAGCGTCACAGCAGAGATTCAATAAGCGCTATCCGCGCCCGCCAAATCATATTTCGCAGATAGCGGGTTGCGGCCTCATTTGCCGGGGCTTGCCCTGTTAGGGTTTCCAGGCACACGAGAGGTAAGAGCGATGAAAGAATCCAAGGGAAAGCCAAAGAAGGTCAAACCTAAGACCAATGTTTCCAATCCGAGCGTGAAGAACTTGGTCGACAAGGCTTCCGTCGGGTCGAAACAGTCGAAATAATTCAGGCCCGCTGGTTCACGGCAGGCCTTCATTATCAGACTTACGCGCGATTATTATTTTTCTGACCTTGCGTCGACAATGGTCCGCTCCCATATCCAATCTGTCGCTCTTCTTGCGTAAAGCTGCTGCCCTTTTCTGCACGACGCACAGAGGTTCAAAAGCCGATCCCATCCAGACCCGACAGGCTTCAGAGGTTTTCTCTGCCGCCAACGCTATATGGAGGTCTGAAAATGGCTACCGGCACAGTAAAGTGGTATAATTCAATCAAGGGTTACGGCTTTATCGCACCCGATGACGGAGGCAAGGACGTCTTCGTGCACGCTTCCGCGATAGAAGCCTCCGAGTTTTCCTCTCTTAATGAGGGGCAGAAGCTCGACTTCGAGGTCGAACTGGACGCTCGCAGCGGTAAGGAATCCGCAGCCCGCCTTGCGGTGGCGGCCTAGGGCGACATCGTCTCCTTTCGCGATGACAGGATATCGTTCGACGGCGTGGTGACTGGTCTGCTTCCTCTGGGAGCACGCCGAGTCAGGTTGGATAACGGCCATGTCATCACGGTCCTGCCCAGCCTTAATCGACCGCTCAGGACCAGCGTTCTGGGGGACGAGGTCAGGGTTGAGATCGGCTTCAACCAGTTGAAGGGGTGGCGCTTGACGCGTCGCCCCGACCCTCCGGCGGAAGGACGCGCCTGTGCCGCCTCTGGCTGAGAAACTTCCCCTGATGAGTGATACGGACCTGTCGGCCCTGCGCGTCAATGCGCAGCGGCTGGTTCTGCATGGTTTGCCGCCGCAGATCGCGGTGGCGGCTGAGCTTCTTCCGCTGATCGACGCCGAGGCCGCCAGGCGCTCCGCTCTTCCCAAGGCGCCTGCGATGAAAGCGGCTCGCATGCCCCGGAAAAGGGCGACCTCGCCTGCGTCGGGGCATCAGACGGCCTTGCCGTCGCATTCGAAAGACTCCCGATGATCGAAGAAAATTTCGTGCGACTGTACGCCTATGATTTTGTCCAGATGGCTGTGCGATCGGGTCTGGGCCAGGATGTCGATGCGGCGTTGCAACGACGACTGGCGGAAGCGCGAACCCATGCCGTCGTTATGGATAATCACAAAAGCAAGGGGCATCTCGCCGCCTTGATCAACCGAGTTCGAGACGAGGCGAGCCGTGTCGACAGCCGCGCGGTGCGCTATGGGGACGACCCAGCGTTGGCGGCCCATCAGCGGTTCCGTTTCCTCTCGGACGTCGCCGAGGCTTTGGACGCGCCTCCCCCAACGCGTTCGCCAGATCGGCTATCCGCCCGGCGGGCGGCAGACGACGCCAACCCCCGCAACTTCAAGGCGCAGGCCGATACGCAACATGTCGATTGAAGGTCGGGCGCCCCGGCTGGCTGTGCTGATCGACGCCGAGAACGCCTCTCCGAAGATCGCCGAAGCCCTGTTTACCGAGATCGCCGCTTTAGGCGAAGCATCGGCGCGCCGCATCTACGGCGATTTCGCCAGTCCGCAGATTGCCGGCTGGACGAAGGTGTTGGCGCGGTTCGCCATTCAGCCCCAGCAGAATTTCGCCAACACCAAGGGCAAGAACTCGGGCGACATCGCGCTGGTCATCGACGCCATGGATCTCCTGCATTCCGGCCGGTTCGACGGCTTTTGCCTGGTCTCGTCCGACGCCGATTTCACCCGCCTTGCATCGCGCATTCGCGAAGAGGGCGTCGATGTCTATGGCTTCGGAGAGCAGAAGACGCCCGAGAGTTTCCGTCAGGCCTGCACCCGCTTCATCTATACCGAGAATCTGAGCCTTCCCGGCGAAGGAGATGTCGATCCCTCGAGAACCGTCCGCCGCTCTAGCGACAGCAAGCGGAGACCGGCGGAAGCTGCGCGGCTGATCGCCACTGTGATCGCCGACATGGACGAGGACGGAGACGGGTGGGTCGCCGTGGGCGGTCTCGGCAACCGGCTTCGCAACGCCTACCCTGATTTCGACCAGCGGACATACGGATACGCCAAGCTGTCCGATCTCATTCGGGCGACAGGGCGCTTCGAGGTACAGACCAGCAGCAGCGGCGTCATGCGTATACGCGACTTGGCCTGACAGGAGCGGCGATGCGCAGTGATATGTCTGCGATTGATGTCCGCGTTCTCCAACCGACGCCGATGCCTCCATCAACGGCCACGCCGAGGCGGCCTTGCAATCGACGCGCGTAGAGCATGGTGGTCTCCAGTTCAGGGATTGAGGTTGGCCAAAAGCACTGGGCTCAAGCGCCACAGACAAAAACGAGCATTGTTCGATAAGCGTGCCAATTGATGGGGCCGCTGGGTCAGTTCCGTGCAAGGGTCGCTGATGGAGCCCTTAAGAAAAGAAGATCAGACGCTAGATGCGCTTTGGCGAGGCCTTTATGGCCAACCGCTTCCCGTCACGGGCGCAGCCGAGGCGGCTCTCAAGATCATTCTGGAAACCATGAGGCCGCCATGTCTGCAAAAACCCGTCGCGGGCCCTCCATCTGGAGGCTGTCGCCCTTTGAGATCACCCTCCTCGTTCTGAGCGTGTCATGCTTTGGAGGGGCCGCCTGGACCGTTCACCTATTCTAGCAAGGCGTTAGCTAGCTGCCTGAACGACGCCTCGAGGGCATCCTACGCTAGATGAACGGCGTTTAGGCTCCCCTCACAGGAGAATTGGTTTCGTGCATAGGAAGCCGGTGATTGAGAGGGCCCTCGAACTTGCAGAAGCGGAAACTTTCGCATTCCGAGTGAAGTGCGAAAGGCTCTCATCAGAGAAGGTTACACCCAGTCCGAAATCTATGGACTGAAAAACAAGGTGACTTGGCGACAGCTACGCGAAAAATGCGCGGAACATTGGCGCCAGACTGTCGATACGGAAAGCGCGTTTGAGGCGGCACTTCACGTCCAACGCAACGACGTCGTGCTGGAAACGGCGCTTCGGCGCCTGCATCAGTGGACGTGCCTGGAAGCGCTGGGCGCCATGGCTTTCAATACGTCTCTTGTTGGCCTTGGAGCCAATGACCGCTGCTGGCGCATTGAAGCCCTTGCTGCTGAAGTGAGGCGACAAATCCCCGATATTCTGCGCGAGCATTTAGGGTCTGGGGGGCCTGCATTCGTCTCTCCAGCCGTCGCCTGTAAGGCGATGTTTCCAGTGGAGTTTTTGTGCGCAGTTCGAAGCTTGTCGTTTCCCCTACATATCGTCAGTGGAAATCCCGCGATCCCGGCAGGATGCGCACGTCGCGCGGGTGCCGGTGCGGCGGCTGACGCGGCGGTTGCGGATGTGCGATGATGTCGGCGCGGGCCAACTGGATGTCGGTCTCGTGGTCTTCTGACAGGCGGGACAGTTCGGCGCTGCGGTCGATGACGCGGCGGGCGACGACGTGGACGACGCCCTCAGGGCTCTTCTCGACCACGCCTTCGACCTGCATCAGTCGGGCGCCCATGATCTCGCGGCGGAACTGGTCCAGCATCCGCGCCCAGAGGACCACGTTGGTGATGCCGGTCTCGTCCTCCAGGGTGACGAAGACGGCGTTGCCCTTGCCCGGTCGCTGACGCACGAGGACCACGCCCGCGACTTGAACGAACGAGCCGCCGCGCTTGGCCTCGGTCGCGGCGCAGGTCAGGATCCGCTCGGCGGCGAAGACGGGACGCAGGATGGCCATGGGGTGGGCCTTCAGCGACAGGCGCGCGGTCTGGTAGTCGGCGGCGACGTGTTCGCCCAAGGGCATCAGCGGCAGTTGGGCGTCGGGCTCCGCGCCCAGTTCGCGGGCGCCGCGCTCGCGCGCCTCGGCGGCGGCGAACAGGGGCAGGGGATCGTCGCCGGGCAGGCGGCGCACCGCCCACAGGGCCTCGCGACGGTCCTGGCCCAGGGAACGGAAGGCGTCGGCGTCGGCCAGCTTGCGCATGGCGGCGGCGGGCAGTTCGGCGCGCCGGGCCAGGGTTTCGATATCAGCGAAAGGCGCCTCGGCCCGCGCCGTCGACAGGGCCTCGGCCCAATCTTCTCTGAAGCCGTCGATCTGGCGCAGGCCCAGACGCAGGGCGGGCGCGCTCGCCGGCCCCTCCAGACTGTTGTCCCAGTCGCTGTGTGAGACGTCGATAGGCCGCACCTCGACCCCGCCGACCTCCTGCGCCTCGCGCACGATCTGGGCGGGGGCGTAGAAGCCCATGGGCTGGCTGTTCAGCAGGGCGCAGGCGAAGGCCGCCGGGTGGCGGTGCTTGATCCAGGAAGAGACATAGACCAGCCGGGCGAAACTGGCCGCGTGGCTTTCAGGAAAGCCATAGGAACCGAAACCCTTGATCTGTTCGAAACAGCGCTGGGCGAAGGCCGGGTCATAGCCGCGCTCGGCCATCCGTCCGACCATCCGGGTCTCATAGGTATGCAGGCTGCCGTCGCCGCGAAACGTGCCCATGGCCTTGCGCAGGCCGTTGGCCTCGCCGTCGCTGAACTCGGCGGCGACGATGGCCAGCTTCATCGCCTGTTCCTGAAACAGGGGCACGCCGAGGGTCTTGTGCAGCACCTGTTCCAGTTCGTCGGGCGGGCCGCGATCGGGGGAGGGCGAAGAATAGACGACCTCCTCCTCCTTGTCGCGACGACGCAGATAGGGGTGAACCATGTCGCCCTGGATCGGGCCGGGGCGGACGATGGCGACCTGGATGACGAGGTCGTAGAGGCAACGGGGGCGCAGCCGCGGCAGCATGTTGATCTGGGCCCGGCTCTCGACCTGAAAGACGCCGATGGACTGGCCCCGGCACAGCATGTCGTAAACGGCCGGGTCCTCGCGCGGGAGGGTGTGCAGTTCCCAGTCCTCGTCCTCATGGGCGCGGATCAGGTCGAAGGCCTTGCGGATACAGGTCAGCATGCCGAGGGCCAGGACGTCGACCTTCATCAGGCGCAGGGCGTCGATGTCGTCCTTGTCCCATTCAATGAAGGTGCGGTCCGGCATGGCGGCGTTGCCGATGGGGACCATTTCGTCCAGCCGGTCCTGGGTCAGGACGAAGCCGCCGACATGCTGGCTGAGATGGCGCGGGAAGTTCAGCAGGCGGGACGCCATCTCGACCGCGCGGGCGATCATGGGGTTGGCTGCATCCAGTCCCGCCTGAACGACGTGGCGATCGCCGATCTCGGTCCCCCAACTGCCCCAGTGGCTGAAGGCCAGACGAGCAGTGACGTCTTCGGTCAGGCCCAGAACCTTGCCTACCTCGCGGATGGCGCTGCGGGGACGGAAGTGGATGACGGTGGCGGCGATCCCGGCGCGGTGGCGGCCATAGCGTTCGTAGATGTGCTGGATGATCTCCTCACGCCGCTCATGCTCGAAATCCACGTCGATGTCGGGCGGCTCATTTCGATCCTCGGACAGGAAGCGCTCGAACAGCAGGTCGGATTCCATCGGGTCCACCGAGGTGATGCCGAGGACATAGCAGACCGCCGAGTTGGCGGCCGAGCCGCGCCCCTGACACAGGATACGCTTGTCGCGCGCCACGCGAACGATGTCGAAGATGGTCAGGAAATAGGGGGCGATGTCCTTGCGGGCGATAAAGGCCAGTTCCTTGTCCAGCAGGGCCTGCACCTTGACGGGAACGCCGTCGGGATAGCGCATGGCGGCGTGGCGGCCGGTCAACTCTTCCAGCCAGGCCTGTGGCGTCCAATCGGGCGGGACCGGTTCTTCCGGGTATTGATAGCTGAGTTCGGACAGGTCGAAGGTCGCGCGCGACAGGAAGGCGGTCGTTTCGCGAATGGCCTCGGGCGCATCCCGGAACAGACGCATCATTTCGGCGGACGGCTTCAGCCAGCGTTCGGCGTTGGCCTCCAGCCGACGGCCGGCGGTCTCGATGGTCGCGCCTTCGCGGATGCAGGTCAGGACGTCCTGCAGGTCGCGGTCATCGGGAGCGGCGTAGAGGACGTCGTTGAGCGCCAGCAGGGGGACCTCCACCCGCTCCGCCATGGCCTTGAGCCGAGCCAGCCGGCGCCGGTCGTCGCCGCGCCTGTGCAGAGCGGCGCCCAGCCAGACTGCGCCCGGCGCCGCCGCGGTCATGCGGGTCAGCACCGCCTCCAGCCCCGTCAGCCGGTCCGGCGGCATGAGGATCAGCAGCAGGCCTTCGGGATCGGCCAGCAGGTCGCGCAGGCCAATCTCGCATTCGCCCTTCCTGGCGCGGCGGTTGCCTAGGGTCAGCAGGCGCGTCAGACGGCCCCAGCCCGCCCGCGTCTCCGGATAGATGATGACGTCCGGCGTCCCGTCATTGAAGACCAGCCGCGTTCCGGTCAGCAGGCGGAAGTCCGCCGCACGGCGCTTCACCTCTTCGGACAGAGCCGGATCGTTCAACGGGTCCTCGATGAAGGCGATCTCTCCGGGACCGCCGCCCTCGCGCACCTTGTCCGGCGGGGCCAGGCCCTCGACGCGTATCTCCTTCAGCGCGCTCCAGGCCCGCACCACGCCCGCCACGGTGTTGCGGTCGGCCAGCCCCAGTCCGGCGTGGCCGCGCAGGATCGCCGTCAGCACCTGGTCCTTGGGATGCGAGGCGCCGCGCAGGAAGGAGAAGTTGCTGGCTGTCGCCAGTTCGGCGTAGGCGCCGCAAGGGTCGAGCCTCCTCATGCGAACAGACCGTGGATGAACCAGCGCGGCTCGGGCGTCTCGCCATAGAGGCCCTGGCGGAACAGCCAGAAGCGGCGGCCGTCCCGGTCCTCGACCCGGTAGTAGTCGCGGGTGCGCTGGTTCGGCGCGCGCCACCATTCGCCGCTGATCCGCTCGGGCCCTTCGGCGCGCGTCACCTCGTGCAGGACGCGGCGCCAGCGGAACTTCAGCGGATAGCCGTCGGGCACCTCCGCCAGGGTTTCGACCGGCTGGGGCGGGTCGAACATCTGCAGCGGCCGCAAGGGCGGATCGTCGGGATCGAGGTCGGGCCAGGTCTCATCGCCATGACGGGCGGCGGCCGGGACCAGTCGCGCCGCACGTTCAGGAATGTGCGAGGCGAAGGGCTCGAAGCGCAGCACCGCCTCCGGCCCCAGACGCGCGGTCAGCCGGTCCACCAGACGGCTGAAGGCCTCCTCGCCGGGCGTCTCGCGCTCCAGCCCCTGCTGGGTCGGCGCCAAAGCCTGGGTCCAGGGCACGGACATCCGCATCTGATCGAAGCCGAAGCCGGGGTCCAGCGGGGCGGCTAGGGCCGCCACCCGCTCGCGGAACAGCCGCAGGGTCGCGGGAGCGTCGCGGGTCGGACGGCCGGTGCGGACGACGATCCGGCGCGTCTCGCCGTCCACGCGATAGAAGCCGGCCTCGAAGGCGCGGCCGCCCAGGCCTGTCTGATCCAGCCGGTCCATGGTCTCGACCAACAGGTCGGACAGAACCCGTTCGATGTCCTCGGGCGCCGAGATCGGCTCGAAGAAGACGCGGTCGACGACCACGGTCGCGGGCGGACGATGCGGGGTGATGCGCATGTCCTCGTCGCCCAGAACCCGCGCCAGTCGGGTCGGGAAGTCGGCGCCGAAGCGGGCGGCCAGGGGTGCGCGAGGCCGGTCGTCCAGATCGCCCAGCCGCTTCAGGCCCAGGCGACGCAGGGCCTCGTCCTCCTTGCCCGAAAGCTCCAGGGCGGCGACCGGCAGGCGGCGCGCGGCGGCGCGGTCCTGGTCGGGCTCGAACCGGCCGCCGGGTCCAAAGCGGGCCAGGGCGCGAGCGACCTGTGGCGTGCCGGCCAGGGCGCACCGGATTTTGAGTCCGGCGCGTTCGGCCCGCGCCTGAACCGTCCGCATCAGGCCGGTCTCTCCGCCGAACAGGTGGGCGCAGCCGGTCACGTCCAGCATCAGGCCATGCGGAGGGTCCAGCGCGATCATGGGGGTGAAACGGCCGAAATCCTCCAGCACCCGCGTCAGCAGGGCGTCGTCGAGGTCCGGTCGATGGGCGACGACGCGCAGGGCGGGGGTTCGCGCTCGCGCATCGGCCAGGGCTAGGCCGGAGGTCAGCCCCGCCCGCGCCGCCGTCGGATCGACGGCCGCCAGCCGCAGCGCGCCCTTGATCTTTTCGGCCAGGACGACCGGCGGCGCATCCTCAGGCGGCGCGCCGTCTCGCTGTTCCCGACGCCGCAGCCGGTCGCTGGGCAGCCAGGGGAACCAGACCGCCAGATAGCGACGCGGGCGGACGGAAGGTTCGCTGTTCACGATCCCACTCCATGATCCAGGTCCCGGTCGCCCCGCCGCCGCGTCGCCGCAGCAGGGTCGCGGAAAAAGACGGTCGCGCGGGCGCTCCGGCCTCCAGAGGTTCGGAGGCGCAGGACGCCACCGACCAGCGGGTCTCGGCCGCGCTGGGGCAGGGCAGGGCGCCCGCCCGCGCCACAAACAGGGTCGCGCCGCCGGTCTCGGCGGCCAGCGCCAGTCGTCGGCTGGCCGTCAGGCTGAAAGCCTTGGCCTCGCCCCAGGCGCTCAACAGCACGGCGCCCACGGCGGGACTGCGCAGGGCTTCTTCGCCGACGGCCAGCAGGGTCTGCACGTCGCGCGTCCGCACCAGCAGCAGGTCGCGCGGCGACAAGCCCATCTCATGCAGGCCCGGACCGTGCGGCCGTCCCGCCTCCTGGGCCATCATCTCATGCAGGCCCCAGACGATAGGCCGCCCCGCCGCCGCCCGCAGCGCCATGCCCAGCCCGAAGGCGTTGATCGCCACGGCGTCGGCAGGCGCAGCGGCGTAGAGATCATGCAGAACCCCCGTGGCCAGCGGCGCGAAGGCGTCGTCGCTTCCCGCGCGCACGCCCGCGCTGACGCGCCGACCGCCGGCCCGTTCCAGGGCCTCCAGGCGAGTCTTCAACGTCGCTAGAGCGTCAGGTCGCGAGTAAATGTTCCTCATTTGTTCTATATGCGCCCGGCGCCCCCGGGGGAGTCAAGCGTGGCTGTCGGGAAGGCCCGCTGTCCTCACGTCCGGACGCATGATCGCATCGACATTTAGGGGGAAGCCTCTTCTGAAACGTCTCTCCACCGTCGTCCAAGGACGATGTTTCCAGTGGAGTTTTTGTGCGCAGTCCAAAGCTTGTCGTGCCTTCGCCAGTTGACACGTCCGTTCCAAGAAAAAGAGGGCGTCCGCCGCTCCCGATCGTCACTCATCCAACTGCCTTGTGGGAGGTTCATGATGACCCCCGGGACTTCCACGCCGCGCTGGATCTCCAGATCCGCAGGCATGGCGAGAACTCTCATCGCCTGCACCGGGCCATCGTGGTCGCCGGCGGGCTGACGGACCGGACGACCCTCGCGGCCTGGCGCCGTGGGCTGAAGGTCCCGCAGACGCCTGCCAGCCTGAAGGTCCTCGACATCATCGAGCATCGCTATCAGTTGGAGACTGGCTATCTGCGGTCGCGTCTGCAGCGACGGCGCGCGCTCTCCGGCCTGGTTCCGCCCGAGGTGCAGCACGCGGAATCGCGTCGTCTCGCCTGGCACCTGCCGGATGACTTCGACGGGAGGTCGGCCGAAGAACGGGAGGAAATCCTGGCCTGGGTGCGCTCGACCATCCTGTCCGGCGGCACGGCTTACCATCGTTATCATTCAACGGTTTCGAAGCATCGGTTCGCGCTTCGCTTTGATGGAGGCGGGCCGTCCGAACTGGCCGCCCCAGCACAACTCAGGACAGAGATGGACGCCCTCCTGCGGTTCAAGTCGGCGACGCTCACGGACATCGGCTATCAGCGCTCCGGCGTCTGGGGCGCGGAGACAGCGGCGCAGCGCGAGGAGCATCTGGCCCTGCTGTTCGGCGCCCTGGCCGCCCTGCCTGACGACGAGGTCAGCGGGCTGGGCGTGCCCCGGCGGGACCTGACCTTCGGGCTGCTCGTCCTGCCGGCAGTCTGGGACTGGTACGTGCAGTGGCGCGAGCGACGCCGGGGTTTCTTCACCGGCTGGGAGAGCGAGATGCTCTTGCTGGGCGCGGCCTTCTCGCGCAGCCAGACGGGGTGGCTCAGGCAGAGCCCTTGGCTGGCGGATCGGCTCCGACCCATTCCCGGCCTTGTCGCGCAGGAGGAGATCGATCGAATCTGTGGGGATTGGGACGGCGCCTGCGAGCAGGTGCATCGCCATGCCCTGGCCAGGTCCAAAGAGATCGAGCGAGTCGCCAGGGTCCATCGGGATCCGTTCGAGCCCATCCTGCCCATTCTCGAAGCGGCGAGCCCTGTCGGGGAGTATCGCAAGATCACGGAAGAGATCCTGCGCCGCATGCCCGAAGAGAGGCGCTATCCCCGGGCTGCCGCGGAGGCGGTCCGGTCCTTCCTGATGCTGAGGCTGGGTCTGCACCTCGGGGTCCGGCAGAAGAACCTGCGGCAACTGCAACTGCGTCCGCGGGGGAGTCCGCCGACACCAGAGAGGGAACTGGAGGTCCGGCGGTGCGGCGAACTGCGCTGGAGCGAGAGGGAAGGCGGCTGGGAGGTCTTCATCCCCTGCGTGGCCTTCAAGAACTCCGGTTCGGCCTACTTCTCCAAACGCCCGTTCCGGCTTCTGTTGCCGGACCTCGGCGGCCTGTATCGCTGGATCGACGCCTATGTGGGGCGCCATCGACCGGCCTTGCTGAACGGCTCGCGCGATCCAGGCACCTTCTTCGTCAAGACCGTGAAGACTTCGAGCCGCGACGCCGCCTACAACCAGCACACCTTTTACAGCGCCTGGCGTCAGGTGATCCAGCGGTACGGGATCTACAACCCCTACACGGGGAGGGGGGCGATCCCGGGCCTGCTTCCCCACGGGCCGCACAATGTGAGGGACGTCCTGGCGACCCATGTGCTGAAGCTGACGGGCTCCTACGAGCAGGCCAGCTACGCCATCCAGGACACGCCGGCCACGGTCGCCGACCACTACGGTCGCTTTCTCCCGCAGGACAAGGCGGCGCTGGCGGCCCAGGTCCTGAACCGGGTCTGGGAGGCGGCTTAGATGAGCGGAGGGAGCCGGACGCGGGCGACGTTTTCAAGGGCCGGCCTCAAGAGGGGAATACTCGCCGTGGAGGAGGCCGGGCACACGGTCCATGCGGTTGAGTTCCCGCCCGGGGGCGGCTTCACGCTGATCCTTGCCGCCGGAACTGAACAGGCCGAGGTCAACGAGTGGGATGTCGCCTTGGGGATTACCGACGCGCAAGGACGCCCCTTGCCCCGATAAGGAACGGGAGATTCCCGATTTTCCATGGGCGCTGACATCCTTGGAGGAAATTGGTTCCTGTTTTGTTCTGACGCTGCTAGGTGGTGCATGTGATGGGAGCGGAAACACCTCGCAAGATCATCCATGTGGACATGGACGCCTTCTTCGCCTCGGTGGAGCAGAGGGACGATCCCGCCTTGCGCGGTCGTCCTGTCGCCGTAGGCCACGCCGCTTCGCGCGGCGTGGTCGCCGCCGCCAGCTATGAGGCGCGCAAGTTTGGCGTGCGGTCGGCCATGCCGTCGAGCACGGCCTTGCGGAAGTGCCCGGACCTGATCTTCACGCCGCCCCGGTTCGAGGTCTATCGCGCCGTCTCGGCCCAGATCCACGCCGTCTTCGCCGACTATACGGATCTGATAGAGCCGCTGTCGCTCGACGAAGCCTATCTCGACGTGACCGCCAATATCCGGGGGCTGCCGACGGCCTCGGCGACGGCGGAGGAGATACGCGCGCGCATCCTTAAGGAGACCGGCCTGACGGCGTCGGCCGGGGTTTCCTACAACAAGTTCCTGGCCAAGCTGGCCTCGGACCAGCGCAAGCCGAACGGCCAGTTCGTGGTCCCGCCCGGGCGAGGGGAGGCCTTTGTCGAAGCCCTGCCCGTAAAGCGTTTCCATGGCGTCGGGCCGGTGACGGCGGAGAAGATGAACCGTCTGGGCATCGAGACTGGCGCGGACCTGAAGCGTCAGTCCCTGGCCTTCCTGCAGCATCACTTCGGCAAGTCCGGCGCCTGGTACCATGGCGTGGCGCGGGGAGAGGATCATCGCCCGGTCAATCCGGATCGCGAGCGCAAGTCGAGCGGCTCGGAGACCACCTTCGCCAGTGATCTGGTCGATCCAGCGGCGATCGAGGCCGGACTGGACGAAATGGCGGACGATGTCTGGGCCTGGTGCGAAAAGGCCGGGTCGCTGGGCCGGACCGTGACGGTGAAGGTCAAATGGGCGGACTTCCAGCAATCGACCCGGAGCCGCTCCTTCAATGAGCCGGTCGCCTCGAAGGCGCGCTTGCGCGAGATCGCCCGCCTGCTGGTGCGATCCCTCTATCCGCCGACCCGGGGCGTACGCCTCGTCGGGGTGACCCTGTCCAATCTGGAGAAGGCCTCGCCGAAGCCTGCGTCCGGCGAACTGGGGCTGTGACGGGCAGGCTTCAGGGCGATCTGTTCGGCCACGTCTGCGCGCCTGCCGTGCCGCCGGGCTTCGACTATTGGCCGGAGGTCCTGACCGGCGCGGAGCAGGCGGCGGTGGTCGAGCAACTGCAGCGGCTGGACTTCAGTCCCTATGAACACATGGGCTACCAGGGCTTCCGGCGGATCGCCGCCTTCGGACGGCGCTACGACCTGGATCGGGGCGGGCTGGAAGCGGCCGATCCCTGGCCGGAGTTCCTGCAAGACCTGCTGCGACGCCTGGCGGGGCGACTTGGTCTCGACGAGACGGCTTTTGTCCAGGCTCTCGTCAACGAGTACGCGCCCGGGGCGGGGATCGGCTGGCATCGTGACCGGCCCGTCTACGGGGAGATCATCGGCGTCTCGCTTTTGGCGCCCTGCGTCATGCGCCTGCGCCGCAAGGCGGGCGCGCAATGGCGTCGCGCGGGGGCGGGGCTGGAACCGGGCTCTGTCTATCGGCTGTCAGGCGAGGCGCGGCGGGATTGGGAGCATTCGATCTCGCCTATGACGGCCCTGCGTTATTCCATTACTTTCAGGACTCTGGCCTGACAGGCGGAACTAACCCGTCAGGATTTCGGCGGCCTCGGGAAAGCGCTGGGCTAGGCGAGAGGCCCAGTCCGGAGTCCTGCCGCCGGCATGACGCGCCTCGCGGGGCCGCGCCAGGACGAGGGCGGCCGCTTCCCTTTGAGCCGGCCAGTCCATCAGAAGGCGCATGGCGGCCTCGAAGTCCGGGTGGCCGGAGGCGTGGGCGAAGGCCCGGTCCAGGGCCTCGACGTCGTCGAAGTCGGGCAGGCGGGAGAGGTAGTCGCGCAGGACCGGCGCCGACAGGTCGCGTTCGAACAGGGCCCAGCGCAGGTCCTGCGCCTCCTGACGGCCGCCTTCCGCCTCGAGCACGTCGATGGAGGCGGCTTCCCAGGCCGGGGTCAGGCGGGGTGCGCCGTCCTTCGGGTTGTGGCCAAAGGTCCAGCGGCGGTTGAGGGAGGAGGGGCTCAGGGCGGCCTCGAGCGCGGCGCGGGCTTCCGCGATGCGTCCTGCTGCAAGAAGACGGCGGGCGATGTCTGCGGCGATGTCGGGCGATCCCGCCTGTTCCGGGGTGACAAGCGACAGCCAGAGGTCAAGGTCCTCTGCCTTGTCCGCCAGGCGGCGCAGCAGGTTGCGGCCTGCCGGGGTCTTTCTGGCTGATGCGTCCAGGCTGTCGAGCAGCCGGCGCGCCGTGCGCGGACCCAGGGTCTCGCCGGCGGCGGAGATCCAGCGAGCGTAATCCTGCGGATGCCGGCGCAGGGCGTCGACTAGGTCGCGCAAGGCCTGGTCGTCGACGGTCTCGGCGAGGGTGAAGAGATCGGGAGCGGCGGCCTCGAACGCAGCCGGCAGTTCGCCCTTGGTGTCCTTCACGCGGACGGCCAGGCCGGGATAGAGGTCGAACCAGCGAATGAGGACGGCGAGCGCCTCGCCGGGAGCCTCGAGCGCCAGGCGCTCGACGATCATCGCGCGGTGGGTGTTCAGGTCGTCGAGAAGTTCGCCGCGCCTGCGCCAGGAGACACGGGTGCGTGCTGCGGCGAGCGCGGTGAGGCGCTTGTCGATCTCCAGGGCCAGGGTGTCGGGACCGGCCTCGGCGGCGAGCTCCAGCCGGAGCCGGCGCTTCAGGTTGGTGTTTCCCGCCCCGGCCTCGATGAGGAGTTCGGCCAGGCGAGGCGCGCCGAGATGGGTCAGATTGGCGGCGGAAAGCCGGGTCGATATCCGAGTTGGTCGCGCCATGAGGTCCTGCGGGGAGGGCGAGACGGCTTCGCGCCCGGCGAGACGTCTATAGCATGCCGACGTCGCGGGAGCGTCGGCTCGCTCATTTCCCGAACCTGACGGCAGACGTCGTCCGCCTGACCATGCCATAGGAAGGCCGCGCCGCTTCCGGTCGCCAGGAGCAAGGCCCGATGCCGAAGGTCAACGACACCGTCCATCTCCGCTTCTCCATGCGCGGCGAGGGCGGGCCCTTCTGGCAGACCAACGCCGTCGTGGCCTCGCGAAGCGGGAGCGCCCTTCTGCTGGACGGCTTCGACCGTCAGGCCCCGGCTTCGGTTTCTGAGCTCAAGCCGGCTGGCCCAGGGCGCTGGGTTCTGGACTGGGAGGTTCGACGCCGGCCCTGAGCGGATCGTGAAGGCGTCAGAAGCGGGGGGAGCTCGCCAAGATAGGCCAGGATGCTCTGGAGCGCCTGGACGTCCGCTCCGTCTCCACGACCGCCGGCCTCGACATTGGGTATGACGACCTCCAGCATGGCGATGGTCTCGGGAACGGATCGGGGGCGGTGCGTGAGGATCAGCCGTTCGAGTCTGTCGAGCACGTCATAGTCGTATTCGGTCGCCGCCTGTGCGGCGTAGGAACTGACAGCATCCTGGAACGCAACACCCATCGCCGAACCCCCGTTAAGGGCGGGCGCTGACCGCCAATCGGCCAGCCGGCCGTCCAAGTCGATCCCGCGCGCGGCAGAGATCAATCAACGAGAGGTTGTTCGTCTCCCTGATTCCGGTCAAGGGGCGGTTGCGTCGCACGGCCCACGCGATCCGGACCGACGCTCGGCCTGCTCGACCTCTTCCATGTGATGGGCCAGACGGCTCCAGGCCAGGGTCAGGGCCTCAACCACCCTTTCAGGCGGGGCATCGAAATCGACATCGGCGAAGACGGCGTCCATCCAGGCGAGGAACTGCCGTGCAAGTTCCGCGCGCATGCCCGCGACGGCGTGATCATTGCTCATCCTGATCGTCGTGGCCCCCTGCCGAACCAATTAGAGGTTGCGGTTCCCGTATCGTTTCTATCGGTGGTGGCGCGTCTTTGTCGAGGAGAAGAATGGGCGTCGTTAACTGTAAACTGGACGCCGTCTGAACTCTCGATTAGCCCGGAAGTCCAAGGGGAGTTTTCGGTGATGCCCGATCGGCTGAGCGCACGACAAAGGGAGTGTCTGCTCCTCACACGGCATCACGGCACCAAGGAGATCGCCCACCTGGTCGGCATTTCGGAGTCTACGGCCAAGAAGCATATTCACGAGGCCTGCCAGAGACTTGGCGTCAACACGCGCAAGGCCGCCCTGGCCATTCTGGAACGAAACGTACCAGGGGGTACGACGCACCCCATGGCGGACGAGGAGGCCGGGGCGCCTCATGCAGCCGTCAACAGGGAGGCAGGACATGGGGAGCCGGGCAAGCGAACCGCCGCAGTGGACTTGGGCGCAACTGGAGGAAGCTCTGGAGTTCATGGGCACCGACAGGAGCGATCCGCTGCATCAGTATCTTCTCGACGGCCTGAAGGAGCCGGCGGCGACGGCGTCGGCGGAAATCTTCTTGAAGGAACTGCTTTCAGTGGCGGTGCTTCTGGCGGCGCGCGGGCAGGATATCGCCCGCCGCCAGCAAGCCCTCTGGCACGACTCGCCCTTGTCGTCCTGTTGATCGCGGCGAGCGCGCTGCTCTTCAGCGCGGTCGCTGGCGTCGTCATCCGCGATCAGGTCCGCATCCAGGCGGCGGATCGCTCCCGCTAAACCCGCCTCGATCCTCGAGGTCCATTCCCCCGCGTGCGGGGAGGAGCGCAGACTCATGAGCAAGGACGCTTTTGGAATTGAATTGGCCCGTCAGCTGTTCGCGGCTGAACGCGCCCTCGACATGGCCATCGCCGAAACCAACGACCTGGCCTCCCTGATGACCCGCGGACGTATCCGACATCGCATCTCGGCGGTGGTGGGGCAGGCGGCCCTGGAAGAGGTCGGCGCCCTGGTCGCCGGGCTCACCTCGGCGCGGAACCGGATCGTCAGCGCCCACGGCTCGCTCAAGCGGGACGCCCAGGAACTCGGCATCGGCTGGCATGCAGCCGGCCCGGAGACTAAACCTGCGGAGGACGGACCGGTCGTGAAGACGGGTCGATTGCAGGCGGTGGCCTGACAGGGGACGGCGGGGGCGAATGATCGATCTGGCGCTTTGGGGCCTATGCCTCGGTCTGACGGCCCTGTGCTGGCGCATGGGCGGGGCGCCGGAGCGTCAGGCGGCGGGCATGTTGCTCGCCGCCTACGCCCTTTCCGTCGCCTTCGGGTGGGTCCGGATCGACGGGCTGAAGATCGTGGTGGTGGCGGTCGACGTCCTGCTGGCGGGGGGGCTGGTGTGGCTGGCCGTCGCCTTCAGGCGCTGGTGGCTGCTTTTCGCCGCCGCCAATGCGGTTCTGGTGGTGATCGCGCACGCCACGGTCTTCATGGAGCCCGGCATCTATCAGCGCGCCTATATCGCCTATCGCATGCTTCCCGGCCTGGCGATCCCGCTGGCGGCCGGTCTGGGGGCCTGGGAGAGGTGGCTCGCGGGAGAGGCGGCCTTTGCGGGCTGGTTGCCGCGGCGCGTGGTCTGGCCTAGCCTCGCCGTATAAGCCGGAGAGATCTCTTGAAACGATCCACGACGGAGTTCGATCGGGCGCTCGGCGTCCAGGTCCGCGCAGTGCGGACCGCTGCGGGCATGACTCAGTCGGATCTCGCCAGGGCGGTCGGGCTGACCTTCCAACAGATCCAGAAGTACGAACAGGGCGCCAACCGGATTTCGGCGAGCATGCTGCTGCAACTGGGCGAGGCCCTGAATGCCGACTTCAGCGCCTTGGTGGCGCCGGAAGGCCGGGTTCCTGCCGCGTCGGTCCTGTCACGCGAGGAAGACGCTCTGGTGGCGGGGTTCGCTCGCCTTGACTCCGGACGGCGCCGGCTGGTTCTCGAACTCGTCAGGGCGCTGGACGAAGCTGGCGGGGCTTCCGAACACTGAACTCGCCCGGGGCATCTGGAAGACGGCATGACGCCTGAAGATGAAAGCCGTCTGGCGATGAAGCTGGAGGAGAGCGCCCGGTCCCTGCATGCGCGCTCAAGCGCCGCCGCCTGGCTCGGGGGCGCTCTCTGGCTGAGATTTCGCGCTCTTCTGGCTGAGGGGACGGCCGCCGGCCTGAGGCGACGTGCGGAGCGTCGCTGAGCCCGGGTCCGCAGCAGGCTGTGTGGCGAGAAGCTTGCGGGCGCGGATTTCGCCGTCATCTGGCGAACCGCCATCCGGAATTGATCGACGATTTTCGGGCCATCATCGCTGCTTCCTCGATTGATGAGGCTGCCGGGGACGACGTGCCGCCGGGAGAGTTCGTCTGACCGTGAAGGGCAGTGTAGTGGCCGGTCCTTTCCGGGGGCGGCCTTTCCTCGCTGCTCAGGCGATAATTGCGCTCATCAACCATTGCTTGAATGCTGCAGCATCCGCCGCCGTCCCGAACGCGTAGTTGTCACCGTTGGCGAAGAACCAGCCTTCGCCGGGCCGTTTCTCCAGCCAGTCCAGGATTCGGGCTCGCACTTCCGGCCCGCGGTCCGGCATGCTCATAGTGACAGTCCTGCCCTTGGCTCTGGCGTGTTCGATCGGCGTCAGTCGTTTCATCCGGGCGGATAGAATGTGGTTCGCTCGCCCTGTCGATGCGCGCCGACTGGTTCTCAACAGATGCAATCAGTCTGGGGGCTGGATGGCTTTGAAGTCCGGTTCGGCTTGTAGTGAGCGACCGAAGCTGGATCGCGCGCCCTGCGCCGCGCTTGTAGGGCGCAGTTGTTGCTGTGAAGGATGGCGGATATTTTTTGAAGTAAATATCCGTGTAATGTTCTGAGTTATAGGGTGGTTGATTCTAATTTAACTGGCACATTGGTCATGCGCTGTTGGCAATATGTGCCGAAAGATGACTGCATCACGCATTTTTTACATCGGTTGATTTCATCATTGTTTTCAAGATGTTCAAATCTAGTCGGTCTTCGGATCGGTTTTGGCGGCCTGTAGTGAACAAAATCGTGAAAATACAAAACCATAAATGGGTTCTTGCAATCGAGTGGGAATAATTCAGGCCTTTCGGCAGCTTTCGGCATCACTTCCGAAATCACCTATAAGTCGCTGACATGAAAATGAATTTTGACGAGACCCTTTGAAGCCTTTCGGAGGGTCTCTTTTTTGTGATGACGGCTTTCCTGACGCTCTAGCGTCCGTTGCCTCCGCCGCCCCTGCTTCATACCGTCACCCCATCCAGGGCGTTCTGACGGTCTTTTGGAAGGGGAAATGGCATGCTTACCGACGCAGATGCCGCCCGAGATGAGGGTGCCGTTGATGATGAAGGCGGGGTGCCTCTGAGGGCGAGCGCCGCCGCTTGGTTGGTGGACGTTCAGCGGAAACTCACCCGGCGATTCAGGAAGATTACGCAGCCGGTCACTGTGAGCAGGAATGCGGCGCTCCAGGACAGGACGTCAGCGCCTGCGAGAACGATTACTCCGCCCAGGAGGCCGCCGCCGGCGATGGCGAGGTTCCACACAGTGACGATCATCGACTGCGCAAGATCAGTGTCGCGCCCCGCAACGCGCGCCGATGCCGTCTGGAAGAGCGAGGCCGCGCCGCCGAAAGCGAGCCCCCAGACGGCGATCATCGGCAGCACCATGCCGGTGACTTGCCCGAAGGCTGCCAGTAATAGCCCCGCAACGAGGAACAGGCCTGTGCTCGCCATGGTCAGAGCCATGAGCCGACTGTCGATCCAGACAGCCACGAACCAGATGCTCACCAGGGCGGCGACGCCGAACAGCAGCAGGACAAGGTCTGTGCGGTCAACCAAGCCTGCCTGGCGCAGGACAGGCACAATGTAGGTGTAGAGGATATTGTGCGCGAGCACGAAGCCAAAGGTCGCGACGAGCACAGGCCTCAGCCCCCGGATTTGCAGGACCTTCAGCAGCGGGGTTCTCTGGGCTGCGGATTCGCCTTCGAAGTCGGGGACTCGCCATATGATCCAGGCGACGAGCAGAAGGCTGAGGCCGCTCATCATCAGAAAGACAGCTCGCCAGCCGATGAGGCCGCTGACCATTGTTCCGGCGGGTATGCCGATCGATAGAGCCAGGGGCGTACCCAGCATGGCCAGGGCGATGGCGCGGCCCTTGAGGTGGTTCGGCGCCATTCGGCCCGCGTAGCCGGCGAGCAGAGCCCAGACGAGGCCTGCAAAGACGCCTGCTATGAAGCGCGCACCTAATGTCAGCACATAGCTGTCGGATAGGGCGGTGAAGGCGTTGGCGAACAGGAAGCCGCCGACGGCGGTCAACAGCAGCGGACGCCGTCGCCAGCTGCGCGTGGCGGCCGTCAACGGAATGGCCGCCGCCAACGACCCGGCGGCGTAGGCGGTGATCAATTGCCCGGCCATGCTTTCGGTGACGCCGAGGCCGGCGCTGATGTCCGGCAGGAGGCCGGCGGGCAGGGCCTCGGTCAAAATGGTCAGGAAACCCGCCGCCGCGAGCGCCAGAAGACCGATGACGGGAAGGCTGTTTGACGGCGTGCTCGACCTCTTCACTCCGGGCTTCCTTCGAAGATCGGCAGCACCAGATCGGTCACCCGATAGGTGTGGAACTCGCTGGTCGAGACGGTGTCCAGCTGTTTGAACTTCTCAACGAACACAGGGTCTGAGAAGAACTCGCCGACATTGCCTTCTTCGGCGATGGCTTCGATGTTCACGACGGTCAGGCCGTCGGTGCTCTTGGCCAGATTGCTCCACAGGAAGCCGGGCTTTCGTTCGGCGACATAGCGCACGACGTCCTGGATGATGGCGAAGGCCTCGTCCTGTCGGCCCGGATGGGCATGGATGACGTTGACGATGAAGACCGTGGCGGCGGCGCCTCCGATGAAATGGGCAGGCGAGGACATGGGCGGGACCTTTGTGGTTGCGCGGCTCAAGCCGGCCGCGCGATCCAGATAGATCGCGACTGTTTCGCGAAACACAGGCTGTAAATCCTGTTAGTCCGGACCTATGTGTCCGTAATGGGAGCTCTGACCATGGATAGCCTCGGCGCGCTCAATGTCTTCGTGCACGCGGCCGAGGCGGGTAGTTTTGTCGGGGCGTCACAGCGCCTCGGCGTGTCTGCATCCGCGGTAGGCAAGGCGGTCGCGCGGCTGGAGGGGCGACTCGGCGCTCGCCTTTTTCATCGCAGCACGCGCAGCCTGGCGCTAACGGCGGAGGGCGTTCTCCTTCTGGAGCGTTGTCGTCGGATCTTCGCTGAAGTCGAGGCGGCGACCCAGGAGATGTCGCTGGCTCAGGAGGCGCCGCGCGGTCGCCTGCGGATCAGCCTGCCGTTGGCGGGCATGCTGCTGATGCCGACCTTGTCGGCCTTCATGCGTCGCTATCCGGACATCACGCTCGATCTCGATTTCACGGATCGGGTGGTCGATGTGATCGAAGAAGGATTCGACGCTGTGGTGCGCACCGGCGAGGTCTCCGATTCCCGCTTGATGACACGCATGCTGGGGGCTTTCGAGCATCGCGTCGTCGGTTCGCCTGACTATTTCGAGCGCGTGGGGCATCCCCGGTCGCCAGAGGATCTCTCGCGTCACGCCTGCTTCCAGCACCGGTTTCCCTCGACAGGGAAATTCGAGCGCTGGCCCCTCTATCGCGGCCAGACCTTCGTGGGGGACGACCTTCCCGCTGCGTTGACCGCCAGCACCCTGGAACCGCTCATCTATCTGGCGGAGCAGGGGCAGGGTCTCGCCTGCGTTCCGATCTTCACGGTGCGGGACCAACTGGCGTCCGGCGCCCTGGTGTCGACCCTGACTTCATTCATGAAGAGCACTGGCAAGTTCCGTGTGGTTTGGCCCTCGAGCCGGCACCCCATGCCGAAGGTGAGGGCCTTCGTCGACTTCATGGCTGCGGAACTGAATTTGAGCACCTAGCATATGAACGACAGCTGCGGGCGGGCGCCGGTCTTGGCGCATCGCTGACTAATGTTCGTGCGAACGTTTGCGCCAGTTGAGTCCGTGGGCGGTCGCAAGCAGCAGGCCGCCGAGGATGGTGAGCGGCGTCTCCAGCTCATGGCTGGGTAGTTCTGCAGCAGCCAGAAACAGCAGCAAGACCCCGATGCCTCCCAGGCCGAGCAGGTTCCAGTTCCGGCGACCGTCGCTCATGGGACGCGACAGGCTCCAGACGGCGATGGGAGCGGCTGTGGCGGCGAACACCCAGTGCACCCAGGGCGCTTCGGTAAACAGACCCAGGAAGGGCAGCGCGGCGGCGAGGAGTGGCAGGGCCAGGCAGTGGATCATGCAAAGCGCCGACAAGCCGATGGCGGCGGCGTCGCCCCAGGTCTGGATTCGAGCGGTCATGGCGTTCCTTTCGGGAAAGCGGCCGCGACGCGGGGAGGCGTCGCGGCCTGGAGGGATCAGAAGCTCAGTCGAAGACCGGCGCGAACCGCGCGCCCGCCGAGGGGCGCCCGGTAGCGCAGGAAGGAGTTATGAGGACGGGCTTCCTCGTCGGTCAGGTTGGAGGCGTCGAGGAAGGCTTCCCACTGGCCGCCGGGCGCCGCGAAGGCGTAGGCGAGGTGGGCGTCCACAAGGGTGTAGGCCTCGGACGGGGCCTCGTTCTTCGCCGTCTTGTCCTGGGCCTCATGATGGACGGCGCCCAGCGAGGCGCGCCACGGACCCGCTGACCAGGCGAGGTCGGCCCCGTAGCGAGAGACGGGCATGCGCGGCAGATAGTCGCCATCCAGGTTTCGGCGGAAATACTCCCTGTCCCAGGCCGGCGTGGTCGGGGAGGATGAGAAGGGGCTGTATCCGTCGGGCAGGGTGAAGCGCGGCGCGCTCTCGACCATGTCGCCAAAGGCGCTCAGGACGAAGTCGCCCCAGCGAGTTCCGGCGAAGCGCGCCGAGCCTTCGATCTCGAGCCCCTCGATCCGGGTGTCGCCCTGGCGCCATTCGCGCACCGGCAGGGTGCGTGAGACGCCGGAGTTTCCAAGATAGATGTAGTTCTCGTAGTCGGTGCGATAGGCGCGGACCGAGAGCGCGTAACGGTCGTTGTCGAAACCGAGGCCGAGCTCGATGTTTTCGGCCTTTTCCAGGTCCAGCCGGGAGTCGCCCTGTTCTTCGGTCAGGATGCCGAAATGGTCGCCATTGGCGTAGAGCTCGATCAGGGACGGGGCGCGTTCGGCGTCGTCGTAGCGGGCTTCGGCGAAGAGACCGAACGGCAGGTCGTAGCGGGCCGAGACCGAAGCATTGGTCGTAGAATAGCTGCGATCCCGGGCCAGGGAGCCGAGGCCGCGCCCGTCGCGAATGGTGTCCTCATCCACGTTGTAAACGATGCGGTCGTGGCGCAGTCCGCCCTTCAGGGTCAGACCGCGCCAGACGACCTGTTCGGCCCAGAAGAGGCCGTCCTCTGTCGTGGAGACGCTGGGCAGGTAGGCCCTGGCGCCTTCGGTCGACAGGTCGCGGCTGCTGGCCTGCAGGCCGAGCACGCCGGAGAAGCCTCGCCAGGGCGTGTGGGCGATGTCGATGCGGATATCGTCGGCGTCTGTGATCAGGCGGGTGTGAGCGGCGCCGTCGATGACCTCGCGGTCGTCGCTCTCGCTGCTCATGAGGCGGATATCGACGCGCTCGACGCCAAGGGTGCGGGGATAGAAGCCTCCGCGGACGTCGTATCGAGTCATCTCGACCTCGAGGTCGATCGGCGACGGCTGTGGATGGGCTGAAGTGATGTAGGCGAAGCCGGGCACGCCATAGTCGCTGGCATAGTGCTGGACGCTGGCGCCGATATAGCCCTCGGACGTGATGCGGCCGCCGCCCAGTGTGAAGGCCGTTGTAGTCTGCCCGCTCTGAGGCAGTCGGCCTTCAGCGCCGGGGTTGCGGTCGGTGATGATCTGGCGCTCCGGCGGGGTTCCGTCGACCCAGCGGCCGCTGGCGGGATCGCGAACCCAGACCGGATTGGCCAGTTTCACCTGACATAGGGTCTGGGCATAGACATCGGACACCAGGTCCGCCCAGCTGCGACAGGCGTCGGCCTTGGAGCCGCCGGGTATGCGTAGGTCGGAACGGTCGCGGTAAAGGGCGTTGGCGTGCCAGGCCCATGCGCCGCGCCCGCCGTCCAGGCGGGCCATGGCGGTGAAGTCGGTGTTGTAGCCGCCGCTGATCTCCGCCCGACCCGACAGGGGCTCGCTCGGCAGGGCGAGCGGAATGCGGCCGTCGACCACATCCACCGCGCCGCCGATGGCCGATCCGCCATGCAGGACGGCGGCCGGGCCTTTCAGGATCTCGATCCGGTCGGCCAGAAAGGGCTCGATCGGGGAGGCGTGGTCGCCCGACAGGGCGGAGGCGTCACGCGACGCCATCCCGTTGACCAGCAGGGCCACGCGGGGGCCGGACTGGCCGCGGATTTCGGGACGACCGGCGGAGGGGCCGAAACTGCTGTTCTGCACGCCGGGAATGCGAACCAGGGTTTCCCCGAGGCTGGGCGCGCGGGCGCGCTCCAGCGCCTGTCCGTCGAGAGTGACGCGGCTGGCAGTGGTTAGGGCTTCCGCCGTATCCGGCGTGCGGGCGCCGGTGACGACGACAGGCGCGATGACAGTGGGGCGGTCCTGTTCGGCGTCTGCAGCGAAGGCGGAGGAAGCGGCCGCGACGGCGAGGGCGGACAGGGAGGTAAGGGCGCGAAGACGCAAGGGCGAGATCTTTACGATGGAGGAAATGGGGCCTTTCAGGGCGAGGAGGCTGTCCCCGCCCTGTTCCGGCGTCAGTGGGGCGGAATCAGAACCGGGCGCGGAAACCGAGGACGACGTTGCGTCCGCGCAAGGGAGCCAGATTGCTGATGAAGGAGGCGTGGTTCAGCGCCTTTTCGTCCAGCAGGTTGGTGCCGCGCAGGAAGACCTGGCCGTCGATGTCGCCCAGGCCGACTCCGTCCAGGCCCACGTCGTAGGCGAGGGTGGCGTTGACCATCTCATAGCCGGGGGTCGTGGTTTCGAAGGCGGCGATACGGTCCTGCTCGATGACGTGGACGTATTCGAGATTGCCGGACCAGACGCCCTGATAGAAGTCGCCGCGGGCGCCGAGACGGCCGGCCGGAATGCGCGGCAGGTCGCCGCCGTCGCCCTTGAGATCGGCCCGGACGTAGTCGCCGAAGACCGTGGCCGACAGGCCGGGCCGGAAGTCGTGCGTGACCTGGCCTTCGATCCCGGTGAAGCGGGCGTCGGCCTGGGTGTAGCGGATCAGGCGGAAGTCCTCGAACTGGTCGAGGGTGTCGGCGAAGATGTAGCCGTCATAGTCGTAGTGATAGAGGCTGGCGGCGAAGGTGGTGGCGCCTTCGGTCTTCTTCAGCGCCAGCTCGATCGAGTTGGCCGTCTCGACGTCGAGGCTGGCCGTGCCGATCTCGTAGGTGTTGGTCGCCAGGTGGACGCCGCGCGCATAGAGCTCCTGGGCGGTCGGGGCGCGCTGCGATCGCGCGACCGACAGCGTGGCGACATAGCCGGGCGCGAAGGTCCAGCTGGCGGCGGCTGAGGCCGAGAAGGGCGAGTGGCTTGTATCAGCCCGTCCCAGGGCGCGGGCGTCCTGCCATTCCTGACGCAGGGCGCCTTCGAAGCGCCAGTCGCCGGTAGCATACTCTTCCATGAGGAAGACGGCGTGGTTTTCGGTCCGGCTTTCTGGAATGAAGGATTCCGCCCCGACGGCGGCGAAGTCGCTGCGCGAGGTCTGGGCCCCGATGACGCCGCGCACCCCGCCGATGGCGGCATGCTGAACCTCGACGCGGGCGTCATAGCCCTCGTTGGTGAAGGTGGTGGCGATCTCGCCGTCGTCGATCTCGTCGTGGCGATAGTCGGTGAAGCCGCCACGGAAACGGATGCGCTCGACTCCGGCGAACGGATCCTCGATCTCGCCCCGCACGTCCACGCGCTTGCTGATCAGGTCGACGATCGGGACATGGTCATGATCGTGGTCGTGATCATGATCGTGGTCATGGTCGTCTTCGCCGTGATCGTGACCGCCGCAGTGCAGGCTGGAGCCGTGCGGATGGCAGGACTCGTATTCATGGCTGTGGCCGGGCAGGCCGTATTCGCTGCGCTGTTCCGTATAGGCGGCGCCCAGATAGCCGCGCGAACCGATCCATGACAGGCCGAGCGTCGCGGTCGAACTGCGGTTGAAGGATCCGTCCAACGTGGTTTCGTCGAAGTCAGGAACCTCGTAGTCGTCGGTGCGGCGTCCCGCCGCCTCGACGCGGATGGCGAAGGATCCCGCTCCGGCGGTCAGGCCGACCACGCCGGCTTCTTCATTGTCGGCCGTCCCCAGACGGAACTCGGCCACGCCCTCGCCGCCATTCTCGGGAATGCGCGTCGGGATCTTCTTGTCGAGCAGATTGACCGCGCCGCCGATGGCGCCGCCGCCATAGAGCAGGGCAGAGGGGCCGCGCAGGATCTCGACGCCTTCCAGCAGCAGGGGCTCGCCTGACACCGCGTGGTCCGGCGAGACTTCGGAGGCGTCCATCAGAGCCGAGCCGTCGGTCAGGACCTTGACGCGCGGCGCCGTCTGACCGCGGATCACCGGGCGGCTGGCCCCGCCACCGAAGGTGTCGGAGTTGACGCCCGGCAAGCCGTTCAGGGTTTCGCCCAGGGTGGATTGCCGACGCTGGACCAGTTCGTCGCCGCGCAGCACTGCTACGCTGGAGGCCACCTCCTTGCTCGACCGGCCCAGGGCGTCTGCCGTGACGATCACATCATCGACGCGGGTCGTGGCGGGGCCCGACTGGGGCAGGGCGTCCGCCCAGGCGGCGCTGGAAAGGGCGGAAAAACTCGCGGCTGCGAGCAGGATTGATCTTGAGTGCATGACGCTCCCCGTTCATGAAGAGACTCGCTATTATGTTATACCGTAACATCCATCAAGCGAGCTTGAGCGGAGATTGGAAATGAGGGGCGAGGGGGCCGCTGCAGAGGCCGAGCGCGTGCAGTTCGAGGTCTGGCAGATGATCGGACGGGTTTTCGAGACGTGTCGAACCAATGGCCTCAGCCAGTCTGATGTAGCGAGAAGGCTGGGCGTCCCGCGCGGGCAGGTCTGTATTTGGCTGAGAGACCGTGAGCGCATGACCCTGAAGGCGGCGGCGCGTCTTGCAGACGCCATGGGCTATGATCTCGAGGTGCGACTGAGCCGTCGGACGGTGCTTCGCCCAGTTCAGGCGGAGGGGCAATGAGCCTGTTTGATCACGTCGAGGCCTTGCAGGGAGACCTGCCCTGGGGGCGGTTCCTGGACGCCGGAACAGGCGTCAACTCGAGCCTCTGGAGCATGGGCCTGACCACGGACGCCTGGACCGGAGTGACCGCCGCGGCCGGACATGCAGACCAGGTGCGCGCCTCGGTCGGCGCGCGCTTTCGCTCGCAGGACAGGCTGCTGCTCGGCAACTGGACCGACGAGAGTCTCTTAACGGGCGAGGTCCACGACACGGTTCTGGCCGACTATCTGATCGGCGCCGTGGAAGGGTTCGCACCCTATTTCCAGCAGTTGTTGCTGCGTCGATTGAGGCCGCTCACGGGACGGCGGCTCTATGTCGTGGGGCTTGACCCCTATGTCGTCGGCCCCGCCGATACGGACGAAGCTCGGATGGTGCGTGAGATCGGCAGGCTGCGGGACGCTGTGTTGATGCTGGCCGATGAGACGCCCTATCGGGAGTATCCGGCGGAGTGGACGTTGAACGCCCTCGCAAGCGCCGGCTTCAGGGTGCTGTCGGCCCGACGTTTTCCCAATCGCTACAAGGCGAAATGGGTCAATGGTCAATTGGACATGGCGCTGCGACGGCTGCCGAGGATCAAGGACAGGCCACTGGCCAGGAGCCTCGGTGAGACAATCGCTGAAGTCCGCGAGAGGGCCCAGAGGCTATGCGTTGAGCAGAACGGCTTAAGGCATGGCGCGGATTATGTTCTGGCCTGTGAGCCGCGCTGATGCGGTTTCCATAATGAACCACGGCTCGCACGGCGCGCCTCAGACCTGATGGCCCATGTCAGCGGCTGACGTAGCCGTCCCAATGCAAGGCGGGCAAAGCCTTGCGCCTCATCAGGCTGATCTCTATGGATTGCAAATCATTCGCAATTTGTTGCGAGTGTTGGCTTAGGCGCCTCTGGGTAAGGGCGTCGCACGCAAGGCGATCCAGGTGGGGCGGACCAGGCTTCAATACCAAGAGTTTGAAGAACAACGCCGCAACCTTGTTCGCTATGCGAGTCGGATCACGGGCGACCGGGACCATGCGGAAGACGTGGTGCAGGAAGCCTATCTGCGCCTTGGCGAGATGGCCAGGAAACAGCATCTGGCGAGCCCCGGCGGCTATCTCGCGCGGATCGTCCGCAATCTGGCGATAGACCGGCTATGGCGCTCTCGCCGGGACGGCGAGGTTTTTGCCCCGGATGGTCAGATCTCTCTCGACGGGCTGGCTGCCGACCAGCCCACGCCGGAACAGGTCGTCCTTTCACGTAAAGAACTGACCCGACTGGAGGCCGCCTTGGCCGAATTGCCCGAACGCGTTCGGATCGCGGTTGAAATGCACCGGTTCGGGGGAGCGAAGCTGCGGGAGATCGCCGCCGAACTGGGCGTGTCCATTACGGTCGCGCATGAGCTGGTTGTTACAGGCGTCGCCCACTGTCGCTCGCGGCTGCGGTACCCATGATGAAGTCTGGGCGAATTATCCGAAAAAATCGACGGCTGGACAGTCAGTATCAAGGGGCGCCTGAAGTCCGGGCGACAGGGGCAAGCTGTTTTGACGCAAACTGCGGGGAGGGGACTGGGATGACCGAAGCTTCTGACCCTGACCGGAGGCGCGCCGACGATGAAGCCCTGGACTGGATCGTCGCTCTGCAGGAAACGCCGGATGATCTCGAGGCGCGGGCGCGTTTCGATCAATGGCGCGCCGCCGCCCCGGCCAACGCCAGGGCCTGGGAAGAGAGCGCCCGGATCTATGCGGGAATAGGCGAGGTCAGCGCGGCCCATTCCGAACGCTGGACGAGGCTGCGTGAACGGCATGACGCCGCTCCGATCACTATCCCGGGCGCACGCAGGCGTCGGTCGGCGCATGGAACGAGAGCGGAGGCGCGCCGCGCCTCTGGCAAGGGCCGGGCGTCCATTGCGGCGGTCCTGTCTGCGGCTGCGGCGGCGCTCGTCGTTGTCCTCGCCGCGCCTGAAGCGGCGCTGCGTTGGCAGGCCGACGTGGTCGCCGGGACCGGCGAGTTGCGCACGATGACGCTGGCGGATGGGAGCCACATCAGCCTGTCGCCAGGCTCAGCCGTCAGCATCGACTACTCCGCAGCGGAGCGGCGGATAGGCCTGCTTCGAGGGCAGGCATGGTTCGATGTGCAGGATGACCCCAGGCCATTTCGTGTCGCTGCACGCCATGTCGAGACGACCGACATCGGAACGGCCTTCGAGGTCGGGCTGACCAACGGCGCGATCCGCGTCGCCGTCGGACACGGGATCGTTCAAGTCGACGATGCCAGGACCGGCCGCACCATCTCGGAGCGGCTCGTCGCAGGACAGGCTGTTTCTGTTGATCCGACCGGGAAGGTTTTGCGAGGGTCAGCGCCGCCCGAACTGATCGGCGCCTGGCGCGACGGGCGAATTGCCGTCCAGGATCGACCTGTGAGCGAAGTCGTCGACGCGCTGCGGCCCTGGCATCGCGGCGTGATCCTGGTGCGCCCCGGCACGCTTGCCGGGCGGCGTGTCACCGGCGTCTATGATTTGCGGGATACGGCGGGGGCCATGACGGCCTTGACCAAGGCCCATGGAGGTCGCGTCACCCAGGTCACGCCCTGGCTGCTGATCCTGTCGGACGACTGAGTGCTGCCGAAAAGATTTTACCCCTCTAACTATATGTAAAATATAAGAAATATTGTCTTCAGTCTGAGCCTGGCTCATTTTTGGCGAAAAAACCCTCGCCTCGCCTGTCAATACGGGTGAGGGCATCTGCATTTGCATCGCGTTTGCAACAAGGTCGATCGAGCCCCTCATCGAGTGATTTGACGGAGGACGATTGATGATGACCGACGGGGGCCGGACAGGCCGGGCCAGGCGACGCGCACTGTGGGTCGGGGTCTTGCTGGCGACGACGACGATTTCGGGTGTCGCCTGGACGACTCCTGTGCTGGCGCAGGCGCACCAGGGACAGCGGAGCTTTGACATTCCCGCGCAGCCGCTTTCCTCGGCCTTGGCGGTTTTCGGTCGTCAGGCTGATCTGCAGGTCAGCGTGCCTGCCGCTCTGGCGACCGGCCGCGTTTCTGCGGCCGTGTCGGGTGCAATGACTTCCAGAGAGGCGCTCGGTCGCTTGTTGGCCGGGGCTGGCCTGACCTATCGCATCAGCGGGAACGTCGTCACGTTGGAACGCGCGCCCGAGACGCAGTCGGGGACGATCCAGCTGGGCGCGGTGCGGGTCGAGGGCGTGACCGGGAGGGGAGGCGCCGGTGGTTCGCTCGTCGGCAATGGGCGCGCCGCGGGCTGGGATGGAACGGGCGATTCCATCTATGTGACGCCGGGATCGGTCAGCGTGATCAACCGGGATCAGCTGGAAGCCTATCCGGCTCAGGCTCCTGCCGACATGCTGCGCGGGGCCACCGGCGTCATCTCGGGAGAGGCGCGCAGCAGCGGCGGCCTCGACGTCAACATCCGAGGCCTGCAGGGGCAGGGGCGCGTTCCGGTGACGGTCGATGGCGCGATCAACGGGACGACCGTCTATCGCGGCTATCAGGGCACGAGTAATCGCAGCTTCGTCGATCCGGATTTCATCAGCCATGTCGCCATCGAGAAGGGCCCTTCGATGGGCAATGCGATCGCGGGCGGGATCGGCGGATCGGTGTCGATGAAGACCTTGGGCGTTGATGACATCGTCCCAGAGGGCGATGTCATGGCGGTGCGTTTCATGGCTTCGTTGTCCGGCAACAACACGACGCCGGGATCGAACATGACGCGGAACCTCCTGGAGCCGCTCAGCTTTTACGGCGATCCGCTCGCCGCGACGCGTGGCCGCGAAAGACCCGGCTTCCTGCTGCCTGGCGGCGGCTCGGCCAGTCTCGTTTTCGCCCGCAAGAGCGACAGGGTGGATCTGCTTGCGGGCTATTCCTACCGCAATACGGGCAACTATTTCGCGGGCGCCAGCGGCGGCGGTGCGCCCAAGCCTACGGGAACCCCGTCGCCGTTCTGCGCCGCAGGCACCAACGAGACTGTGCTGCGGCAGCTCTGCGAACGCGCCGTCGCCTTCTATGACATGCACGGCTCCACGCCGTTCGTCGGCGGCGAGGAAGTTTACAACACATCGAGCGAAAGCGAATCGGTGTTGCTGAAGGCGGTGATCCGCCCCGCCCAGGATCATGTCCTCGAGCTGGGCTATGGCGGCTATCGCAGCACTTTCGGGGAGAACTATCCCGGCACGCTCGCCAGCACGACGGGCGCGGTCTTCCAGAATACGGTCCTTTCCAAAACCGAGCTTGATCGCTTCACGGCGCGCCATCGCTGGAATCCGGACAGCGATCTGATCGACCTGAAGTTGAATGGCTGGGTGTCCAGGCTGAAGGAAAGCGCGCCTTCATTCTACAACTCCGATCCAGCGCGCCGTTATGTCGACAGCTGGGGCGCGGACATTGGCAACGCCTCCAGATTGACGACGCCCATCGGCCTGTTCTCGGCGGACTACGGCGTTTCCTATCTGCATGAGAAGGCGGGGCCTGACGGTGAATGGGCTGCCGGAACGGCTATTCCGCCGGGGCGTGAAGGCGTCCGCAGCGAGTACAGCCTGTTCGCGGATACGGCGCTGGATCCGACTTCATGGCTGCGCCTGACCGCAGGCATGCGCTATCAGAACTACACGCTGGAAGACCGCCAGTCCGGCACGGTCCACCATGGCGCCCGTCTGAAGCGTGACGAAGACGCCTTCAACTGGTCGCTGGGCGCGGTGGCGACGCCGCTGGATGGTCTGCAGTTGTTCGCCAACTACAAGCACGCCGCCCGTCTGCCTTCGCTGCTGGAGGCGACCACCAATTTCTTCATGGTGGCCAATCCCGACCTGCACAAGGAAACGGCAAGCAACTGGGAGATCGGCGCCAATTACATCCGCTACGATGTTCTGAAACCTGACGACGAACTGGGGCTGAAGCTGGTCTGGTTCGACAACGACATCGATAGCTATATTTCGCGTCGCTACATCCTGCAGCTCGGCTCGATGCAGATGTACAACATCGACCGGGCGCATTTCCGGGGGCTGGAAGGCAATCTCAGCTACAAGTCGGGCGGCTTCAGCCTGGACGCCGGGGTCACCTGGTACGACAGCATCCGCTTCTGTCGCCCGGGCGAAAGCTGCATCGCCAGTTCGCTGGCCTCGGACTACGCCACCAACTACATCCCGCCAGACTGGTCGGCCAATCTGTCGGTCAATCAGAAGTTCCTGAATGATCGGGCGACGATCGGCGCCCGCCTGACCTATATGGGCGAACGCTCCATCGGCGCCGAGAAGCCGACAACCGGTTATCTGCCCCTCATCACCGCTGTCGAATGGCGCCCCTATACGCTGGTCGATCTGACCGGCAGCTTCAAGGTGGATGACGGCCTGTCGATTAACTGGAGCGTCGATAACCTGACGGACCGTTATTATACGGAGCCGATGAGTCTGGGCTTCATCCCGGCGCCCGGCCGCACCTTCCGCATTGGTCTTTCCCAGACCCTGGGCTCGCGCGGCGGTCTGTCGATCGGCGACTGGTTCAGTGACGCAGGCGATGCCGAGACTGTCGACTGGACCGGCCCCTATGTCGGACTGGACTTCGGCTACGGCTCCGGCCGCACCCAGGGCAGCGTGACCGATACAGCCGGCAAGCCCGCCGATCTCGACAATGACAGCCGCGTTGACGAGAAGATCCGTAACTTCATCGGCGGCGTGCGCGCGGGCTATAATTATCAGTTCGCCAACAATGTCGTCGTGGGCCTGGGCAGCGACATCTCGACGGGAGATCTGGCGGCCTGGTCGGGGGTGGTTGTCTCATCCACTTCGGGCGAAAGCCCCAGCGT